>Ga0307511_10000611_pt1 | contig 38287 bp, 31 predicted proteins | sample 13_EM_MG_FD_200266 | JGI IMG/M metagenome (GOLD analysis project Ga0307511, IMG submission 200266) | Populus trichocarpa ectomycorrhiza microbial communities from riparian zone in the Pacific Northwest, United States - 13_EM | ecosystem: Host-associated > Plants > Roots > Unclassified | place... | reverse complement strand
CGACTACGCCCGGCTGATCGGCGGCAACGGGTCGCCGCTCATCCAGGGCCGGTCGCTGACCTACCGGTTCGCGGCGCTCGCTCCACTGTGGATCGGGGCGCGGCACGACGCGACCCCGTTGCCGCCGGGGCAGACCCGCCGCATCGGTGGCCTGATGCTGGACCACTTCATGAACGCCGGGGCCCTCGACTACGACGGCCTGTTGACCTTGGGCTGGCACGGCCGGTTCCCCAGCATCCGACAGGTGTACTCCGGCCCGGCGTCGCCGTACTGGGCCAGCAAGGGCTTCGCCGGCCTGCTGCTGCCGCCGGAGCACGAGGTCTGGACCTCGCCGGAGACGCCGCTTCCGGTCGAGCAGGAGGACTTCGCCTTCCACCTGCCGGCCGCGGGGTGGACGGTCTCCGGCACGGTCGCCGACGGCGTGGTGCGGGTGGTGAACCACGGCAGCGACCACATCGATCCCGCGGAACTGGCGACCGACGATCCCGTCTACGCGCGGATCGCGTACAGCACCCACGCCGCGCCGGAGATGTCGCCGCCGCTGGACTCGACGGCCACGCTGGTCGACGCCGACGGCCGGGCCGCCCATCGCCGGCCGTTGCGAGCCCTTGCGCCCGGGATCTCCCGCAGCCGCGCGCATTGGCCCGCCGATGAGAGCTGGGATCCCTTCCGTGGCCCCGAAACCACGTATAGGCTGGGTCCCTGGATCACCGTCGCCTCGGTGGTCCGCGGCGCCACCGAAGTTCGACTCGTCCGGGTCGACGAGGCCGGCGAGTGCACCCATCCCGGACCGTGGCGGCTGCGTATCGGCGGCTGGGCAACGGTTCCGGACCCGGGCCTGCACTCGTCCCTGGTCGACCTGGCCGGGTTCGACATCTTCGAGACGCATCACTGCAAGGACACCAACCCGCTCGGGCCGGTGTCGGAGGTTCCCGTGCTGCTGACCGCCGCCGAGGTCGAGTACGGCCGTGTGTACGCCGCCGCCGTGCATCTCGGCGGTTCCCCGCTCGACGTGTCGCCAGCACTGGACATCACCGCCGACGTCGTCGACGTGCGGTGGCCTGACGGCCATGTCGACCGGGTGGCGATGCCACCCGTCTGACTATCTGGAGGTCAACGATGACCCGCCGGTTATGGGTCCTGTTAGGACTGTTGTTCGCGTTGGTCGCCGCGCTGGCCGTGCCGGCCAACGCGGCGCCCGTGTGGTATCCCAACGGGATCGGGGCCGATCTGGGCCCGACCCCGTTGACACTGGGGGTCACCGCCACCGCCGGTGACAACGCCGCCGGCCTGCGGACCGGGACCGTGGACGGCCACAGTTATTGGCAGACCGACGTTTCCGCCGGCACGAGCTACCTGAACTTCACGCCTGATCCCGACTACACCGTCGCCGGGCCGGTGGTCGCCATGGTGACGTACTACGACAGCGGCAGCGGCACCCTGAGCCTCAACGGCGTCGCGGTCGCCACCCTGGCCGGCAGCAACACGTGGAAGCAGGCCGCGACCACGCTGCCCAGTCTGGCCGCGGTTCGACTGAGCGGGGGCGTCTCGGACATCACCGTCGCCCAGATCCGGGTCACCGCGGCCGGGCCGACGGCGACACTCGGCCCCAACGCGTCCAACACCGGCGTCACGCCCAATCCCGGCGACAACCCGTCCGGGCTGGTCACCGGCACCGCCGCCGGTCGCGGCTACTGGCAGACCAACGCCGCCGCGCCCGCGCCAGCCACCAACTACCTCTACATGAACGTCGCCGACTCGTACGCGTACAACACCACCAACGTCGTGCTGGTCAGCGTCGACTACCTGGACGCCGGCAACGGCACCCTGGACCTCCAGTACGACTCTCCCGGCAACGACATCCCGCAGAAGTTCAAGCCGTCGGAGATCGTCCACTACGGCGACACGGGAACCTGGCAGACGCACGACTTCGTGCTCAGCGACGCCATTCTCACCAACCGCACCAACGGCTCCGACTTCCGCGTCGCCCACGACGGGTCCACTGTGGAGCTGAAGGTCGCCGCCGTGCGGGTCACCGTGGTCCCGTCCACTCTGGACGTCAAGGCCGGGCTGCGCAACCTGTTGGCCCAGGCCAATCTCACCGTGTACGGGGCGCGCGAGGGCACCCGGGACGGCCAGTACCCGGCCGGTTCGAAGGCCGCCTTCGGCGCCCAGCTCGCCAAGGCCCAGGCGGTGATCGATGACCAGAACGCCACTCCCGCGCAAGTCAAGGCCGCGCAGCAGGCGCTCTACGACAGCTTCCAGGCGTTCAAGGCGTCCGCGGTGAACACCAACGTCGCCTCGGGCAAGCCGTTGTCCACCGGCCCGGGCTGGACGCAGGTTGACCTCGGCACGGCCCAGCCGGTCAGCGATGTCTACGTGCTCTGGGGCCAGGCCTTCTCGCACGACTACAAGGTGCAGACCTCCGTCGACGGCTCATCCTTCACCACGGTCGGCGAATCCGGGGCCACCGACGCCAACTCCGAGTCCCGCACCGACTTCCCGGCCGTGAACGCGCGCTACGTCCGCCTGGCCTATGACGGCACGGCGAACGTCAACGACCTCCAGGTCCGCGACCAGCGCGTGGTCACGCCCAAGCCGCAGCTGATCAAGACGAAGTACCCGACCGCCGACCCGGTGATCGCCGACTTCGTCGTGTCCGGCGCCGATCCCAGTGGTGTCAAGGATTCCACCAAGGCGATCCAGGCCGCGCTGTACGACTGCTACGACGCCGGCGGCGGCACCGTGTGGCTGCCCGACGGCACCTACCGCGTCACCGACACCGTCGAGGTGCCGGCGTTCTGCACGCTGCGCGGCGACCGGCGCGACCCCGACCACGGCAGCGGCGGCTACGGCACCGTGATCAGCGCCGACCTGCCGTCCGGCGACAACGGGCCGGTGCTGTTCCGGATCGGCGGCAGCGCCGGCGTGATCGGCTTGACCACCTACTACCCCCAGCAGAACGCGGCGTCGCCGGTGCCCTACAGCTACACGTTCGAGATCACCGGCAGCGCCTGGGCCAGCGACGAGAACTACATGATGGGCACCGTTTCCGACGTCACCATGCTCAACTCGTACCGGGGCATCGGCATCAGCACCATGCTCGACGAGCGCGGGCGGCCGCCGGCCGTCGGGCAGACCCACGAGTCCGCGACCGTGCGCAACGTCCGGGGCACCGCGCTGTTCGAGGGCGTGGAGGCGTACAACGGGGCCGACGTCGGCACCTGGGAGAACATCACCTTCTCCAACTCCTACTGGGCTTCTGCCCCGCGCCAGTACAACCCGCCGCAGCGGTCCACCGTGGACGCCTGGACCCGGGCCCACGGCACCGGGTTCGTGCTCGGCGACCTGGAGTGGGACCAGTTCAACACCATCGCCGCCGCGGACTACCACGTCGGCATCCACATCGTGCCCGGCCAGCGCGTCGACTTCGCCGGCGCGTTCCAGGGCGTGGAGCTCAAGCGCACCGACACCGCTCTGCTGGTCGAGCAGTTCGACTCCCGCTGGGGGCTGATGATCGGCGGCGGCACCCTGGACGGGGCGGTCACCAACTCCTCCGCCGGCTTCGTCAAGCTGACCGACGTCAAGGTCACCGGAGCGATCTCCGGCACCGTCTACCAACTCGCCGGCAAGGCTCCCGCCTACGACGCCTCTCAGCCCTCGCCGCGGCCTTCGCGGGATGTCCTGTACGTCACGGATGCCCCACATGGCAACGGCTTTGTGCCCGCCGCCGACGGCACCGCCGGCATCCAGCGGACCCTCGACCGCGCTGGCCGTGACGGCGGTGGCACGGTCTACCTGCCCGCCGGCTGGTATCGGGTGGAGGGCCGGTTGACCGTGCCCGCCGGGGTCGAGCTGCGCGGCGCTTCCGCTCTGCCCAACCGGGACGAGGACGGCAAGAGCGGCGGCACCGTGCTGATGTCCTACTCCGGCCGCGGCACCGCCACTCCCGACACCGATCCCGCGCTGATCACGTTGAACGGCCGCGACTCCGGCGTTCGGGGCCTCCGGGTCTTCTACCCCGGCCAGAACCCGGCCGCCGCCGACGGTCTCGTCGCCTATCCGTACGCCGTCCGCGGCCACGGCACCGGGACGTACGTGATCAACGTCGGCATGCCCAACGCCTACAACGGCATCGACCTGTCCACCTTCCGCAACGACGACTTCTTCGTCGGCAAGCTCTCCGGCACCTTCGTCCGGCACGGCATCACCGTCGGCCAGTCCTCCGGCGGCCACATCAACGGCGTCCTGTCCAACGGCAACACCTATGCCCGGCTGGGCTTCTACCTGCCCAACTGGTTCTCCGGCTCCAACCTGTTCCCGCTGGTCATCGACGGCTACATCCGCAAGTCGTCCGACCTCATCACCGTCGACGGCGCCCGCTCGCTGACCATCACCGACGCCTTCGGCTACGGCCTGCACGACGGCCTCGTCGTCAACTCCGGCGACGTGCACGCCTTCAACCTCGGCACCGACAACCTCGGCACCGACGGCTACACCGTCAAAGCCCTCGGCGGCTCCACCACCGTTTTGAATCTGTTGCGGTACAACGGAACCACCAGCACCGGTCCGGTCAAGCTGGTCAACGTCATGGCCATCAACATGGTCCAGTCCGCCGTGTCGGTCACGGCGTCGGTCGGCGGCACCGCCCGCCTGTCCGGCACCGAGACCGAACCCGGCAAGTACGAGACCGGCAGCTCCGTCACCGCCACGGCCCAAGCGGCCGCCGGCTATCACTTCGTCAACTGGACCATCAACGGCCAGGAGGTCTCCACCTCCCCCACCTACACCTTCCCGGTCACCGCCAACGCCACCCTGACCGCCAACTTCGCCCGCTGACCCACCATGCGCTTCCTACTTGGCATCCGACGCCAAGTAGGAAGCGCATCGGGCATCACCGCCGCTCGCCGAGCTGGCGCGTCTCCCAGCCCTGACGCGTGATTTGCCATATCGGCAATTTTTCGTGCCGCTCGTGGTGACCCGGCGGCAGAGTGGCGAGCGTGAGACGCAAACGCGACACGGGGCCTCCCTCCACCCAACCCGGCGAGAAGGACGTGCTCGTCGGCTTTCTCGACTACCTGCGCGCCGCCGTCGTCGCCAAGGTCGAAGGGGCGCCGCGAAACGAGGCCCTCGCCCCCGGCGTGCCGTCCGGGACGAACCTGCTCGGCCTGGTCAAGCACCTCACCTACGTGGAACGGCACTGGCTGCTCGGCCACCAGGTGGCCGACTGGCAAGCCACGTTCCACCCGGCCCCAGCTGACACCACCGACACGATCCTCGCCGCCTACCGGGAAACCATCACCCAGGCGAACACCCGGATCGCTTCCTGGGACGACCTCACGGAACCAGGGCCCCGCCCCGGCGGGCACAGCCGCCCGGGGCCGTCACGGCGGTGGACACTGACCCACCTGGTCGAGGAGACCGCACGGCACGCGGGACACGCCGACATCCTGCGAGAGCTGATCGACGGCGCCACCGGGCGCTGAAACACCGGTCAGTCCGCTTCTGCCGGTGGTCGGACGGCTTGCCCTGCCGACGCGGCCTGTGGGAGCGCCGTGTCAGCGGCGGTGTCAGCACGGTGGCCGTCCGCTGTCAGCACGGCCGGCGATCGTGGTTTCCGTCATCAGGTGAACCACCTCGTCAGGAGAACCACGATGCTTTCCTTCGACACCCCCGCCCCGATCTCCGCCGTCCTGGACATCCCCGCCGGCCGTGTCCAGTTCATCGCCGCCGACCGGGCCGACACCGTGGTCGAGGTCCTGCCCACAGACGCCACCAAGGGCCGCGACGTGAAGGCCGCGCGGCAGACCACGGTCGAGTACGCCGACGGCGTCCTGCGCATCCACACCCGCGCTGCCACCAACCAGTACTTCGGCCCCACCGGATCCCTTCAGGTCACCGTCCAGCTGCCGGCGGGCTCGCGGGTCCAGGCCACCGCCGGCAGTGCCGAGCTGCGGGGTGTCGGCCGGCTGGGCGAGGTCGTCTTCGACGGCGCATACCGTCAGATCACGATCGCGCAGGCCGCGAGTGTGCGCCTGACCGCGGTCGACGGCGACGTCGAGGTGGGCCGGCTGGAGGGCCCCGCGGAGATCAGCACCGCACGCGGCGACATCCGGATCGCTGAGGCTGTGCGCGGCACGGTCGTGCTGCGTACCCAGGCCGGCGGCATTTCGGTCGGCGCCGCCGCCGGAGTCTCGGCCTGTCTGGACGCGGGCACCTCGCACGGCCGTATCAGCAACGCGCTGAAGTACTCCGACGGCGCGGCCGCTCAGCTCGACATCCGTGCGACCACGGCGTACGGCGACATCGTCGCCCGCAGCCTCTGAAACGGCGCCAGCCCGCGCGTGATCGCGGCGCACATTGCTCGCCGCGCGGGCTCGCCGAGGGGCGCTGGCGGCCGCACGTACCCGAACATCCTCTTCTGGCTCCCCTCTGTGTCAAGCAGTCGAGGAAGCCGCTGTTCTATCCTCATGGTTGGCGGGCTCGGGAAGTGACTGACCCGAAGTGCTGGCCACGGGGTGGCTCACTGTCTCGCTGGCGATTGATGGCCATTGTCGACCCTGCGTCTGCGTCCCACCGCTCCGACATGCGGGCTGCTGCCACACTCGCAGCCGTGGAGTTCGGTCGGCAGCCTTGGGTCTTCGTCACCTACGGAGGTGTGTCCGGTGGCCCCGCAGACGATCACAGGCACCCCAGCGTGGCCGTTGTCGGCCTCGGTGGCCGGGTCCGGCTCGCGGCCTGAATGATGGCCTGCGATGGTGGGATCTGTGCAGTCGGGCACCGGTCGCGGCAGCGCGGCAATCTTCCCGCTGAGGTGACCAGTTTCGTGGACCGCAGCTGGGAGGTCTCCGAGACCAAGCGGTTGTTGTCCGTCGCCCGGTTGTTGACGCTGACCGGCGCGGGTGGGGTGGGCAAGAGTCGGCTGGCGCTGCGGGTGGCAGCCAGCGTGTGGCGGGCGTTCGTTGACGGGGTGTGGCTGGTGGATCTGGCCGCGCTACAGGACCGCGCGTTGCTGGAGCAGACGGTCGCGGACAGCGTGGGGATTCGGGATCGGTCCGCGCGGTCGGCACGGGAAGTGTTGGTGGGTTATCTGCGGGACAGGCAGCTGCTGCTGGTGCTGGACAACTGCGAGCACGTGGCGGACTACTGCGCGGACCTGGCGGCCGCGTTGCTGGCGGCGGCGCCGGGCCTGCGGATCCTGGCCACCAGCCGGCACGCGCTGTCCGCGCCGGGCGAACAGGTCCTTGCGGTGCTGCCGCTGCCGGTGCCGGACCCGGAACGTCCACCGCAGCCGGGGAAACTAGTTGGCAACGAGGCGATCCGCCTGTTCGCGGAGCGAGCCAGGCTCGTGCGGCCGGACTTCGAGGTCACGGCCGGCAACCGCGCGACGATCGCCCGGATCTGTCGTCGGCTGGACGGGTTGCCGTTGGCGGTCGAGTTGGCCGCGGCGCGGGTGCGGGTGCTGTCGCCGGAGCAGATCCTGCACAGGTTGGACGACCGCTTCCGCCTGCTGCGCGGGGGCAGCCGGGTGGTGTTGCCCCGGCATCAGAGGCTGCGGGCGGTGGTCGACTGGAGCTACGAGTTGTGCTCGCCGGCGGAGCGGATGCTGTGGGCGCGAGTGTCGGTGTTCGCCGACGGGTTCGACCTGGACGCGGCCGAAGCGGTGTGCGCCGGGGACGACATCGACCGCGACCAGGTGCTTGATCTGATGGCCGGGTTGGTGGACAAGTCGATCCTGATCCGCCAGGACCGGGATCACGCTGCCTGGGCGCGATATCGGCTGTTGGACACTCTTCGCCACTACGGGCGGGGCAGACTGCGCGAAGCCGGGGCGGAGGCGGTGCTGCGTCGGCGGCACCGGGACTACTACCTGGGACTGGCCGAACGGGGCGAGGCCGAGTGGTTCGGCCCCACCCAGCTGCAGGTGGCCGACCGCACCCGGCCCGCACACCCCAACCTGCGCCTCGCTCTGGAGTACTGCCTGACCACCCCCGGCGAGTCCCGGACCGGACTGCGAATGGCCGCGGCCCTGCAATTCTTCTGGCTTTGCTGCGGCTTGCTGGCCGAGGGGCGCCACTGGTTGGGCCGTGCACTGGCCCTGGACACCGAGTCAAGCAAGCAGCGGGCCACCGCCCTGTGCGCCAACGCCTACATCAGCACACTGCAGGGGGACTACCTCGCCGCCACGGCCATGGTGCAGGAGTGCCGGGCCTGGGCGCTGCCACGGGGCGAGGAGACCACACTGGCCTACGCCGTGTTTGTCCAGGGACTCCTCACACGGTTCAACGACGACCTACCACGCGCGCAGGTGCTGTTGGAGGATGCTCTGGCACGCTTCGAGGCGCTCGGTGAACTGACCAGCACCGTGATCATCACCTATGCCCTGCTGGCCGCGGTGGCCGTTTTCCAGGGAGACTCAGACCGCGCCATCGAGCTCTGCTGGCTGGGCCTGGCGCTCTGTGACCGACATGGCGAGCAATGGGCCCGGTCCTATTTGGTCTCCGCTCTGTCCCTCGCCGAATGGATACGGGGCGAGGTGACGCGGGCGAGCGCGCACGCCCGGGAAAATCTCCGGGTCATGCGCGGCTTCGGCGACCTGTTCGGCACCGCGTTGCAAGTTGAGCGGCTGGCCTGGGTCGCCGGCACGGTCGGCGAGGGCGAGCGGGCCGCCGTGCTGCTCGGTGCGGTGCACCGGATCTGGCCACAGTTCGGTGGCCCGTTCGGCTCCCTGCACCACGTCACCGCGCGTGAGGCGTGCGTGCGGCAGGCCCGCCACGGTCTCGGTGACCGCGCCTTCCAGGCTGCGTTCGGTCGTGGCGCCGAACTCGACCTGGAGCAGGCCATCGCCTACGCCCTCGGGGAGAAACCCGCGCCCCCCACCCCGGCCCCGACTGCGAAGCCGCCACTGACCAAGCGGGAGCGGCAGGTCGCGGAGCTCGTCGTGGAGGGGCTGTCCAACAAGGACATCGCCGCCCGGCTGGTGATCGCCCAACGCACCGCCGAAGGCCACGTCGAGCACATCTTGGCCAAGCTTGGCCTCACCAAACGCATCCAGCTCGCGGCCTGGGTCACCGAACAACGAGAAGAATGGGATCGATGATGGCTGGCGCCGGCGCGTACCTGGCCCGCGCCGACATGAACGCTGAGACGGCCCTCCTCAGCGGCCGGATCTCGATGAGGTCGACATCTCGCCACGCTCGGTAGTGCTGTCCGATGCGTTCACGACGACCGACCACACGGCGGCCGGCCCGCTGGTGGAGGGCGAGGCTGGCGCAGTTGTCCGGAAACACACCGGCCTGGAGCCCGCGTTGTGCTCGGCACCGGGCGGGCTCACGGAGTCCGAGGAGAGCAGCACCACTCGCCGGACCCCGGCCGACACCGCGGCGTCCACCAGCTCCTCGATGCCGGCCGGCTCGGCGTAGCGGAACACGTCGCTGATGCCGGCCAGCGCCGGAGCGAACGCGGGCGTTGGCAGGGATGGGAGTTGTCGACAACGCCTGTCCCTGCCGTATCCCGGCCAGCTGGCCAGCACGCCCTACTTCGGCGCCTGGAAGCCGCCGGTCTTCTGCTCGAGCAGTTCGGCCAGCCACAGCGGGGTGCGGTCCTCGAACATCGGACCGATGAGCTGCACTCCGACCGGCAGGCCCTCGGGGGACCGGCCCGCGGGTACGGCGGTGGCGGGCAGGCCGGGCATGGTGGCCAGGCCGGCCCAGACGAGCTGGTCGAAGTACGGGTACTCGACGCCGTCGATGTCGATGCGCCGTTCCAACGGATTGGGGTTGTGGTCGTGCGGGAACGCGGGCGTCGGCGTGATCGGGCACACCACGGCGTCGAACTCGGCGAACAGCTGCCGCCAGCCGTGGCGGTGGACCTCGCGACGGTTGTTCGCCTCAATCCAGTCGCGGTGGCTGAACACCATGGCGCGCAGCCGCACGGCGTCAAGACTCTGGTCGTCCGCGCTCAGTCCGGCGGCGCGGGTCCGCAGCTGCTCGTGCGATTCGATGGGAAAACGCGCGGGGGAGCCCGAAATCAGCAATTGCGTGTAGAGCGTCGCGGCTTCGGTCAGGTCGGGCAGCAGCGGACTGTGCCGTCCGACGTGGGCGCCGCCGTCGACGAGCGCGGCGGCCACCCGGTTCACGCCCGCCCGCACGGCGGACCCGGTCGGAATGAGCGGATGCTCGTCGAGGACCAAGACCCGGAAGTCGCTGAGCCGCTCGTGGCGCGCGGGCGGCAGTGCAACACGGTGCGCCACGCCTAGCGTCAGCGGGTCCGGTCCGGCCATGACGTCGAGCAGGAGCGTGAGGTCGCGGGCGGTGCGCGCCATCGGACCGACGACGGCGAGGTCGAGGTCGGCCGGCAATGCCGGCTCGGACGGCGGGACCATCCCGCGGTTAGCCGCCAGTCCGAGCGTCGGCTTGTGCGCGTAGACGCCGCAGAAATGCGCGGGGGTGCGCAGCGAGCCGGCGATGTCGGAGCCGATGGACAGCGCGCCGAACCCGGACGCCAGGGCCGCCGCCGACCCGCCGGAGGATCCGCCCGGCGTGCGACCGTGATCCCACGGGTTGGCGGTGGTGCCGTAGATCTCGTTGAAGCTCTGTATGTCTTGCAGCCCCAACGGCACATTGGTCTTGCCGAGCACCACCGCGCCCGCGGCCTTGAGTCGCGACACCTGTACCGCGTCCTCGGCCGGCATGTAGTTCCGGTGCGGCGGCATGCCCCAGGTCGTGGGCAGCCCGGCGATGTTGTACGACTCCTTGACCGTCACCGGAATGCCGAGCAGCGGCCGGTCCTCACCACGCGCGCGTGCCTGGTCGGCACGGTGTGCGGCGGCCCGCGCACGGTCGAAGTCCGGCACGCAGATCGCGTTGATCACCTCGTCGTCGCGCTCGATACGGGCGATCGCCTCGTCGGTCAGTTCCACCGATGTCACCGCACCGGCGCGCAACGCGGCAACGAGCTCTTCGGCCGTCTGAAAGCTCCACTCCATGAATCCGAAGCTATCGGCCTGCCACAGAGGACACGAAATTCCGGTGCGCGCAACAGGGAGGCCGAACGAGCCACCTTCACCGACGAAGTCGCGCACTCGTTCTACCACCGAAGGTGGCCCACCGCAGGTCACAGCGCCGACAGCGGGCCAACTCCACCCGCGCAGGCCATGAAATGCCGAATCGCGCAACAGGATGGATGTCTCAATTCTTGTCCACTGACCGTTGATGTTCCCGATCGCCCATTGACCCTTGCCCGACACATCGTTTGTCGACGGGCAATTGTCGTCATGTTTCTCAACCTCCGCCCATGCCGCTGGCCGCGAGCGTGCCGAACATCCTCTTCTACCGATGAGCGAATGATCGAAACTGGCTTTCCGGGTAGTTGAGCCCGATTTCTATACTTTGCTCGCCACCACCATGTAGTTCTCGGCCTCAGGGTTGAACGTGCTCATTTCCGTCCGAAGTCCGACCCGGCGCAACTCGACTTCGAGTTCGTCGTATCGGTAGGGCCAGCACGACAGCAGTTCCGAGTGGACAAGAACCGACCCAGCCGCATCAACTTGCGCGACTGCAATCTCGATGTGGTGCTCCTCCTCCCAAAGCGGTGCAATCTCCCAGCGGTAGACCACGACGGCATCGCGACCGTTCCGGCGGACGAGTCGGTCACTGATGTTCAGTCGGGAACCTCTGGCCCTCACGAGTTCCCACGTGCGGGAGGTGAGCACCAAGCGCCCGCCACGGCGCAGAAGCCGTGACATCGACTCCAGAGCAGCAACCCTGCCTCTCGCGCCCACGGCATGATGCAGCGAGTTGCCAACGCAGAACACCATGTCGAAGGTGACGTCATCAAAATGGTCGGGCAACTCTTCCCAGTCCGCCCGCACTGTCCGGATAGATGCACCGAACTCCTCAGACAACTCCGCAGTCCGACGAACCATCGCTTCGCTGGCATCAGTTGCGACAACCTGGATGCCAAGACCGGCGAGGCCAACCGCTAACTGTCCGGTTCCGCACGAGCAATCGAGGACGTGAGCGTTCGACGGCAGGAGACTGAGGACGTCATCGAACGACGCAGCGAACTCGGCCGGAGCCAGCTTCGCATCGGAGATGAGCCACTCGTACACCTCGGCAAGCGCGTCATAACCCGTCACAACTACTACCTCCGTCACGTGGCCCACTCACGGTGGCACATCAGTACATCAGCGGAGTACGTCGGTTCACCAATGGTTTTCGCAGGGGCAACCCGTCCGCTCATGCCGCTGACCGGTAGTTCAGCGGCATGACCTCCGCCCGCCGAAAGTGCCAACTTCAGTGAGAAACCGCCGACCATGGTCTCAACAGACCTGTCACTCCGCTGGTCAGCAGGGTGCGCAGTGACAAGATCACCGAGACGTCGACGCCTCGGTGCGAGAGCGGGCCTGGCCGGCGCCGGCCGTCACCATCGGCTTTGTCTCGGCGAAGTTGTCACCGCACAGCTCAGGGGCGTGGTTCCAGGACACGATGGATGAGAACGGACAGCCGCTTCGTTGTGGACGAGCCGCGGGGTGGACGATGAAAAGCCAGGTGGAGCGCGGCCCAGGCGACCTGGTCGTCCGCGCGGTCACGGCGATCATGGCCGCGGCCGTGGGGCTGACCTTCTTGTTCGGGTTCGGCAACGTGCTGAGCCCGGGGCCTCGACTGGGCGTATCGGTTTGGGTGGCACCACTGGTCGCTCCAGCGGTAGATCTCTCGATCCTCGGACCCACCACCTCACCACCACCTGATCCAGGGCCCGTCCCGGTCGTGCGGGGCTACGCCGGGTTCTCCGCGACGGCGAGGTAGTCCGTGTAGATCTGCGGCGAGCCCGAAAACGAGGCCAACTGCTTCCACTCCTCGTACATCTGCTTGGTGTCGCGGTGGGCGGCCGCGAACTCCGCGGCCTCGCCGGTGGCGATGTCGGGCTCGGGGTAGAAGACGTCCAGCGCGTCCAGGCTCGCGATCTCCATCATCATCACGTACTGGTCGAGGCGGTTGCCCCGCTCGCCCTTGAGCACGTGGAACCGCCAGTCCGGGTAGTCGTCGATCCGGTGGTGGTTCTCGGCGATGAAGCGGTCGAACATCTCCTCGGTCACACCGGCGCGCAACGCCAGGTTGTGGATCCCGACGACCCGGGCGACGGGCTCCTCCCCCGGGCGGTCGCGGTAGCGGGGGCCGGGCGTGACCGTGCTCCGCGGATTGTCGGCCAGCAGCCGGTAGTCGGTGAACAACGTAGGCAGCTCACCGAACGTGCCCAGCCGCCGCCATCGTGCCAGCACAGCCTCCGCCTCGGGGCGCCGCGCCCAGAACAGCCGGGCCAGCTCGGTCTGCTCACCCTGGGCTGTGACGTAGCGGTCGCGTTGCTCGGCGCTCTCGATCTCGTACAACATCAGGTACTGCCCGGCCCGCTCTCCGCGCAACCCGCGCAGCAGAGTCCACCGCCACCCTGGGTACAAGGGCAGGTGAACGCCTTCACCACGCACGAAGGTCTCGAACTCCTCCGGCGTGACACCAGCCTCCGTGTCGATGGCGATGTACTGGAAGGTGAACACCGACGAGCGTCCCATTGCGTCCAATCCTCGGGTCGGGAAAGGGAACGCGCGTCCGACAAGCACGACTCCCCTACACCACATCCTGCCAGCTCCAGAGAACGGCGCCTGCGAGCCTTCCTCCGCACCCTGGAGGTCGCCGCCGACGTGACCGACGAGTTCGTCGCGCGCTTGGTCGAGGTTGGTGCTGGTCTGGGCCAGTTCGTGCCACCTGGACCGGTGCGACCACAACGGCGTTGGGGCCGGCTCGTCGCCGGCGTGGTCGGGTAACCAGGGCTTGATCACCTGCACCGCGCCATCGAAGCACGGCGGGCCGGTCGCCATCGGATGTCACCCGGTCTTGTGACGACTGCGCTGACATCTGCGTTTGGTGACAGGTAGGGCTGACATCTGGTGACAACTGCTGGGATCTGACGCTGGTTGCGTAATCAAGAACGCGCGCGAGAGCGCATCGATGTGCCGACCCTGCACGACTGGCTCTGTGGGTCGCGCCGCAACGCTCGCTCATGCCGATTGGCGGGCGTGGGACCAGCCATCGGTGTGGACGCGGGAAGCCGTGATGTCAGTCAGCCACGCCGCCATTGCCGACCCACCACTCGATCCGGTCGATGTCGGCGGACCAGGCATTCATGATCCCCGCGATCGTGGGGAGGCCGACCGAGCGCGCCACGGTGACCACGACGAAACGCAGATCCTGTGGGGCCTCGGCGATGCCGCCGACTTCGGCGAACGCTGCCTGGAGGGCGGCGAACGACTCGGGTGTGACGTGATCGCCGAGGCGCGCTGCCTGGATGCACAGGTTCTTCCCCTGCTCCAGCACCTCGAACTCGCCGTCGGTGTCGACACGAAGTACGTCGCCGGCGGCGCATCCGAGAACAAGGCCCGGGCTGCCGATCAACTCGACCAGGCCGCCGTCCCGCTGCCGGGCGGGCAGGACCTCGAATACCGGGCGTCCCGTTGCCGCGTGGCCCGCGAGGAGGCGGATGTGGATGTCGGCCGGCAACTGTCCGTCAAGCGTCATGCGCGTCATCGTTTCACCAGCTCCGCCCGGCGGCGACGGCGTCTCCCAGTCCCATGAGCCCGGCACACCGGGCAGGCCACCGACCGCCAAGGACCCGGACACCGGACTGCGAGTCCACTCAGCGACATCCGCTCATGCCGCTGGTCGCGTGCGGTAGGCGTCCGCCTCTGGCCCCGATGACCGAACATGCGGTCGTGGTGCCCGGATGTCGGGACCGAGTCGCGAGAAGGGGCGGCTATCCGGCATCAGAGCCCGGGAACCGAACCCGGACGTTCGCCGCCGGGGTGAGGTAGGCGTCGCCGAAACGGCGCTGTAGCGAGATGTCCGTGGAGCTGGCTGATCGCGGGTGGCCGGCGGGGATGGCTTTCACGACGAACTCCTGGATACGCACCGGTTCCACAGGAGTCAGGTGAATCATGCACACCAGCTCTCCCCGCTCACCAGGAATCGACCAGGTGATGTCGGCAGCGGTGGCGGCCGAGACGCCAGCGGACGGGCCAGAGTCGAGCAAGGGGCCGACCTCGGCCACGAGTTGAGCGAGTTCCGCGCGTCGTTGCGGCAGCGGACGGTCGAAGTCGACGTTCTCGGCGAAGATCTGTGCGGCCAGCGAATCGTCCCAGTGCCGGACGAGCGAGTCGGCCTGCGCGCGAAGCGCGACCGTTTCCGGCCACAGTGTGGCGGTGGTCGCGGGGGCCTGGTTGTGGTTCAGCGTCCGCCCGAGCGCCTCGACGCAGAGCGCGCCGGGGTTACCCCGGTTGCCGTTGGTCAGCACGACCGCACCGTGACCCGATTCGGGGTGCCAGGCCATGGCGAGCCAGAAGCCGGGGAGTCCGCCGCCATGTGAGATGACCGTCCCGCGATGCAGGTCGGTCGTGACCCCAAGGCCGAGGGCGTATCCACTGGAGCTCAGCCGGGCTTGCCCGATCCCGGTCAGACTCAGTGACGGTGGCATGAACACGCGCACGCGCTGCAGGTCCCGTCGGGACATGCGGCTCAACACTGGGGAGTCGTCGGCTCGCTCCGGCCGGAACGCGGAGCCGAGCCAGGTGATCCAACGCGCGAGGTCACGCACCGTGCTCACCAGTCCGCCGGCGCCGAGGAACGCGTCCGAGGTCTGCGGTGGATAGGCGACCCAGTTCCCCTCCGTGTCCAGCGAATAGCCGACGGCGCGCGGGAGGTGATCGGGGACGGCCGTGTCGCAGAACGTGGACGTCAGGCCCAGTGGCTTCAGCAGTTCCTCGGTGACGAACTCCGCGAGGGGCCGGCCGACCGCCCGGCTGAGGGCCAGGCCGGCCATCGTGAAACCGAGGTTGGAGTATTCGAAGACCGCGCCCGGCAGGTGGCTGAGGCGAACTCCCTTCGACACCCGGGCGAGGAGGTCCGCGGTGGGGGTGTTGATGAACGGGTCCACCCAGGAGTTGTCCTCGGTGAGGCCGCCGCACATGCCCAGGAGCATCTCGATCGTGGGGACATCCCGCTGGTCACCGGCGAGGACGAACTCGGGGACGTGCTTCGTGATCGGATCGTGCAGGGACAGCCTGCCCTGGTCGCGGGCGATCAGCACGGCACAGGCGATGAAGCTCTTCGTCATCGACGCGATCGGGAAGACCACATCCGCGTCGGGAACGCGGTCACGCTCGTCGACCGCTCCGAAACCAGCCGCGTGCGACAGCCCGTCCTGGTCGGTGACGCCATAGACCAACGCCCGCGAGTGCCCGGCCGCCGTGTGCTGGCCGAACAGAGCGTCAAGCTCCTTGTGGAGGGGCACCTGGAGCACTTCATCGGACATCTGCCAACCAACTCCTCACCGCACGGGCTCGCGGTTCGATCGGGTCAGGTCACGTCGCCGAAACGTCGCCGCGGCCGACGCTACCGAAAAGGGCTCGGTTCCGTACGGGCAAGATGATCACGGGTCGTGTGGCCGTCGTCACCGTTGCTCGTCGGGCCGGGCAGCGGACGGAGATCTTGCGGTGCGGACTCGTGTACTCCCGCAGGCGATGGCCGCGGCGCAAGGAGGAAACGCTCGCCGCTGACCGACGAGGCTGAGGACGTCCTGGTTCTAGGTGCCACTTCTGTACTGCGACAGCAGTTCCACGGCTTCCGCGAACGACATCGACCGAAGTTCGTGGGCCCGCGCTCCCACGAGTCCGCGGGCGAGGCGCACCAGGTCGGGGCTGAGCTCTTGATGGCAGTCCACCACGGCGTCGGCACCGCGTTCCAGCGAGGAGACGAGGTGGAGGATTACCGCCAAGCGCTGCAACGGACCGCCCAGCGGGCCATCGCGACGCGGCCACCGACGGGCGAACGTGGGGTTGAGAGTGGGCAACCGCTCGATGCCCGCCCACGCCGGATCCGGGGCGGCGAACCGCACGACGCCGATATGGCTGTGGCGTATCGCGGCCGTGCACAGAAAACACGGCTCGAGGGTGGTGTGCAGCACATGAGCGGAGTAGTCGCCGGGTGGCAGGCCGGCCAGAGCATTGATCTCCGCGTGGGCCAGGTTGCTGCCGGCGATCTGACCGCTCGGCGCAGTCCGCTCGCTCCGGCGGTTGCGCCCACGGGCGACCACCGCGCCATGGGGATCGACGAGGACCGCGCCGACGGGAATGCTGTGATGCCGGAAGGATTCCCAAGCCAGCTCGAAGCATTCCCGCCACACGGGGTCGATGTCATCCCAGTAGGACGCATCCCCCGGCGGGTCGACCACGAGATCCACCTCGGCGATTGTGGTGCGATCCGCGGCGTCCGGCAACTCGTTCCGTAGCGCGGCGACGCCCCCCAACGATGCCCATGGCCATGGCGATCGTCCGAACGGCCGATCGCGCGACATCACGCGGGTAACCGCCAGCACGACCACGAGCCTGGTAGCCCAATGGTCGGTTCGGCGGACGTCCGGTCATGCCGCTGACCGTGCTCGGCCCGTCCGAACCCGGCCGGCGCAGCGTCGGCTGACTCAGTAGACGTCGCGGACGTAGCGGCGGTCGGCGGTGAGCTGCTTGACGTAGGCGGTGGCCTTGTCGGCAGCCATGTTCCCGTGGGTGGCGACGACCTCGCGGAGGGTGCGGTCGACGTCCTTGGCCATGCGGGTGGCGTCGCCGCAGACGTAGAGGTGCGCGCCGTCCTGGAGCCAGCGCCACAGGTGCGCGCCGTGCTCCCGCATCCGGTCCTGCACATAGACCTTGGCCCGCTGATCACGGGAGAAGGCGAGGTCCAGCCGGGAGAGCAGGCCGTCGGCGCGGAACCGGTCGAGCTCGTCCCGATAGTAGAAGTCGGTGGCCCGGCGCTGTTCCCCGAAGAACAGCCAGTTCGGCCCGCCGGCGCCGAGGGCGGCGCGCTCCTCCAGGAACCCGAGGAAGGGGGCGACGCCGGTGCCGGGACCGACCATGATCATCGGCAGCGCGGGGTCGGCCGGCGGACGGAAATGGGGTGAGCGCTGGATGAACGCCCTGACCGGCGAGCCCTCGGCACGGTCGGCGAGATAGGTGGAGCAGACGCCGCCGTGGGATCCGTACCGCACAACGGAAACCGTCAGTCGGATCCGCGACGGGCTGACCAGCGGGCTGGAGGAGATGGAGTACTGCCGCGGCTGCAACCGCTTGAGCACGTCGACCCAGGCCTGGGCGTCGGCCCGCACCGGGTGGTCCCGCAGCACGTCGACGGCATGCCGGCTCCAGGTCCACTTGGCCAGCTCGCCCTTGTTGTCGGGGCGCAACAGATCCCGCAGCTCCCGGTCGCCGTTGTGCTCGGCGACGAACTGGAGCAGCGCGGGAGTGATCCGCGCGATCTCCAGTTCCTCACGGAGTGCGTCGGCCAGCGCGAAGCTGTCGCCGTCGATCGAGACCGCGGCGTCGCCGGACAACGCGGTGAGCTTGAGCCATTCCTCGACCATGGTCGCGCTGTTCACCGGCAGGATGCCGAGCGCGTCGCCGGTCTCGTAGGCGAGGTCGGCGGCGTCGAAGGTGAACTCGCGGACCTCCTTGCCGGCGCCCGGCAGGCTGAGCAGCCGATTGCCGACCAGCTCGATGTCCCGGTGCCGGGCCGGGGTCGTGTTCAAGGCGACGATCACCTGGTCGAGCCAGCGCCGCGCGGTGGTCTGATAGTCCGGTTCGCAGTCGGCCCGCGGCACCAGATGGGTCGCCCCCAGCTCCCGGAGCCGGGTGTCGATCCGCTTGCCGTGGCCGCAGAAGTTGTCGTAGCTGGAGTCGCCCAGGGCCAGCACCGAGTACTGCAACCCGGCCAGGGTGTCCTGTTCGGACAGTGCGTCCCAGAACTGGGCGCCGTTGTCCGGGGCGTCGCCGTCGCCGAAGGTGCTGGTGATCAGCAGCACCGGATTGCCGGCGCGCAACGTCTCCGCCGACGCCTCGGCCATACTCAGCACCGACGGCCGCCACCCGCTCTCGGACAGGCGGTGCGCGGCCTCGGCCGCGAACTGCTCGGCATTGCCGGTCTGCGAGGCCCACAGCACGGCAATCTCCTTGCCCGGCAACGGCTCCGGGGTGGCCGATCCCCGCGAGAACATGCCGGCGAGCAGGCCGTCGACCCAGGCCGCCCGCGACGGTTCGATCGGCGCGTGCGGCGGCAACACCGGCACGCCGCCGCCCCCGGCGCCCACCCCGGAGGCGAAGCCGGCGAGGTATTGCCGTTCCGCGGCGGTGAAGTCGGGCATCGGAATGTCGGCCACGCCAAGCAGGGCGGCCAGTGGAACGGCCGGCTCGGCACCGGTAGCGACCGGCGCGGCGGCGATCTTGGCCAGGGACACCGCGCACACCTTGAACTCGGGCTGGAACGAGATCGGGTCCACCGCGTCGTTGGTCACCGCGTTGACGCTCAGGTACTCGCCGAACAGGTCGTTCCAGTGGAACGGGGCGAAGCAGCAGCCGGGGCGCACCCGGTCGGTCACCACGGCCGGCAGCACCGCCCGGCCACGCCGGGAGGCGATCTCCACCTGGTCACCGTCCACAACGGACATGGCCGCGGCGTCGTCGGGGTGGATCTCCACAAACGGCCCGGGATTGAGCTTGGTCAGCTTGGCGACCTTGCCGGTCTTGGTCAGGGTGTGCCACTGGTGCTGCACCCGGCCGGTGTTCAGGGTGAACGGGAACTCGTCGTCGGGCAGTTCGGCCGGCGGCAGGTGGGGCCGGGCGAAAAACGAGGCCTTGCCGCTGGCGGTTGGGAAAGCCAGCGAGTCGCCGGCCCGGTAGCGGACGGGGTTGCGGTCAGGACCGCCCTCGGCGGCCGGCCACTGCACCGGGGTCTCCCGCAGCCGGGAGTAGGTGATGCCGCTCAGGTCGTAGCCGGTGAAGGGATTGCTGGCCCGCTTGATCTCCTCGAAGACCTGTTCGGCGCTGTCGTAGTGGAACGGATAGCCCATCTCGACGGCCACCCGGGCGATCAGCTGCCAGTCCGGCACGGCCTGCCCGGCCGGCGCGACCGCCTGGGGCGCCAGCACGACGTTCCGCTCCGAGTTGACCATGACGCCCTCGGTCTCCGACCAGATCGCGCCGGGCAGCACGATGTCGGCGTAGCCGTTGGTCTCGGTGTCGGCGAACGCGTCCTGGGTGATCACCAGCTCGGCCGCCTCGAGCCCCTCGATCACGGTGCGCCGGTTGGCCACCGACGCGACCGGGTTGGTGCAGATGATCCAGCACGCCTTGATGTCGCCGGCGGCCATCCGCTCGAACATCTCGATCGTGCCCCGGCCGACCTCGGTGCGGATCGTGCCGGCCGGCACCTCCCACAGCTCCTCGACGAAGGCCCGGTCCTCGGTGGACAGAACTGAGCGCTGGCCCGGCAGCCCCGGGCCCATGTAGCCCATCTCCCGGCCGCCCATCGCGTTCGGCTGCCCGGTCAGCGAGAACGGTCCGCTGCCGGGCTTGCAGATCGCCCCGGTGGCCAGGTGCAGGTTGCACAGCGCGTTGGTGTTCCAGGTGCCGTGCGTGCTCTGGTTGAGACCCATGGTCCAGCAACTCATCCAGTTGCCGGCCGCGCCGATCCACTTGGCCGCGGTGCGGATGTCGTCCTCGGGGATGCCGGTGACGCCGGCCACCACGTCCGGCGGGTAGTCGGCCAGGAACTCGGGCATCGCCTCCCAGCCTTGGGTGTGCGCGGCCACGAACTCCTCGTCGACGAGGCCGTCGGCGTGGATCAGGTGCAACAGACCGTTCAGCAGCGCGAGATCCGCGCCCGGCGTGATCTGGAGGAACAGGTCCGCCTTGGCCGCGGTGCCCGTCCGCCGCGGGTCCACGACGATCAGCTTGGCCCCCTGCTTGACCCGGTCCATCATCCGCAGGAACAGGATCGGGTGGCAGTCGGCCATGTTCGAGCCGATCACCAGGAACACGTCCGCGTGCTCGAAGTCCTGGTAGGAGCCGGGCGGGCCGTCCGCGCCGAGCGAGAGCTTGTAGCCGCTGCCGGCGCTGGCCATGCACAGCCGGGAGTTGGACTCGATCTGGTTGGTGCGGACGAATCCCTTGGCCAGCTTGGTGATCAGGTACTGGGCCTCCATGGTGAGCTGCCCGGAGACGTAGAACGACAGCGCGTCCGGGCCGTGCTCGTCGAGGATCGCCCGCAGCCGGGTGGCGGCCAGCGTGATCGCCCGGTCGACCTCGGTCGGCTCGGCCGGGGCCTCGCGCTCGGCGCGGACCAGCGCCGTGGTCAGCCGGCCGGGCGCGGCGAGCATCTCGTGGCTGGTCGCGCCTTTTGTGCACAACCGTCCGAAATTGGCCGGGTGCTCCTTGTCACCGGCCACCGACGTGACCCGGCCGTCGCGGACCGTGAGCACGATGCCGCAGCCCACGCCGCAGTACGAGCACACGGTTCTGACCTTCGAATCGGGCACGGCCGCCAACACTAGGAACGAGCTGTTGCGCGGTGGTGACACGACCGGCCGCCGCCGTTACATCTACTGCACAACCGTGTTTCGGCCGTGGTGAGCCGCTACGGTGCGATCATGACGACCAAGCAGGAGACCGCCGCCGCGGTGCTGGCCGCGAAGGCCCGGCTGGGCCTGACCTGGCAGCACCTCGCCGACACGCTGGACGCGCCGCTGGCCTGGACCACCGCCGCGCTGCTGGGGCAGCACCCGATGAGCCCGGAGCAGGCCGAGACCGCCGCCCGCGTGCTGGAGCTCGGGCCGGACGAGGTCGCCGGGCTCGTCGCCCAGCCCACCCGCGGCGCACTGGACCAGCCGGTGCCCACCGACCCCACCATCTACCGGTTCTACGAGGTGCTCCAGGTCTACGGCCCGACCATCAAGGAGCTGATCCACGAGAAGTTCGGCGACGGCATCATGAGCGCCATCAACTTCAAGATCGACGTGGACCGCCGGGAGGACCCGGGCGGCGAGCGCGTGGTGGTCACTCTGGACGGCAAGTTCCTGAAATACCAGTGGGGCTGATGTCGCGGGGCCGCTTCCCGAGTGTCGGGTGGCGTGGCCGGCGGGACTGCGGTGATATGGCCGGATGGGAAAGCGACTCGACCGCGCGCTGTACGAGACGGAGCTGCTGCGGCTGCAGGGCGAACTGGTGAAGTTGCAGGAGTGGGTGCGCGAGGAGAAGGCCCGCGTGGCGGTGGTGTTCGAGGGCCGGGACGCGGCCGGCAAGGGCAGCGCCATCAAGCGCGTCAGCGAGTACCTCAATCCCCGCGTCGTGCGGATCGCGGCGCTGCCGGTGCCGACCGAGCGTGAGCGGACCCAGTGGTACTTCCAGCGCTACGTGGCCCATCTGCCGGCGGCGGGCGAGATCGTGCTGTTCGACCGCAGCTGGTACAACCGGGCCGGCGTGGAGCGGGTGATGGGCTTCTGCACCCCGCAGGAGTACCGGCGCTTCCTGGGCCAGGCCCCCATCTTCGAGCGGCTGCTGGTCGAGGACGGCCTGCTGCTGCGCAAGTACTGGTTCTCGGTCTCCGACGAGCAGCAGGAGAAGCGGTTCCACGACCGCCTGGACGACCCGATGCGCCGCTGGAAGCTCTCGCCGATGGACGCCGAGTCCATCACCCGCTGGGAGGACTACTCGCGGGCCAAGGACGAGATGTTCGTGCACACCGACATCCCCGAGGCGCCCTGGATGGTGGTCGAGAGCGACGACAAGCGACGGGCCCGCATCAACATGATCGCCCACCTGCTGTCCTCGGTTCCGTACCACGACATCAAGCGGCCGCCGCCGCGTCTGCCGCACCGGCCGCCGTCGACCGGCTACGAGCGCCCACCGATGGACAGCCAGACCTTCGTGCCCGATCACGCGGCGTCTCTCACCTGAGAACCGACGACCACGATGTACGCGCAGAGCACGCCGAGGCCGGCCCACCAGGGCAGCGGAAAGTAGCCCGCCGACGGCGCGTAATGGGCCGTCACCTGCGAATACTCCACGATCGTCTGTTTCACGGCGAAGCCGGCGGCCGGCGTGAGCCGCAGCAGCCACTCGGCCGCCGAATCGGGCAGTAACGGCACCACCGTTACGGCGTAGGGCACGGCGACCAGGGCCAGTCCGATGAGGATCGCCGCCCACCCGCGGCGCAGCCACACGCCGAGCCCGAAGGCGAAGACGGCGCAGAGCCCGAGGACCGCCGCGACGCCGACGACCACCCCCACCCCGGTCAGCGCCGACACCGACTGCACCGTGAAGCCGTTGCCCCGCAGAATCGCCACGCCCACCGGCACGGTGACGCCGACGGCCACCAGCCCGGCGACGAAGGTGGCCGTCCCGACGACGGCCGCCCGGGCGGCCAGCACCGGTCGAGCGGCCACCGTCCGCGCGCCGTAGCGGGCCGCGCTGATGAGCACGATGATCAGCGCGATCAGTAGGCCGGGCAGCGTCGACTCGGGGCCGAACGCGCCGTCCTCGGCCACGGGCCCGATGTCGCCGGTGCCGCTGACCGTGACAACTCCGTCCTTCTCCTCGGACCCGTCCGCGTGGTGGTGTTTCTCCCAGTCGGTTTGGTTCATCTCGCCGACGGCCTCGCTGCGCCAGGCCCCGGCGCCGCCAGCGACGGTGATGTGGTCGAAGACGCCGACGGTCTGGGTGAATCGGACCTGTTGGATCGCGCCGTCGACGGTGAGGTCGCCGGGCGAGGTGGCGAACAGGCCAACCTGCGCGGTGTCGGGCAGCCCGGTGAGCGTCGCCGTCCCGACGGTGTGCCACTGCCGGCCGTCGACCGAGTCGGCGCCGGTGATGGTGTCGCCCGAGCGGGTCAGCCGCAGCCAGCGCGGGGAACTGCCCGCGCTGCCGGCGACGTCGTATTTGTAGTCGTGCTGGAAGTGCACGCCCTGGCTGCCGGTCATCATGAGCGCCGCGTACGTCGAACCTCGCCGCACGCCGTCTTTCACGATGATCCCGGCCTTCGCCCACGGCACCAGCCCGGGCACGATCTGGTCGTGGTTGGGCGGCGGATAGGTGATCGTCCCGGTCATCGAGGTCAACTGGACCGTGATGCTGCCCTCGCGCCCCAGATCCCGATGCACGAACCAGAACTTGTCGCTGACGACGGAGCCGTCGGCCGCGACGGGGACGACCGGGCACGGGCCGCCGCAGTCCGCGCGGCTGCTGACGGCGTACAGCAGGCCCAGCCCGACAACCGCGAGCGCCGCGGCGATCAGGGCGACCAGGCGGCCCGGGCGGCGGAACGCGGACCACTCCCGCCGGAGAAGTTCGATGGTCGACATGGCGTCGGTTCTACGGATCGGCGGGTAGCAGGGCCCGAACCGGCGTTGTCATGCCGTTGTTAGGTCGGCGGGGGCATGCTGGGGGCGTGATCAGGCTGCGCAGCGGGACCGTCGGGGTGCGGTTCACCCTCCTGTACGCCGTCGTGTTCCTGTTGTCCGGCATCGGCTTGCTGGTGCTGACCTTCCTGCTGTCCGGCGGCAGCATGACCAATCCCGCCCCGTCCGGAAACCCGTCGGCCCAGGCCAGCCTCGACGCCGCCCAGCAGCACATCCGGGCCCTGCAAGACCAGTTGGACGCCGTGCACACGCAGCAGACCCGCCAGCTGTTGGCCGGCTCGCTGCTGGCGCTGGTCGTGATGGCGGTCGTCTCCGTGCTGCTCGGTCGGGCGCTGGCGCAGCGCGTCCTGCGGCCGCTGCGGCTGATCACCAGTGCCACGCGGCGCATCTCGGCCGACAGCCTGGACCGGCGGCTGGCCGTCACCGGTCCGGTCGACGAGGTGAAGGACCTCGCCGACACCATCGACGAGCTGCTCGAACGGCTGGAGGCGTCGTTCGCCGCGCAGCGCCGCTTTGTCGCCAACGCCTCCCACGAGCTGCGCACCCCGCTGGCCACGATGCGGGCCTCGCTGGATGTCGCGGCAGCCAAGCCCAATCCGGCCGTCTCGACGCTCGCGCTCGCGGACCGGCTGCGTCCGCAACTGGACCGGATCGACCATCTGCTCGACGGACTCCTCGTGCTGGCCCGGGCGCAACACGGGGCGCTGGCCGATGCCGACCCGGTCGACCTCGCCGATCTCGTCAACGCGGCACTGCGCGAACGATCGGCCGACGCCCAGCGGAAGGGCCTCACCGTGACGGTGGACGTGCCGCCGGCGACCGCGACCCAGGGCAGCCCGGCGCTGCTGGCCCGTCTGGTCGGCAACCTCATCGACAACGCCGTCTCCCACAACGAGAACGGCGGCTGGATCAAGATCACCGGCTACGCCGGCGAGGAGACGGTGCTGGCCGTGGAAACCGGCGGCCCGGTCCTCGACCAGCGTCAGGTGGACCGCCTGACCCAGCCGTTCGAACGGCTCGGCGGCGAGCGCACCGGCTCCGCCGGGCTCGGACTGTCCATTGTGGCCGCCATCGCCATCGCCCACGGCGGCCGGCTCGCCCTGGTCGCCCGCCCCGAGGGCGGCCTGCGCGTGGCGGTCACCCTGCCGAAGGCGGCCCCATGAGGATCCTCGTCGTCGAAGACGACCACGCCCTGGCCGAGGTCGTCACCGAGGGGCTGCGCGACCAGGGCATGGCCGTCGACCTCGCCCACGACGGCCTGTCCGCGGCGGCCAAGCTCGACCTCGCCGCACACGATGTGGTCGTCCTGGACCGGGATCTGCCCGGCCTGCACGGCGACACGCTGTGCCAGATGATCACCGAGCGGCCGGGGCGGCCGATGGTGTTGATGCTGACGGCGGCCGGCGGCCCCGGCGACCGGGTCAGCGGGCTGACCCTGGGCGCCGACGACTACCTGGCCAAGCCGTTCCACTTCCCGGAGCTGATCCTGCGCATCCGGGCGCTGGCCCGCCGCAAGCCGGACGCCCGGCCCCGGACGCTGCGGGTGGCGGGCATCGAGCTGGACCCGGTGCGCCGCACCGCCGTTCGCGACGGAAGGCAACTCGCGTTGTCGGTCAAGGAGTTCGCCGTGCTGGAAGCCCTGCTGCGGGCCAGCCCGGGCTTCCTGAGCACCGAGACCCTGCTCGACCAGGTCTGGGACGAGAACGCCGATCCCTTCACCAACACCGTCACGGTGACGGTGGGTCGGCTGCGCCGCAAGCTCGGCAGCCCGCCCATCATCACCACGACCCCGGGCATCGGCTACCGGATCACCTAAAATTGGTCGTCGACCAAATATCCGAGGCAGACGTGTGCCACGGTCGAATGCCGTCTCACCGACGCACCCTCCCCGGCCGCAGCTGGACCACGGCGTCCCGAATCCCGGACCGCACCGAGGATTCGCCGGCCTCGGTGGCCCAGGCGACGTAGCCGTCGGGGCGGATCAGCGCCGCCGTGACGCCGGCCCACTCGGGCCGCTCCTGGCGGGCCAGCACGTGGGCCGACACGCCATGCGCACGCAAGGCGGCCTTGCTTGCGTCGTCGTCGACGATGCCGGGCGCCGCGACGACCACCGGCTGTGCGTCGTGCAGGGCCTGGAACAGCGTGGTCCCGGCCAGGGGAAGATCCTGGGCGCGGGATCCGGCCAGCGGGTGCCCGGACAGGTCGTACTTCACGGCGAAGCCGGACAGGCGCTCGGCGAGCGCCTTGGAGAACTCGGGAATGGTCGCGATGAAGTGCGACATCAGCGCCCGCAGGGCGAGGCCGTCGCCGGTGTACGTGCGCAGCGCGGCCTGGGCCCGGGTCGCGAGCAGCAGGTCCACGCCGACCGGCCGGCGCTCGGCGTGGTAGTCGTCGAGATGCGAGTCGGGGGCCAGGCCGTCGATCACGTCGGCGATCCGCCACGCGAGGTTGGCCGCGTCCTGGATGCCGACGTTCATGCCGACGCCGCCGGCCGGCAGGTGGATGTGGGCCGCGTCGCCGGCCAAGAAGACCCGGCCCGACCGGTACGACGACGCGATCCGCGCCGCGTCCCCGTAGCGGGACAGCCAGATCGGGTCGCGCATCCCGAAGTCCGTGCCGAGGATGTTCGTGACGGCGGCGCGGAGCTGCTCGAACGTCAACTGGTTGTCCTCGGGCAGACCCGTCGAGGTGCCGACGAACCGGTACAGGCCGGGCCGCTTCGGCAGCGGCACCAGCATGGTGCTGCCGTGCTCGTTGGACACGCTGAGCACCGGCTGGTCGGGCGGGTTGTCGAGGTGGACGTCGCCCAGGTAGCCCCACTTCGCGGTGATCGTGCCGGGGAAGTCGATGCCGACCGCCTCGCGCACGAAACTCCGGGCCCCGTCGGCCCCGATCAGGTAGGCGGACTCGATCTCGTACGTGGCGTCCCCGGAGCGAACCGTCGTGACGACGACGTCGCCCTTGTCCTCCAACGCGATCACCTCTTGCTCGCGGCGGATGTCCGCCCCCAGCGCGCGGGCCGTGCGCTCCAGCAGGATCTCGGTGTCCTCCTGGGAGTGCAGCAGGGTGAAGGGATAGGGCGTGTCCAGCACACGGAAGTCCATGCGCTGCTCCAGGTTTCCGAAGTGACCGTCGGGGATCTCGATGCCCGGGTCGATCGCTTCGCGCGCGATGCCGCGCTGCCCGAACACCTCCAGCGTGCGCGGGTGGATCGTGAGCGCCTTCGAGTGCGGCGACGGCCGGTCCAGCCGTTCGAGCACGACGACCCCGACGTCGCGCCGCGCCAGCTCTCCCGCTGCCCACAGGCCCACCGGGCCCGCTCCGACAATCGTGACGTCGACCATGCGACTGCCACCTCCCAAGATTTGGTCACTGAACAAGTTCACTATCTGTGTAGCAGCGACCACGCGACCGGGTCAAGAAGTGCGCCCGCGGTCACACCGACCGGTCAGGAGCTGACGCCGGGCCGAAGCAGGCGGCAGACGCCGAAGTCGAAGCGGGCGTCGAAGGAGTCGGCGAGGAGCAGGTCCGCGCCGACCCGGGCCATCGCCGGATACCGGCCGGACTCGATCGCCGCCGGCAGCGCGCTGCCGGGCTTGCCCGGCTTGGTCTGCTCCTCCTGCGTCAATCCCAGCGTGAAGTAGACCAGCGCCCAGCAGCCGCGGGCCGCCTCCTCGGCCGAGAAGTCGGCCGCGAGCAGCCCCTCGACCAAGGCCTCGGCCACCCGCAGCGTCCCGCCCTCCCCCGCGAACGTGCCGGCGACGAGCCGCCCGCCGTCCCGATGCGCGAGCAGGGCCCGGCGGTAGCGCCGGATGAGTTCGGCGACCCGGTCGAGCGGGTCGCCCGGCAGGCCGTCCAGGCTCACCGACCCGACGATCGCGTCGGCCATCAGCTCGATGAGGCCCTGCTTGGACTTCACGTGCCAGTTGACCGAGTTGAGGTGGGCGCCCAGATCGCGGGCGACGCCCCGCAGGGTCAACGCCTCGATGCCCTCCCGCTCCAGAATGGTCAGCGCGGCGGCCACCACGTCATCGCGCGTCCAGCGCACACGGCCTCCTTCTCGGCGGTAGTGCCGGAATCCTACGACGCGCCGTTGAGATAACGATCAAGACGATGGCCGAGCCGGAGTGTCGACGGAGACCGTCTACAAGGGATTCGACGGCAGGAGGCAGCTCGTGGAGGCGCTAACCCGACAGACGGTCCAGCCACTCCCGCAGCAGCGTGGTCTCGGCCGGGGACAACGCCGACCCCTCGGCCAGGGCCGCCGACAGGGCGACCGCCAGCGCCCCGACTGAACCGTCGCGCACACCCTCGTCGCTGACCAGCGAGCCGATCACGGCGTCCCGGACCCGGGCCGACATGGCCAGGTCCCGATCGTCGACCGGGCGGGCGATGAGGCTGAGGGTCACCCCGACGTTGGCGGCGACGATCTCCCGGGCGGCGTCGGCCGGCGGCACCAGCAGGCGGCCGGAGCGGGCGACCTCGACGAGGCGGTCGAGCAGCATGGCCTCGGCCCGGGCGGTCAGGGTGCACGGCACGGCGGGCTCGATCTGCCCGTAGAGCAGCACGTAGAAGCCGGGCTGCTCGAGGCCGTAGCGGACATGGCTGTCCCAGCCGGCCCGCAGCGCCTGCACGGGGTCGGCGACGTCGGCGGTGTGCTCGGCGACGTACTGCGTGAACCCGTAGTTGACGACGGCGTCGAGCAGCCCCTGCTTGCTGCCGAAGTGGTGGTACAGGGTCGGCGCCTGCACGCCGGCCCGGTCGCAGATGGCCCGGGTGGAGACGTTGCCGCCCTGGGCCTCGTGCAGCAGCTGCCCGGCGGCCAGCAGCAGCCGGTCCCGGGTCGAGCTCACCATGCTTTGAGCCTACCCATGGACCTTGGCCAGTTCCTCCTGTGCCCACACGGCCCACTCCCGCTGCATCTCGGTGTACCGCAGCCCCCACTCCAGCGCGAGCCGCCCGTAGACGGCCAGGTCGGCGGTCTCGGGGGCGATCTCCTCCTGGGTGGCGACCAGGCCGGCGCGCTGCTCGATGGCGTCCCGCTCCCGCCGGCGCAGGAACTCCTCGGCCCGCTCGGGGTCGACGACGCCGAGGAAGAACACCCGCAGCAGCAGGTCGCTGCGCCGCACGACGGTCGGCTCGACCTCGGTCAGCCAGTGCTTGAGCTCGTCCAGCCCGGCGTCGGTCAGGGCGTACTCCTTGCGCCGCCGGGCCCCCTCCTCGGCCACCGTCACCAGCCCGGCGTCGGCGAGTTTGCCCAGCTCGCCGTACAGCTGGCTCTGGGTCGCGGGCCACACGTTGGCCAGCGAGCCGTTGAACGTCTGGAGCAGGTCGTACCCGCTCGCGGGACCGAAGGTGAGCAGCCCGAGGGCCGCGTGGCGCAGGCTCATTGCCTCATCATACTCCACTCTTGACATGTTGCCCGAGGACGTTCTAGCTTCCACATGTCACAACTGACATGTGAGGAGCAGAGATGAACTACCTGCGCGGTTTCATCCCCTGGATCGCCTTCGCCGTCCTGTCGTCGCTCGGCTGGCAGTGGGGCGCACTGGCCGGCCTCGTGCTCGCCGTCGGCCTGTTCGTCCAGGGCCAGCGCAAGGGCACCCCGCTCGACTCGCAGGTGCTGGAGATCAGCACCATCGTCTATTTCGTGGCGCTGACGGCGCTGTCCTTCCTGGCCCCGCTGTCGCCGGTGCGGGACTTCGTCGGCGCGATCTCGATGGCCTGGCTGGCGCTGACGGCCTGGGGCGGCCTGGCCGTGAAGCGGCCGTTCACGCTGGGCATCGCCAAGCAGCAGACGCCCAAGGAGTACTGGCACATGCCCGTCTTCCTGCGCATCAACGTGGTGCTGACGATGGCGTGGGCGATCGCGTTCACGGTGACGGCCGCGGCGCTGGCGGCCCTGGACGTGGCCCACGCCGGCACGGTCGTGACGATCCTGGTGCAGGTGGCCGGCTTCGTGGTCCCGGCGATCTTCACCGCGAAGTACCCGGAGCGGGTCCGCGCCCGTCAGACTGCCTGACATGACAACGGGACTGCCACACGACTCGGTGCGGGCGGCGTGGACGGCGATGCGGACCGAGACCCCGCTCCTGCACCTCGACTCGGCGGCCTGCGGCCGCACCACCGTCGCCACCCGGGCCGCGATCACCCAGCACCTCGAACTCGAGGCCGAGCTCGGCGGGTACGTCGCCGAGGGCGAGGCCGACGAGGCCGTCACCGAGGCCCGGCGGCTGCTGGGCGAGCTGCTCGGCGGCTTCGGCCCGGACGAGGTGGCGCTGCTGGAGAGCTCCTCCACGGCCGGGGCGCAACTGCTGGCGGCGTGGCCGTTCGAAGCGGGGGACGAGGTCTGGATCGCGCCGAGCGAGTGGGGCCCGAACATCGAGGCGTTCCGGGACCGCGGTCTGAACCCCGTGGTGCTGGACGTGGACGACAGCGGCCTGATCGACCTGGAAGCGTTGCGGACCAGGCTGATCGCGAAGCGGCCGGCCGTGGTGCACCTGACCGGGCTGACCGCGCACCGGGCGCTGGTCCAGCCGGCCGGGGAGATCATCGAGATCTGCGGCGACGTGCCGGTGGTGATCGACACCGCGCAGGCGTTGGCGCACATCGAGATCCCAGCCGGGGCGGCCGCGGTCTACGGCACCAGCCGGAAGTGGCTGTCCGGCCCACGCGGCGTCGGATACCTGGCCGTGCGCGAGCCGTGGCAGGGGCGGCTCGTGCCCCGCGCCCCGGCACTGAAGCTGGGCGGCCGCCCGGTGCGCGACCTGGAGAGCCGGGAGGCGTTCGTGGCCGGCCGGGTCGGGCTGGCCACGACGCTGCGGGAGTACGTGGGGATCGGGCCGGCCCGGATCCGGGAGCGGCTGGCGGCGATCGGCCGCGAGCTGCGGTCCGGGCTGGCCGACCTGCCCGGCTGGTCGCTGCGGGACCCGGTCGACGCCCCCGGCGCGATCGTCGCGCTGGTGCCGGACACCGACGTCGATCTGGTCCAGCTGCGGTCCGACCTGATCGCCCGCAAGATGCTCACCACCGTCTGCGGCTCGATGCGGGCGCCGCTGGACATCACCCGGCCGATGCTGCGGCTCAGCCCGCACGTCGACTTCGACAGCGACTGGATTCCGCAGATCCGGGCATCGCTACAAACGTGTGGGCCAATGCGTGGCGGGAGCCGCTGATGCCTACCGCCGAGGAGATGCTGAGCACGGCCGCGGTCCGCTCGCTGGCCAAGATCCTTGACGCGCCAACGGTCCGGACGGTCGAGCTGACCGGGGCGAGCTTCAGCGAGCGGGGCCGGCTGGTCCGCGACGCTCTGCTGACCGACCTGCCCACCGCCTACGGGTCCTTCGAACGGGCGATCCGCAAGGCCATGAAGGACCCCGGGTTCACCGGCTGGATGATCTGGCCCGTCACCGAGGCCGTGGCCGTGCGGGCCGTGCCGGGCGCGTTCGACCAGGGCCTGGCTCTGGTCGCCGACCTGACGTCTCGGCTCACCGGCGAGTTCGCGCTGCGGACCTTCCTCGACGCCGACCTCGACCGCACGCTGGCCATCGCCCTGCGCTGGACCGAAAGCCCGGACGAGCACGTGCGCCGGCTGGCCAGCGAGGGCACCCGGCCGCGGCTGCCCTGGGCCCGTCGGGTGCCCGCGATCCTCGACGATCCACAGTCGACGGTGCCGATCCTGGACGCCCTGCACCGCGACCCGTCCCCGTACGTGCGGCGGTCGGTGGCCAACCACCTCAACGACATCAGCCGGTCCGATCCGGCGCTGGCCGTGGACGTCGCGACCCGTTGGCTGACAACGGAGACGCTGGCGCTTGTCCGTCACGCACTACGCACCCTGGTCAAGGCGGCCGACCCCGGGGCCCTGGCGCTGCTGGGCTTTCCGCCGCCGGCCGGGCTCACCGTGGTCGGGCCGGCCCTCGGCGCGACGGCGGTGCGGGTCGGCGACGAGCTGCCGTTCGAGTTCACGCTGCGAAACGACGGCCGCGCCGAGGTCCGGCTGGCCGTGGACTACGTGGTGCACCACCGCAAGGCCAACGGCTCGCTCAGCCCCAAGGTGTTCAAGCTGACCGTGCGCACGCTGGCCGCCGGCGAATCCGTGACCATCAACCGCCGGCACTCCTTCCGTCTGATCAGCACCCGCGTCTACCATCCGGGCGAACACGCCGTGGAGCTTCAGATCAACGGGCGCACGTTCGGGCGAACCTCGTTCGAGTTGCGTCCCCAGAGCTAGACGAACCGCTGGTGCCGCGCGATCGTCCTGTAGATAATCGCCGAACGCCATCACCCGGTGGGAGCAGTGCCCGCGCCCGCCCGGACGGCGCCCGACGATCGGACTACGACGGTCAGGTGACCCGAGGTTCGCGGTCGACGGCCGGCGCGTGGCACAGTAGAGCATTCACGGCGGTCACTGAGGACGGTTCAGATGGGTTCTGGTGCAACCGGGTCGGGCCGCGGCGCCCGCCCCAAGGTCACCCGGCGCAGGGAGGTCAGCGACGCGAGCGCCCGGTCGCTGCTGACCACGGTGCTGGGTGAGTACGTGCTGCCGCACGGGGAACCCGTCTGGACCCAGACGATCGTGGACGTGCTGGGCCGGTTCGACATCGAGGAGAAGTCGGCCCGCCAGGCCCTGGCCCGGGTCGCCGCCGAGGGCTGGCTGTCCTCGGAGCGGGTCGGCCGCCGGGTGCGCTGGGCCCTCACCCCGCCCGGGCGGCGGCTGCTGGTCGAGGGGGCCGAGCGGATCTACGGCTTCGGCAGCGGCAACCACCAGTGGGACGGCCGCTGGCTGGTGGTCATGGTGTCCGTGCCCGAGACCAAGCGGGAACTGCGGCACCGGCTGCGGACCCGGTTGAGCTGGGCCGGTTTCGGCTCCCCTGAGCCCGGCGTGTGGGTGTCCCCGCACGTCGGCGCCGAGGTCGAGGCCAAGTCCATTCTGGAGGACCTGGCCCTGACCAGCGAGGTGATGTCGTTCATCGCCACCTACGGCGCCCTCGGCGACGTGCAGCGCATGGTCGCGGCGGCGTGGGACCTCCAGGAGGTCGCCGAGCGGTACGAGAGCTTCATCGACCAGTTCAGCGGCCTGGACACCAAGAGCCCCGAGTCCGCGCTGCTGGCCCAGACCCGGCTGGTGCACGAGTGGCGGCGCTTCCCGTTCCTCGACCCGCAACTGCCCGGCGAGCTGCTGCCGGCCAAGTGGAGCGGCTCACGGGCCACCCAGCTGTTCCACGACAACCACGCCGCCTGGCGCGACCACGCCCAACGCGGCTGGCGCGAACTCCTGGCCCAGCAGCCCTAGTTTGCGCGTCTCCAAGACCAGCAAACCCCGGCACGCCCCCAAGATCAAGGGACCGATCCTCGCGTCCAACGCCAGGAAGGGCCCCTTCATGGCGCCCAACGCCAGTAAAGGGCCCTTCCTGGCTCAAACGTCTAGGCCGGGGAAGATCTTTGCGGCGTTTCCGCTGAGTACTCCCGTCAACAGCTCTTCGCCCAGACCTAGTTCCCTCAGGGCCGCCACGTTGCGGGCGGCGCCGGGGACGCCGGGCCAGTCGGTGCCGAAGATCCAGCGGGCGGCCAGACGGCGCAGGTCGAAGCGGGCGTAGTACTCGGGCAGCTTGCGCGGCGGCAGGCCGGCCAGGTCCAGCCACACGTTGGGTTTGGCCAGGGCCAGGAACGCGGCGATGTCGTACCACCAGCCCCGACCGCCGTGGGCGAACACGAACTGCACGGCCGGGAAGTCCTCGACCACGTCGACCAGCAGCGCCGGATCCCCATAGCTGGAGCGGGATCCCGGGAAGCTGGACACTCCCGAGTGGAAGATCACCGGCACGCCGCGCTCCTCGCACACCCGGTACACGGCGTAGACCTCGCGATCCCTGGGCGAGAAGCAGCCGTGCACGGGATGCAGCTTCACCGCCACCGCGCCGAGATCCAGCTGACGCTCCACTTCGGACGCCAGCGGGTGGTGCAGGTGCGGATTCACGTTGGCCACAAGGCGAAAACGCACGGGGTTGTAAGCCACGACGGGCAGCAGGTCCTCGATCGGCTGGATGCCGGTGGCCCGCGGGCTGTACTCGCAGAACAGCAGCGCCCGGTCCACCCCCTGCTCCGCCAGCAAAGCGTCCAGCCGAGCCGGAATCGGGTCACCGTCGGCGGAGTACACCGAGCGCCACGGGTGGTCGCCGCTGAACTGGTCGGCCCACTCCAGCCAGGCCGGTTTCAAGGTGGACAGTCGCGGCACGTGCACGTGCGCGTCAACGATCATCGGTCAGCACGCCTTTGACCATGTCCCGCAACACGTTCCGGCGAATCTTGCCGGTGGCGGTCTTGGGCATCTCCCCCACCTCGACCACCGCCCGCGGCCGCTTGTACGACGCGAGCCCGTCCCGGCACCAGGTGATCAGGGCGTCCTCGTCCACCTTGTGCCCCACCGCCGGCACCACGCAGGCCACCGGCTTCTGCAAGCCCGACTCATCGGTCGCCGACACCACGGCGACCTCCTCCACGTCCGGGTGCTCCAGCAGCCGGCTCTCCACCTCGAACGGCGACACCCACACACCGCCGGCCTTGAGCATGTCGTTGCTGCGCCCCAGATACGTGTACGTGCCGTCGGCGTCGCGCCGGTAGGTGTCGCCGGTGCGCAGCCACCGGCCCTGGAACACCTCGCGGGTGATGTCGTTGCGACACCAGTAACCGGTGGCGGTCGACGGCCCGGTGACGAACAGGTCTCCCGTGTCGGCAAGGCTTCCGGCCTCGTCCCGGATCTCCACCTCGTAGCCGGGCACCGGCACGCCGCTGGTGCCGGCCACCGCCTCGCCGGGCCGGTTGGACAGGAAGATGTGCAGCGCCTCGGTGGAGCCGATGCCGTCCAGGATCTCCACCCCGAACCGGTCGCGGAACTTCTCGAACAGCACCGCCGGCAGCGCCTCGCCGGCCGAAACCCCCTGCCGCACGGTGGAAAACGCGTCGTCCGAAATGGAACTGGCCAGCGCCGCCGCGTAGAACGTGGGCACGCCGAACAGAACCGTGGCACGGTCGGCGCGAGCGCGGGCGGCGATCAGTTCCGGAGTGGAGCGTGAGCGTTCCAACAGGGCCACCGCGCCGGCGGCCAGCGGCATGAAGCACGAGTTGCCCAGGCCGTAGGCGAAAAAGAGCTTCGACACCGACAGGCAACGGTCCTCAGGACCCAGGCCGAGCACCCCGTTTCCGTAGTACGTGCCGACGGCCCTGATGCTCTCGTGCCGGTGCATGGCCGCCTTCGGCTGCCCGGTGGTGCCGGAGGTGTACAGCCACAGCGCCGGTGAGTCGGCCCACGTCGGATAGGGCGTCTCCAGCGCCCCGACGTCCACCAGGTCGCGCCACTGGTGCACGGCCACTCCCGCACGGGGCTCGAAGTCGACCGAACCGTCCAGCACAACGGTGTCGATCTCCGGCGCCAGCTCGACGGCAGCCTGGCAGGCCGCCGCGAACTCCACCGAGGCCAGCAGCACCCGGCTGCGCGAGTCGACCAGCAGGGCGGCCAGCTCGACCGGGGTCAGCATGGTCGACACCGGCACCGGCACCGCGCCCAGGTACATCGCGCCCAGCACGCCGCTGAGCATCTCCACGTCGTCGGCCATGCTGAGCACGACCCGCTCCTCCGGGCGGACCCCGAGCTCGCGCAGCCCGGCCGCGACCCGGTGCGCCTGCTCGGCCAGCTCGGCGAAGGAGAGCGTGCGCCGGCTGGTGACCGCGGCGGTGTGCCCGCACTCGGCGTGCCGGTCGACCAGGTACTCCGCGGCGTTGAACCGGTCCGGCATCGGCTGCTCCTCAGGCCAGATGGACGTACTCGTACTCGAACGGCTTGCCGTTGATGCCGTTGGTCGGCGGCGCGACCCAGGAAGCGATCTTGCCCCGTTCGTAGACCGGACGCATCAGCGACTGCACGAAGGCCAGGTCCTGGCCGGTCGGCAGCCACTTGTCGCGAGCCCTGGCCCACGTCGCCTCGTCCAGGATCTCCCCGTCGGGCGAGATCTGGAAGGCCGAGTTCACGCCCACGTGGCGGTTGAAGGCGGGGTGCGGCAGCCGCAGCCGGCGCTCGATGCCGGCCTCGGCCAGGATCCGGTTCCAGCGGGTGACGCCGTGCTCGCAGTCGGCGATGTACTCGTTGCGCAGGTCCAGGTTGAGCACCAGGATCGTGGACAGCTCGTCGCCGCCCCAGGTCCCGTCGGCCCGCGGCGCCTCCAGCAATGAGCCGGTGTCGGTGAGCTTGTGGTCGTCCTTGCGGCGGCCCTCTTGCCAGCGGCCCTTCAGCCCGGCGGTGTAGTAGTTGGCCGCGTTGGTCGAGGTCTCGCTGCCGAACAGGTCCAGCGACACGCTGTAGTGGAAGTTGATGTACTTCTGGATGATCTCCAGCGGGATGCCGCCGTGCGGGGCGATGTCGAACGTGTCGTGCTCACGGATCAGCTCGGCGCTGCGGGCCACCACGCGGTCGACGCCGGTGGTGCCGACGAACATGTGGTGCGCCTCCTCCTTGAGCATGAACTCGCAGGTCCGCGACAGCGGGTCGAAGGCGCTCTCCTTCAGCGTGCCGAGCTGGTACTTGCCGTCCCGGTCGGTGAAGTAGGTGAACATGTAGAAGGCCAGCCAGTCGGCCGTCTCCTCGTTGAACGCGCCGAGGATGCGCGGCGAGTCGGGGCTGCCGGAGTTGCGCAGCAGCAGGTCCTCGGCCTGCTCGCGGCCCTCGCGACCGAAGTAGGCGTGCAGCAGGTACACCATCGCCCACAGGTGCCGCCCCTCCTCCACGTTGACCTGGAACAGGTTGCGCAGGTCGTAGAGGCTGGGCGCGGTCAGCCCGAGCAGCCGCTGCTGCTCCACGGAAGCGGGTTCGGTGTCGCCCTGGATGACGATCAGGCGCTGCAGGTCGGCCCGGTACTCGCCGGGCACCTGCTGCCACACCGGCTCGCCGCGGTGCTCGCCGAAGCCGATGGCCCGCTGCTGCTCGCGTTCGGCCAGGAAGATGCCCCACCGGTACTCGTCCAGCTTGACGTGGTCGAAGTGGGCCCAGCCGGCCCGCCCGACGCTGACCGCGGTGCGCAGGTAGACGTCGTGGGTCTCCAGCGTCGGCCCCATCTCCGACCACCAGTTCATGAACTTGGGCTGCCAGCCCTCGAGGGCGCGCTGCAGCCGCCGGTCCGAGGACAGGTCCACGTTGTTGGGGATTTTTTCGTCGTAGTTGATGGGGCTGCCCACGTTGCTCACACTCGCTTCCGGTCGAAGACCGCCTTCTGACCGGTTCCGTATCGCCGCAGGGCGCCTTCGCCGCCCGAGGCGTTGGGCCGGTTGAAGATCCAGTTCTGCCAGGCGGTGAGCCGGGCGAAGATCTTGGTTTCCAGGGTTTCCGGTCCGACGAACCGGTGGTTGGCCTCCATGCCGGTCAGGGCGTCCGGGCTCAGCGAGGCCCGCCCCTCCAGCACGATCCGGATCTCGTCGGGCCAGTCGATGTCGTCGAACGCCTCGGTGACCAGGCCCAGCTCGGCCGCCTCGACGGCATCGACGGGCTTGTCCATTTCGGACAGTCGGGTGACATCTTCGCCGTAGAAGCGGGACTGCAGCCGGGTCAGTCCGTTGCCCATCGGGAACGGCCCGAAGTTGGCCGGGCTCAGGCGGATCGACGCCCGCTCGTCGCTGTCCTCGTCGTCGATCGGCGGACCGTCCAAAATGTACTGGCGGTCGCAGGCGAAGGCCAGTTCCAGCAGCATGCCGGCAAAGCAGGAGCCGGGCTCGATCAGCGCGATCAGGCTGCGACTGGTGACGTCGAGCCGCTTGAGGACGCGCTTGTAGTAGTGCCGGATCTCGTTGCCCAGCCAGGAATCGTCGTTGAGAAGACGGTTCTCCCGGGCCAGCACGACATCCGGGTCGCCGGCGGTCTTGAACACCCACGTGCCGAGCTCGGTCTCGTTGGCGCGCAGGCGAAGGATCAGGTCGTCGAGTTCCCGGGTCATGGTCAGCGGCCAGTCGTCGC
>Ga0307511_10000610_pt1 | contig 38315 bp, 22 predicted proteins | sample 13_EM_MG_FD_200266 | JGI IMG/M metagenome (GOLD analysis project Ga0307511, IMG submission 200266) | Populus trichocarpa ectomycorrhiza microbial communities from riparian zone in the Pacific Northwest, United States - 13_EM | ecosystem: Host-associated > Plants > Roots > Unclassified | place... | reverse complement strand
TGGGATCGTCAAGGTTACATCCATCAATCCCAATACTCTGAGGTTCGACATCTGACTGAAGTCCGTGATACTCCTTTCCCGACTAGAATTTTGAGGTAAATTTGCCTTAATTTCCAATCGCCTGTTCCCGGATAGATTGAGAAACTTAAGCTCCAAATTCCAGTTCCTAAGGATGATTAGCATTCCCCGTAGTAGCTTTTCGTGATACCGGAAGCTTACCAGTTCCAATCATAGGGCCAATTGGAGATGTTGTACTTGAGCCAATTAGTCCCAACATCCAGTACAAGCAGTCGTCGGACTTTTCCAAGCTCTGCTGGTAAAGTTTGAAATTTGTTGCCATTGATATGGAGCACCTTCAAATGGCTTAGATTTTCGAGATCATCGGCAGGAAGACTTGTTAGTTCATTGCCAGACAAGTAAAGCTCATTCAAGTGTACCATCCTGCCAAGAGCACGATTAGGAACGTCATATAAGCCATTATATGAGAGGTTGAGAATGCGAAGCTCGCCCAAGAGCTGGATCTCCTCAAATACATCGTCGGTGAGCTGATTGTCAGCGAGATAAAGGTATTTTAACGACTGGGCCATGGTATTTGCAAACTTGTTTGACGCCGCAGAGTCCTTTCTAATACTTGCGGGTAGTGGGGTAACTACTCCAGACGGACGATCATACCCAGTGTCAGTACTAGTTGCAGATTTGGAAGACATAACTGAAGCCTTCCGCCCCCCAGGCCCGTAGATAGACACGATTGAGCCTTCCCTACCGCTCCCACCAGGCGAACTTCCCACGCTCAATAATCCTCCCGAAGTCTGAGATGGTCTTCTGCTTTCATTTGGGTCAGTAGATTTCCCCCCATCTTCCGCATCACTAATCTTTGGTAAAGTCCCAATATCGGATCCCGGGGGCGGCACATTTGGGTTTACCGATGGTTTAGGGAATGTGGTCAAAATATTCGAGGACATGTTTAATGTTGACAAGCACGGCAAGTGCCAAATCTCCGCCGGGAGGGCTTTGATATTGTTGTCATGAAGGTCGAGGAACTTGAGCTCAGAGAGTTGGCCGATGTCCGCTGGTAATGCTTTGAGATTGTTGCTGCACGCACTAAGGTGCTCGAGTTTCTTCAGCTTTCCTATACCCACGGGAAGAGAAGCCATATGGTTTTTGTCAAGAACAAGCTTCTGTAAATTCGGTAACTTGTCAAAAACCGTGTCCCCGAAACTCGTAAGCTTCGCAGATGAAAGGTTGAGATATGTGAGAGTTGGCATTGCCCATGGCAGAGAAAACCGTGTGACTGGATTTGAGTTGAGATGTAGCGCTCGTATCTTGTGAAATGATTTCTCCAAACCAGACACAGAGTTATGGCCTACCAAGACCAATTCTACACGAGGAAGGTCGGCCACGATATCAATGTCTGTTAGTGGATTGTAGCGCACATCGAGCTCTTTCAGAGAAGTAAGGCTGGCAAACGCTGGGGGGAAGGAGCCAGAGAGCTTGTTGTTCGTGGCAATGAGTCTTTCCAAAGCGGAAAGTTGCCCAATTTCATCTGGGAGGGTGGGGATGGCATTGAACGAGATATCCAGGTCCACTAGATTCGCCAAAGAGCAAATGAATTGAGGAAAAATAGTAAGACAATTACTAGAAATGTGAAGGCTCCTCAAACTCTTGAAATCGGCAAATTTGGCAGGGAGCGAGGTCAGTTGGTTGTTTGTCATCTTCAATGACACCAAGGCAGATGCCTTGTGAAGTTCAGCGGACTCCAAAGTCTCAATGCGATTGTTTGAGATGTCCAAATAAGTCAACCTGGAGGCGTAGGATATGCTTGGGGGAAGTTTAGTAGCTTCGTTGCCTTGGAATTCAATTTTCCGCAGATTGATGCATGCTTGAATAAAATCTGTTGGAATATCAACCGACAAATTATAGGATAAATTCAATGCGATGATTTCTGACGCCTTTTGATAGAGTAGGATAGGAATGGTGAAGAGGTTTTTGCCCTGCAGTTCTACATGGTTAAACTTCTGCATTTTTGAAAGTCCGGGATCCGCTTCCTAAACAGAAAAGTACGGGATTCATCAGTGTTTGCGCTCAGTCGACGGACTTTAAGGTATTGATACTCACCAAGGAGCATCCTCCGATTTTAGACATGCGAAAATTGAATCGGCAGAGATAGCTATGGTCTTCGCGACCAATCTCCTCCAAGTGATCGTACTGAGTATAGCCCGCCTGCTCCAGCAAGCGCTTTTGGATCTGCAAAGGCCGCTCCTGTGGTTGAAGGATGCGGGACATTTCCCCTTTCTTGATTATCAGTTGATAGTTACCAAGGTCGTCCTGAAGGAAAGACTTCCTGCCCAACATCCGTAACAACTCACTCACAGAGGCAGATAGATTGCAAGAAAGTGTTGCAAATGTTGAATCTGCGCGGAAAACTCGTATACAGTAGGCCAACGAAGGTCTTCGCTGCGCTTCCTGGCCAGGCTTTTCAACCATCTCAAAGTCATTATCAAGAGATTCACCCCTACTAGCTGTCTCGACGTCGTCGCCTTGCTTGCAGTAGCGCCAACTGTCTGGGACGCGCCATATGCTCTCAGGGGCAGTTGGAGTCGCTGCTGGGATTCTCCCAGGCTTAAGAGGTTCGTCGACTGTCAAGAGCTTTCCGCTGGGAGGGGTCATATCTTGTCTAGAGGATACAATCCCTTCCATACTCTCTAGGTTCGTATCCAATGGAAACAAATTCTCCTCCTCCCCCTTGGATCTTACGAAACCCCCCAGCTTCCGTGCTACACCAGTGTCATTGGATGAATATCCTCGTTTCATAGGCTTGGATCTTCCATGGGCCGGTGGTCCTCCAGTCTGATTCTTCCGAGGTAGCTGCTCAATTATCGCATATTCGAAGGCCCGAGGATGAATATAACTGTGATATTCCGCAGTAACACTGCTTCCCACACCACCTGGAGAGCCGCGTTTCGATGTATGGGCGTCGGCCTTGTAAGGAGGGTTGGGAAGCTGCGGCAGTTCCGGTTTCTGATTTTTCTTACTACTTGGCTGTGGTGCCTCCGATCTTTCTAGCTCTTCTCCCTTGCCTTTCTTCCTCATAAACCCAGGAATGAATGACTTTTTGTGTAGATGCAGCCCTGGTGACTTTGGTACATTGTTAGACAGTGTGCTCGCTATCGATGGCGTTGGCGAACTTGGTCTATCCCCTAGGCGGCTCTGTGAAGAGTTTTGGGATAAAGACATGCCGTCAATCTTGGCCAGTTCTTTCCTATGCTCTTTACCCAACCCGAGATCCTTATAACTCGGTGGAGGTAACTCCTTATCTTTATCCACCTTGTCTTTTTTCCGTTTGAAGGCCGATCTGTATGAAGATTGGGATTTTTGATCAGGCTCCTCGGTACCGTCATATCGCATTCCAGCCATCACCGGTGTCTGCCGAACGGGGGCCTCCCCATATTTCGGAATATCGTGTATATCTTGGTAGAGAAAAGGTACCACATCAGACGAAGGTACGGGTGTTTGAGGCCTTGAACCAGTCTGAGTGTTTGTTCTCGTATAGGCAGCACTAGGCCTCTGGAGTACATTATTTTGAAGTAATGATGAATCTGAAGACCCAGGGCTTTCCTTGTCATCCTCACCAAAAAACCTTCGCACAATAGACCTTCCTATAGATGTTTTTGAGCCAGTAGAGGAGGCGTTTGTCGCCAGAGACGCCACACTTGGTCGACGATCGTCTTGGGGGAAGTAACTGTCAGGCCCGACCGTCCCACTCGATGTTGACCCATTAGGTCCGGGGGCGGTGCCAGGTCGGTACTGAGATGAATTCTGAAAGTGGTCAGACTGGTATGGATCAAAGGGATTACTATTCAGAAAACCATGACTGCCGTTATTGATGCTAGCAGCACTGATGGGTGTCGTAGCAGAGGGAAACCCATTGGCTGTACCTGCAGGTGATATACCAGGGCCGCTCGATGGCGAATTTCGAATGTAGGAGGGTGTTTGCAGTACAGAAAGCTCTCTACGGTGATCGCCTAACCCCATCATTGATGCGGAGGCGCTTGGAGAGCCCATCGGAGGAGAAGACGGGATGTGTGACCCAGGGGATACACTCTGGTCTCTGTCAAACCTACTTCGGAAGGGGCGCACCCCACAGTCAGCCCCAAGAACATACAACTCCAAATTAGCAACCGATAGAGGACACCCGACTTACCTCCGCGGCTTCGGTGGCACTTGCACTGGATTCCTAGATCCGGATCCATTGGATATGGGTTGAGAAGGGGGGGGGATCCCCTCAGAGCTGTACTTGGATTGATATGATGTAGTTGAATTATTCCGTGGTCTATCATGTCGAGTCATTATGACGGTTGTATGATGGATACCAGCCCGATTATGTTCAACACGCTCCCTATCTGATTCAAATCCTCTTCCAGCGTTCAAAGGTTCCACTTCCTCTAGAAGGCCCTAGTCGATGGGATTCCGAGAAGTCGCTGGGTAACCCCAAGGGCTGAGTTGTTTGCTCGTACTGAGGTTGTAGCTGAATTGAATATCAGGTTCGACTATGCATCGCAGTGAACGAGCTATTCGCGATGATTGCTTTCGCCGTCTACCTCAGAATAGGAGATTGGTTATTGTTTACAATCTCGAGGTCACTAATTGCGGTGCTCCAGGCTAAAACAAAAGAGGGGTGATGAAGAGAAGATGAAGGAGAGTGTTTGTGCGTGGGGTGGAGGTACACTGTGTAGCCTTGTAGTTTCTTACTGGTGATGGGGTTAAGGATGAACGAACTGCACAAAACTTGACAGGAATAAAGGGCAGGGGTGTATGTGGGGGGGTCGGGGTTGGTCGCTGATGGGACCGCAAAAAGTACGAGATATAGGGCCTCCAGTGACTTGTAGCTTCTAATGATCCTAAGGAGCTGTCACAACTTGGAGCAGTGAAGGAGCGAACGAAGAGGTGAAGGTGGATGATAATGACCTTTAACGGCTGTGGAAGCGATGATGATGATCTCAAGCGGCGCGGCGGAGACGAGAAGGAACCAGAAGTGCTCTAGATCTGCTGCTAGCATCAGATCAACCCGCGGCGCCAAATGCCTGTGCTGACTCCGCCGCTCAGTCATCACCGACACACATCACTGTGTTTGTATGGCACCTATACCACTAAGCGATTGGTGCCATACCGGTACACACATGCAACGAACTCATGTAAATAAAGCCTCTGAATTCGGCTGACAGAGGGAGGCTACAGGAAGCATGCATCAGCTATCCAGGCTCCACCTTTCACTCCTGCTGGTAAGTCAGCTCCTGCTTGTTCCCTCCGCATTCAGACTACCATAATTCCTCCTCATGACGACTAGCATGGCTCCATCAAGGGCCTGCACTACCTACTTGTTGGGATTTTCTAGTCACCGAAACTATGAGCAAGAACCCATATTCTGACATGCATTCTGAAAATCTTGTGATGTCCAATTCTCGGTTCTCTTCCCACTAGCGGGTGTCGGATCCCACATATGTATCCTTGCTGAGACATCCTACTAAGTAATAATGTCGACGAACTTTTTGCGGTAAAGAAAAAAAAAAGAAGGAGTTCAATCCGAGTGTTAACGCAACGCAACGGTTGGGTGATTAGCGATGAGGGAGTACCCGACTGGGAGTAGTTAGCCTCGTCCCGGGAGTAGTCTGGGGGGTAAGAATATTCCACTATCCTCACGTTCCTAGAGCTAAGAAGTTCTGCTTTATTATTCAACCAGGCTATCTAACTTTCCTTGTGCCTAGAGTACCTACGTACCTACATACTTAGTGGCCGCCATCCTTGAACCATGGCGGAATTACCGAGGCCGGCTAGATCCCTTTCGCTTGGATTACACTGTACCAACCTAACGGTTAACTTTGCTGTATGTATCTTTCATGAGGGATTACCCTCACACAGAGTTGTAGGAGGTATGTACAGTGACCAGTATGAAATATGTCTCAAACTCAGCCTTCTAGATTTGTTAAAACCTATATGTAAATAATATTGCACATTCTTCCTTTGGATGCTTTCTTCCAAGACCGGGAAACACTAAGTCCAAGTTATACCGGTATATATACCCTACTTCTGTCTACTAGTTTTTCGAATAAAAGTGCGTATGCGTCTCGGCCTTTCCATTTCTCTTGCAAACAGCGTTGGATTATAATTACTTAACCATCTGAGCCATCCCCTACCTAGCCTGTATAACTAGCTGCCGACACCCTTCGGTACCGGCATATCCTTCCTGTTCGTACTTTGATATACCCCAAATGACTTCTCGATGGGACAGACTGGTCGATGAGACACACATACCACACGGGTACATTGGAAGAGATTATTAGCCTGGTGGAAATCACCAGTGGCGTACGACATACAAATTCCTCAGTGTGGTGAAATGGCTTCAGCTGGTAGAAATCCTCTATATCAGTCCACAGCGCTAGCAATCTCTTTCCCTTGTACCCGTACCTCAGAGAGTGTGTATCTGTGCTCGCTTTGGTCCCAACCGCATTATGCTGAGCTACAACCAAGGTAGGCTTAGTTGTCCCATTGTCTACAGAGTTTCCTTTCTACGGAGAACAAGCCGAACCATACACAGCCTTTCTGGGCAGTATTAGGCGGAATACTGCAGAAACGTGGCCGGACAAGGGCCTGTTTTCGGCAGAGGTTACATACAGGTTTGCTACACATCGGAACGGACTAAAGTCTCACGTTGAAAGCCACCTTGGATTTGTATGGATGCATGGGGGCCGCCGCTGCATCCCCATGGGATAAGCAACGGATGCAGACCAGTCTGGTCACTGTCATTCGCTTGTTGCTGTTGCTACTTAGAGGTTGACGTGAGACTCTAGCTAGTTGACGTTGGCTCAGCCTTGCAAGATGTGCAGCTACAGCACCTGGAGAGGCGACTGACAATTTTACGCATGGTTGACATTTACTCATTCGATAGCATTATTCTGGGCATAAATGAATATCATGGCTTGGTTTTGCAGCCTCACGGAGAAATAGAAATCTTGCTAGTTTTGGGGAGCCGAGCCTATGTATCAATTATATAACTATAGGTGTTTGACTGGGTGGGGTTTTTTAACTGGTTCTTAGACCTCAGAGTTCAACGCGAGTCATAAATAGGTTGCGTTTTGATACTCGTAATTACCCTGAACCATTTGCCAATATACCAGAGAATTTCCATAACGAGGATATCTACTTCTTTAAAATCTTAAATTGGGGGTTTTGTTTCTGGGTGACATCCTGATCTGCGAATGAGCTGACCCCAAATGCAACCCGCCAAGTTATGTATTCAACCAGACTATGTATTCCCTTTGTTGGAGTTAAGTGATTTACTCCTGATTACGGTTATGTAATCCGCTGTGGATAGGACTCTGTGTAGCATGGTACCACAAAGTTATCGTAGCGTAATAAATCTACAATCAGCAAGAATTCGAAGGTATCTTCTATACATTTAGGCCTAGTTCCTGGAAACCTGCTAAATCCTGACGGTTGACGCAGATACTTAAGTACCTATCATATCACGGTCGTTAGAGCTCTAGTCTTCAGAGAAGGGCCGGGCGGCGGTGGACCTTCATAGGCCCGGCCCGCGGAGCCTAGCAGAATTTACAATATGCGATGCCGGGTTTTCTGTTATGCAATAGACGCCAGGACAAAAATAAGCGCTTCGCGGCAACATAAGCGTCGACTACGGTCCGATGACTCAGGATCAACCAGGGTCCTTTGGTGGGGTCCTACTGAGAAGCCCCACCATTAACCAGTTAATCCCAGGGCTCGATATTTTTGCGAATCAGCGAAAGCGAGATACTCAGACTGTATACCAGGGAATTAAAATGACAATGAATGCCAAAGAAAGGATCGGGTTGATCACCAGTGGTCTGCAGGAGGTGTTGAAGGGGAATATTTTGGAGGATGTTATTGAGAAGGAAGGGAGGAACTTGAAAATCTACTGGGGTATGTTCAATCCGATTTTCTTCTTTTGATGAATTTCATGGAATAGACATTTACTGACTTTCTCGTTATTTAGGTACTGCACCAACAGGTTAGTTTTCCGCCGAACAATGTCTGTCTCCAGCTTTTCGGAGCTTGGGCTCACGTTTTCTCCAGGCAAGCCCCACTGTGGGTATTTTGTCCCCATGGTCAAAATCGCACACTTCCTCCAGGCCGGATGTGAAGTCAAGATACTTCTTGCAGACATCCATGCCTTTCTTGACAACATGAAGGCCCCACTGGACCTTGTCGCCCACCGCGCAAAGTACTACGAGCTCATAATCAAGGCTCTTCTCCAGGCCATCGGGGTGCCTATTGAGAAGCTTATTTTCGTGTTGGGGAGCTCTTACCAATTGAGCAAAGAGTACCAGATGGATCTTTTCAGGATGAGCAGTATCGTAACCGAGCACGATGCGAAGAAGGCGGGAGCGGAGGTCGTTAAGCAGGTTTCGAGTCCGTTGCTCAGTGGATTGATTTATCCATTGATGCAGGCATTGGATGAAGAGCATTTGGGTGTTGATGCCCAGTACGCTTTCTCCACAACCCTATGTTTCGAGGCCGCTGACAAGGAAACACCAGATTCGGTGGTGTCGACCAACGGAAAATCTTCACCCTCGCCGCGGAAAACCTCCCTTCCCTCGGATACAAAGAACGTGCCCACCTAATGAACCCAATGGTACCCGGTCTCGCCGGGGGGAAAATGTCAGCCTCAGACGTCAACTCTAAAATTGATCTCCTCGACTCAGCCGAGACCGTGAAATCCAAGCTCAAGAAAGCCATCTGTGCACCAAAAGAAATCGAGGGAAATGGAATTATCAGCTTCATAGAATACGTTCTCTTCCCTATTAGCGAGCTTGCCAATGGGAAAGGAAATGGAAGATTCGATATTCAGAGAGATGAGAAATATGGTGGAAACGTCACTTACACATCTATTGAGGAGCTGAAGAAGGCATACTCTGAGGATTTGGTGGGTTACTAACCCCTCCGTTGCTACCTGGCTAATAAGCAATACAGCTCTTTCCTGCCGACCTAAAGAAGGGGCTCGAAACCGCTCTCAATGCTCTCCTCGATCCCATCCGCAATGAATTTGCCTCCTCCCCCGAATTCCAAGCCATCACCGAAGCAGCCTACCCAAGCGAAGACAAGACTAAGAAGAAGAAGAAGGGGAAGAAGATTGGTACTGGGTATGTTGCCAAGAAGGTAGCCACTGACGAGAAAGCACCTGCTGGGGCAGCGGTAGAGGGAGAAAAGAATGTAGAAGACGCACTTTCTACGGGGGCAGAGGAGGCGATTGGAAAGTTGAAGGTTATGGATGGACCGCAGTAAAGATACGAGTTCTATTATTGTGACTTTGGGCTTTTAGGGAAGTGTGCTTTTTTTTCCCCCTTTTTTTGGGTGTGATATGGAGTTGCGGCTGGGGCGGGTGGTTAGAGCTGATGCTCTGGAATGGGTTTTCTCGAGGGATCTCGAGGGGTGTTAAAAGCGGTTCTTCTGGTTCTGGGGTTCACTGGGGTGCGTAGTGCAAGCTATATCATGCATATTCTAAAGGGGTATAAGATATCAATGAGATAGAGATTACATACATTAAAGCTACTCGGGATCACTAATTACAGAGTAGCCATGAGGTCAAGGTATTGCAACTGACATTTACTTAAGTATAGAGTAAGATACCTACTGAAAGTTGTGACTCGAAAGGGAGTGGGCAAAGTGCCAAGCTCGAGGAAAATGCAGATCAGAAGTTTAGAATTAGAATTATAAGGGGCCAGCAAATAAGAAACGGTATGAAAAAGCAGTAACATAATTCCTTATGAATGCATAAATACAAGGCTTTAGCCAGGCCCATTCACAGCAAAGAACCGAAAACTAATGACCATTAAAAGGAGACTGTCAAAAAACGAGCTAGATTGTTTCCCACCCGCCTGTATTAACCTCCGCTTCCAGTCGCCTGGAAATTATGCTTGGGATGCCATGCTGCAACCAGATGTTTCTCTGTAAGGCATCGTATCTCCTTTGGTGGAGGAATAATTGGCGATTCCGTCTAATAAGATAATATGTGTCAAATTCTGCTCTTGAATTTGGCGGAAGATAAAAACTCACCTCAAACCGGAATCAGTTTCGCCATGTTTATCCAAATAAGGCGCCGCTGCCCAAGCTCCCTTCTGTTGATGCAAGAAAAGTACATGGCACTTCCTAATATTAATGAACACCCCCACATCACCCTGGCATCTATCATACACAAATATGTTAGTTACCGCCCATGGGCATAGTTCAGGGTAATATAAACTTACTTTTCCATATGTTGATTGCACCCCCCAATCTTCACACCGTTCCTCTCTACTAAGCAGCACAGCGCCTGAGAACAGAAAATATCCCCACAGAATAAACACACCGACGGGTCTGTCAAGTCCCCCTTTGACTTCGGACACTTCCTCTTCATCGCTTCCTCGACCAGGGTATCATAATGGAGTGGCAGCCCCACTAACTCATATATGCACGGATGAGTCAACGTCAGAGGATTCCCGATTTCATCCGCGCCCCTCGAGAATTGCCAATGCCCGTGCCACCCCTCAATCATCCCTCTCAAGAGTCTTCCCTCAGATGACCGTGCTGCACAAACCGAGAAAATTTCATCCACAGATGGCAATCCCAGTGCTATCGATAGCCGTTCTTGTTCGGAGACATCTACTGGATCAGGTAGTTCCTTCGTAGTAAAATCAACACCATATCGGACATGAACCAATATAGTGGCCTTGCGGAGGAAAGCAGTAGCATACTTCCCAACCACATCTCGGAAAGTTTGTAGTAGTGCCGGGTCTAACTCCGGTATGATCCAGGATTCACTCATGAATTTCAAGAATTGCCAAAGTACCGTCAAGTGTGGACTCGAACTCGGGAACTTCTCGCTTTTGCGTATTTCTTGAAGTTTGTCCAGCTTCGCTTTATCAAGCTTTCGGTACATGGCCGTGAAATCCCTGCCAATGGTTATTGCTGCCTTGACAACCTCGGCAAGGTAGCACAAATGCATAATCTGGTGAAATTCGATATGTAAAGCAGGAACTAGACAAACAGAACACTCGGCCAGGAAAACGAATATATCCTGGGAGAGAAGAGGCGGTGTTTTCTTTTCAAAATTGGGCTCTGGAGAGATCTGGCGGTGACCAACGAATAATGAGCGCAACTGTTGGTCTTGAATAGTCTTAAACTGCTGTAGTGTGGCGCTCTGATCTTTACCATGAAGACTTCCAATCGCAAAATATGTGAAGACCGTCTCTGCCATGACCCTTAGGTGCGTGAGTGTCTGATTGGAAATTTTGTCAATCAGCGTGGTACCCGTGTCGAGATCAACCCCCCGTTGTGCTATCTCAGCTGCTGATATTGAATACCCCAATATCCTAGCAAGAGAGTCACAGCTGGTAAGATCGCTGACATTGCCGCCTTCGGGGACCGGAAGATTGCTAGATATCTGATTAGCCTGTAGTGTATCCCTCATACGACGATATATCTTGTGTAGCTCGTAGACTTGGTTGACTTCATAGGTCGTAGGTTGGTGTCTAGAGCTTTCGGTACCCATGTTGATTCTCTCGAAAGCATCAGCTAGCAAAAGATGGACTTTCTCGGCCACATTCTCGGTCATGTTCTTTTTGCTATACTCGTAAAATAATTCTTGTACCCGCGTAGCATTCCGATCATTGCCCCCAGATTCCACGGCTTTCTCTAACCTAGATACCAGAGGCCCAATTACCGACCCAAGCCAGTTCACCAGCGGAGCCTCTGACTGGATGATGCCTGTGGTGACTTCGTGCTTCGACTTCCATACAATTGGTAAGAAGGTGTTTCCCAAGGCTTTACAGAGCGGGCAAATGAACTCCTTCTTCTCAAAATTTTCGGGGTGAACTCGTGCGATATGATGTGGGTTGCGCCTCTTCGTCGACTCATACCAGTGCTCGAAGCAGTCATAATGTATGATGTGGCCACATCCCGTGCTAAATGTACCACGCCTGACACTCTTGGGTGGAAATCCTCGTCCTAGGATTTGACGTTCTACGAAGATCTCAGACCCATCTGAAGAAAGCTTTCTCACAGTCCCTCGGTTCATACTGGCGACCCCAAATGGTCGGGGTGTCTCCCCATCCAAACTATCTGGCGCAATTGCAACTTCGTAGAAGTAATCTGGGTCGGTAAAGTCGGTCTGGCGAAGGAGGTTGCTGTCTGTAATGAAGGCAAATGTCCCATAAATGCGGTCATCTGCAGTAACTGATTCTTTGCAAACACTACAGGACCCACTGGGGTATTCCCAACACTTTTCTGTCACATCATCCATACCATCTTCGTCAGTGAAACCTTCTTCATCCAGATCCATGCCATTACTAATAATGAATTTCTGTTGCTTGTTCCTGAACTCCTCCATGACCTTTTGCTGGCGTTCCCTTGAGAGCTTTTTCTTCCTTTCTACCTCAATTTCTTCGGGGCTCCTCCCTTCAGAAGCCTCCTGGGAAAGCTCATGAGCCCAAGGGCAAACTTCATCAAAAAGAGTCGTTCGTCTTTGGCGCATATGACATAGAAGAAGTGAGATTCGTGGCCAGAGGGTTTTGAAAGAATCACTCTTCCCTAATCGATATAGAGTTGAGGTGATATTCTTATGACCGTCAGCACCAGGCGGGGGCCCTCCCATTGCCTCGCATTCCAAGGCATTCACCACGAATGACTCCCTGTCATCAGGTGAATCCTCGAGAGTGGCCAAGAGACAGAGATGAAGACCAACTTGTAAATAAGTTTCAACTCTGGTCCCTAATATTGCTGCCTTCTGGGGATCAAACTGAATGGCGTAAACCAGGGAATAATAGATGATCTGTGCAAATATCCTTGTCTTGGTGAAATTGACAAGCCCAGAAAATACCCCACTCCTGATCGGCCGCAAGTTTGGTTCGAACACAATTTCTGCCTTTGGGCGTCCAGTGATTTTGGCCATCCTTGCTCTGTATATCCCCTCAGCTTCCTCTCGTTGATTCTTGGTGAACTGCACGACGTAAGGGTCTAATTCGAGAAGGTATTTTTCTTTGAGCTCGAAAGTGCCTGAATCACTCAGACCATTCGGAGGGTTATAAATGGTCATCTTCCCTAGGGTATCGTGAAACAAATCATGGGTGTGCAACCTATCTGGCATTCGAGCACATAACTCAGAGAATGTAAGCGGCTTGAAACATAATACGTGTGTGATCTCTCGCTTGAATTGTAGTGCTAGAAGATCTGGCTCCTCTGAGTGTGGTAACAAGCACAATCGTTCACTCAAGATGATAATGAGTAGGTTTAGGAACTCCTCGGCCATATCTAGAGTCTGTATTTCATCCCAAGGTTTCGGTGGGCTATAATCCCCACGCACCCAGCCGTCCAGATTAAATCTGCTGATCATGTTCACCAGCACCCGACTTGAGTCCAATGCAACCAAAGAAGTTTGCAGAAGAAAGATATCGCGGTTGTGGGTTAGATCTTTCTGGCTAACACCCTTATATGTTTGCATCTGGTGCCGCAGGCTGAACCCATTTCTTACCCACATACCGACCTTCATCTCACACAACCATGCACAGACTCTGAGAGGGTAATCAAAAACAGCGAGCACCAGATCGTCGAGCTCGCGCCTCTCCGCAGCGGCGGGTATCAAGCTACGGATATCCTCCCAGTAAAAACTGAGCAGGTTTCTGAGTTGCTCCACTGACATACTTTTTCCTGCTTCGATTAGCCAGGAAAGAGTATAATGGAGGGCGTGATGAAAACTGAGTGGTTGATAATCAACACGGAATTTGACAACCTCATATGTTCTTGGTTTTCCGGTTGCACCTGTGTCGAAGTCAAAGGGCGCTGTCGTCTTGAACTCTGTGACCCCCTTAACCTCAGTCATAGAATACCTATTCTCATCCCAACCCATAGAATCAATTATGGCGTATCTGGCTGCTGTAGATATTGCTCTGCGAAGTCCAGTTGTATCTGGTGCCTTCTCCGGCCTGAAGGCATCCGAGAATTGGCGGACAAGCTTGTTAATTTCACGGGTGATTAGAGAAGCACTTATCCAAGCTTCTGCCTCATATTCAAGATGCTGATCAAGAGCCCGTATGTTCGGGCATATGCCCTGATGTAGCCGGACCAAATCCAGAAACTGAAGCATATATCGCCCTTCGACCCGCAACCTCTCTTGAACATACTCTGAACCAACCAGGTAGTGCAGGTCTTGAAAAAAGTGGTGCATTCTTTTATTGGTAAGGGGGCCAGCATCGAAGGCTAAGGGAGCCTTGGGGTTGATATCGGTTGGATAACCAACTTGCCTCGTAGTAAGGAATGTGTAAAGAATCGCCATGAGGCTCGTTAAGAAATTACCTTTCCTCACTACTTCGGCGGTTATTGAGGGTGTAGTCAGAATTTGCAGGGACAGGTTTATGATGGAGTGATCTGGCTCTCGATCGGCAATTAAATATAGTTGACTTAGCATAGTGTAAAGACTTGAAAACCTCAGGCCTAATATTCTTTTGAATTCGGGGATGGCAACAACTGTGCTAATGTAGAGGTCCCTGAGACCAATTCTAGCTTTCTTCCAAAGTCGAAGGTCAAAAAGAACCAACCAGTCGAGTCGCACGCGGGCCCGCAAATTCTCATATGGGGGAAGCGGATGGGGGGTGATAATCGTGGCAGGTATCTCTACCCAATGCTTTGGAGGAGTGAAACCGGTTTGCCGAAGATGATTGCTCCCAGGTGTAGGGGGCACTGGGGGTGCATCTGGAGTCCCGGCCGCCGGTAGTGGGCCCACGGTACCAGTACCCTGTGGATTTGGAGGTGTAGGTTCAGGTTCACCAAGGCTTGGAAGGAACTGGTCCATTTCATCGAGTTCCATAATCTCGTCTAGATTATCCATTCCGCCTTCTAGGCCACCTTCATCCTCATCCTCTTCGTCAACTCGTTCATCTGTATCCACCTCATTTTCAGGATCATCCATCTCCATGTCGTCTCCCTGTGTTTGCGCCTGTACTGCGACCGCAACTACCTCCAGTGGAAGAATCATTCTCCGTACCCATTTCGCCTGCTGCTGCTCTTCTTCCAAGGAATGGTCGTCAATACCGTGCTGTCCTATATCTGTATTCCGAGCTGGCGAGCCCACTCTCCAAGTCCCCAATAACTCTTCGCATATTATGTTTCTGAGAATGAACGAATCACCACCCACAGTGCATCCTGCTAGGTCGTTTAGCCACTCAATAATAGTGCCACACATTTGTTCCCTGAAAGTGTCTCGTGCGGAACGAATTGTGACCGTGACTTTAATTTGTTCAATTATTTTGGAGATACGAAGGAGGTCTGCAACATCCTGCGAGTCTATAATGATACTTCTTCCGATTCCATCGGTTTCCTGAGCGCGATCTTTGGCAAACTGTTTTGTTGTCTTGCAGGCACGAGCTATCTGATCTTCGACCTCGCTGACAGTGTGCTTCTCGTCATTCCATAAAATCAAAGCAAATTTTGCCTTTTCGGGTTCTTTCTCCTCCGGCTCTTGATACCTAGAGCTTAACCTTGACATCTCCTCATCTTTTCGGATGGCCTCTTCGGATTTAGGAAGGCGAAGTTGTTCTGGAGAACAGGAGACTACATCGCATAAGTAGTCTATGGCTGCAGCTATGGTGGCCCTAATTCCTGTCTTCAAATCCCCAGGCAACGAAACCGTGGGCCCCTCCGTATCCATATCATCATTGCCACGGATAGCGGTATGTATTGCACATTTAACAGGCACTCTCCATGCTTCTGCATCCCCACAGTCGCAACACCCCATATTACCGGTACTGATGCTCACATACACTGCATGACCTGTATGATCAGAGGACTCGAAGCATTTACTACATAAAACGCAGGTATCGTCATGGCTGCAGGTCCTGTGTTGGCCCCATTCGGTTAGCAAATGAATGACAACTCGCGAGATGATATACATACTTGCAGCGGTAAGTTGCCTCTCCACTTTTAAATATGTGTCCACACGGCTTTCCCTTGGCCGCAGCGCTATATTCTGCTCCCTCAATTGCGCCCTGAGCTTGGCTTAAACTCCAAGCAGTTGGCGACCCTTCAACGGGAACCCCATTCGGAAAGAAGTAGTTGAGATATTCAGGCTTGTTGCATGCCAATGAGTAGGACAGGTCTTTGAGTAGGGATGTCTGAGCCTGTTCCGTATAATCAAGGTCATGGGCCCGTGGGCAATCTCGAAGCTTCTGTAGTAGCTGCGACTCGGCTGCCCCCAGAGCATCCGGGTTACTACTGCCCGTTGAAGGCTGCGTAGGTCTTCTCATGGGGCAGGACTGGAGCACCTAGTTGTCGAATAACCTAAATAAGCAAAATTGGATGAGGGGTAGTCCTGAGAATGGAAGCGTTATACCCTCTGGCGCAGATAGCTGTGTGATCGAACTTGGCTGGTAGATCGTTTACCAAAGCGTTTCAAGTCCTATGACGAGTCCGGTGAGGTGTAGGTTCGTGTTATGGTAGTTGACTGTCGGCAGTGGACGGCAGGCAGTGGGATAGTAAGTGCCAGTCCAGTCCGGTTGATAAGAGCTCAGTTGCGCAAGGGCGATGCAAAATCGCTTATCGATAGCTGAGCGCAGAATCACCTCAATATATGTGCATATATTCCCTGTTGTGCCAACCAGTCTAGATCAAGTATCAAGGCAACAAACCAGAATACCTACTAGGCACCGGGTTGCGGGACACCCAGCAATCAGCTATTGCAACATTAAAAAATAGACAATCTGGTTTACAGCTACAACTACTGTTATCCATACTGCAGCTACCTATTCCTCCTCGGGCTCTAGATCTTGATTCCCTGCATCCTCCCGATCTGAGAACTGCATATGAATACATACTTCTACGTAGGCCGCGGGCCTGGGCCCCAAAAGGTGCCCAAATCTTGCGCCAACCAGACTACTAAATCCTGCGAGGCGGCTACGAGAACTTTTAAATACAAGCCACGACGTAATTATGCCGAACTAAGCTTAAATTGCATGTTTCATAACTTGTCTAGACTAAACTTCCTACTCTACCAACCTATACAGCTGTCATAATCCACTAGAAGCTGCTACTTATGTCGGGTGGGTCCATCCCGAGGCTCTCGTTAGAGGTTCTCCATCCAATGTGCCCGCCTTGAATACATACCAATCGGGAGTCATAATTGTACGACCAGGTAGAGCAATATGAAGATGGAAAAAGTCCTTCCGCAAGACCCACAATACTTCGGAGTAAGGAGAAATGATCGTCAATTTCATCGATGCCATATTGGAAGCGGCCCCTCAAAAGAGAGTAACTATATTATTTGCACAGATGTCTTCGAGAAGCACAACTATTAAACCTCCTCTGGCATCAGAGGGGAGGATGACGATTGCTCCTCAAACACGATTTATGAAACAGTGCTCTGGGATGGAAGCTGGTTTTTAGAGGTGAGTTTATCAACAACAATAATACCTAAATTGATTTGAGGGCTCTCAATGGGAAGGGGGATGGCACTGTTACAGCATAATAAAACAGCCACATACAGTTGTTTTTTTATCTAGCATTGGAGTCCGGTTGTAGTCGAAGGGTGCCAACCAGACTAAGTCGAAGGAGCTATTTAGAATTAGGGATTTGTAGCTAATGTCAATATACAGTGCCTGGGGGAAAGTTACTACGCCCCTTCTTTTTTTGTCTCAGGCCAACCTGCTAGCGTGAATGATGTACAAGGCATAAGCTTGCATAAACTCACAAAATGAAGCTTTTGAGGGCCACCAAAATGTGGAGAAGGGCTCCACATTAGGGGGATTATATCGTCACCCGCTGAGGGCTATTGAGCCTGAAATATAGGTTCTATGGAGCGGCATACGAAGGGCCTTTATTGCATATTCTAGGCATCGGCATGCATGTCTCATGCATGTCTGAGATGCGTAGTAACTTTCTCCCACGCACTGTATATACAGTATATCCGTATCTAAAAGGAATGAAAGAACTGATAAGGCCCATTTACATCACCACCTTGGAACAGAGTGCTACCTACCCTACGGGTACGTCAAATAAGAACGCCCATACGCCGATATGTATCCTCGAGCTTCGAGTACATGATTACTAATCAGGTACGGAGTACTTATAAGTACTTATAGTAAGGACATACATATGTAACGTAGGTTAAGTACAATACTAGTGACAATTTAGCTAGGATTTAGCTTCCGTGGTTTCTGTTACCTTCCTAATATACAGTCTGATGGCAAAATGTTTGATACCCCCTGCATACGGGTTTTCATTTAGCACGCATATTGTACGTTTAGCGTGCATAATTTTGGTTAAGCGCAATTACTTTTGGTTTAGCGTACATATCTAGTATGTCCGTGTATAGTGAAAACAAGAGCGAGAGCAACAACAGCATGAACAATAGAGGAATGAACAATATATCTATATACACAACTTCCTAATAGTGTGTATACCACCCCTCTGCTTTAATGACAGCTGCTACACGACGGGGCATAGAGGTATAAGGACTTTCCAACAGTGACTCAGGAATCTCTTTTTCAGATCGCTTCTAATGCATCTGCCAGCGCCTGCTTCACCATATCAACTGACCTACGCATATTAATCAAATCTGGATATCGTTCCTTTCTTTCAAGTGCGCATCCCAGCCTTGAACTTGCATGCCGCGGTAGTAACTTTGACCTCTCCCTTGCAATCCACTTCCGAATCCCTTTACTCCGAAGCATACGATCCAAAGTTCGTGAATGAATATTCTGTAATTCCGGTATACTGTTGGTAGGCTTCAATTCCGAGATTGAAGTATTACCTTCAATGAGAGCTAGTACGGCGTCTTCTGTTGATTTTGAACTCTTTTTGAGTCGACCTGGAGCTGTTCTATTTTGGTGGTTTCCACGCTCAATATAGTGCTTAATGAACTTTTGGATAGTTGCCTTAGACCGCCCATATCCCCATCCTTGCTCATAAAGAATAGTGATTTTTCCTTTCCCAAACCCACCTAAGTGTTTTCGTTCAGTAGCTGCTGGAGTATCGGTAGTTGCATCTTCTGCTAGAAGGGTATCAAGCTCGGCTCGGGAAATATTAAGCTGGGCTCACACGATAGGAGGTAAAGCAATATGGAAGCAGCTTAGTATGATCACTGAATGAGAGTACGAGTTGTATGATCATGAAGGCATGAGATTTCATGTTGATTTAGGGAAGTGAAACATATTCACCAAAAATGTGATAGCCGCGTTGTATGCATATAATCTGAATCAAGCGCGCTGCATACACGGCCCTTCATGCAGGGGTATCAAACATTTTGCCACCAGGCTGTACCTATCAGTCATAGTAGAGCAGAACTTTGAAATCTAGGTTGTTGATTTTCATTGCCACTACATTATAAAAGGAACAGGCCTTATTCACACAACCATCGACAGGCATGAATGTACTTCCTGCCACCCAAGAGTACTGGCTGTTGCCTTTTACAACCAATCATCTGTCGGGACTGGACTTCAGAAATTATATACTCAACGCACTCGAAGTTATTAACCAGGATGACTCTTATGAGTCTTATGCTGCACAAATGGCCATCCATTAATTGTGCTTGTTGGAGTTCCAGACCTTATGAAGGTCCACCCCTTCGAGAACTCCCCACAATGCACCAATCCTGTTGCGTCGTGATCAAATTCAGAGGGGAGTCTCAGATGCACCTACGACCACGCCTACCCTCAAGCTCCCCAACCGATAGTCCAACTATCCTGTAGTCCCTGTAGATAAGCTGTATGTATATAAAGAAGTTCTCTATCGGCCAAAGCGGTAAGTACATTGAGTACGGTTTAGATCATAGAGAACTGTTAAAACTTTTTTTGTCACAGCCTCTCTTAAGGAGGCAGGATCTTTTGGGAAGCTATACACGCCAATTGAGACAACTGATGAATTCTTGGTATGACTACAGCGCATTGCTTGGAAGCGGGAGTGCCCCGTCAGGTAGTAGTGGCCGCCCCGTCAGCCCTAGAAATCAATGCCCGTCTTCAATCTATCCTGAGGTACACCACGCTATGCGACGGCTCAGAGAAGATCTGTCAAAAGGAGTCTAAGGAACGAGAAGTGTGTTCGTTACCTCCCTTTCCTTCTCACCACTGGGACTGTCAATGAAAACACCAGATACTGGTATATTAACCAAAAACTTCCTGAATAGTAGTCAAGTCGGGACGGTGCACAAGAGGATGGATTGCCTGCAAACGGGGATACTTCATAGACATGATGAATATCCACTTCAGACAGGATATCCAGCGTTTGGCCTCGAGAGAGACTGGCTAAGCAGACTCGACTGGTGCACATTTGGTTGTGCAAAAAGCTTGTACGTATACCAGCCTAATATGAAATCATAAATTTCCTCGTATATAGTTGAGGGTAACCCATTCTACGATGAGGATGATGGTGATGATGAGGGTGAAGTCGTGGAAAGTGGCGGGCTCTTGTATCCTGGTGCGAGAGTTCTGAAAACAGGGAGAACTATAGGGAGAACTACAGGGACAACTGAGGGGGTTGTCATATCTACTGAATTAATTCTGTGGAAGGGCGGCCTGGCGAGCCATGAAACCATGAGAATGGGAATCGGGGAACAGAAAGTGTTTGCAACCATAGGCGATGGCGGGTCTCTGGTAATGGTGAAAGAGGGTGAAATGTTAAGGGCGGCAGGGCTGTTACATGGGATCAACAGTTTGAACGACCTGGCCCTTGCTACGCTACTTGAAATTATTATGGAGGAAGGGGGCTTAAAGTGGATGGCAGGCTAGCTGTTGAATATTAATATTGTGCAGAAGAAGGTTTCCAAACCGGTAGGAATGAAACGTGATCGACTCATTTAGAGGCAAAGATATTAAGTGAAGGCGGAAAGGGTGAAATACAACGTACTGTATCAGTGAGGTTGTTAGATTTACATCAAGAAATATCTGACTTGCCCTTGCTTTCACGCCGTAAAGAACTTCGGTAGAAAGTTCATTAGTGAACAGGAGCTGGTGGCGGGGTAGCATATCAGTTGAGATAGTGCCTTTGGGAGCTGAAGAAACGTGAAAGGAAAATAATGGGTTCTGGTTTGTGGCTTTCCTTAATGCTTGTATACTAAAAATCAGCCTGACTTAGATATGGTAGCTTCATTTGATACCGGTAAGTCTAGTTTACCGGCAGCAGTCCTGTAGCTACATTGAGCTTAAGTGAAAGTGCCAGGAAGAATGCACAAAGCTATTTTGGGTAACTGGTGACCTAAAGAATACCAATAACTAAGAACACCCTACCTTCTACCAATACTACATGTGTATTATTTACGTATGTGGTGGATTTATCATTTAATGAGTTGAGAATTATGAGAAATGGAGATGGATGTTTGTGTTCCAACTGAATATCATTATGAGACGTTCAACCTCTGCACGGGCGGATTCGCATCCCATTCGGCACCACTTTGGATTATCACTAGTACTTCATTCATTCTAGCTTCACATTACCCTTATCTGATTCTTTAACCACTTATGATCGACACTTGGTGATTCTTCAGGACACATGTCTGCATCCAAGAACTCCACCTTGCGCTCTACAACAAACTAAGGGTGCTTTGGTATACCGAGTCTCAGAACTTAGCCAGACTAACGAGCAGTATGTTGTAATTGGATAAGACCAGTCTCGAACTGATATTTCTTGAGAAAACATTTGAAATGGCATGACATGAACTTCAAAGTTGAAATGAAATACATGCAGTGCCCCACATTTCCTGCATTCCTGCCCAACAGTCTCAATAATTCTTCCAGTCCCCCAAAATACCTGTTATAGTGCCCCAAACATATATTCATACCCTAGGGTTTAGGGGGAGACCCTGGATCAGGGCAGGCGCAGGGTTCTCTGATACAGGTGCAGGGGTGCCCTGGAGGGTGAACTGCAGGATCAGGGTTCGGATCTGATTGTCGAGCCAAAATGTGGTTTCTTTCGTAAATTCGGATGGCTAACAATACAATAAGCGTCAGCCACAATTTCCGCGGCTTGTATGACCTAAACCTCTGCTTTACATACCTAGAGTAACCCCAGTTCCATCAACAGCCGCGGGGACAGGATTGGGAATTGCGGCTGCAGTGACGACAGAGAGCATGCCAAACATGCTAAATAGCGTGGGGAATAGAAACTTCATGATATCGAGGATGGCAGGGGAGGATTGATCGTTTCTCCGTAGCTATATATTTAATATAGACAGCCAGTGATAGTGATTATATATGTAGGGAGTTTAGGTGCTGGATTCTGGGCCTGGAGTCAAGGCACAAGGGCATACTTATATACACAGTGTCCGCAGCCATTGACACCATACCTATAGCTACCCCCACTCCGTCTGGTGTCAGTGCAATCATGTATACCTACTCTCTGTTTCAACAACCTGTATTATGCCTTCGATCTGCTAAATTCCAACACATTCACATTACGCGTATACGAGTAGGGTCTATCCCATACTCTGGTCTTGGCTCTGTTGGAGGCTCGTATTCCAAAATTGGAGTGATAGGTGGACGGAGAGACCCGACGAAAATTAGTGGAGATGTAGCATGATGTTTTTTATGCATTAGGTACTCCGTACAGTACGACATGTGGTCACTTGCAAATCCCCCAACCACCTGTTTCCTTTGTAAGCGCTCCATACGGTCCCCCGGCAAAAGTATTTGTGACCTCAGACATGTATAAGACATGCATCCCCAAAGCTCAGGATATGCAATAAGGAACCTTGATACCCCTGCGCAGTACGGAGTACCTATATTTCAGTCCTCAAAGATTGGCGATACTGAATATAAAGCCCTCTGCAATTTGGTGAGTGCTGGAAATGTGTAGATGTGGACTGGAGTGGTGCATGAAGTTTATATATCGTGACATGTCATTATGGGAGTCAGCGCTGGAAGGATATCTACTTACCCAAGTAGTAGTATCGGTAATTTATACTTAATCTTGCATCTACTGGTGCATAAGTGTCACTGGAACAACTTGTTCTCCACCAAACGTTAGTCTACGTCTATGGTAAAACTTGTCAATATTACCTGATTTTTCCCTTTTATAGTAGCAGCGTACCTAACTACTTTTGGGCAGCTTGGCGGTATTGGCTCCATTCCATGCAATACAGTACAGCTATGTTTCACTTTTGGCAAGGGCTTTTATTCACCGGTATCTGCATCAGTATCTATGTGTCTACGTGCTTAAGTACTGCTGGTCATGAGCACCTATGGAGTAGAGTGCCGAGAATATCAGTTCAAGACTAGAGGTCTTGTCCAACGTACCACTCATTACAGTAGTCTGACAAGGTGGATGCAGACATGTATTCTAAGGAATCATCGAAAGTAGATCATAACTGGTGGAAGAATCAGGTAAGGGTAATGTGAAGCTAGAACGAATAGAGTAGTAATGATTCAAAGTGACGGTGATGGGATGCAAACCTGCCCGTACAGGTTGAAGGATCTATATAACGATATTCACTTAGAACACAAACATCCATCTCCGTTTCTCATATAATTCTAAACTCATTAATAGACTCTATTTATTGTAATTAGTGGTCATATGTATGTATGCATGTGTACATTTATTAGCCTTGTCGGTAATCCCACAATCCCACTATAAGATCATCACCTATGTAAATCTAAAAATCAAGGCCACTGAGTATATGAAGCCGATAGAAGTGTGGCTAGGTTTAATAGGAGTACAGCGAGAGTCTATAAGAGCCTAATATACAGAATGCCTCCAGAGTGGGCAAATTATTCCATGCTAATTTCATAGTCGCAACGGGTTACCCTGAGCTCGGGGATATGAGTGTATAGAGCAATCCTACAAGGAGCGCGACTGGAACCTGAAGTGAGTGCAGTACTTGCGACCTCATTTTTTTTGTCTCTGTCTAGACCTGCCAGCGTACGGAGTACAAGGCATAAGGTTACATAAACCCCCCAAAGATGAAGCTTTTGAGGGCCCTGACAACAGTCTCTTCCTGTCCCAAAAACAGACCTGCTATAGCGTCCCAAATATATATTCATTCTCAGAAGCCCGACCATGAACTAGGGCAAGGGCACGCCAAGGCGGGGTACACAGAAAAAATCGATGGCATGGCAGATGCAGTCTCCGACACAATCAGTGGCCGTGCAGTCAAAAACTTCACCACACTGAGATTGTCGAGCTAAAACGGGATTTCTTTCGTAAATTCGAATAGCTAACAATACAATAAGCGTTAGACACAATTTCCACGGCTTGTATGACCTAAACCTCTGCTTTACATACCTGGAGTAACCCCAGCTCCATCAACAGCTGGGGGGCTAGGATTGGGAATTGCGGCTGTATTGACGAAAGAGAGCATGCCAAAAATTCTAAAGGGCGTGGGGATAGAACCTTCATGATATCGAGGATGGCAGGGAGGATTGAGCGTTTCTCGGTAGCTATATATTTAATATAGACAGCCGGTGATTGTGCTTATATGCGGGGAGTTTAGGTGCTGGATTCTCGGTCTGGAGTCAATGCACAAGGGGATACTTATATACACAGTGCCCACAGCCATTGAAACCATACCTATAGGTATTTTCACTCCGTCTGGCGTCAGTGCAATCATGTGCACCTACTCTATATGTCAACAATTCGTACTCAGCCTGCGATCTACAGCTAAAACCCAACACATTTGCATCACGCACATACGAGTAGAGTACTCCGCATATATGCAGGTACTCCTATGTGGCTATAGCTCCAGAAGTACATTTATCTACCTATCCCGTACTCTGGTTTGGCTCTTGCTCTGCGTTGTAGGCTTGTATTCCAAAACAGCTCGCTCGTAGCTGTAGGTCCAACCTGGTGGACGGAGACCCGACGGACGAGAAGGAAATTAGTGGAAATATAGCATGATGTGTTTTTATGTATTGGCCAATTAAGTACAGTACGACATGTGGTTACTTGCAGGTTCTACGTATTTACTATGTAAGCGCTCCACATGCCTGCACTCCCATTAGAGAGCAGCCACATTGCAGAACGACCGCTATCCGATAGGCTCCAGTCGCATTCTACTTCAGATTCCAGTCGCGCTCCTCATTGGCTCCCTCAGCCTCGCTCCTTGCTCCTAAGCTCATCCTCGAGCTCAGGGTAACCCGTCTCGACTATGAAACTAGCGCGCAATAATTTGCCTACCCTGGAACCATTCTGTAAATCAGGCTCCTATAGACCCTGGCTGTACTCTAATTAAACTCTGGTCACACCTCTATCGGCCTCACATACGCAGTGGCCTTGATTTGTAGATTTAGGAGATGACCTTATAGCGATATTGTGGCTACATGTTTTGCTAATAAACGCACACATGCATGCATATATATGACCGCTGATTACAATAAACGGAGTCTATTAATGAGCTGAGAATTATATGGGAAACGCGTTCTAAGTGAATATTATATGAGACGTTACTGATTCTTCAACCTACACGGGCAGATTCGCATCCCATCACCGTCACTTTGGATCATTACTACTTTATTCATTCTAGCTTCACATTACCCTTACCCGATTCCTCCACCACTTATGATGAGCGGTACGTTGGACAGGACCTCCAGCCTCGAATTGACATTTCTCGGCACTCTACTCCATAGGTACTCATGACCAGCAGTACTTAAGCACGTAGACACATAGATACTGATGCAGATACCGGTGAATAAAAGCCCTTGTCAAAAGTGAAACATCACGTCCTGTATTGCATGAATGGAGCCAAGGCCACCAATCTGCCCACAGGTATGTAGTTACGCTACTACTACAAAAGGGCGATATTGACAAGGGTTTAATAATTCACCAGTTTTACCAGTTTCTTTTTAAGTCTATACACTGATTTGACGATATGTCATGCGACGGTCCCGGCCTCCTGTTTGAAGGTTCGGCTTCCACGGAACAACGGGCCCCATAAATGGCCATTCTCCAGAACGTATGAAAACAAAGGAAGCCCATATCGATGTATCTCAACTTCCGCCACCATGCCCCACCCAGCCCTCCCTTAAAAAAACAATCAATCAATGTGATCAGAAGTTTAAGCTAGTAATGAAATCCTGCACAACCACCTCCTTATCACCTTCCTTCCGCTTCCTCATCCACACTTTCCTATTCATACACCTGCTCCCACGAGCTCCACCTTCTTCCAATCCACTCCCCGGAATTGCATACCAGCGCCACGTGTTTGCCGGTTCTCAGTTCGTAGCAGTCTTTCGCTCTGCAATTTGGATCCTCCCAAGGATCCAGCGTGTACCTCACATCCCCAGTCTCCCCTTCCTGGTTCGACATTGTGTGTAGTTAAGGAGCGCTTTCCGGTTCCACTGGAGCACTCCCCATTCCCGTACCCTTTACTTCTCTCACAGACTTCCTTTTCCTGGTCCAAGCCTGTTTCAACCCCCTCCATAATCCAGGTTTTTTCGGGGACCTTTTCCGCACCTTCCTTCACCAGTTGATCTGCCCTCTCGTTTCCCCACAGTTTTACCGGTAGAAGTAGCCTAACGTTTTGTGGAGGCTGTGTAGTCAGTGGGTAGAATGTTTTTTGCCTACTTGTGAGCTGGATATTGACTTATTCCCCAGTGACTCTTATGCACCAGTGGATGCAAGATTAAGTATAAATTATCGATACTACTTGGGTAAGTAGATATCCTTCAAGCGCTGACTTCCATAATGACATGACATGTTACATAAATTTCAACGCTGAAAGGAAATACATGCAATGCCCCACTCCACATCTACACATTTTTCAGCATTCCTGCCAACAGTCTCAGTGATTCTTCTATTCCCAAAAAGAGATCTGCTCTAACGTCCCAAACATATATTCATTCCCAGAAGTCCGATCATTAACTAGGGAAAATCAAGGCTTTGCTGCACTATCTTCTATCGGGTCATCTGGTACATTATCTGGTGACGGGCCCTCAGGTATTCCTGGTGCCGCGGGCGCTGGTGCATCATCTGCTGAAGGGGCTGGTCCACCATCTTCTGACGGGGGGTTAGGTGCTCCTTTTGTCGGGGGCTCTTGTACATCAGCTGGTGGGTCTGGGCCCTCTTGTCGAGCTAACATGGGATTTATGTCGTAAATTTGAATAGCTAACAATACAATAACCGTCAGCCACAACTTCCGTACTGTAAAGAGCTTGTATAACCTAAACCTCCGCTTTACATACCTAGATTACCCCCGGCAGCCGCGGGGACAGGATCGGCAATTGCGGCTGCAGTGAGGATGGAGAGCATGCCAAGCATGCTAAAGAGCGTGGGGGATAGCAAGGCTGTAAGCTTCATGATATCGAGGATGGCGGGGATTGATTGTTTCTTGGTAGCTATAAATAAAATATAGACAGCCGGTGATTGTGATTATATGTGGGAGTTTTCTGGGTGGCACAAGGGGATACTTATATACACAGTGTCCGCAGCCATTAACGCCATATTTATAGCTATTCTCACTCCGTCTGGCGTCAGTGCAATCATGTGTACCTACTATGTATGGAGGGGAGGTACTATTCTGTGGTAATAGCTCATTTCTCTACCTATCCCGTACTCTGTTCTGGCTCTAGCTCTGTGTTGGAGGCTCGTATTCTTAAACAGCTCGCTCGGAGCGATAGGCCCCAGCTTGACGGACGGAGAGACCCGACGGAAGTTGGTGGAGATGCAGCATGATGTGGGTTTATGCATTAGGTACAGTACGACATGTGGCCCCCAACCACCTGTTTCCTTTGTGACCTCAGACCTGCATTAGACATGTATCCCAATATCCTCAGGATATGCAATAAGGAAATTTCATATATGTGCCTCTGCACCTATATTTCAGGTTCGATAGTCCTCAATACAATCCCTCAATACAAGCCCTGTGGCCCTCAGAAACTTCATCTTGGGAGGTAGGGGGGTTATGTAACTTTTTGCCTCGTAGATCATTCACGCTGGCAGGCCTGGACTGAGACAAAAAAAGAAAAAAATAAAACCGCAAATATTTCCGCGGGGTAACTACCGGGAAAGCTGGGAATTAAGGGTCCTTGTCTGTACTGAGACATTTCTAGCACTAGTGCTAATACTACATACTTGGACAAGGATCAGCATCTAGCTACTCCATATCTTCATCAGAATCCAACGTATCGGTAGTATTTTCCATCTGCTATGGCCCGACTGTTATGTCTGGTAAAGCCAGGAGATATAGAAATACCTGCCTGCTTAATAGACTTAATATTACTGACTTTTTCTCCGTACGTAACCAAAGACATGCTCGAAGTACGTAGTATTAGCGCTGGAAATGTCTCAGTACAGACAAGGACTCTTAATTCCCAGTTTTCCCGGTACTGGTATTTAGCCCCGATTAGTCCTGTGCCCCCTCTCTGGCTAGCCTTTGCTCTATACACTCATAACGTTGGTGACAGGGATCGGCCGCACTACGTGCACGGTGCGTGAGACATCTACCCGGTACACCAAAATGGACGTCAAATATTCAATTGAGCTGAAATTTGAAATAGGTCACATAGACACATTAACGAGTCTATGCTTTATGTATAGGGTGGCAGGTAAAAGATTCAAGGGTGTAATATAAAAGGGGTTAACTAAGAGGTCAGAAATCTATATGAAAAATGATATCCTTGAGACTTGAATGCCTAGGCAGCACGAACTTAGGTTGCAGGTACATAATGGGGATTGTCCAGGATGCGGGCTGGTTCGCTGGAAGTTGTTGAATCTGAATCTAAAAGTTAAAAATATTTACTTTGCAGTTCTTTTTTTCATTTCTTTGCTTTTCCCCCTAGCACTTATTTTTCTTCTTTTTCTATTCCCTCTACCTTTGATCAATTATAAATTGATTGAACTCTCAGGAGCATTGCGGAATTAACTGACGCTTCATACTCTGGTTGGTGTTTTATAGAAGATTTATGAGTAGCTAAATTATCACACTTCTAGACGTATGGCTCCCAGAATCCGAAACAATCGCATGATGAGTTAGATAGTGCAATGCGGACCATCTTTTACTGAGTGCCAGAGCGGGGTTATGGGAGATGGTGTCTATCTTGTACTCTTTGGGGTACCCTTCCGTGAGCAACGCTTGTCCGGGCACTTCCCTCCGATATTCCTGGATGGACGTAGCCGCACTAAACATTCATCTGTGCCCACCGTGCGCGACTACCATGGACTATCCCCGGCATCATTGACCCCTGGCCTCTTTTGTGCAGCATGATATAGACGCTGATTCTGCCGGCGTTTATTCTCCAGATTGGACAGTAGACTCTCATTGTCGATGCTGATAAACATCATTCAGGCGTCAGCCAGGCTATGAAGTACCAGCTATTTAAGCAATGCTCGTGTACTCCCCATAGACCATCCGCATCACCTGCAACCTATGTTCGTGCTATCTAGGCATTGAAATTTTAGGAATACCATTTTCACATAGATTTTTTTCATGACCTCTAGGTTAACCCCCTTAATATTGCACCTTGAATCTTTTACTCGCCACCCTATACATGCGGTATAGGTTCATTCATGTGTCTACGTGACCTATTTCGAATTTCAGCTCAATTTAAGAACATTAGAAAATTTGACATCCATTTTGGCGCACCGGGGAGATGTCTCACGGTGCGGCCGATCCCGGTCGCTTACTTTATCCCTGACCTCAGGGTAACCCGTCGCGGCTATGGAGCTAGCTTGTAATAATTTGCCTACTCTGGAGGCATTCTGTAAACCAGGCTCCTATAGACGCTTATTAATTCTAATCACACTTCTACCCTCGCCGGCAGCCTTGATTTGTAGATTTAGGTGATGACCTTATAGCGAGATGCTTATAAACGCACACATGCATACATACATATGACCACTGATCTCAATGAATGGAGCAAATAAGTCGATAGTCATGCAATCAATTAATTGATTGAATAGCATAAACACGTCAACCTGAGAGACAACAATCATGACATCTTCCGCTCTAACAAACACTGCAACTACAAATGCTGCGGCAGCCGAAGCCGACACATCCTCATGTCTCACGGACCGATATACCGTGGGATCGATAAAACCCCATGAACCCCTAGGGGAGGTCCTTAAGGTCCTCCATGCAAGCGAAGCGAGCCCTCCATGACTTTCCGTACCGCCAGCTCTAACATATCCCCTATGTCTGTCTCCAAACCACCGAGAATTGCTCTGCATTGGCTTGTCCGAGGCATCTTGATATTGCAATGAACAATGCTAAGACAATGTTGTCAATATAACTCTCAATAAGAACAATCGATGAAAATTCGAACTAGGTACCTAGATATAGTAACTTCCAAGCGCCCAACTTGTGTACGAGTAGAAAGGAGATTTCCACAGTCCAATTCATTGACCTTCTTTCTTATGGCAATATTTTGATAGATGGGGCATGGCATCTATCTACGCGTACGACGGGAAGAGAACGTTTTTTTACAAGTACAGGAGATTGCCACTCGGGTGGAGGTTGGGGCCTGGCGAGCTACGCAGGCCAGGGCTACTGTAGTTGCTTAGATGTCAGTCTCGGTTCCCAAAAGAAGTTGATATTCCTACACTGGTGATATATATCTTCAGGCGGCAAATGTTCTGACCCATTCAGCAATACGGCCCATTCACCAATCTGCATAATATTCTTCATACGAAACTATGGAATAATTAAGCCAGACATCACCAAACAAGTAGAAGTATGAAAAATATAACATAAATAAAATACTAGGAATTAAATCGCCCAGAGGTATAAAAAAATATAACATAAATAAAATACGAGAAATAGAACCGCCCAGAGGTATGAAAAATATAACAAATAAAATATAACAAATAAAATGCTAGAAATCAAGTCCTTTTCCGCAACACCATAGAATGCAATGTATTATCTAAATCAGAGGCCCCGGCAGAAGCTGAATGTGAAATAGAAAAAAGAGTTTAGTATGAAGTAATAATACTAGAATATTATGCAGATTGGTTATGCTACACAGAGTCCTATCCGCAGCGGATTACATAACCCGTAATCAAGAGTAAATCACTTAACTGAAATACATAACTTGGCGGGGCGGCTGTGACTCGAACTAGGGCTTTCCTCCAAAGAGACAACACAAGGCCCAAGTACAAACCGTGAATGGGCCGCTCACTAGTGCGATTGGTGAATGGGCCGTATTGCTGAACGGGTCAGAACACAAATACTTCCACAGCCTCCTGACTACAAACAAGCAAGGACTACAGAATCAACCGTACACTCTCAATAAAAGAAAGTCCTGTCATCGGGTGGCTTAGAATAATTCTCATAGCCAATGTATTTCTGCACCGGGAGGGGAAAGGGTCACACATTTTGGTCGATCAACCTTAGTGTACTACATAACAACAAGAACTGGGCAAGCATACAGTGCCTGGGGGAAAGTTACTACGCCCCTTATTTTTTTTCTTTTTTTGTCTCAGGCCAACCTGCTAGCGTGAATGATGTACAAGGCATAATGTTGCATAAACCTCACAAAATGAAGCTTTTGAGGGCCACCAAAATGTGGAGAAGGGCTTCACATTAGGGGGATTATATCGGCACCCGCTGAGGGCTATTGAGCCTGAAGTATAGGTTCTATGGAGCGGCATACGAAGGGCCTTTATTGCATATTCTGGGCATCGGCATGCATGTCTCATGCATGTCTGAGATGCGTAGTAACTTTCCCCCACGCACTGTATGTATGCATTTGGAGTTTGTGATGCAATATTGGCGAGAGATTTTACCGCCAAGAGAAGACTCTAACTCTCTTAAGATGTATGATAGCCATAAGATATTCTACGGTACCCTACAGGGGGCACATTATTTCAGTGCAAGTCGTGCGACGGAAGGAAGAATCAGATACCATGTAGTCATACGTATGTATAGTTGGTAACTATAGCGTTCTTATCTGAGCGGGCTTGCACTCAGGCTTGGGCCGACGGAAGAATCAGATAAATATAATAAGTCCAAATGTACTATTCTTATCTGATTCTCCCCTGTCACAACAGCTGCAACGACTAACAATGCATCTGATATGGACCTAGATTACATACAATTTATTATCTGATTCTCCCTCCCAGCTCTGCAGCAGCGGGGCAGGGGAAATTTCCAGGAGGAGGGGGGAGAAACTCGATGGTCGCAAGAAGAATCAGATATGCATTTTTATTTTTTTATTTTTATTTTTATCTGATTCTCCCTCTCATCAAAGTTCCACACTACTAGTACCGGTAGACTACAACCCGAAGTATCGGTCTGGTTACTAGTCTCTGCAGGGATAGTTATACCAACTAGACTAACGTGCCAACCAGACTATAGACTACCGTAGAGACTCGAGTTATATGCTAGCGTTGTTTCTGTTCACAGACCTCTTGGTAACTGCATTCAGTAAGAGGCATAATGTGATTCTCTAAGACTTCAAGCCGGATCTCCTTCCCTAGACCTGATCAGGCTGTAACTAGGCGACTTTGGTGAAGTTAGGATGGATAATCAACAGATGGAGGCTTGAGTTCAAGGTAGCAAATCTGAGACGGCGCTAGCATATAACTCGAGTCTCTACGGTACTGACATCGGGGTCGCCGGGCCCGAGGCCCATTAATTTCCATTGCCATTGGTACCGGTAAACCTGCCCTTTCACAGAGGGTTTATCTTGCAGTTGGGATTGGTACTGGGAGATGCAGATCGATATTTGCATGTGTTTGTTAATGTGCATCTACCCTTACACATTTGTACACCCTAGATAGGAAACTCTACTGTACCTAGTAGAATAGTACCAAGCTAGGTGCCCGCATAGAATACAGCATGGGGGCAATTACCCGGTCTAGGTTGGATTTCAGACAGAGCCTAGTGGTACTTACTGGGAGTCTATGCGGTTTCAGTTCCATGAGTTGTGGAAATTACTGTAATCAGATCTGCATATGCTGACGTCGGCCCCAGGAATGGTGCAACTGCCAACGTTAACGATGTAGCATGCAACGTAGTCTAGATCATGCAACAGTCTTAAAAGCAGGCATTCGGTTGTTATTGGAGACTACTTAGGTAGACACCCAGGCATTGCACACTTCAGGCCTGATTTCATATATATGAATATATCGATATATATTAGGCAAACTGAGTGGGTACCCCAGCCCCAGTACGTAAGGTAAACCACTTGTCACCTTGCATACAATATATGTGCATTATAATATATCTCTCGTGTCAGAGCTAGGGACTGGCTCAGAAGTATATTAGGTAGAAATGAAATATATCTGAAAGAATGCTTTATATGTGATAGAGAGGGTAGGGCCCCGAGAGCAATGCTTAGAGTTCTTTGAGCGAGAAAGAAGTAATTCCAATAGCCAAAACATCATAGTCACTCATCCCTTCAGTCCCCTGGACCCCCAGTCCTTTGACAATTTTATATACATCAGAGCCACTAATGTCTGTTGATGCTGTCATAATTCTCCCTGGGCTTGCGTCCCCAGATTCACCTTTGCAGCCAGCGTTAGCAAGAGTAATGGGTTATGGTTGATATTGATGCTGTATGTTGCTGTAATGCCCCCAGAAGAATCCCACATATATAAGCTAGTTGCAAGCCTCCCACCTGCAGTAATGGATTTCTTAATTTCGCCGCCCCATACTGTACCACACATGCCTTTTTCGAGCCCCAATCTTCACAATTAAGCCATGAGTCCCGTGGGTCCACTAACAGCCCTCCCCTTAGTCTCCGGCTCTGCTTTCCATATTCAATTGTGGCGAATGGAACGAGTTTTAACTTTTCATCGAAGCCAATCTTGTTTGGATACCATGCATATATTTTTGGTAGTGGTCATGTTATTATTATGATATCCTAGGTATGAACCTCGAGGACAGTGCTGAAAGGTGGTACGCATAGATAAATGTATAGGATAACGATATGGCCGTCAGGCGTGGGTCTTGGGCCTCTTTTTCTCGCAAGCCTAGGCTGTAACTAACGAGCTAAGGTATAGGTTCTGGGATTATTCAAGCTATCTCTGGCGTTGGAGCTACTTAGTATCCAATGTTTATAATTGAATATTGATCAATATAATTATACATCGGGTTGCACGACAATTTTGTTGACTTGTTGAAGCGAGAATTTGCGTTCGTCTTGGGAACGTGGAAAGACTCTTGGAGGTATTTAAGTACTTACAGCGAGCTCGACCTTTCATATATATGTTCAGGGGATTCGGGCCATACCGGTATGGACCGGGCCGTTCCGGGATGGCATATATATCACTCCGCGCATATGTAATATAACAAGTTGAGAGGAAATCGAGTCTACTGTATTATACATGAGATATATACATAAGAAAAGTATATAAAAAAATTAAAAAATATACAAGAAAAGCTCTGCTTGCGCAATGCCCCGCTTGCTCAATCCCTCGCTGACTGAATCCCCCGCTGACTGAATCCCCCACTTAATAACTTGATAATAAAATTACGTGGATATAGAAAATAAATACCTGTTGATTCATTGCTAAAATTGCCATAGGTAGAACTGTCTCCATCGGTTAACACCTGTTTTGGCTTTTGCCATTCGGATCTTTTGCTTAAGTACGGCATTTGCCTATTCTATTAATCCTTGAGTTTGTGGATGCCGTGAACGTCCATATATTAATGTAATTCCATAAGATCCCACAATGCGAAGGGCCTCACCCCTTAAACTCATTACCATTCCCGCATCGAAGAATTTTTGATGGACCAAATTGACCAACCCATACCATAAGTGCAATCGCACCTTCCATACTTTCTTTAGACTTCAGAGGATAAGCACAAGAATACTTGCTAAAATGATCTCGAATATATAAAATCCATTGGTATTGTCACGACTTTGACTTGGTTTATTACGTCCACGCAGTTGACAGTGCCGTAAAAGTTCAATAACCTATACCACATATTAAGTAGATTAAGACTCATACGAGCTTCTTGCGATTAATTCAATGATACTTCTCATTTATACTCGCATAGGTTTTGTTCTTGCCTGCATGCAGATATTCTTCAAACTTGGTAACTTGAAGTACTAGTTAAATTTCTCGTGTGTATCGCTAAGGGGTTGTGGTGTTTAGCAGGTGCGGAAAATGGTTTTAAGCTACTATTGTGTGCGCTACATTCTCTGCTACATAATAACCTTCATTTCGGCATATCTCTATTGGGTATTTTTTAGATAGGTCGCCTATGCTACCTCCGATGTTTTTTGATCAAATGTTTCTGCTACAAAACAATCCTCAGTATGGCCCGATTTAGTAATTATAACGTCGCTGTGGTATTGTAAAGTCGCTGTGGCCGCTGTGGTATTGACCAATTTTAATCCCGTAACGGCCCCGAACATATATATACAGTTTTGGCCAGCACTATAAATTCCTCTAACGGTGACCTAAAATATGCACTATCCCTATATTGGTAGTTTTGGACCTCAATGACCGGCTACCGTATCGGGAAGGTAGCAGTAGCCAAACTACTGCGCTAGACCATCAATACCCTGCTAAGGCCGATATAGTCGTTGCAATATATTAACGTTATCGAAATGGTCTATGGAGAGTTTCTTTTTTGTACTTACATGCGCGTCCATTAATAAGAGAGCTAGAGATTACCCTGAGTCGATGCCCCAACCTGTAGCTGGAGGTGCGCATTATTGTGGGGAACTGATAATCTAGGTCTGGGGCGCGCTATTCTGATACCTAGCTATATCCAGGGGCAGAGGCCCTGGCATCTCTGTAGCTTGGCCTTTCAATCAAGAAATGTGACCTGGCGGTAGGTACAGTATGAACCTCACCTGTACATATACATATATATGTAGGTGAGTACTACCGGTATATGCAGCGTTGACTACAGGTGACCAATAGGAGACCTAGGGAGGTCTAACTTTCCCACTATTATACAATTACAGAACCCAGGGGTCCAATCATGAATGGACCGCAACCAAGTGATAATCCTCTATAAAAGAATAACCTCTCTTACAATGCTACCCCATTTCCCGAACATGGGTGCTATTTCGCCTCAGGAATAAGTGTAATTCATTGAGCCCGATCCGTAGGCTCTGCACTTAGACAGGTTCGGCGGTAGGCACTGTATTGCCAATGTGTACCTCGAGCGTCAGTTAGCACTTCATATAGATTAGACGAATAAGTAACGGAAAAGAGGTATAAATATAATATTCATAATCAAGAAATGGGAAGATGGAACGTTCAATCAATGGAAGATATGACTTTGGAAATGCTTGTAACCTTCACAAATTGTTTAAAGGCCATGTTTTGGGTACACTATTGAATTCCGCTGCTATAAAATGGCCACTCAGGCACAACCCTTTCCCTATCCTTTAATGGGGGCCTCAGCCCTATCCTAATCCGGGCCTCAGCCCTAATTTTTAATGGGGCCTTCAGTCCAATCCGTGATGTGTCCCTACTTCAAAGCCTGTGTACGAACGGTCTCAATTCGCTACATACTGTAAGTACAAGCTGAGGAAGCTTGTTATTCTGAAGTATATGATGGTATGTAGGGAGTGTTTTGCAAAGAAGGCATTTCGGTTGAGGGCTTGAAGGCCTGTGGGAAGGGCCTTGGGCTAATGGGGAAGTAGCTGAGGAGGAAGGGCCTAGCTAGGATAGCCGTATAAAGGTAATGGTATTAATATTCGTTATATTTACTAATATGAGTTTGGGTTTATCGTGCACCTTGGGAAGTATAAAGAGTGTTATGGATATAATTACCCTGAGCTGAGCAGATTGGGAGCAGGTTACCACGTCAATCAATAATATACATGCGCAGGCTAGTTTAGAAGATAACGTTACCCTGAAGTAGCTCTATGCTCCGGTGCATGTTATTACTATTTGAACGCATTCTTTTTCAATTTTTAGTCCCTGTATACTGTAAGTACCTTTATTGTTTGCATAAATACTGGATCTACACTCGCATCTTGCTATACTAGACGACAAAAATCTACCACCTCGTGTTCGGTTCATATTAAGATTCAGAGGAGCGAAAAGTTGCGGAGCAGACTATGCCCAATTGCAGACCACTTCAATCCACTTGGTAAGGCTTAGCCAGCACCCATACTAGGCAACTTTGGGGTTATCGTAGCTTCACAGTCCAGTACAGCAGAGTATTTTACACGAGAATACCCCTCTTTCAAGCATTGTACTACACATACTTCGGGGTAGCATTGGATAACGTATTTGCATACACCAGGATCCATTCTATAGCTAGTGGTCCAGAGGAGCTATTAATACTGAGCATTAGGGGATCATGTCAACGTGGTGTCATTCCTACATATGTGTCTTTGGAAGCCGAATATTGTTGTGTATTATTTACCATGATTGATCCAAACGGCTTGCCTTAGTTTGGCATACTGAATGATTATTACTATGCCTCGGGTGTGTATTAACCTTTTTGGTAGTTTCTCGACGTAGTTTATGTATTGGTGATCTCGTGCTAGGAGCCTCGTTATTTCCAGAAAATAGTATGATGGACTCATGGAGCACAGAGCCACAGTCACATATAGTCTGAGTCACAGGGTGGTTCGAGTTCCTCAGAGCGAACTCGCATTACTAAGGTACTACCCTTCGATAGCTATATAATATATCCCCTATAAGTTAAGATGCCTGGCGTGGGTAGTCTGCCTAAACATATGATATAGATGCTTAAGCGGCGTGGAACTCGAGCCGTTGCCTGGTTGCACCCTGAGGCGTGCTATGAGACGCGCGGCTTGAGGATCATAAATCACGTGTGATTCATATCTGCTGTCTCATTTGGCATTATCCTGTTCTATTGGTGTTATTTTCCCTAAGAACCTAATGATTATACATTACATATCCCTAGCCCCGGGATATATGGTTACTGAAGAGTCTACAAAATTAATTGGAATCCCTTTCCAGTGCATCAAAGTGTAAAGTAAGCAACGATATACGTTGAGTTTACCGCCTCCAAGAAACCCACAGGTGGCTTTATATATACATACATGGGTGCATGAAAGCTATTCATACTTATGTATACGTATACCACACTTTAACTTAATTACTTAGCTCTACTTGTAGCAGTGCCAGTTGCAACCAGTCAAGTTAAGTCATATCCGCTTTTGGTAGTCGCTGCCTCATATAGTGTAGCGTCGTCTGTAATTTGTGACCAAAAATTGAAAGTGGTCAAGCATACATATGTGTATCTAGACTAATGTGTATCAGAATATGAATGTTAATGTTAAAATTACATTCATATTCTGCACAAGGGTAACTACAAAGTACAACCTGCATAAAGCCCCTCGGGGTCGAGCTCCCCCACCACCCGAAGCGCGATGTGAATTAGTGGATGAGCATTAGCTATAGATTTTGGCACGACCCCTAAAAAAATCCATCATTGCAGTGCTCATATGCATCCACAT
>Ga0307511_10000609_pt1 | contig 38325 bp, 39 predicted proteins | sample 13_EM_MG_FD_200266 | JGI IMG/M metagenome (GOLD analysis project Ga0307511, IMG submission 200266) | Populus trichocarpa ectomycorrhiza microbial communities from riparian zone in the Pacific Northwest, United States - 13_EM | ecosystem: Host-associated > Plants > Roots > Unclassified | place... | reverse complement strand
CGGCCCCGAAAGGGCCTCGTCCTCAAACGCCGGACGGGCTGAAGATCAGCCCCTCCGGCGTTTGAGGAGCGGGGTCTGGGGCGGAGCCCCAGAAGGATGGGACGGGTAGGGGCGGCGGGGGCGAGATCCCTCATCATGAAGGCATGCGCGCTGCCCGCCTGATCAAAATGGTGTTGCTGCTCCAGTCCCGCCCCTCCATGACCGCAGCCGAGCTGGCACGGGAGCTGGAGGTATCCGAGCGGACGGTGACACGGGACGCGCAGGCACTGTCCGAGGCGGGGGTCCCCGTGTACGCGGAGCGGGGACGGGCTGGTGGGTATCGGCTCGTCGGCGGGTACCGGACGCGACTGACCGGCCTGGCCCGGAGCGAGGCCGAGGCACTGTTCCTGAGCGGGGTGCCGGGGGCGTTGCGGGAGATGGGGCTGGAGGACGCGGCGTCGGCCGCCCGGCTGAAGGTGTCCGCCGCCCTGCTCCCGTCCCTGTCGGACGCCTCCCGGGCGGCGGCGCAACGGTTCCATCTGGACGCGCCGAGCTGGTTCACGGAACCCAAGACCCCCGAACTGCTGCCCACCGTGGCGGACGCGGTGTGGGACGACCGGCGCGTGGTGGCCCGGTACCGGCGCGGGGACTCCGACGTCGAACGGGAACTGGAACCGTACGGGCTCGTACTCAAGGCGGGCGTCTGGTACCTGTGCGCGCGGGTCGCGGACCACGATTCCTTCCGGGTGTACCGGATCGACCGTTTCACGGCGGTCGACCCGGCGGCGTCCGACGAACGCTTCACGCGGCGGGAGGACTTCGACCTCCCGGCGTTCTGGGAGGACCGGGCGGAGCAGTTCGCGCGGTCGATCCTGCGGGCGGAGGTGGTGGTACGGGTCTCCCCCGAGGGCGCGCGAAGACTGCCGTACGCCGTCGATCCCACCGCCGCCAGGGAGGCGCTGGAGCTCGCGGGCCCACCGGACGGCGACGGGGACGGGTGGGTGACGGTGACCCTGCCGGTCGAGTCCGAGGAGGTGGCCCACGGTCAGCTCGCGGGGCTGGGTCCTGAGGTGGAGGTGCTGGCGCCGGCGAGTCTGCGGGCGCGCTTCACGCGGGACGCGACCCGCCTGGCGGCGCTGTACCGCCCATAACGATCTGCCCCTCTCCAGGTGACAATCCGCCGTACTCCACGTGCGCACCACCCGTCCAGGACCGATGCTTGACCCGTGATGGACGAGACGGAGTTCTGGGAGCTGGTGGACGCCACCCGCGAGGCCGCCGAGGGCGACTCCGAGGAGCAGGCGGACCTGCTCGTGGACCGGCTGCTCCTGCTGGATCCGGAGCTGGTGCTGGACTTCGCCCGTCATTTCGAGGCCCGCTACAACCGCGCCTACACCTGGGACCTGTGGGGTGCCGCGTGGGTGCTCCTCGACGGAGCGAGCGACGACGCGTTCGACTTCTTCCGGTGCTGGCTGATCGGCCAGGGCCGCGAGGTCTACGAGGGTGCCGTGCACGACGCCGACTCGCTGGCCGACCTCATCGACGACTTCGACGACGAGATCGACGGCGACGGCGAGGAGCTGGGGTACGCGGCCGACGAGGCCTACGAGCAGCTCACCGGTACCGTCGCCCCCGACCTGGGCATTCCGCCGGCGCCGGCCGAGCCGCTCGGGGCGCCGCTCGACCTGGAGAACGACGCCGTGCTCGCGGAACGCTTCCCGAAGCTGCGGGAGAGGTTCCGGCAGGAGTGAGGGGGGTACGGCGATGGGTGCCCCGTCCACCGACAGACCGGATCCCTGTGAGGTCATTGTGGCTCGAATACCGTACCCGGAGCGTTCCGCCGAAGCCCTCGACAAGCTCCCCACTCCGCTGAACGCGTTCCGCATGCTGTCCCACGCCCCGGAGCTGACGGGTCCGGCGATCGACCTGGGGTTGGCGGTGCTCGGATCGTCGTTGCCGGTGCGGTTGCGCGAGCTGGTGATAGTGGCGGTGGCGGCGCGTACGGACTGCGCGTACGGGGTCGTGCAGCACCGCCCGATCGCGCTGCACGCGGGGGTGACGGCCGAGCAGCTGGACGCCGTCGTCGAACTCCGTGCGGAGGAGGGCGAGTTCGACGCGGCCGAGTCGGCGTTGCTGACCGCGACGGAGGAGCTGTTGGCCCGGCACACGCTCACGGACGGCACGTTGGGCTCGCTGCGCGAGCACTTGACGGACCGTCAGGTGGTCGAGCTGATCACGACGGTCGGGTACTACACGATGCTGGCCGGCCTGCTGAACGGCCTGGGCGTGGACATCGACCCGGTGGGCGAGCAGTACTGGGAACTGGGCAGACGCTGAGCGGACCGGACGGCCCCGGCCGGGTCACCCTTCGACCATGTCCTGCTGCAACAGCCGCACTCCCGCCCAAGTCCCCTCGTCCACAGGGGTGTACGTGGTGAGCTTGATCCCACAGGCGCTCGAAGTCCTCCCAGTCGACGGTGGCGGTCCGCCACCTCGGCGAGGTGAACACCAGCAGCAGTTGGTTGCGGTCCTCGAACGGCAGGTGCTCCAGTCCGCCCACCATCCGCTCGTAGGTGCGGTTGTAGGCGAGCAGATCGAACCGGGCGTTGATCACGGCGGCCGGGATCGGCTCCAGTTGGCGCATCATCACCGCCATGGCGCCCGGGACGGCCCTGCTGTCGCGGTCCATCGGCGGCTCGGGATGTCCGGCCAGTGTGTAGAGGTGCACGCGCTCGTACGGATCGAGGCGCAGGGTGCCCGCGATCGCGGCCAGTACCTGCTCGGAGACGTTGATGTCCCTGCCCTGCTCCAGCCACGTGTACCAGGTCACGCCCACGCCCGCGAGCTGCGCGGCCTCCTCGCGGCGCAGCCCCGGGGTGCGCCGACGGCCCGTGGCCGGCAGTCCGGCCTGCTCGGGCGCGATGCGTTCCCGTCTACTGCGCAGGAAGGACGACAACTCCCGCCGCCTGACCTGCTGATCGGCCGACCGAACGGCCGGCTGTGTCGCCACGGCATCGAGGGACGTCGTCACCGTTCCGGAGGTCACCACCATGCCCGCCGGCTCGCGGCCGAGGGCGCCGTCGTCGTGCTGGTCGCCCGCCGCCAGGACCGGATCGAGGTACTGGCCAAGGAGATCGCCGCACACGACGGCAGGGCGGTCGCGTCGACCGCCGATCCGACCGATGCCGACGCGGCCGCCGTCGTCGTCGCCATCACCGTCGAGCGGTTCGGCCGGCTGGACATCCTGGTCAACGCGGCCGGCGTCATGTTCACCGGGGACTCGACCCAGGCCCCGCTGCGCGACTGGGAGCAGATGGTCGACATCAACGTCAAGGGACTGCTGTACGTCACCAAGGCCGCCCTGCCGCACCTGATCGAGGCTGCAGCCACGAGTCCGCGCCGGGTCGCAGACGTGGTCAACATCAGTTCGATCGCCGGTCGCTTCGCCATCCCCTCGGGCGCGGTGTACAACGCGACCAAGTTCGGCGTCACCGCCGCGACCGAAGCGTGGCGTCAGGAGTACGCGCGGCGCGACGTCCGCTTCTCCGTGGTGGAACCGGGCCTCACCGAGACCGAGTTGTTCGTCCACCAGCAGCAGGCCGTCCAGGAGCGCATGGCGGCCAGGTTCGCCGACGTCGAGAAGCTGCACGCCGACGACATCGCCGAGGCCGTCGAATACGTCGTCACCAGCCCGCGCCGCCGGGCCGTGGCCGAGATCGTCATCCGCCCCACCGACCAGGTGTGAGAAGGCCGTCCCGCTCCGGGCGTTCTACGCGGCGCTACGGCGACGAGTCGTGTCCGTCGGGATGTAGGCCTGGTTCTGGTCGGCCCGTACCGCGTGGTGCATCGGGGCCGCGTTGGCCTGGTCGAGCGCGGAGGCCGTGACGGCTGCCGGGCCGAGGATCACGGTCGCGACCGCGCAGACCACCGCCCAGGGGCCGCGGGCGGACTTGGTCCAACCGGCCGACTTCTCCGTGGTGTTGGTGTGACTGCTGTTCATTTTCCCCACCTCCAGTCAGTGCGTGTGCATGACGATAGGGAGCGCGCCTCGGGGGACCCGGTGAGTTGCCTGCGAGAAACCTGTGAGCGTGGCGCGGCCAAGTGTTCGCGCAGTTCACAGACTTGAGGTCTTGACCCGTGCCGTGATGTCCGGCTTACGGTGGCCGCCGCCGAACAGGAGCGCCGTGCCCATGACCAGCCCGTACGTGAAGGGGATCACCCGCGAGGAACACCTCGCCCATCTCCGGCTGCACCCGGACGCGAGCCATCTGCAGATCCCCGAATGGGCCGACGTGAAGCCCGACTGGACCGCGGAGAGCGTCGGCTGGTTCGAAGGGGACGCGCTGGTCGCCGTGGCCCTCGTGCTGTACCGGGCGTTCCCCGGCACCGGACGCTCTCTCGCCTACCTCCCCGACGGCCCCGCGATCGACTGGCGGAGCCAGCGCCTCGAACGCTGGCTGGACCCGCTCCTCGCACACCTGGAGGAGGAGGGCGCGTTCTCGGTCCGGATCGGCCCGCCGCTCGTGGTCCGGCACTGGGACGCGGCCACCGTCGCGGCGGGCGTCGCCGACCCCGCCGTACGGCATCTCCGGGATCTGCCGACGGACGGGATCGACGGCTACGCGCTGGACGCGGCGGACCGTCTCGAACGTCTCGGCTGGCGACGCTGCAAGGAGAACGAGAACAGCGGGTTCGGGCTCGGGCAGCCCCGGTACGGGTGTCGAATTCCCTTGACCGGACGGTCCGTTGACGAGCTCCGTCGCGGACTCGCGCCGCACTGGCTGCAGGCCCTGCAGACCGCCGAGGGGGGCGGTGTCGGGGTCTTCTGGGGTTCGGCCGACGATCTCCCGGCATTCCACCGCCTGTACCGCGCCACCGCCGAACGGGACGGCTTCAAGGCCCGCCCCCTCGACTACTTCCGGCGCATGTGGCAGGCGCTCAACGCCGAGGAGTCCGACCGGATGCGGATCTACCTCGCCGAGTACGAGGACGAGGTCCTGTCCTCCGCCCTCATGATCGGCGTCGGCCCCCGCGTCTGGCACTCGTACCCCGCCTCCGGCCGCCGAGGACGCGAACTCCGCCCCAGCAGCCTCCTGTTGTGGCGCATGCTCTGCGAGGCCCTGGACTCCGGCGCCGACACCTACGACCTCCGCTCCATCACCCCGTCCCTCGTCGCCGAGGACCGCCTCGTCGGCCGCCTCCTCTTCAAGACCGGCGCGGGTGGCCGGGCAGTGGAGTACCTGGGGGAATGGGAACGCCCGGTGGGCACCCAAGGGAAGGTCCTGCAACGGGCGTTGGGGGTCTATCTCGCCCGCAGGTAGGAGCGCCCCCAGAGGGGCGCGGGGAACTGCGCGCCCAGCCCCCACCGCCCCGCGCCCGACATCCAACCGAGCGGGGTCCAGGGGCGCAGCCCCCGGGGATGGGACGGGTAGGGGCGGCGGGGGCGATTCAACGCCCCTGCAACCGCGCCGCCCGCTCCCGAACCCCCGGAAGCCGCGCCAACAACGCCGCCCCCGGACAACTCGTCATGTAACCGTCCTTGTGCCCCGCCAGAGCGGGAAGCACGGCGGTCGTACCGGCGGCGTACCGGCTGAGGCTATTGCTCGACACCAGCCGCGCCTTCGCCCGCGGATCGACATCCGCAAGCCCCAGTTTCCACGCGGCCAGCGCCGCGATCGCGTCCGTCATCGCCTTCGGAACCGCCTTCCCGGAGGTGAACGTACCGATCGCCGCGATCCCGGTCGTACGGTGGTTGAACCCCTGCGTGTGCGCTCCGGTGACCGCCCGGTCGACACCGCCCGCGCGGCCCTCGTAGATCGTGCCGCACCGGTCGACGAGGAAGTTGTAGCCGATGTCGTCCCAGTCCCGCGCGCCGGTCTGACCGGCGTAGAGGTAGCGGATGATGCGGGGAGCGTCCGCGCAGTCGTAGCCGTTCGGCGAGTCGGTGTGGTGGACGAAGACGGCGACGACCTTGTCGTCGTAGCGCGGTGGCGGCTGCGCGTGCCGGGAGAGCGCGTCGAGCCAGGCCGAACGGGGCACGATGCGCGGCTCGGGCGCGGTGTGCCGGAGCGCCGCGGGGCGGGCCGCGACGGGGGCGTGCGCGGCGGCCGTGGCCCTGCGGCCGATGCCGTTCGCGCACAGCGCCAGCACCAGGACGGCGGCGAGGCCGGGGAGGCAGGCCAGCAGCAGGAGCGCCGGGCGCGGTATTCGTACCCGGCGTCGGCGCCGGGCACCCGGCGTTCTTCTCAGGACACGCATGATCACACTCTCGGCCGGAAACGCTCCGTCCGCGATGTGTGCTGTGCCACCCGGTGGAACCATCGTCCTGGTCCGGCACGTTTCTGGGGGTACACGCACGCGTGGCGGCTTCCCGGGGGCCACGCGCGCGTGACTGATCAGTGGGCCCGTTCCTCGCGTACTAAGGGTTCCGAGAGAAAGGCGGCTCCGTGGACCTGCTCGACCTGCTGTTGTTGCTGGTGATCCTCGCCTACGCGGCGTCCGGGTACCGGCGCGGCCTCGTCGCCGGATGTGTGTCGTTCGCCGGGTTCGTGGGCGGTGCGGTCGTCGGCGTGTGGGTGCTGCCGTGGGTGATGGACCTGGTGACACCGGGGACGACGGCGGCGACGGTGACCGCCGTGCTCACCGTGCTGGTGCCGGCGGTGGTCGGGCACGAACTGGCGGGGCGGCTCGCGCTGAAGCTGCGCAAGGAGCTGGACAAGGGGCCGCTGCGGGTGGCCGACGGGATCGGCGGGGCGGCGGCGAACTCGGTGGCGGTGATGATCGTGGCGTGGGTGGCCGCGAGCGTCCTGGGCGCCTCCTCGTCCGCGACGGTCACGACGGCGATCCAGGACTCGACGCTGCTGGGCAGCGTGCAGAAGCTCATGCCGGACACGACGCCGACGTGGTTCTCGCGGGCGACCTCCGCGCTCACCGAGGCGGGTTTCCCGCAGGTCTTCAACCCGTTCGAGAACGCGTCGACGGCCGAGGTCGCCAAGCCCACCGGCGACAGCGTCACGGCGAGCGCGACGAACGCCGCCAAGCGGAGCACGGTCAAGATCGAGGGCTCCTCGGGCACCCAGGGCCGCGAGGGCAGCGGCTTCGTGTTCGCGCCGCAGCACGTGATGACCAACGCGCACGTGGTGGCGGGCATCGACGACCCGACCGTCCGCATCGGCGGGGTCGGGCGGTCGTACGAGGCACGGGTCGTCCTCTTCGACCCGAACAAGGACGTCGCCGTGCTGTATGTGCCGGGGCTGAAGGCACCTGTCCTGCGCTTCGACGACAGTGCGGCACGCGGCAACTCGGCGGTGGTCGCGGGCTATCCGCAGGACGGCGACCTGAACCTCCAGGCCGCGACCGTCGCCAACCGGGTCAACGCGACCGGGCAGAACATCTACAACGACGGGACCGTCACCCGCGAGATCTACTCGATCCGCTCCACGGTCCGCCCCGGCAACTCCGGCGGCCCGCTCCTGACGACCGGCGGCAAGGTCTACGGCGTGGTCTTCGCCCGCTCCACCTCGGACGACGAGACGGGGTACGTGCTGACGGCCGACGAGGTCTCCGGGGACGCGCAGCGCGCGGCGACCGCGACGGCTGAGGTCGACACAGGCGACCTGGTCACCTCATAGGTCACAGAGAACGGCCCATGAGGACGTCGTCGACGTACTCCCCGTCGAGCAGGAACTCCTCCGGCAGCACGCCCTCGACCGCGAACCCCTCGGCCGCGTAGAGCTTCCGCGCCGGGGTGTTGTGCCCGAGCACGCGCAGGGTGAGCCGCCGGGCGCCGCGCCGCCGGGCCTCCTCGACCGCGGCCCGGATCAGCGCCCGGCCGACCCCGTGCCCGCGCGCGTCCTCGGCGACGGCGAGCCCCTGGATCTGCCGGACGTGCGTGTTGCAGGCGAGGGGGCTGGCGAAGGCCAGCCGGATGTAGCCGACGATCCGGCGGTCGAGTTCGGCGACCAGATGGTCCCCGGGCGCGTGCCGCTCGTTGAAGAAGGAGCCGTACGGCGGCTGCGGGCGCGGCATGACCGCGTGCAGGTGCGACCAGGTCGCGCGGTCCAGTGCGCCGAGTTCCTCGTCGTCGTCGGGCAGGGCGGTACGTATGTACGGCTCGGACATATGAGCCAGACTACGACGGGGCCGTGCCGTCCTCATGGGGCTTTTATGGATCAACGAGGCAGGATGGGCGCCATGGAACGCTCACGAATCGCGGTGACCGGCGCCTCCGGTCTGATCGGCAGCGCACTGGTGCGGTCCCTGACCGCGGACGGTCACGAGGTGGTGCGCCTGGTGCGGCGGGCCGCCCGGGGCGCCGACGAGGTGTGCTGGGACCCCGAGGGCGAGTACGTGGACGCGGCGGCGCTCGACGGCTGCGACGCCGTGGTCAACCTGGCCGGTGCCGGAGTAGGCGACCACCGGTGGACGGACGCCTACAAGAAGACGGTCCGTGACAGCCGCGTCCTCGGCACGGCGGCCCTCGCGGAGGCCGTGGCCGCGCTGGACCGGCCGCCACGGGTGTGGGTGAACGGCAGCGCGATCGGCTTCTACGGCGAGACAGGCGACCGTGCCGTGGACGAGGACGCGCCTCCGGGTGACGGTTTCCTGCCCTCGCTGTGCGTGGAGTGGGAGGAGGCGACGGCGCCCGTGCAGGAGGCGGGCGTGCGGACGGTGTTCGCGCGGACCGGTCTGGTCGTGGCGAAGGACGGCGGGGCGTGGGCCAAGCTGTTCCCCCTGTTCAAGGCGGGTGTAGGTGGGCGGTTCGGCGACGGGCGGCAGTACTGGTCGTTCGTCGCACTGCACGACGAGGTCGCGGCGATCCGGCATCTCATCGACACCGAGGGCCTGTCGGGACCGTTCAACCTCACCGCCCCGAACCCGCTGACGAACCGTGAGATCGCGGCGGCGATGGGCCGCGTCATGCGCCGCCCGTCCCTCTTCACGGTGCCGGCGCCCGCGCTGAAGCTGGTGCTCGGCGAGATGTCGGGGGATGTGCTGGGCAGTCAACGGGTGCTGCCGAAGCGGCTGTTGGAGTCGGGGTTCACCTTCACGTTCCCGGAGATCGAGGGGGCGATCCGGGCGGCGCTGTGACGGTCCGGGACCGGACCGACGGCGCATGGTGACGCACGGCGACCATATGCGACCGCCGTGCGACCGTGCCCTGCGTATGCGCGACTTCCCTCGACCGATCACGGCCCTAACCTCGACCCGAACTCGGGTATCCCTGGAGGCTGTTGGGGGCATGACGCTTCCACCGGCCGCGCAACCCTGAGGAGGGGCACGTGCTTGAGCACGCGTACCAGGCGGACGTCGTCGTCGTGGGAGCCGGGGTCGCCGGACTCGCCGCGGCGCATCGGCTGATCAGCGCAGGAGTAACGACCGCAGTCCTGGAGGCCGCCCCTTACGTGGGCGGCCGTATGTCGACCGAGAAGGTCGACGGTTTCCGGCTCGACCGGATCGGACAGCTCCTGTCCACCTCATACCCCGAACTACGCCTCACCCCGGGCCTCGACGCCCTGGTCCTGCGCCCCTTCGCCCCGGGCGTCCTCCTCCACAGCGACGGCCGCCACCGCCGCGCGGGCACCCCGGCGCCCGGAGGGAGCGCATGGGGCGCACTCCACGCGGTACGCGCCCTGGCGAGCGCCCCCAGGGCGGGGGCGATGCCGCGGGTGCGAACGGGGTCCGTGTGGGGTGGGGCAGGCTCTCCCGGACGCGGGACGACGCTCAGGGACCGCACGGACTCCTCCTGGGGCGGCCCCACGCTCAAGGACCGCCCCGTGGGCACCCGGAGGGTCGCCGCCGTGCCCAGGCCACGGACCGGCGCCCCGCTCGGCGGCCCCGTGGATCAGGCCCGGCTCGGGGCCGCGTTGACGCGCCTCGCGGCGACGCCTGTCGAACGGCTCCTGTCCCGGCCCGAGTTGCCCGCCGGGCAGGCGCTCGCGGCGCGTGGGGTGCCCGCGCGGACCATCGACGGGTTTCTGCGCCCGCTGCTCGCCGCGTTGCTGTGCGACCCGGAGCTGACCACCTCCAGCCGGTGTGCCGACCTCGCGCTGCGCGCCTTCGCGGGCGGGCGGTTGTGCCTGCCGGAGGGCGGCGCGGAGATGCTGCCCGAGGTGCTGGCCGCCGCGCTGCCGCCGGGCACCGTGCACACCGGCGTCCGTGTGACCGCCGTATCGACGACCTCGGTGACGACGGCCGAACACGGCGAGATCCGCTGCCGGGCCGTCCTCGTCGCGACGGACGCGCGCGCGGCGGCCGAACTCCTGCCCGGCCTGCGCGTACCGGACTTCCACCAGGTGACCGTGGTGCACCACACGACCGACGACCCGCCCGCCACCGGAGCCGCCCTGCTCGTGGACTCCGACCGCGGCGGCCCGGTCGCGCACACCGCGATCGCCAGCGAGGTCGACCCGACCCGCGCACCCGCCGGCCGCGCCCTCGTCTCCTCGACGGTCCTGGGCCCTCCCCCGCCGGACGTCGAGACCGCCGTACGCAGGCATCTGTCCCGCCTCTACGGCACCTCGACCGCCCGCTGGGAGACCCTCGCCGTCCACCACACCGCCACGGCCGTCCCGGCGATGCGCCCACCGCACGATCTACGGCGTCCCGTAAGGCTGTTGGCCGGCCTGTACGTGTGCGGCGACCACCGGGACACGAGCACGGTGCAGGGGGCGCTGCACTCGGGCCACCGGGCCTCGTCCGCGATCCTGGCGGACCTGGGCGCGGCAGGCTCAATGCACCGGATAGACCCGATCCCGACAACACAGGCCGCCTGAATTCTTTTAGGGGCGCGGGGCTGTATCGATGTGCGGCTCCGCCGCGTGGGCGCGACCAGCCACAACGGAGCCGCACAGTCCCGCCCACCCGCCGCCCACCTCACCCAAACGCGGCGACCTTGTCGCGATACCCCCGCACCGGCGCGGCGTCCTTGTACGGCTCGAGCCGCCGTTCGAAGTCCCGCACGTACTCGATCGCCCGCACCGACCGCATCTCCGCAGCCTGCCCCGCCGCCTCCGCCCCCAGCGCACAGGCCTGATCGAGCTCGCCGAGCCCGAGCCGCGCGGAGGCGAGCACGACCCGGCAGAACAGCCGGCTGCGGGCGAACGCGGGCGCCCGCAGCTGCAGCGAGCGCTCCGCGTGCTGCGCGGCGGCACGGAACTGCTGAAGGTCCCGGTGCGCGTGCCCGAACTCGTCGGCGAGCTGGGCCTCGTCGAAGAACCGTGCCCAGTACGGCACTTCGTCCCCGGCCCGCGCCACTTCGAGGGCGCGCTCGGCCCGTACGAGCGCGGACGTGCACGCCCGCACCTCCCCGAGCACCCCGTGCGCCCGCGCCTCCACGGAGTGCAGCAGCGCCTGCACGACAGGGGGCGCACTGGTCCCGACCCCCTGCTGCGCCACCCGCGCCAGCTGCACGGCCTCTCGCCCATGGCCCAGATAGACGGCCTGCCTGCTCATGGTCATGAGGACGTACGAGCCGTAGGCCCGGTCCCCCGCCGCCTGCGAGAGCCGCAGCGCCTGCACGAAGTACCGCTGCGCGAGCCCGTGCGCGGCGATGTCGTACGAGGTCCAGCCGGCGAGCCGGGTGAGGTCGGCCGCCGCGGCGAACAGGCGCCGGCCGGTCTGTTCGCCGTAGGTGCCGCGCAGCATCGGCTCGGTCTCGTGCTCCAGGTAGCGCACGAGGGCCTGCCGGGCGTGGCCGCCGCCGTAGGCGTTGTCGAGGGTGCGGAAGAGTTCGCCGACCGAGCGGAGCGCGGAGATGTCGCCGCCGGTGACCTTCTGGCCGGGGCCGCGCTCGCCCGCCCCGCGCTGCCGGGGTACGACGGGGCGGCCCTGCGGGGGCACCCGGTTCGCGGGTTCGGCGCGGCCGACCCGCTCGTCGGCGCGGCCGATCAGCCAGTCCCGGCTGGGCACGACAAGACCGGCCGGGGTGAAGGCGATCTTGCGCAGCTCGGCGTGGCTGCCGGAGTCCTTGCGCCACAGCCCGCTGACGATGTCGACGGCCTCCTCGGGGGTCGAGGCGAATTCGAGCCCGGCGTACACCGGCGCACAGGCGTCGAGGCCGAGGTCCTGCGCGGTGAGCCGGCGCCCGAGCCGGCGGGTGAAGACCTCGGCGATGAGGGCGGGGGTGGTGCCTCTGGGCTGCTGGCCGCGCAGCCATCGGGTGACGGACGTCTTGTCGTATCTCAGGTCGAGTCCGTGCTCAAGACCGAGCTGGTCCACGCGACGGGCGAGACCTGCGTTGGAGAACCCCGCTTCTGCGATGAGCGCGGCGAGCTGACGGTTGGGAGTGCGCTGCGCGGGTCGTTCCGTCATCTGCGGTGCGGTCTCCTGCCTTTCGGGCCTCACAGAGGCCGATGCGACCCCTGCTGCCCGGATTGCCTGTGAGCAGCCCTTTTGGCCTCGTGAACGGCGCGAATGTAGCGGAGCGTAAGCGGCTCGTCGCACATTCCGACGTGCATTCATCCGATCGTGTGAGGATTGGTCGTAGGGCTGACGGTCCCGGCCGCCCGGTGGGGTGTCAGCGGTCGGTCGTACAGTGGCGTAGGCATGTTTCGTGCCTTACGACTCGTGGGTGCTGTGAGGGAGGCGCTTGCCGTGGGTGAGTTGCGGTTCGTCCGGATGGGCTTCGGCGCGGACGCCGTCGAATACCAGGAGGCGTGGGACGAGCAGCGCCGGGTGCACGCGGCCCGCTTCGCGGACGAGGTCCCCGACACCGTGCTGCTCCTGGAGCACCCGCCGGTCTACACGGCGGGCCGCCGCACGGCGGACAGCGAGCGCCCGCTCGACGGCACCCCGGTCATCGACGTCGACCGCGGCGGCAAGATCACCTGGCACGGCCCGGGCCAGCTGGTCGGCTACCCGATCCAGAAGCTGCCCCGCCCGGTGGACGTGGTGGCGCACGTACGACGCCTGGAGGAGGCGCTGATCCGGGTGTGCGCGGAGTTCGGTGTGGAGACCAGCCGGGTCGAGGGCCGCAGCGGGGTGTGGGTGCTGGGTGATCCGGTGGAGCAGCGGCCGTCGATCGGCGGGCTGTCCCTGGACTTCGACCCCCGTCTGCAGGACGAGGAGTTCGACCCGCGGATGAACGGCCCGGAGTACGCGCCCTCGAACGCCGGCCAGCGCCGCGAGGACCGCAAGATCGCCGCGATCGGCATCCGGGTGGCCAAGGGCGTCACGATGCACGGCTTCGCGCTGAACGTGAACCCGGACAACCGCTGGTTCGACCGCATCATCCCGTGCGGCATCCGCGACGCGGGCGTCGCCTCGCTCGCGGCCGAGCTGGGCCGGGACGTCACGATCGACGAGGTCCTGCCGGTGGTCGAGCGTCACCTGAAGGACGTATTGGAGCACGCGGACCTGAAGCCGCGGATCGTGGAGAAGGCGACCGCCTGACCCGGGAATGTGACTTTCCGCTCCGAGGTTGGCCTCAGGGCGGGGGCCGCAAATCACGGGCGTACCCTGGTGTACGCCGAAGAATCGAAGCTACAGGGAGCCGATGTGTCCGCAGTCGCACCCGACGGACGCAAGATGCTGCGCCTGGAGGTCCGGAACGCCCAGACCCCCATCGAGCGCAAGCCCGAGTGGATCAAGACCCGGGCGAAAATGGGTCCCGAGTACACGAAGATGCAAGCTCTCGTGAAGAGCGAGGGCCTGCACACGGTCTGCCAGGAAGCCGGCTGCCCCAACATCTACGAGTGCTGGGAGGACCGCGAGGCGACCTTCCTCATCGGCGGCGACCAGTGCACCCGGCGCTGCGACTTCTGCCAGATCGACACCGGCAAGCCCGAGGCCCTGGACCGCGACGAGCCGCGCCGGGTGGGCGAGTCCGTGGTCACGATGGACCTGAACTACGCCACGATCACCGGCGTCGCCCGTGACGACCTGGAGGACGGCGGCGCCTGGCTGTACGCCGAGACGGTCCGTCAGATCCACCAGCAGACGGAGTCCCGCGAGGGCGGCCGTACGAAGGTCGAACTGCTCGCCCCCGACTTCAACGCGGTGCCCGAGCAGCTCGCCGAGGTCTTCTCCTCCCGCCCCGAGGTCTTCGCGCACAACGTCGAGACGGTCCCGCGCATCTTCAAGCGCATCCGCCCCGGCTTCCGTTACGACCGCTCCCTCAAGGTCATCACCGAGGCCCGCGACTACGGCCTGGTCACCAAGTCGAACCTGATCCTCGGCATGGGCGAGACCCGCGAGGAGGTCAGCGAGGCGCTGCGCCAACTGCACGAGGCGGGCTGCGAGTTGGTCACGATCACGCAGTATCTGCGGCCTTCGGTGCGTCACCACCCCGTGGAGCGCTGGGTGAAGCCGCACGAGTTCGTCGAACTCAAGGAGGAGGCCGAGCAGATCGGCTTCTCCGGTGTCATGTCCGGCCCGCTGGTGCGTAGTTCATACCGTGCCGGGCGGCTGTACCAGATGGCGATCGAGAAGCGGGGAGCCTACGTGGCCTCGCAGGCGGTCTGAAGCAAGGCTGTGTGAATTCACGCACAAGTGGCTACTCATGGGTAGCGTCTCACTATGACGCGGTCCTGACCGTCCTCCCAGTTGAGGGCGTTCATCAGGGCCGCGTCAGCCTTTCGGCCCTCCGCATCAAGGCTTCATTGGCGTTTGACCGGTCGGTCACGCCCTGGTAACACCAAACAGTGACACTCGACTTACAGCACGTAGCCCCGTACCCAGAGCCGTTCCGAGGGGGGACCTCCACGATGCAGGCCGCACCCGTCCGCGCCACCGCCATCCCGTCCGTCACCGACGCCCTGCGCGCCGTCGAGTCGCTGCTGATGAGCGGCGGCCAGCGCACCGCCCGCCGCAACGCGTGGACCTCCGTGCTGGAGGACCGCCGCCGTGCCAAGGACCGCGTCGAGGCACAGCTCGTCCTGGAGCAGTCCCTCACCTCGCACTCCTGACTCCCCCTCGTCCGGGCACCGCCGTCGTCGGCGCTCCGGGAGCCACGTAGACTCGTGGCATGGCGAGGAAGGACACGACAGCGGACAACGCTGCGAACCCCGGACGACTCAAGCAGATCGTCCTGACGTACAAGATGACGCGCAAGGCCGACAAGACGATCGGTCTTGTACTCGCGGCTGTCGGAATTGTCACCTTCGGTGTCTTCCTCGCGATCGGCTTCTTGCTCGGTCACCCCATCTATCTGGGCATTCTCGGCCTGCTGCTCGCCTTCCTCGCGACGGCGATCGTCTTCGGACGACGTGCCGAGCGCGCCGCCTTCGGGCAGATGGAGGGTCAGCCGGGCGCTGCCGCCGCGGTACTGGACAACATCGGCCGAGGCTGGACGACGACTCCGGCGGTGGCGATGAACCGCAGCCAGGACGTGGTGCACCGCGCGGTCGGCAAGGCCGGCATCGTGCTGGTGGCCGAGGGCAACCCGAACCGGGTGAAGTCCCTGCTGGCCGCCGAGAAGAAGAAGATGAACCGCATCGTCGCGGACGTCCCGGTGCACGATGTGATGGTGGGCACCGGCGAGGGCCAGATCCCGCTGAAGAAGGTCCGTACGACCATGCTGAAGCTCCCGCGCGTACTGACGGGACCGCAGGTGACCGCGACCAACGACCGGCTGCGCGCGATGGGCGACCTGATGAGCAACATGCCACTGCCGAAGGGCCCCATGCCGAAGGGCATGAAGCTGCCCAAGGGCGGCGGCAAGGCCCGCTGAGCCCCTCCGCGCCGCAAGGCATTCGACACCGGCCCACGCGAGCCGGCCCGCACGGGCCGGTAGGCGTGGGCCGGTGTCGTGTGGGCCGGTGTCGTGTGGGCCGGTTCCCGTGTGTCCCCACAGGGCGGGCGGTCCGTGTGACCGGTGTCAGAGGCGGCGGAACTGGGGGCCGTAGTTGCCCGGGGCGTCCGGGATCGTGGTCTCCATCAGCCGCACGGCCGGGTCCTCCAGCGCGCGCATGGCGCGGACGGCCGTGCCCAGGCTGCGCGGGCCGCCGTCGCCCCAGGCGTCGTCGAGGGCGGCCAGCAGGTCGTTGTAGATGCCGTCGAACCGGTCCACGAGCAGTTGGACGTCGCCCGGCGGGTGCGGCCAGCCGCCGGCCGGGACCCGGGCCATGGGGCGGGCGTCCGGGAAGGGCACGGCCGGGCCGGTGAACTGCCAGCCGTGCGAGGTCTCGCGCAGCTGCCGCCCGTGGTAGATCTCGGCGAACGCGTAGTAGTGCGCCGGGTGGTCGTCATGGAAGGCGTCGGCGGGCGAGCTCGCGGTGCCCTCGCCCTGCTCCTTGACGATCTCGATGGACCGCTCGACGTCGTCCAGGGTCCTGACCGGCTTGAGCACGTCGGAGCCGATGGTGCTGGACAGCTGGCCGCGCGTGGACAGCCTGGGCGCCGTGCGGTGGAACGCCCTGAGCAGGTCGGTGTAGAAGTCGCCGATGCTGGGCGAGGAGTGCCTCGTCCGGGCCAGGGGCTCGTCCGGGGCCTCGATCGCCATCATCACGTCGTGCACGAAGGACCTGGTCAGGCCCGACAGGTAGATGTTCAGCCCGGCGCGCACACCGCCGGGGAGCGGCCCGGGGTAGATGGGCGCCCTGTCGCGCATCCGGGGCCGGCCGCCCACGGCCACGAGCAGGTTGCAGACCACGCCCAGGTGGTACATCTCGTCGCCGACGATGCGCTGGATCAGCCGCGCGGCCTCGCCGCGGCGGTCGACGACGGACCACCAGCCGCACAGGTACGGCGGGATGGTGGCGAGTTCGAGTTCCACGGCGACCTGGAGGGCCGACCTGAGCCACGTGGCCCCCCGGCCGCTCTCGGGAACGGCCAGCAGCCGGGCCACGGCCCCGCACCCGGGTACGCCGGGCGGCCCGTCCGGGGCGAAGGCGGCAGGCCCGGACGCGGCGACCGCAACGGCGGCCGGCCCGGAACCGGCGGCCACCGCGGCGTGCCCGGAACCGGCGGCCGTGACCGGCGCGGCGGCTGCCAGGGCGGCCGACGCGAGAACGCTCCTGCGCCCGACCGGGGAGATCGCCGATTCGTCCGGTTCTTCCCGCGTACCCGTCACGTTGCCTCCACTCATGGCGCTGTCCCGGCCTCCGGCTGAGGGGTCGGGAGCCCTTCGACAGCTGGCGAAGCTAGCAGCCGGCGCCGCCCATCCCGGGGCGCCCGGGCACGAGCCCACCCACTGGTCCGACGACACGCCCCCGAACAGAGCATCCGGCCGGTAATCGGGTCATCCGCTCCTAATCTTCCGAATGTGACAAAACGCCATATCGCATACCTCGCCTGCGCCACCGCGCTGTGCGGCGCGCTCCTCGGCACGACCCCGGCATCGGCCGCCCACCTCACCCACGTCGTGCATCCGGGTGAGTCGATCCAGAAGGCTGTGGACGCGGCCCAGCCCGGGGACACAGTCCTGGTGCTGGCCGGCATCTACCACGAGAGCGTGAAGGTGGCCACGTCCGGGATCACGCTGCGCGGGGAGGGCCGGGACACCGTGCTCGAACCGGCCGCCCCGACCAAGAAGCCGGCGAAGAAGGCCGCCCGTGCCGCCAGAGCCGAGAAGTCCTGTGCCGAACAGGGGAACGGCATCTGTGTCGTCGGCGCCAAGAACAACCCCGTCCAGAACGTCACCGTCGCCGCCCTGACCGTGAAGGGGTTCTCGCGGATCGGTGTCATCGCCGTCGGCGCGGACCACCTGACCGTCAAGGGCGTCACCGCGGAGAAGAACGGCCAGTGGGGCATCGCCGAGGAGCGTTCCGTCCGGAGCCTCTACCGGCACAACATCGCCCGCTCCAACGGCGACGCCGGCCTGTTCCTCGCCAACTCCATCACGGCGGAGATGGGCGCTACCGACACCGACGGCACGCTCATCCAGGACAACCGGCTGGAGAACAACAGGATTGGCGTCACCGTGCGCCGGCTGCGCAACCTCACCGTCGCGGGCAACTCCGTCACCGGCAACTGCGCGGGCGTGTTCGTCGTCGGCGACGAGAACAAGCCGAAGGCGGGCGCCCTGACCGTCAGCGACAACCGCGTCGAGAAGAACAACAAGTACTGCGTGAAGACGGCCCGGCTGGCCTTCCTCCAGGGCTCCGGCATCGTCCTGACCGGCGCCGAGGACACCCTGGTGACGCGGAACCTGGTCACCGGGAACTCCGGGAAGTCCCCGCTGTCCGGCGGCGTGGTGCTGTTCAAGAGCTTCGTGGGCGTCACCAGCGAGCGGAACCGGATCACCGACAACACCCTGTCGGGCAACTCCCCGGCCGACATCGTCAACCAGGAAGACGCCAAGACCGGCAACGTCTTCGAGGCCAACTGCTGCCGTACCTCGAAGCCCTCGGGGCTGTGCTGACCGTACAGCCGTAAGACATCCACGCAAGGAAGGAAGGCGGCACATGACCGCACCATCCCGCGAGCTCGCAGCCCCGTCGGAACAGGGGGCGCCGTCGGCCCCGCCGCCGTCGATGCGGCTGAGGGAGCTCGTGTTCGGCGCGGCGTGTGCCGCCGCCGTCCGGGCCGCCGCCCGGCTGGGCGTCGCCGACGCCGTCGGGGAAGCCCCCATGACCGTGGAGAGCCTGGCGGCCGCGGTCCGCGCCGAGCCGGAGCCGCTGCGCCGGCTGCTGCGCGCCCTGTCCTGCTACGGCCTGTTCGCCGAGCGGCCGGACGGGACGTTCGCCCACACCGACATGTCCCGGCTGCTGCGCGAGGACCACCCGCACAGCCTGCGCTACATCGCCCTGTGGTGCACCGAGCCGTGGACCTGGGACGCCTGGCCGAGGCTGGACGAGGCGGTGCGCAGCGGCCGTAACGTGGTCGAGGACCTGTACGGCAAGGAGTTCTTCGTCTACCTCAACGAGGACGCCCCGGAGTCGGCGGACGTCTTCAACCGGGCGATGACCACGTCCAGCGAGCAGTCGGCGCGCGAGGTGGCCGCGCTGCTCGACCTGTCCGGCGCCTCGTCCGTCGCGGACCTCGGGGGCGGCCAGGGGCATGTGGTGGCGAGCCTGCTGGACAAGTACCCGTCGATGCGCGGATACCTGCTGGATCTGCCCCGGGTGGTGGAGAAGGCCCTGCCGCGGCTGCGCGAGGGCGGCGATCTCGCGGACCGTGCGCGGGTGGTACCGGGCGACATCCGGGACGCCGTGCCGGTCGAGGCCGATGTCTACGTCATCAAGAACATCCTGGAGTGGGACGACGAGTCCACCACGCGGCTGCTGCGCAACGTCGTGGAGGCGGGCGGTCCGGGTGCCCGGGTCGTGGTGATCGAGAACCTCGTCGACGACACGCCGTCGATGCGGTTCAGCACAGCGATGGACCTGCTGCTGCTGCTGAACGTCGGCGGTGCCAAGCACACCACCGACAGCATGGTCCGGCGGCTGACCGGGGCGGGTCTGACGGTGGATGACATGCGGCCGGTGAACCCGTATCTGCACGCGTTCGAGTGCACGGTCCGCGGGTGAGCGGACTCCACGGAACACCGGTGCCGGGCCCGCGCACGACGCGGGCCCGGCACCGGTGTTCCGGCCGGCTTCAGGCGTCGGCGTCGCGCTCCCAGAGGTAGAAGCGCTGTGCCATCGCGTCCTTCGGGGACCGCCAGGTCTCCGGGTCGTACGCGCTGACGTACGCCGAGAGGCGTTCGCTGACGTCCCTGAAGTCGGGGTGCGAGGTGACCTTGGCGATGGCCGGTCCCGGCTCGCGCTCGGACTCGATGAGGTGCATGTACACATCACCGAACTGGAAGAGGCTGCGGCGCGTGACGCCGACGAGGTGCGGCAGCTCTCCCCGGTCGGACTCCGCGAACACCTTGGCGATGTCGGGGGCGGAGCCCGGGGCCATACGGGCGACGATCAGGGCCTGGTGCACGGCGTTCTCCTGTCGTCCGGCTCAGTCGGCCAGGGCGGGGGCGGGCCGGTGACCGGCGGCCGCCTTCTCGATCTTGTCCCGGATGAGGGCCATCTGGATCTTGGAGTTCTTGTTGATGCTGTCGGTCATCCAGTCGTCGTCGACCGGCGCCTCCGGCTTCATCTCGAAGTCCTGGGTCCACACCATCCGGGTGCCGGCCGGTACCTCCTGGTACTGCCAGTGGATGTTCATGTGGGCGAAGGGTCCGGTCTCCACGCGGCGGGCCCTGACGCTGAGGTGGGCGCGGTCCGTCTCCCGTTCGGAGACCCAGCTCCACACCGTGCCGTTCTCGTCGGGGTGCATGGTGAGCCGGAAGGTGACCTTGTTCCCCTTCTCAGAGAGGATCTCGGCACTGGCGTACTCGGTGAACAGCTGGGGCCAGTTGGCCACGTCGTTGGTCATGTCCCAGACCAGGTCGACGGGGGCGGCGATGGTGATCTCGTTCTGGGTGTGTCCGGCCATGTCAGGCTCCCGTGGTCAGTGCGCTGTTGACGAGGTCGAGGAACTGGCGGGGCGTCTTGCAGCGTTCGGCGTCGACCGGCATCGGCACGCCGTGCCGGTTCTCCAGCTCGCCGACGATGCCGAGCAGACCGAGCGAGTCGACACCGAGGGCGTCGAAGCCGCTGTCGTACCGCTGCTCGAGGTCCTCCGGGGAGACGGTGACGCCGGCGGCCTTCTTCATGAGTTCGGACAGTTCGTCCACGGTGATGTTCATAGGACTCCTTTTCCTTCGCTGCTGGGCAGCTGGTGTGTTCGGCTCACTCGGCGGCGCCGTGGCGCAGCACGAGCGCCGCGTTCGACCCCATGAGTCCCCGGCTGAGGACCAGCGCCGTGCGCACGTCGGCGGGACGGGCCCGGCCGGTGACGAGGTCGAGGTCGTGGCAGATGTCGAAGACGCCGGGGGTCGGCGGGATCAGGCCGTGTTCCATGGCGAGCACGGCGGCCGCCGTGTCGAGGACGGGGGCCGCGCAGTAGCCGCGGCCGATCCCGGTCTTGGGGGCGGTGACGGGCACCCGCCGGCCGTGTGCGCCGAGGGCGTCCGCGATGGCCAGCGCCTCGGCACGGTCGGCCTCGGGCACCCCGAGGGCGTCGGCGAAGACGACGTCGATCTCCTCGGGGGCGCAGCCGGCCTCGTCGAGGGCGCCGCGGATGGCCTGGGCGAGTCCGGCGCGGGACTCGGTCCAGCGGGAGGCGCCGGTGAAGGTCGCCGCGTGTCCGTCGAGGGTGGCCCGTACGGGCAGCCCGCGCCGCAGGGCGGAGTCGGCCTCCTCCACGACGAGCATGGCGCCGCCCTCGGCGGGGACGAAGCCGCAGGCATGCTCGGTGAACGGCTGGTAGGCGCGGGCCGGGTCGGGCTCGCGGCTCAGCTCGTCATAACCGAGCTGGCACACCAACGAGTACGGCGCGATCGGCGCCTCGGTGGAGCCGGCCACGATGACGTCGGTGCCGCGGCGCACAGCGCGGGCGGCGTGTGCCAGGGCGTCCAGTCCGCCGGCCTCGTCGGCGGCGACCACCGAGCAGGGCCCCTTGAAGCCGCGCCGGATGGAGATCTGGCCGGTGCTGGCGGCGTAGAACCAGGCGATGGACTGGTAGGGACCGACGAACCGGCTGCCCTTGCCCCACAGTTGCTGGAGTTCGCGCTGGCCGAACTCGCCGCCGCCGGAGCCGGCCGCGGTGACCACGCCCACGTCGAACGGCGAGTCGTCGGTGTCGGCCCGGCCCAGCCGGGCGTCCTCCAGCGCGAGGTCGGCGGCGATCAGCGCGAAGTGGGTGAAGCGGTCGGTCTGCACGAGGAGGCGGCCCTCGACCGCGGCGGTCGGATCGAAGCCGCGGACCTCGCCGGCCACTCTGAGCGGGAGGTCCTCGCACCCCTCGCGGCTCACCTCGTCGAGGACGCTGATGCCCTGCTGGACGGACTTCCAGAAGGTCTCGGTGCTGGTTCCGTTGGGCGCGACGACACCGATACCGGTGACGGCCGCCCGCCGAGGGCGGGATTCGCTCATCGTGTCCTTCCTCCTCTCGGCCGGGTCAGGACCACCGCGGACTGGAAACCCCCGAAGCCGCTGCCCACCGACAGGACGCCGGTCAGTTTGCGGTCGCGGGCGACGCGCGGCACGTAGTCGAGGTCGCACTCGGGGTCGGGGGTGTCGTAGTTCGCGGTGGGCGGTACGACCTGATGGGCCAGGGCGAGCACACAGGCGACGACCTCGATGGCGCCGATCGCGCCGAGCGAGTGGCCCACCATGGACTTGATGGAGCTCATGGGCGTCTTGTAGGCGTGCTGCCCGAGGGCTCGTTTCACGGCGGCGGTCTCGTGGCGGTCGTTCTGCCGGGTGCCGGAGCCGTGCGCGTTGACGTAGTCGATGGCGGTGGGGTCGAGCCGGGCGCTGTCGAGGGCGTCCTCGATGGCCCGGGCCATCTCCAGGCCCTCGCTGGTCAGGCCGGTCATGTGGTAGGCGTTGCCGAAGGTGGCGTAGCCGCCGAGCTCGCAGTAGACGCGGGCGCCGCGGGCCTTGGCGTGTTCCAGTTCCTCCAGGACGACCACCGCGCCGCCCTCGCCCATCACGAACCCGTCGCGGTTGTTGTCGAAGGGCCGGGAGGCGTGTGCGGGGTCGTCGTTGTTGGGGGACGTGGCCTTGATCGCGTCGAAGCAGGCCATGGTGATCGGGGAGATCGGGGAGTCGGAGGCGCCGGCGACGCAGATGTCGGCGCGTCCCTCCCGCACGGTGTGGAAGGCGTATCCGACGGCGTCCAGGCCCGAGGTGCAGCCGGTGGAGACGGTCTGCACCGGACCCTGCGCGCCGAAACGTTCCGCCACCGCGGAGGCCAGCACGCTCGGCGAGAACGCCCGGTGCAGCTGCGGGCGGGCCTGCCGGTGGTCCACGTCCCACTGCCGGCCTCCGCCGCTCACCAGGACGTAGTCCTGCTCCAGCCGGGTGGTGCCGCCGACGGCGGTGCCCAGCGACACCCCGACCCGCCACGGGTCCTCCCGGCCGAGGTCGAGACCCGAGTCCCGGACCGCCTCGTCCCCGGCGACCAGGGCGAACTGTATGTACCTGTCCGCGCGCTCCACCTCCGCCGGGTCCAGGCCGTGCGCCGCCGGATCGAAGTCGCACTCGGCGGCGATCCGCGACCTCAGGCCGGCCGGATCGAAGAACGTGATGCCGCGCGTGGCGGTCCGGCCTTCGGCGAGCAAGTCCCAGAACGCCGGTACGCCGATTCCGCCAGGAGCCACCACGCCTATGCCGGTCACCGCGACGCGCCGGCTCATGACCGGACCTGCCCCACGGCGACGGACTCCGTCTGCTCCGTGTCGACATGGCCCAGGCTCGGGCGCGGCGCCAGCGGGCCGAGGTGGAAGACGATCCGCGCCTCCACGTTGCCCACGTTGCGGAACCGGTGCCGCATGTTGATCGGGATCATCATTCCCTGCTCGGGCCGCAGCGGGTGCGGCTCGCCGTCCAGGTCGACCTCCAGCTCGCCGCAGACGACGTAGACGAACTCCTCGGAGTACGGGTGGTAGTGCTCGCCGATGCGGTCACCCGGCGCCACGATGGCCACGCCCATGAAACCGCTGATCGAACCCACCGTGGCGGGAGTGAGCATGGCGCGCAGATCCCCGCCGCGCCGCGTGTTGGGCTCGACCTCGCTGAGGTCCACGATCTTCGGAAGTGGTTTCATCTCGACGTTCCTCCGTGGGTGTGATGCGGCGGTGGGGGTCAGGCGTCCGGCGAGCGGCGGTCGGTGATGAGCTGCATACCGACGGCGTCGCCGTCCAGCAGGGCGGTCAGCGCGTGTGCGGGGGTGACGTCCACGTCGACGCCGGGCCGCTGGTCGATCAGCCGTACGACGACGTCGTCGCGCTGGAAGATCGTGCTGCGCAGGACCGGGCTCGCCGGGTCCTCGGCCGCCGCCTCGTCCTGCTGGGCGAGCAGTTCGGCCAGCCGCATCCCGCAGCCCGGCCGGGCCGGGTAGTACAGCGCGTGCCGCTCGCCTTCGGCCCGCTCCTCGGCGGTGACGTGGTGGACGGCGGGCAACGCCGCCCGGGTGAAGAACACCCGTGCGGACTCCTGGTCGTTGAGGTCCCGGTCCTGCTCCAGGTAAGGGTTGATGGCCTCCTCGACCGCCCGCACCTCGGGCTGCCGGGAGACATGGCGCAGCGCCGCCAGCAGGTCGCCGCGCACTTCGATGGCCCGCACGACCCGGTTGCCGTGCATGAACAGGGAGGTGCGGGACAGCCGGGTGGTCTCGTCGACCTTCGCCTCCGGTGAGGCGTAGTCAGAGAGGATCTTCGCGACCCGGTCCTCGCTGCCCGGCTTGACGGTGAAGGTCAGCGCGTGCCGGATCACCCCGTCGCCGATGCGCGGCGACGCCTGGAGCCGGCGCTGTGCCGCGGAGGCCTTCGCCGTGTCACCGCCCGTCTCGCGGACGATGTGGAAACGCAGCGACCGGGTGTCCCGGACGCAGCTGTGCAGCGGCTCCACCATACGGACGTGCTCCTCGCTGTTCACCCAGGCGAGGAACGGCGGGGCGCTCTCCCACTCGCTGGTGATCAGCCACTGCGAGGGGTTCTCGATCGACTGGCACAGCTGGTCGCTGACGTGACCGGGCACCGAGGCGACCTGGTTGCACAGTTGCTCGTAGGCCTCCAGGAACTGCTGCTGCGCGCCGTCGTGCACGTCCACCAGCAGGACGACCCGAAGACGGGAGCCGTCGAAGACGGACTGGGACACCCGCCTCGACGCCGTTCGCTTCAGCTTCTCCGACACCTGTTCCGACACGGTCGTCATGGATCGCACTCTCCTTCGCGGGGGCAGCGGCAGCGTCTGAAGCCGATGACGCGACGTCAGCGCTTTTAGATCGTGTGCCGGTCCTCGGTGCGGCGCGACTCGCGTGAACCAGGCGGGTGATTGAGCACGCGGAACCCCTCCCCAAGGGGCATGGACAACCAGAGGGCATGAAGATTGCGACGCGCCCCACCCACCGACCCCCTGCCTCTGGAGCCCTGATGCAGCAGAAAGCCGATCAGCGGGTACCCGTCCTCGTCGTGGGCGGCTCGCTCGTGGGCCTGTCCCTGTCCCTGTTCCTGGGCCGTCTCGGCGTACGGCACATGCTGGTCGAACGGCACTCCGGGACCTCGATCCACCCGCGCGGCCGGGGCAACAACGTGCGGACGATGGAGCTGTTCCGGACGGCGGGTGTCGAAGCGGACATCAAGGCCGCGGCCGCACTCCTCGCCGACAACCACGGCATCCTGCAGACCCCGACACTGGTGGGTGACGCCGGGGAGTGGCTGTTCAAGGAGATCGACCCCGGCGGCGGGCTCGCCCGGTTCAGCCCCACCGCGTGGTGCCTGTGCAGCCAGAACGACCTGGAGCCGGTGCTGCTGAAGAGCGCCCGCGCGCTGGGCGGCGACCTCAGGTACTTCCACCAGATGGAGTCGTTCACGCAGGACGCCGAAGGGGTGACGGCGGTCGTCCGGGACCGTGAGTCGGACGAGGTCTACACGGTCCGCGCGGACTACCTCGTCGCGGCCGACGGCCCGCGCAGCCCCGTCCGTAACCGGCTCGGCATCGGGCAGAGCGGCCCCGGCGACCTCTTCGCCAACGTCAGCGTCACCTTCCGCTCCAAGCTGCTCGCGGACACCGTCGGGGACCGGCGGTTCATCTGCTGCTACCTCACCGACCCGGACGCCGACGGCGCGCTGCTGCCCGTCGACAACAACGAGAACTGGGTCTTCCACGCGCCCTGGCACCCCGAACGCGGCGAGACGCTGGAGGAGTTCACCGAGGAGCGGCTCGTCCAACACATCCGCCATGCCGTCGGCGTGCCCGACCTCGACGTCGAGATCACCGGAAAGGCGTCGTGGCGTGCCGCCGAACGGGTCGCGGAACGGTACGCGACCGGCCGGGTCTTCCTCGCCGGCGACTCCGCGCACGAGATGTCACCGACCGGGGCCTTCGGCTCCAACACCGGTATCCAGGACGCCCACAACCTGGCCTGGAAACTGGCCGCGGTTCTCGACGGCTGGGCCGGGCCCGGGCTCCTGGAGACCTACGACACCGAGCGCCGCCCCGTCGCCCTGGCCACCAGCGCCCGCGCCTCGGCCCGTTCCGTGGAGCACAGCCACCCCGGCTTCGCACCCGCCCCCGGCATCGGCGGCGGCAAGCGCGGCGGCATCCTCAACATCGTCCTCGGCTACCGCTACCCCGAGGGCGCGGTCGTGGACGCGGACCCGGACCAGCCGGTCGTCCCCGACGGCATGAACCTGACCGGCCAGCCCGGCAGCCGGGCCCCCCACCTGTGGCTACGCCGCGCGGGTGAGCGGATCTCCACGCTGGACCTCTACGAGCGGTCACTGGTCCTGCTCTGCGGCACGGAATCCCCTGCGTGGCCCGCGGCGGCCGCCCGGGTGGCGGCTTCCGAGGGAGTACGCCTCGACGTCCACCGGATCGGGGACGCCCCGGACGCCGACCTGACCTACGACACGCCCCCCGCGGACTGGGCCACCGCCCACGGCACGACGCCCGAGGGCGCGGTCCTGGTACGCCCCGACGGCTTCGTGGCCTGGCGCACGCCCGGCGCGTCGCCGTCCCCGGAAGCCGAGCTGCGGAGGGCGGTGGGGTCGGTACTTCACAGGGCGTGAGCGGTGCCCGGCGCGGGGGCCGGCCCGGGGGTGGGGTTCGCTCCCCCGCGCCGGCGGAGTGCCGCTGCGCCCACCCGTGCCGCCCCCACGGCACGACTGCCCGCAGCTGGGCGGGGTGCAGCCGCTGCGCGCTTCACCAAGCGACCACCGCACCCCACCAGGGCGTGGCGCGGGGAACTGCGCGAACGGCCACAACGGCACCGCGCCCGCAAGACCGCAGCACCCCCTCGACGCAACCCCAGACCATGAGCCGCGCGGGCGAGAAATCAGAGGCGGATCTCGACCGTGCGCGCCAGCCGGTCGTGCAGGCCGCGTCCGTCGCGGTCCCAGATCAGGGCCGGGATCGCGACGCACAGGAGGGCTGTGCGGAGCAGGGCGCGGAGGGGGTTGGGGCGGCCGGTGTCGAGGGCGATCACGCGGAGGCCGAAGAGGCGCTTGCCCGGGGTGAAGCCGATGGTGCCGACCGTGAGGGTGCTCAGGACGAAGAGGATGAGCAGGGCCCAGTTGCCGGTCGCCTGGTTGTAGCCGTGGGTGAGCAGGCCGTATGCGATCAACAGGCACAGGGCCCAGTCGACGGCGAGGGCGCCGAGGCGGCGGCCCGGGCGGGCGATCGAGCCGGGGCCGTGCTCGGGCAGGCCCAGCTGCTCGCCGCGGTAGCCGAAGTCGACACCTGCCCGCTCCGCGGCTTCCCGGGGCCCGGAGAGCCATGACCCGATTGCATCCCTGTTGTCCACCCGTCCACGGTACTGCCCCCGTTCTGCCATGCGGACAGGAGGGGCCAGGCGGCCCAAGACCGGTTAACTTGGGCGAAACAAATGGGTCACGCCTGAGAAATCCCCCGTCCCTAAGGTCGGGTCCAGCGTGTGCCACCGCACTGGCCGCACGAACGAACTACCACCCCGGCACGGACGGTCGGGAGTAGGAGGAGCTGGATGTTCCAGAACGCCGACGAGGCCAAGAAGTTCATCGCGGACGAGGACGTCAAGTTCGTCGACGTCCGATTCTGCGATCTGCCGGGTGTGATGCAGCACTTCACGCTGCCGGCGACGGCCTTCGACCCGGACGAGGAACTCGCCTTCGACGGCTCCTCGATCCGCGGCTTCCAGGCCATCCACGAGTCCGACATGGCGCTCCGCGCCGACCTGTCGACCGCGCGCGTGGACCCCTTCCGCCGCGACAAGACGGTCAACATCAACTTCTTCATCCACGACCCGATCACGGGCGAGCAGTACTCCCGTGACCCGCGCAACGTGGCGAAGAAGGCCGAGGCGTACCTCGCCTCCACCGGCATCGCCGACACCGCGTACTTCGGTCCCGAGGCCGAGTTCTACGTCTTCGACAGCGTGCGCTTCGACACCAAGTCGAACGAGGCCTTCTACCACATCGACTCCGAGGCGGGCGCCTGGAACACCGGTGCGGTCGAGGACAACCGCGGTTACAAGGTCCGCTACAAGGGCGGCTACTTCCCGACCCCGCCGGTCGACCACTTCGCCGACCTGCGTGCGGAGATCTCCCTGGAGCTGGCCGCGTCCGGCCTCCAGGTCGAGCGCCAGCACCACGAGGTGGGCACCGCCGGCCAGGCCGAGATCAACTACAAGTTCAACACGCTGCTCGCCGCGGCCGACGACCTCCAGCTCTTCAAGTACATCGTGAAGAACGTGGCCTGGCGCAACGGCAAGACCGCGACCTTCATGCCGAAGCCGATCTTCGGTGACAACGGCTCGGGCATGCACGTCCACTCGTCGCTGTGGGCGGGCGGCTCCCCGCTCTTCTACGACGAGGCCGGCTACGCGGGTCTGTCGGACATCGCCCGCTACTACATCGGCGGCATCCTCAAGCACGCCCCGTCGCTCCTCGCGTTCACCAACCCGACGGTGAACTCGTACCACCGCCTGGTCCCCGGCTTCGAGGCCCCGGTCAACCTGGTCTACTCGCAGCGCAACCGCTCCGCCGCTATGCGCATCCCGATCACGGGCTCCAACCCGAAGGCCAAGCGCGTCGAGTTCCGCGCGCCCGACTCCTCCGGCAACCCGTACCTCGCCTTCTCCGCCCTGCTCCTCGCGGGCCTGGACGGCATCAAGAACAAGATCGAGCCGGCCGAGCCGATCGACAAGGACCTCTACGAGCTGGCCCCCGAGGAGCACGCGGGTGTCGCCCAGGTCCCGACCTCCCTCCCGGCCGTCCTCGACCGCCTCGAGGCCGACCACGAGTTCCTCCTCGCGGGCGACGTCTTCACGTCCGACCTGATCGAGACGTGGATCGACTTCAAGCGCACGAACGAGATCGCGCCCCTGCAGCTGCGTCCGCACCCGCACGAGTTCGAGCTCTACTACGACGTGTGATCGACGCCGTCGTGAGCTTCTGGGGCCGCCATCCGCGAGGGTGGCGGCCCCGGCCGCGTTGTGTCTACTCGTCAGGGGGTTCGGGGATGCGCCAGACGATCCGGAAGCGCTCGGCATCGGGCAGGCCCGGCCGGCCCACCGGAAGGAAGTGTTTGACGAGGTATCCGAAAACCATGTGATGGGCCTCCTCCGAGACCTCCTCCCAGGTGTCCGGAGTCACGATCATCACCTCGCGCATGAGGCTCATGTCCGACTCGGCCTCCAGCATCTCGGCCCGGTCGTCCCTGCTCATCTCCTCGTCAGCGCGCATCGCGCGGATCGAGTCCGCGAGGAGATTGGGTTCACGGCGAAGACGCCGGAGGATCTCCCGGCAGCCGTACTGGAACCCCGCGTACATCTCCATGGCCTCGCGGTCGGGACTGTGATAGCCGTACGGCGAGCCCTCCTCCGCCCCTACGTAGTCCCCCTTCAGCGTGTGCAACAGAACACGCATCGCGTGTTCGGCGCCTTGTTCCTCGATGAACCTCACCATCGCGCGGACCCACAGGTCCTCCGAGACCAGCGGCTTGTGCGGTACGGCGAGCGAGGGATGGATCTCGATGGCACTGAAGGGGTTGACCAGCGTGCCCATGAGCAGTTCCGGGGTCCAGTTGCCGTCCTCACCTCCCCAACCGCCGTGGGCGATCTCCTGGAACGACTTCAGCGCGCCTGCTTCCCCTTCGTGGATCGCGCGCCACAGCGGCAGGAACCTCGCCGTCTCGGATGCGGCGTCCCGGGGTGGGCTGCACAGTTCCGCCAGGACCACGACGACGTCGTGGACGGTCTCCCAGCGCGGCACCCGTATCCCGTTGACCGCGGCCCGCACGCTCTCATGGCTGGCGCCCGACAGCAGGTCGTCACGCCCACGGATGAGCATGCTCAGCTTCCGCCAACTCGGCTCGCCCGCCGCGCGACGCAGTTCCCGCAGCGCCTCGGCCAACTCCTGGTGCGGGCCCACCGGTTGAGCCTCGGTCTCCACGACAGCCACCCGAAATTCCTCCCCCTCGCGGTGTCACGTTCCGCCAACACCGTAGAAGCCGCAGGCCAGAGCAGAGTCAGCTTTCGTCAAGTTCCCGGTCCCGCCCGTCAAACCGTGACTCGCGGACGTGCGACGAGGTGAGCATGGAGGAGGCGCCGATGGAGCGCCTTCGCCCGAGGAGTCGCCACGCATGCATATCCCTTCCTACGCCCATGCCACGATCCGCGCCGCCCTGCCGACCATGCCCACCTCGCGCCATGTGGGCGCGCTGGACTGCTGTTTGTGCGACGAGCCGTTCGGCGAGGAGCGGGGGGCCGTGCCACTCGGGCCGACGCCGACGTCCGGGCTGTTCGGCTGTCCCCCTTGTCTGACCCGACTGGTCGCGCGGGCACGGCGGTCACATGACAACCGGCTGGTACAAAACGCCGAGCAGGCCAAGACGGAGTCAGCCCGGTGGGAGGCGGAGCGCGAGCGGTACCTGGCTGACGTCACCCGTGTGCGCGAGGCTGCCGAAGCCGTCGCGACGCTCGCCGACGAGGGGACCGTGGACGCCACGCGCATCGCCTGGCTCCTGGTGTCACTGGAGTCGGCGTACGCGTGGGCCCCCGAGGACGCGCCGGAGCCACCGAAGTCCCTCGGCTTCGACGACAACGGACTGAAGGACGACAAGTTCCGACTGGACCTGCAGATGATCTCCGAGGCGGTCGCGAACCGGCTCGCGTATCACCTCATCAACCAAGCCGCCCCTGCGGAGCCCGACTTCTGCGCGGAGCTGGAATGCCCCGAGGACTGTTCCGGACGGCACGACACCGATCACGTCGACTGCGGCCCCGACGCGATCTTCGAGGATCTGACCGAACACGGGGTGACGGTCGACCGCCCGGACGACGCGGCCTACCCCTCCCCCGCAGTTCCGGAGCAGTCCGACCTCGCCGTCGACAGCGAAGCCCTGATCGCCGTACTGACCCACTGCGGTATCGACGCGGACGACACGGAGCTCCTCGTCAGTGCGGCGGCGGTCGGGCTCGTGGCTGTCGCCTGGCGGGACGGGCCGCTGGACGAGATTCGTGAGGCGGCCGGAGGACCCAGCGACGGGGAGGTCTTCGCACAGAGTGTCGATCTGTATCGCCGGGCCAGGGCCGCCCTGCTCGCCGCCCGGGACGACGGACCCGAGGCACTGCTCGCCTTTCAGGCCGTCGCCTCGGACCTGGATCTTCCGTGGGCCGGCGGTTCGAAGTTCACCCTGCGTGGCTGTGGCGAGCCCGCGGAGGAGTTCGCACAGAACGTCGACCACCGGGTCTGGTACACGTCGAAGATCATGCGCGAACTGGGTTGGCGGACCGGGGTGCTGCACCGAGCAGCGTCGGCCGGGCTGATCGATCCAGCCCGATTCGGTATGCCGGGATGGCCCGCGGCCATCGCGTCGGCCATGGAGGAACTCTCCGCCCTGGACCGCTCCGACGCGCCGGAGGCACTGGCCGATCCGGCGTCGGTGCGGGCCGTGTTGCTCGAAGCACCCGACCGGCTGGGCGTGGACGCCCTCGACTGGCTGTGCGGCCGTGCGCTGCTCGACCGGTAGCACCGACGGGGAAGGCGTAAGCACACCATGCGGTGGGACGACATCACCCTGGCCATCCTCGCCGGGTTCGGCTGCGTGACGCTCCTGTTGGCCCAGATCAACGACCTCCTCTCCAAACTGCCGGAGGTCATCAGGGCATGGCGTCGCGTACGACAGGAACTGACCGACGGCGACGGAACGCCGGGGGAGCCGTCGGGCGGAGCGGACGACGCCGGGTAGTCAACAACCGGCTTCCCAGGCGGCCCGCGTTCGAGGGATCATCTTCACTGACACGGTTGTTCGAGAGGGGGGCACGGGGATGGGGCAGCAACAGGACGACGAAGACCGCGAGTTCGACATCAAGTGGGCCGACGGTGCCGAGCACAAGGAGCCCTCCGCGCGGGCGCGAATGCTCGCGGCGCGCTGGAAGGAGAACCCGCCGGGACCGGTGCCGTTCCGGGGAGAGCCGGAGGGGGTGGGGCCCCGGCGGTCGTCCTGGGTGTCGACGGCGGTCGTGCTGGGGAGTGTCGTGGCGGTCATTGTGTTGCTGGGGTACGTCAACTTCCGGGCGCCGTACTAGGTCGTGTCCGCAAAGTCCCGTCGTCCGCCCGCGGGGCAGGCGGGACTTTGCGGACACGGCCTAGAGATGCGTGCGGACATCAGGCGTGGAGTGGCCGCCGCGGTGCGGCTCGCGCAGGGGGAATCGGTACGGGACGTGCTCGACGTCCGCGATCCGCGCGCGTGGGTCGGGCTGGACACGGGTGCGCGGGTGGACGAGTTCTACTGTCCGCCGGGCGTCGTGCCGTGGGAGCGGACGGCCGGTGGTCGTGAGTTCTCCGAGGTCCTGCGCGGACCCGGCCCGCTCACCGAGTCCCAGCTCGCGCTCGCCCTGTGTCACCGGGACGGCCGGATCCGGCAGGCGGCGCTGGATCGGGTCACCGGGCACCCCGTGCTGCTGCCCCTGGTCGTGCTGCGCTGCGCCGAGTGGGCCCCGCCGGTGCGTGACCGGGCCCGGCAGCGGCTGGCCGAGGGCCTCGACGCCCTGACCGCCGGGTCGCTCGCGCCGATGATCCTGCTCGTCGGCCGCCGGAACCGGGCCGATTTCGCCGTACGCCTGCTCGACGAGACCCTGCGCCGGGCCCCCCGTGACCGGATCATCACGCTCTGCTCCAGCGCCGACCGCGCCGTGCGCCGCTACGCCTACCGTCTCGCCGTCGAGGACGGTCTCCTCTCCCCCGCCGAACTCGCCCGCGCCGCCGCCCGGGACACCGACACCGTCGTGCAGACCTTCTGCGCCGACGCCGCGCTGGCCGCCGTGGCGAAGGGCGGGGCGTACGACGAGGTCTTCGGGCCGCTGCTCGGGGCGCGCAGTCCGCGCGTCCGTTCCGCCGGCGTCACCGTGCTGCGGCCGGCCGGGCGGACCGGGCTCGCGGTGGGGTTCCTGGCCGACCGGGCCGCGGTCGTACGGGCCTGTGCGCGGTATGTCGTACGGCGGGACGGGGTCGATCCGCTGCCGTTGTACCGGGCGTGGTGCGCGACGTCGGAGCCGGTGCCCGGGGCCGTGATCGGGCTGGCGGAGTGCGGCGGGCGGGCGGATGCCGAGCTGCTGTGGACGCTCGTCGGCCATCCGACGGGCGCGGTGCGGGCACAGGCCGTGGCCGGGCTGCGGGTGCTGGACGTGGCGGACGTACGACGGTTGTGGCCGCTGCTGGACGATCCGGCGGCCGGGGTCGTGCGCGAGCTGACCGCCGCGCTGTTGCCGTCCGCGGAGCTGGTGCCCGAGGAGTGGCTGACGGAGCGGCTGGGGGCAGGGTGGCCCCGGCCGGTGCGGGGCGCCGCGTTCCGGCTGCTCGACGCGCGGGGCGGGGGCGTACGGCGGCGGGCGGCCGAGGCGTTGTCGGACGATCCGGATGTGAAACTGCGCGGGTGGGCCGAGCACGCCGTAAAGCGGGGGTGAGGACCGTACCCGGATTCACAGGCACCTTTTGCTCCGCCTAGGCCCGATCGCGACCGCTTCATGGGAGAGAGCGGGTGCACACTGGGCAGTGGGACGAGTGCCTGACTGCGGGGTGATGGCAGATGCAGAGCCGCTTCCGGAGCGACCGGCGGCTGACCGTGCGTATGGGTCTGACGCTGTTCCTGCTCGGGCTGTTGTACGTGGCGTTCGTGGCCGCGCTGATCGTGTTGCTGAAGTCCTGGGTGCTGGTCGTGGTGCTGGCCGGCGGGCTGCTCGTCGCGCAGTACTGGTTCTCCGACCGGATCGCGCTGTACGCGATGAAGGGCCGGATCGTGGAGCGGGAGGAGTATCCCGAGCTGCACGGTGTGATCGACCGGCTGTGTGCCGTGGCCGACATGCCCAAGCCCGTCGTCGCCGTCTCCGACATCGACATGCCGAACGCCTTCGCCACCGGGCGCAACGCCAACAACGCCGTCATCTGCGTGACCACCGGGTTGCTACGGCGGCTGGAGCCGGCCGAGCTGGAGGGTGTGCTCGCGCACGAGCTGTCGCACGTGGCGCACAAGGACGTGGCCGTGATCACGGTGGCGTCGTTCCTCGGGGTGCTCGCCGGGCTGATGGTGCGGTTCGCGTTCTACTCGCAGATCTTCCGGGGGCGCAAGGACCAGAACACGCTGGCCGTCTTCGCGGGGATCATGGGGATCTCGGCGGCCGTGTACGCGATCAGCTTCCTGCTGATCAGGGCGCTGTCCCGGTACCGGGAGCTGGCGGCGGACCGGGCGGCGGCGCTGCTCACCGGGCGGCCCTCGGCGCTGGCCTCCGCGCTCACCAAGGTCGACGGGGACATCGCCCGGATCCCGACCAAGGACCTGCGGACCGCACAGGCCTTCAACGCCTTCTACTTCAGCCCGGCGACCGGCACCGAGCCCGGCATCTCCAAGTACTTCTCGACGCACCCGAGCCTGGAGCAGCGGCTCGACCAACTGGGGCGGATCTCCGCCGAGTTGGGTGAGGCGGCGGTGCCCGGCATCGACAAGGCGGGCTGAGGATGGGGTTGCTGGACATCCTGCTCGGCCGTACGAAACCGGTCGCCCCCGATCTCGACCAGCTGTTCGCGCTGCCCTCGGCGGCGGTGACGCTGGAGGCGGCGGCCGGATTCACGCCGACCGGGCGCGGTGCGGTGTGCTTCGCCACGGTGGAGGGCGGGGCGTTCGAACAGACGCACCGGGAGGTCCAGGCACTCCTGGACGCGGACGCCGAACGCACCGGTCCCCCGGTGGAGTTGACCCAGGACGCCTACGGCTACTCCTGGCTGGTCTCGCACCGGGCGCCCGACCAGCTGTCGGCGCTGGTCAACGATCTGCACGCGGTCAACAGCGCGATGGAGGTCAACGGCTTCGGACCCCAACTGCTGTGCTCGCTCGCCGGGTTCGAGGATGACGCGGGGCGGCGGCTCGCGCTCGTCTATCTCTACAAGCGCGGGACGTTCTTCCCGTTCGCGCCGCTGGCCGGTGACGGGCAGCGGCGCGACAGCTCGCTGGAACTGCAGGTCAAGTCGATGCTCGGCAACGACCTGCGGATCGAGCAGGATCTGAGCCGGTGGTTCCCGGTGTGGGGCGCCCCCGGGTTGTGAGAGGCGCCCCCTTGCCCTACTTGCTCTTCTCTCGTGCCTGCCGACGGGACTCCAGGGGGCGTTCGCGCTGGTAGCGGCGCTCCCACTTGGCCTGCTTGTCCCGGCGGTCGCGGTACGCGCGGTAGTTCGACGGTGTGGCTCCGCCTCCCGAGGAGGAGCCCGAGGCCGACGAGGACGACGCCGAGGAGGAGGACGAGGACGAGGAGTCCCGGCCGTACTGCAGGTAGAGGAAGAGGACGGCGACCGCGGCCAGCCACCAGACGTGGTTGCCGAAGCCGAAGACGACCAGGACGACGGTCCCGGATATGACGATGGTGCCCATGACGGGCCTCCGTGGGCGTGGGTGTGTACGAGCGGTGATCTGTTGTGGGCGCGACGGGGCGCTGGGGGAGGGCGTCCGGCCGTCGGTGCGTAGAGAGTAGCCCCGAGTCCGCGGGGTGGTGCCTGTCCTGCGGTAAGCGGTGGTGGGCAGCTCCGCAACGTGTGTCCAGCGTAGGGGCGCGATCACTCGGCGTGCATCTTCTTTTCGGGCGGCCCGGAACCGACCCCGTCAGATCCCCGGTGACGCCGTCACCACGCCCGCCGCCACGGCCGCGCCCAGCGTCGCGTGGTCGGCGGTGGTCTGGGCGGCGTAGGCCGAGGCGAAGTCGGCCACGGCGTGTTCGAAGGTCTCGGTGCCGCCCAGGTACGCGGCGATGGCGATGCGGTCGCCGGTACGGGCGTGGGCACGGGCCAGGGCGGTGCCGCACAGGCGGCCGTAGGCGAGGAGTTCGGCCGGGCTCATGCCGGCGACGTCCGCGGAGCCCTTCATGTCGCGCAGCTGGCGCCAGTAGAAGGCGCGGCCCTGCGGTCCGGTCATCCAGCCGAGGAAGATGTCGCTGGCGGCCTGGAGCAGGCGCTGGCCCGCGACTACACGGTGACCGGGGTGGACGTACGGTCCGCTCGGCAGATGCTCCTCCAGGACGGACTTCCGCGCCTCCTTGATCTGCAGGAACAGCGGGTCGTCCTGGTCGCGGCCGGCGAGCAGCACGATGAAGCAGCGGGTGCCGACGCTGCCGACGCCGACGACCTTGCGGGCGGCGTCGACGAAGCGGTAGCGGTCCAGGAGCAGACGGCGCTCCTCGGAGAGGGTGGAGCGGTAGTCGCTGAAGATCTTGCGTACGGCGGCCATGTCCGAGGCGCCGGCAGGTTCCAGGAGGGGCGGGTCCTGGACGATACGGCGACGGCCGGCGACGGTCTCGGTGAGCTTGCCGACGGCGTGCAGGCTGGTGCGGCGGCGGGCGCGGGTGAGGCTGGACTCGACCCGGCGGCGGTTGCCGGCGGAGCGGACCAGGGGCAGCAGGCTGTCGGCGTCGATCCGGTCGTACCAGACGGCGAGTTCGCCCTTGCGGGCCAGGGAACGGAGGGCCGTACGGTACGTGGCGGTCGCCTCCAGTGCGGCGCGGTGGGCCTTGGTGTCGCCGTGGCCGTTCTCGCGGGCGGCGACGGCGATGCTGGCGGCGAGGCGTTTGACGTCCCATTCGAAGGGGCCCGGGAACGTCTCGTCGAAGTCGTTGAGGTCGAAGAGCAGGGCGCGTTCCGGGGACGCGTACAGGCCGAAGTTGAGGAGGTGCGCGTCGCCGCAGAGCTGCACGGTGAGCCCGGTGTGCGGCTGGGAGGCGAGGTCGGCGGCCATCACGGCGGCCGAGCCGCGCAGGAAGGCGAAGGGGGAGGCGACCATACGGCCGTAGCGGATCGGGAGGAGTTCCGGGAGCCGGTCGCGGCCCTGGCGTTCCAGTACGGCGACGGGGTCCGGGCGGTCCACGGAGGGGATCCAGCCGGCGTGCGCGGAACGGGGGACGCGTTTGCGCGCGGCGCGGCCCCGGTCTGCTCGGTCGGCCGGGGTCGTCATATACGCAGTGAAACCGGGTGGGCATGGAGGCGCATGCCGTGCACGGCGATCGGGTGAACGAACGGATTGTCCGCCCCCCCACCCACCCCCACCCACCCGTTTACTGTCGGTCGAGAAGCGGACCTCTCAGGCGGGAGCCCAGGATGGATGGCAAGGAGCGGTACATCAGTGTGGCCGAGCGGCGGGCCCGGCTCGCCCTCCGCCACCGTCTCGCCGCGAGCACTCTCGCCGAGACCCCCGAGGACGTCGCCGACTCCCTCGTCGCCCTGCACGGCTCGGACCCGGCGACGGTGTTCCTGGCCGTCGGCGCACGCCTCGCCGACCCGGCCGGCACCGTGGACGAGACCGCCCGCGCCCTTTACGAGGACCGCACCCTCCTCCGTATGCACGGCATGCGCCACACGGTGTTCGTGTTCCCCGCCGACCTGACCGCCGTCGTGCACGCCTCGACCGGACTCGCCGTGGCCGCACGTGAACGGGCCTCCCTGGTCAAGGACATGACGAAGGCGGGGGCGCCGGACGCGGTCTGGCTGAAGGAGGTCGAGGACGCGACGCTGGCCGCACTGACCCGGCGCGGGCAGGCGACGGCGGCCGAACTCGCGGAGGACGAGCCGAGGTTGAGGGAACAGTGGGTGTACGCGGCCGGGAAGAGTTACGAGGGCGTCCACACCTTGTCGACCCGGCTGCTGAGGGTGCTGGGGGTCGAGGGGAAGGTCGTACGGGGCCGTCCGCTCGGCGGCTGGACGTCGAGCCAGCTGCGCTGGGCGGTGGCGCCGGAACATGCCGAACTCGACGTGGCCGAGGCCCAGTCGGCCCTGCTGCGACGCTGGCTCACGGCCTGCGGCCCGGCCACCGAGGCCGACCTGAAGTGGTGGACGGGGTGGCGGGTGACGGAGGTCCGCCGGGCGCTGGCGGCAATCGGCGCCGAGTCGGTGTCCCTGGACGAGGGGGTGGGGTACGTCGCCGCCGGGGACCTCGATCCGCCGGCCGACCCCGCCGAACCGTGGGCGGCCCTGCTGCCAGCCCTCGATCCGACGGCGATGGGCTGGCAGTACCGGGACTGGTATCTGGCACCGGAGTTGCGCCCCGCGCTGTTCGACTACAGCGGCAACGTGGGGCCCACGGTGTGGTGGAACGGGCGGGTGGTGGGCAGTTGGGCCCAGCGGCCGGACGGGGAGATCGTGTGGCGCGTGCTCGACCGGACGGACGTCGGCCGGGAGGCGGAGGCGGCGATAGGGGAGGCGGCGGAGCGGTTGCGGGGGTGGGTGGGGGCGACACGGGTGACACCGCGGTTCCGGACGCCGGTGGAACGGGAGTTGTCGGTGTAGGGGTGCCGATATCGGGGGCCGGGACCATCGGCCCGTCCGGCGTTTTCAGCGCGGCCGGCATCATTCGGCCCGCCCCGCGTCTTCGGCTCCCGCCGGCATCATTCAGCCCGCCCCGCGTCTTC
>Ga0307511_10000608_pt1 | contig 38332 bp, 51 predicted proteins | sample 13_EM_MG_FD_200266 | JGI IMG/M metagenome (GOLD analysis project Ga0307511, IMG submission 200266) | Populus trichocarpa ectomycorrhiza microbial communities from riparian zone in the Pacific Northwest, United States - 13_EM | ecosystem: Host-associated > Plants > Roots > Unclassified | place... | reverse complement strand
TTGTGGTTCCTTTTTTTTTTTTTTTTTTTTTTTTTTTTTTTTTTTCAAATTCAACAGGTCACTCCACTGTGAGCTTCGTATCATGTTACGACCTTCCGCAGTCAATGGGTGACTGTCCGTAAGACTAGATAAAAACAGATTTTTACATATCCGTCGTAGAAGGGTGCCACTAGCCGAGGTTTATTCCTCAATATCCGCGACCCTCTACGTAGCGTAACTCGATGAAACTGAAAGTTGAGGCGTAGGGGTAATCCCAGTATTGTATGGGCCTGACGCAGGCAGTGTTGCGGTCCTTCCCGATCCCCATAATTCGGTCGGCGGGCTAAGTTTCGAACGAAATGGTCCCAACATTGTGATTCCAGATGCGCGGTTTGGAGATATTATCCGCGACCCGACGCAACGGACGGGGTCCTGACAGTTCCCTTATAAGGGTTCGATATTCATCTGGACTCGATTGTACACGTTGTGCATCCTACGGACAGTCACCCAATCCGTAGCCACATCACTAGATCTAGAGTAATTTGCTAATATTTTTCGTAGTCACTCCGTGGCCACTCCGGCACCGACACTGCGATCTATCCAGTGGGGTTGCTTCACTGCAGATCCTGGATTGATGTTTTGTGTCTGCGGTCGCTCCGCATGAACCCCGGAACTTCAATTATTTACAACTACTAGACTTTCGGCCCTATGCGTCTGTGACAAGGCCAATATCTCACGCAACTTGAAAATCGATGACAATCACATGCCGGGGCGACGCCCGGCAATCTTGTATGAAGTATCCGATATACTGGCGCCAGCGTCCAGGTGTGCCAATTGGCGGCACGTACGACCAAATGAGAGTGACTGATCGAAAGACGCAAGTGGGAGTTACAATCGCCCCATTTCAATGAATGTGGTGTTGAAGGATCTGCAGGGAACGGATGGAAATGAATCAACGTGACCAGGAGGTCTCTTCCACCCAGCAAGACAAAGCCGTACATTGAGAGAGTCCAACACCGCCCCGAACCCTGAATCCCGAATCACGGTGAAACTCACCGCTCCCTCGAATTCTAATTCGATCCGGGCGACTTCGCCTGCGATCTGTCGAAGATCGTTGCCTATACCTGTGATCATGGTTTCTACGGGTCGGTCGGAGGATGAGCTGAAGTCGAGTCTGATATCGGATAAACGTGGAGAGGTGGCGGGTCTGAGGGTTGAAAGAGCCATGGGAATCCAGGGCAGACCTCCCCCCCTCCGATCAGTCCTAAAGCCAAAGGTCACCTCTTGAATTTTTGGGAACTTGGAAAAGTCGAAGGACCGTTCGAAAGTGTCGTGGCGATTTGTATCTGGAAATGGCGTCAGCGTTGATGTTTCGCGCCAGAACCAACCAGACTAGGGGGATTTACAACGTTGGCTGACTGTGTGCAACATTTTCACGAGGGTCTTGCGACACGCCTCTGCGAGCCTAACAGCTGAGGAGGGGAGGCGGTTGTGCGTACAATGCATCTCCAGCTCGGAAAAGCGCAGGCCAGACGGGATGTCTAATAACATGTTGATGGCATCCTCATTGACGCATGCGTCACGAAGTATCAACCGCCCACCAAATCTCCCCTGCAGGACTGTTCCAATCCCCAGCAACTTTCTCCTATCCACGTCAACAAGGGTCCCTGATAGCGCCAACTCATCCAAGTTGGGCAGCTGCGCCATGATGTCCCGAACCTGCACGAGGGTGACCACACTAGTGCTCACGGTCAAAGAGGTCACAGACCTCGGTAGTTTCCAAAATGAAGGTTCCCGCAACGGCGAGAACCCTCCATATCCCAGCGGAAACCCCCCATATCCCAAAAAGGACATCCTGTCCACGCCCGTAAACCATGGGAAGGATTCGAAAAACTTTTCGGGGATGCGGGCATCCAGTCCGATCTGTAGACGTAAATCCCTGACGTGGTGGGCGGGACTCTCTTCTCGCACCGGGAACATCTTGAGCCATTCGCGTGCACCTGCGGGAGTGAAGAGGATGGTGTGGAAGAGGTGGCGTCGGGACGGTTGAACCCATGATTTGGATAAGCAACCGCATGCTCGGATGGATCGAAAATCTGAGTCGCTGGCGAGGTAATCCAGGATCTCGTTGATGATGTCGTGCGGGATTGTGGGGATGGTATCTCTTGGGATTGTGAGGGTGGTATATTGTGGGACCATTGGGACGGTATCTTGGGGGATTTTTGGAATGATGACAGCCTCACTTTTTGCGGGGGTGTGACATTTTGTCCTCGAGGCCATCCGAGGAACGAGTCGTGACGGAATGATGATCGAGGAAAGCCCGGGATTGCCCGGGACCCGTCCGTGCTGTCTCTAAGCCTGCCACCTCCACTGGTACCATGGGAGGGCTACCACTCAAGGCTCCAGTTTCGAAGGTCGAAATCAACTTCGTCCGGAGGATTATTGCCATCCAAAGGGAGCAACTGAGCAATGATTAATGACTCGCTGGTTATAAGGGACAACGCGGTGTGCTCGCCAATCCTTTTGACTCGCTTGGGTGCTGAGTTTCCTATCCAGATCGCCTTGAAGTCTACCCTTGTCTCATCACAACCAATTCCCGGTGCTAGCGAACTTCACCACCTTACAATGGACGAGCTTCACGATTGGATCGAGCACCTTAGTAACGTCATGGTCGGTCGAAAGAGACTCACCCTCACCTTCCTCTTCAAAACCAAAAAAACACCACCAGGTCTCCGAGACCTCCCATTCGGCGATACCGGAGGACCAATTAACGACTCCACCCCCATTCCCAGGAGGAGACGGGATCCCGACCCGATGGACACCGAAATGCAGATCCCCACGGAGGTCGAGGTCTCAAATGAGACTAAAGAAATCCGGAACATGCCAGCTGTTGCTGACCTGGTCCGCAAACGTTTACAAACCCACCCCCCTGTTGAGCAATCCGCAAGAGAATACCTCGCAGTTGGATATTATAAGCACTTCCTGGAGGACATAAACTTGGTGTCGGAAACTTAGAGAAGGCAACTGACCACGTTATACTTTTACCGTAGGTACTCCATTTTTTAGACCTTCCCGCTGTAACCTGGATTGCCGAATACCCACTGGATCAGATCGTCCGCGAGATACGCATCGCATCCTCTTTGGAAGGGCTCCGACAACCTAGGTTCTTCCAAACGCTGTCATTCAAGATAACCTTTTCGTTCGATGAACCTTTCTCCTGGCCAGTGTAAGATCGGGCCTCTCGGACGGCTCACTTCACCCAAAACCCAACTTCCGTTCACACTCTCAGCAGTATACACTCCGCCCATCATCCAATCGACGACGGCCACCCTCCCCCGACGCCTCCGACACTCGATAGAGGCGCAAATTCCCGGTCCCAATTGACACGTTAACTCTCCTCGTGATCATTTCCTTCTCCGAGCGAGAAACGCGAATGCAGCGGTCACTAAACTACTTCCATGTTTTGGTTCCCTTTTCAGTCTCAGTGCGTCAAAGCTGGTGGGTGGCTGTGTGACCCTCGCCGAATTTTTCCGCCACATTTTCCACCGACGACATCGACGGTTCGAAGGTCTCGCAGGCCATCATCATCGCCACCCCCGCAACCAACGACCTTTGTACCATCCACAGCAGATCGACTTGGGAATCCGTTGACGCCTACTGGGTGACCAGACCGAAGCCAGCGGTAAACGTTTGAACTCCGAGTCAGGGTTGGCGGCTCTACATCCTCCGGGGACCAGACGCTCACAAACTCGACAACCTCGGAGACAAAAACGCGGCCAATGCGCCCATAAAAACCACTGAACCGATGAATGGGTGGGAAAAGAAGCTAAGGAACCAGTTGAGAAAGTGACGAGAGAGGATATGGATAAAACATCCAGGATAAGAACCTGGTTGAACTCGCCCAATGAGTTTTAGTGTGCCACGTCTCAATGATAAGCACCCCTGTATTAAATAGACTGATGTTATCCTTGCGCCCGGTGTGGCGGAAGAAGAGAGTTGACAATGAGTTGTGTGTGAAACGGTATCTCGTGAAAGATTCTACCTGCTAACTCCAGAGCCGCTTGTCTTCACCATTAACTCCAGTCGAAAACCCGAGGCTGGAATCAAACCTCAAGCCCACGTTCCAAGGGGAGTACGCGCGTCCTTTGATTTGTCCACCACTGACTGGCACGCGTCCTCCGGCAATCGCAAGTTTCGCGGCTCCGAACGATCGCTTCGACAGCAGCTCCTTCATTTCTTCGCATTATCTCATCTCTCCCTGTCGTCGACTTTTCTAAATGTGGGCTAGCTGGAGAATTAAGGTGGGATAGACCGACGGCTTGCTGCTCGCGCTGAACCGGTCCGTCATTCGTCCCGCATCTCGCGTCCGGTTGATCGGCGAAATAAATGCCCAGTTCCAATACTGTCACCCCACCCATGACACACTCCTCGAATGTGCTCGGAAATCTTGGAACCAAAGTATCCAACCTCTACAAATACCAAGACGATTGTTCCTACGATCCCACACGATATCATCGACGAGATCTTGGATCATCTCGCCACCGACTCAGACGTCAGCGGATCCCTCTTCCCCTCCACTTTCGCATCCCTCCGGGCTTGCGCTCTCGTGTCCAAGGCATGGGTTCAATCGTGTCAGCGGCACCTCTTCCACATCGTCGATTTCACTTCGAAGAATGCGGACAGATGGCCCAAGACGTTCCCAGTGCCCGAGGAGAGTCCCGCTCACCGTGTCAGGAATTTACGCGTTCGGATCGGGGGGATAGGCTGTGTTCCTGAGAACCTTTTCGAATTCACCCAGTGGTTCTCGAACACGGAGAAGATTTCTTTGATTGGATATGGGGGGGCTCCACCATTGCGAAGGCCTTCACTCTGGAGGTTGCCACAGTCCGTAACCACTTTGTTCGTCAATACGGACGCAATCAACCTCGCGCAGGTCCGGGACGTCATGGTACAGCTGCCAAACTTGGATAGTTTGACATTGTCGGGAACTCTGGCTGCGACGGATAGAAAGGAGTTGCCAGGGATCGGAACAGCCGTGAGGGGGAGGTTTGGTGGGAAGTTGATACTTTACAGCGAAGATGATTGCAAGGACGTCGTCAATATGCTGTTGGAGATCCCGTCCGGATTACACTTTACCGAGGCGTGGATTTATTATCAGCGCGAGCACCTCCTCTCGACCATTCGGCTCGTAGAAGCATTTGGTCGGACACTTGTGAAGCTGTCGCAAAGGGTTGCCTCCCAAGGTAAACCCCGCCACTTCTCCTAATCCGATCGGCCCTCAAACATCAACGCTCAACGCTGACGCCACCTTGTAATGTAGGCGGCTGTGGGACCCTTGAGCGGTCCTTCGACTTCTCCAATTTCCCGAACCTTCAAGAAGTGAATCTTAGCGTCCGGGTCTTCTGGACGGGCGGAGGTCAACCCTGGATCCCCATGGCTCTTTCAACTCTCAGACCCGCCACCTCTCCACGTTTAACCTCCATCCAACTCGACTTCGCTGGTTCGATCATCAACGACCTACCCGTTGAACTATTAATCCAAGACACGGGTAATGATCTTCGACAGGTTGCCGACGAGGTCGCCCGGATCGAACGTGAATTCGAGGGAGCGGTCAATTTCACCGTGGGTTCGGATTCAATATTTAAGGTGGTGTTGGATACCCTCAGTGTGAGGTTTCTTTTTGCAGAGCCGACGAAACACCGCGGTCATGCTAATTCATTTTCGCTTGTCCCTCGCAGATGCTTCAGCACTACCACCGTTGAGACGTGATCTGCCTTTCAATCCGTCGTTCTGCTACGTCGAATTGTTCGTTGTCCACGATGTCGATTGGCTCACCTGGACACCAGCTTCAGTGCCAACTTCGCCAATTTGTGAGCAGGAAACTAGAGGGAGAGCGGAGAGGAAAGCGAAGGAGACGGCCGAACGTGAGGCGAAGGGAGAGGTTCTTGGTGACCACAATCCCGCCAGCCTCTTCAGGGAACCGATCGTTCGTGGGGGAACCGCTACCCGGGTTTGGTCAGACACCCATGACGAGCAACTGAACAAACACTCAGCGACTGGTAGCGCGGACATGTCTCAATGATACCTCCTCTGTTCGGATAGATAGATTTCGTTCATAAATTCAAGGGGTCCGTGTGCGGTGGAAGGAGAGGATCACATGCAGGTATATCTGCAGCTGGAGTCCGCCATTTTCATTCAACGAGAAAATGGTTTTGGTGGCGCTTACCGTGATATCCTCCGACTGCGGATGCACCGGTTGTTTTACAACAAGAGCGCCAAGTTTTCATCATCCAACCCACGACTTATTCCTCGAATAGGTTTAAAAACCTCGAAGATAAGACGTCCCACTCCTTCTGAAACCAAGGCGGTCGCCGTCCCCACGATTCCACAGGATATCGTCAACGAGATCTTGGATCACCTTTCCTGCGACTCGGACTTTCAAGCCCTCCGAACCTGCGCTCTCGTGTCCAAATCGTGGGCTCAATTGTGCCCACGCCACCTTTTCCACACGGTCAACTTCACTTCGAGAAATGTTGACAGATGGTTCAAAACGTTCCAAGCGCCGGAAGACAGTCCCGCTCACTACGTCAGGGATTTATGCGTCTGGATCGGGGGCGATTGTCGAGTTCCCGAGAAATTTTTCGTATACACCTCGTGGTTTACGGGCGTGGATAGAATTTGTTTGTTGGGATACGGGGGCCTCCCGCCGTCGCTGGGACCCGCATTTTGGGGGCTACCGCAGTCCGTAACCAGTTTGGTCATCGATACGAACGTGGTCACTATCATGCACGTCCGGAACATCATGGCGCAGCTGCCGAACTTGGCCAATTTGTACCTGTCGGGGTCTCTTGCTGCGATGGATAGGAGGGAGTTGCCAAAAACGGTCCTGAGGGTGAGATTTGGTGGGAAATTGATACTTTACAGTGGATACGTTGGCAAGGACGTGATCAACATGTTATCAGAGATTAAATCTGGGTTGGGTTTCGCCGAGGTACGGATTCACTGCACGCGCGAGCGTCTTCCCTCGGCCGTTTGACTCGCAAAAGCTTGTGCGAAGACCCTCGTGAAGTTCTCACACACGGTCGCCTTCCATTGTAAATCCCACCCCTTCTCCTAGCCCAGCGACGATATTAATGCTGACACAATTTCCTGATGTAGATGGCTGTGAGACCTTTGGGCAATCCTTCGACTTCTCCAAATCTCCGAACCTTCAAGAAGTAAGCTTTGGATTTGAAGTCGGCTGGAAGGAGGGAGGCATATTCTGGATCCCCATGGCCCTTTTAACCCTCAGGCCTGCCACCTCTCCACGCTTATCCGTTATCCGACTCGACTTCGCCGCTCCGCATATTGTCAACCCACCCATCGGAGCTTTGGTCGAAGACATGGGTAACGATCTTCGACGGATCGCAGAGGAAGTCGCCCGGATCGAACATGAATTCGAGGGAGCGGTCAATTTCACCTTGGCACTTGATTCGAAGTTTGAGGTAGTGTTGGATACACTCAACGTGAGGTTTCATCTTACAGTGTCAACGAGTCCCAGTGGTCGTGTTGATCCACCTCTGTTCGCCCCCCACAGATTCTTCAGCCCTACCGCCATTGAGTAGGGATTTGCCTCTATTCGTTTCCTTCAATCGGTTAGTCTCCGGCGTCAAATCGCTCCGCCATCCACTCACCTAGACGCTAGCTCCAGCTCCAGCGCATATCCCAAATACTTCACGAGCAGGAAGCCAGAGAGAAGGGGCGGGGGGGGGGTGGAGAGGTTGATCCCAATTCGAAAGAGAGAGTATATGTTTCAAGCTCATGCAAAAAACTTGGGACAATCTGAGTAATTACAACCTGCCTATACCCACCCCAGGGATCAAAGTCACGGTGTTCATCGGTCAGGTCAACGTTGTCAGAAGTTCAGAATCAAGTTGTGGGTGCACCCGCGCGCCCGCCGGGCTGACGTCACCGAGGTCCTGCAGCCGGGGGTCTTTTCGCACGGCCAGCCCCGAGGCTTCCGGCTTTCGTCCATCTCCATGACCGACTCCTCGAATGGGTTCGAATATCTCGAAAGCAGAACATCCCGCCCTTGTGGAATTCAAGACGGCGATACCATTCCAAGAATCCCACAAGACATCGTCGACGAGATCTTGGATCATCTCGCCGCAGATTCGGACGTTCGGTACCTTCGAGCCTGCGCTCTCATATCCAAATCGTGGACTCCATCATGCCAGCGGCACCTCTTCTATACCGCCCTCTTCACCTGGAGGGATGCACACAGATGGCTCGAGACGTTCCCGGTCCCAGGACAGAGTCCTGCCCACCACGTCAGGGATTTACGCATCCAGATTCAAGGGCCAAACTGCGTCCCTGAGGCATTTTTCGAACACATACCGTGGTTCACGAACGCGGAGAGGGTAACTTTGTTGGGACAGGAGGGGAAATCCCCGCCGTTTAGGAAACCCACGCTTTGGAGGCTACCACCCTCTACAACCTCCTTGACCATCGATACTGGTCAAGTCGCTCTCATGGAAATCCGCAACATCATGGCGCACCTGCCGAGCTTAGACGATTTATCGTTATCGGGGGTCCTTGTCCCATTGCACAAGGTGGAGTTGCTGGGGATTGGCAAAGCCCTGGGGGGGAGATTTGGCGGGAAATTGGCACTTCGCGCTGCATGCTACGAGAACATCGATATCATAAACATGCTATTGGAGGTCCCAACAGGGTTGCGCTTTACCGAGGTAGAGATCCGTTGCCTGTGCGAGTGTTTCCCCTCGGCCGTTAAGCTCGTCGAGGCATGTGGAAAGACCCTTGTCAAGCTGTCGCACGCGATCGTCTTTGACTGTAAGTCCAAACCGATGAACAAAGCATCAACACTAACGCGACTTCTTGATGTAGTTGGCTTCAAGACTTTTGAGCAGTCCTTCGATTTCTCCAAATTCCCAAACCTTCAAGAAGTGGACTTCGGCTTTACGGTCGGTTGGATGAAGAGAGGTCTATTTTGGATTCCTTTGGCTCTATCAACCCTCGGGCCCGCCACATCTCCATATTTATCCGCTATACGACTCAACTTCGCCAGCTCCCTTATCTTCAACCCAGACGTCGAATCTTTGATCAAAGACGAGGGTAGCGATCTTCTGCGAGTCGCAGACGAAGTCTCCCGAATCAAAAGCGAATTCAATGGAGTGGTGAGATTGACCGTGGTCTCGGATCCGATGTTCAGGGCAGTTTTGGATACACTCAACGTAAGGTCCTATCTTTATGGAGCGGATGACACTGTGTGACCTTGTTGGTTCGTTTACTTTCATTCCGCGTAGATCCTCCCCCCACACGACCATTAAAATGGGACCTGCGGATGCCCCGCATGTAGGACCCACAGAAAGCTGCGATTCGGCTTGTTTGCCGTCGTCCCCCATCCCTCCAGTTCATCCGCATCCCGTAGTACCCTTCTCAGTACCCCCCCCCGTAGGCGACCTGGGTACCACCACCTGATATCAACCTCTACACCCCCTTCACGGAGATCACGAATTGACAGTTGCGGATTCTCCTCCAACCGTTACTGTTTCAAACTCTGACCTCGCAATTGCTTTTTTAAAATCTTTCTACAACTTGGTCTTATTCTTTCCACGTCGCTTACGCTTTTCTCGGCTTTATACACTCACCGGGCGACTTTCCGTGGCCAAGTGGAACACTTCACAAAGTCGCGTCGGGGATTGAATTACTTCGAGCCCCAGATTGCGGTCGGGGTCCGACAGCTTCCTTCCCCGATGAAGATGTTCAAATCTTAGAAGTCTCGAGCGGTGGAAAGCGACTCATTGCTTGTTCCTCACTTGTATGTAAGTGTATCGTCACAGCAGTAGCATACCCACGACGACATTGCGGTGTGCTATCCACCATGAACCAGATATCCACAGTCCCGAAACACACCACCACAAAGTACCAATAACCCCACCGATAAAATAGAAGTTCCCAACAAATCTTCTTATTCTTACGGGGAGACCACCACCGAGAGGTGGGGATAACCTCCGTGCACTCAGGGGGGGATGGCCGGGTGTAACGGAACCTACAGTGCAGTTACCGCCGACGCTGTTTCCGGCGGGCATCTCGATGGGGAAGTGCGCGTGGTGGCAGGTGGCAACGTACTTGTGTGGCGACTTCACCCTCTTATTGGCGCCTTAGCGGAAGAGCCATATGTTTCCGCTTGACCCGTCTAACCCATATAAGGCAAAGAGTGGGTAGCTTTCCTTGTGTGGAGAATGCGGATGTTGTGTTGGTATGCAGAGCTATGTCGCGCTCGACTCTGTGGATCATCTTAGTGCTGATTGTGTGGCAGTGGACGTATGCGACAATGTTGCCCTCCGGTGAGGATAGACACGATGTGGATCGTGAATACGTAACCTGCGGTATCTGGCATTATACGGTCAACTTCCACCGCGAGGCACCGAAGGAAGCCCTGCCAATAAAAAGGTCCGGGATGAATCTCGAGCCAGCCTCCCACCCGAGATACATCGATCCTAGGCTTTGCCCGAGGAGGGTGAACACCGGTCATGTGGTATCTTCGACGAGATATCTCGAATGTTCTCTTTCTGCGGATCGATGCAAAGCCTCACTTTGACCTTGGAAATGATTTGCTCGTTGGTGACATCGACTTCTCTTGTGAATACCACGCTTATGGTATCTGGTTTCGTGCGTTGGATGTGGGCGATAGCTGTCCGTAAAATCCACCCTTTAACGCTACCTGCGTTACTTCAAGGGCGAAGAGACTTTGTGAGATAGGTGGTTGGGAGAGAATGGGATCCGTCCCAAGGAGGCGTTCGCGGTACTCACCAAGACGGGTGGAAGAACCCAGCAACTTTTCTCTGCTCCGGATCGAGTGTAGGGATTTCAAGACGACGAGCCAACTGAGCTCGCTGATCGGCTTTCCTCGAGCGCAGTTGCGTGACGTAAAGAAACAGAGCTGGCAGCCAGGTAGGTGCACTAACCAGTACTGTTGTGAGGATAAGGGCTACGAGGATCTAGGCGACTACAGCCGGTAGGAATTGAGTGGAAGGTGTTCGTGGTCTATTTTCGGGTCGCGCCTGAACGGGTTCCAGTGATTCGATAGACTCTATTGTGGATTGCATCCCTTTGACGAAACATCCAATAAGATTGGAGTGATCGCCGTTATAGGCCTAGTGTGCACTCTGGTGAGTAACGCATCGTGGTAACTGAATGTTGGATCACCTTGTCAAGCGCCTCGGCGTATGCGTCACGTTGCTCAGCCCCGATGAAGACAGGCGGATACCCGGCCTTGAGTAATGGCACGGAGGCTATCATGCGGGATAAGCGACCATTTCCGTCCTAGGTTCTTGCCTGCGTGAGTAAGGGGTCCCATCTTGTATGGGGGAACTCACGCCGAACGGATGGCAGTTTGTAAGAACATAGTGGAGCCAGCTCGCGACGGCAAATGGGTTCCATTGCTTCTCCATATATCCCTGGGCAGACCAATCCAGTGAGTGTAGGAACCCCAGGTCGAACAGACTGGACGCTACTTTTGTCTGGTCAAGGATAAAACCCAGCTCTTTATCAACCTCCTTGTATAGGCAACATTGTGCTCTGGGCGGTGCGCCAATAACCACCGCCTTTCCTGTAGAAGTACGAGTTTCGCCAGGCTCCATATACATTCCGTCCACCCATGACGAGTTCGCTAGGAGCTCAGTGTGGATCTTGCGAATGTTTTGCAGATCGAGCGTATCTGTGTCATCAACAATGCCCACGAGGAGTTGATATGCCTGTATCGTTGAGATTGGGTAAAATTAGTAATGGACAAAGACGGAACCTACCGCAACCATGTGCAGAAAGGTACGCTCCAACTCGGATTTGGTTCGCCCCCCGTGGTCAAAAGCTCCTTCAGACAGTGCACGAAGAACCAAATCATGCACCGGCTTGGTGTACGTAAGTTTAAAAACGTCCGATAAGGCATAAACCCACAGATGATGGCGTGAACGGTATCCCCTCCAGCTTATCTAACTCTATCCCCTTCTGTCGCAAGAACTGCCGCAAGTGATCGGTGCCCGACGACGACAGTTTTCTCCATGTTTGTCAAATCTCTTCATGACCTTCGGGGAAGGGCAAATTCCGTGGGTGTTCCTTCGTTGGTTTCCAGACTTGACGGTACTCGACTACAGCGGCCTTAGTGTCCGATAGTGCGGGGGAAGTGCTGAAGTTCACCTTCCAGTGTTACCCGATGGTTTCTTTCCGTGTAATCGAAAGCGGCTCCTCGTACGTCTCGATATCCGCCTGGAGGACGGGGTCAGGTACTCCTAGAAACTCCCTGACCTGATAAGATAGGATCAGCAAACATCGGTATGCTTAGTGCGAGGGGTCAGCGACCTTGAGGAGTGTTGCCCCTGCATGCACAAAGTCGGCACCGGATGCGAGGGCCAGGGCCAACTGGTACACCAGGTATGGATGGTCTCCGTGGGCTCGAATTAACCCACGAAGATGCTCCAACCAGGCCCAATTACTGTACTCCTCCCTCCTATTGAAGGAGGCTAGATCAGCTGGACCCAGATCGGATGGAGGCTCCTATGGGAGGGAGTTCAGATATCTCTAAGCGAGATCAAAGGAGATGGTCCCACCGCTAGAACCAGGTTGTCTGGCCCAAAGTGTATATCGCTTTCCCATAAAAGCTGTGAGGGAGGCCTCTCGTCCATAGGGATGCGGATGGTGGTAATGAGATTAGGAGCGTTCTTAGGGGCGACATTTTAGACTCCGTGGTTGGTTGCTAAATAAACCGACACAGGAATTCTTATAGTGCGATTGGCCCACTCCGCAGTAAATGGGATCCAGCAGAAAGACTCGCATTCATCAGCGCTACCCGAGCAAACAGAATCCGGAATCCACGGATTAACAGACTCCTCCGGGAAAACTAGATAAACCTATCGAAGATGGACGACATGGCGGTCGCCGACTCGAGTTACGAGCGCCCCTCAAGTATTGGTCAGCACCCCGATTCCACATATAACCGTTTGCAAGATTATCTCACTGATACTGAAGCAACTGAGGCATGGAGAAGTTGGGAGCCGCGTGAACACGGGGAGCGAGCGTGGGTGTTGAAGGAATCAGAGGACGAGAGATACCAGACGGTGAGTGGACACGGTGGGATTGATTCTATCGTACCAGGGAGAAGCGGAGGGACGGAAGGCGCGCCGGGTGACACCGAAGCGACGAGCCCGCCCAAGATCAGACCACCAGATTGGAATGCATAGGATGGGAGCAGAGACTTTGTCTCAAGGATCAAAGGGCGGAAGCTGAAGTGCTGGCAAATGGGGGCAAAGACAGAGAAGGAGGTCCGCTACGAACGTGACGCGAACGAATGGTTCACCGCGAGGAACCTCCTGCTGAGGGCGAGCACAGCGGCAACCGGGGTAGTTCCTTGCCGTTAATCGACGTTGAGTGTGCTGGCGCAAGGGAACAACATGGCAAAAGAAATTATCTTGGATGTTATATGGGAAGAGCGTGCGTGGGTATTTTTCCACTTCCACTTCGGGGATACTCCCATCTATAGCCGTTGTCGAAAGAGTCGGCACACAAAAATCCGCCGCGCGTCGAAAAATGGAACACTTTCGCAGTGAGAACCTCCTCGGATCTTCCCCTCGACAACGGCGCCGGTGACTGCTGGGCAAATTCCATTTCACTCATTCGCTGCAACACCTCCCGCAGTGAACGAATCCCCCAAAAGGCCTCGAGCGTTACAACCAAGTATACTCGAGGCACGTCTAACATGAATATTTCCACAAACAGAGGATACGAGGATAAGAGGGAGAGTACGCGAAAGAAAGGATGGGTATATCAACCTTAAATACGACCGAGCGAGAGACCGGGGGCGGGGGAAGGTACAAGAAGAAAGGTCATTTGCAAAAGAGGTGCATAAATAAGGATACCACCTGCTCGACTGCACAAGGTAGGACGAGTTATCACAATAGAAAAGAAAGGAACTAAGGGAGGGAGAGAGAAGGAGGGGAAATGGGAGGGCGAGAGCGAGAGGATACAGTACACATTTATACAGGAGTTCTTTCTTCAACGGCTTCTCGTCGAAACATCGGGAATGTGAAACAGAAACAGAAAGAAACAAGGGGGAGGGAACGGACACAGGCAAACCCAAACACACGTATAATCACCCAGGATTGAGGAGAACACAAGACGGAGAAAAGGAAAGGGAGGGATATGAAACAATAGGAAGTTACAACGAGGGCCAGGGGCTGAGGACCAAGTGACACCAGGAGATGGGTGGTGTGCATACATGTGCGTTGTAATGGTGTGTGGCCGCAAGGTGGAAAGAGAGGCAACGACGCGCGTCTGTGTAATGGTCGCGGGTTTCGTCAAGAACAGAGAAAAGGGAAGGAAGAGCGGGAAAGGGTCCATCTAATAAATCCACACGGAAGCTGGGGGCAAGAAGAAACACCAACCGCAAACCATAAACTAGAGTTCCACATCCGGGGGTCATGGCCAAAGCGTAGGTTGCAAGAGCCCATCCATGTTCGGTCCTGGTAGGATGGGGGTGTACCGTCACTCGCCGTATCTCATCTTTTTCGTAGGTCCCATGCCGTCCAACTCGATCGGTCCAGGTCCCCTCTTCATACTTTCCCCATCACTGTGTCCACCGTCGCTTGCACCCCCGCTTTTGTTCGCCCGTTCGCTGAATAGTACCAATGGCTGCGGTGGGGTCTTCAGAGGTGGGGGAGGTGGGGGAGGGTACGTGTTACTGTGTCCATGAAGCCCATAGTGCGATCCACCAGGCGGGGACAGGCTCTTTGCGGAAGTCGTCCCAGACGGCCCACCGGACGTGGGAGTTGGGATCACCGAGGACGGAACCGAAACTGACAGGGCCGACAATGTGGGAGGTCCATGTCTGTCATCCCGTTCGCGTTCGCGGTCGAGGTGGTGATCCATGATAGGGCGTTCATCCGGTGAGTCTCCCACACTCTTCCTCTTTCCAGTACCGGAGGGTCCGGGTCCCATCGTAGAAGGGTCATTGACATAGCTACATGCCAGAGACCTTCGGGAGCAAGCACCACATGCGGGATGTTCGCCGTCGCAGCGGGTCTTGCGGGCTGTTTCCGTTCGGGATCAGCAGGTCGAGCGCCGAACAAAGGGGGAGAAACAAGGAAAAGGAATTGATCACATCAGTTAGGGTTCAACTTCCAAACGGAGAAGTGTCACCCCCGGATCAAATCGATCACGGAGGCAACACCAAAATAGAGGCCCAGGCGTACGTACCTCGGCAGAAATTACACGCCACGATTTTGGAAGCGTAATGAGACCGACTGCCCCTCCCAGAACCAGTGGTTGACGCTCTCTTCCTCGGTCTCCCAAGTTGTTGGCCATCTGGGAGTTGTCCAGTAGGAGTCCCGGATGGTGGGTGAGATAGTGGCTGCTGATTCGGGGAGCGAGAAGGGTGTTGATCCGAGATGGAAATAATTGGCGGAAGGACTGAATCTTCTGATCGCAATGACCCATTGACAGGCAACGTTGTGATTGGTGGGAGGTCCTGATTGCCATTGTGATTCGCGCCAGGGTAGGGTCGGTAGTGATGAGAGGGACTGATGCCAACGCCAGGTGGCGGCGGGAGGCCTCCGTTGTCGTTGGGCAACATCGACGAACTGTGAACGATAGGGGACAGTCGGGGAGGTTGTTGTGGGTCATGGTGTGGAGGACCACCGGCGCGGCGGATCTCGGAGTGGTGATTCGCCGAACCCCCGGCTTGGTCGGGGTTGCCGTTGACCCGGTTGACAGAAATGGTTGACACCTCCGGAGAGCGCGTGACGGAACCCCCATCCATCTCGGCTCCCCCACCAACTTCATCCCCACTATCCAACTCGCTCCCACTCTCGTCGTCTGGTAGCTTCCGGGTCCGGCCAGCCCCACGGCGTTTCGAATGGGGGATGTAGTCGCAGGTGTTCGACCGCTTGAAACACTGTCCGCAAGCGGGCTTTCCCCCATCACATTTCAATTTCCGAGCTGGGAAAAATCAGAAAGCTCTGATGTCAGTACAAATAGCAACACGATTGCTTGTTCCGTGACCGAATTCGGTAAACCGAAAATACGATCAAGCGGGCGACTTACACCTGCAGAAGTTGCATGCGACGGTGATCTTCTTCGACCTAGTCCGTTGTGATTCTAGACCCCGTGGATATGTGAGATGGTCCGGAAATGACGAAACTACGGTAAGGGCTTACTTCCGGTTGACCCTGCCATCTTTGTCGAGTTGGGTCGGATGGGGATGGGTGAATTCATCATTTCTCCGTTGTGCGATAATGACGGGGGCGGCAAGACAAGGGATGGATGACGTACGGGTCCACCATTCGAATGAGGAGCGACGTCGATCGTCATGAGTGGTCGGTGATTACGGGGTAACGGCATATGGTGTGGACGGGGGATTTGGTGCCGTTGCATGGGATGGGCGTGTGAAGGGGCTTCCAGCTTGTACTTCTCATACAAGTACTCTCTCGTGTACTTTTGCAACGTCTGATTGATGGGACTTTAGCTTACGGCCGGAGGTGGGAGATCGTGCAAAACCTTACCTTCATGTGATGGAAGATAGCCGTCCTCAAGTGCCTAAAGTCGCAGTGGTTTTGGTCTAAAACGTCAAGGGTCCCCCACCTGAAGGACCTCGTAAACTTGCCCTTCGTGAGTTTGGCATTGGAAAACATCGGGGTCTGGGTGAGAGATGGCATGTAAAGGAGTACAAGGTCTTCGCGAGTCGGCGGGTTGCGAACTAAGCCTTCGCTATGTGAATAAATATCCGCCGAAACGAGGGCGTAAGGAAGTCTTAAAGAGGGTGAAGGCGTCTGGGGAGAAGTGGCTGCGGATCCTCCACCGGTCTCGCCGCCCCCATTGATCTTGGATGGATGTCCTTCGCTCGGACCAGCGCCCGGATTCTGCTGTTCAGTCTTTGGCAACTGAGCGGAAAAGTCGAGGTCGAAGATACCGAAGCCTATTCCGGCCTCGGCTAGGTCGCGTCGGATAGCCATCTTCACAGCGGCCAGACGTTCATTGGTGAGAATGTCCGCCCTGGCTATGATCGGCAACACGTTGACTCTTGAGGAAAGACGCCGTATTGCTGCAATGTCCGCTTCGGGCAGCGTGGCGCGCAGCAGTTCGGGATGACTTGTCACTGGAGGGTCGAGAATAATGGGCTGGCCAACCTGTGACATGCTATGGGATCTGGCCCGAAGGGGGGCAAGGTGCTGAGGTGGAAGCTGTTGCGGAGGAACGACGTGATCCGGATCCAGGAAGTATATACATCTGTGTGCGGCAAAGGAGGTTGATAAGCCCGGACCGCATACAGCGGATGGAAATACGCGTCCAGGATGAACGCGGGATACTTACAAGTGAACATGATGGTTTCCGTTCGTTTCCTGTGTCCCGAAGGAGAAAAGGGGGGAAAGCGCGAAGAGTCGGGATCACATGACGGAGAGACAAACGGGAGAGGGGGGCTGGAGGGAGAGGGACTTACGTCGTCGGAACCGTCGGCAAACCTGGAATCAATGTGGTCGAGGATGTCTGTGATGACCCTTTCTGACGAGGCTTCGTCGGAAAAGTCCAGAGACGGCGTATCAATGAGGGTGAGAGACACAGGCTGTGGTGTGCCGGAGTCGGGGGAGTCGAGGATGACATCCACAGAGACATGTCGGATGTGGGAAGTGTGACCGTTGGAGCCTTGAATGAACTTTGCGAGGGGAGTGAGCTGCTCCTTGGAGACGGTGGGGGCGATGTTGCTGGTGTCTAGGAGGAGACGGAGGAAGGAGGTCTTGCCGCTGCGCTGGCCGGCAACCATAAGAGTGTAGCCGGGAATGTTCGCGTACACGCTATTCCTCCGAACCCCGAGGCCGTTGAGGGAAGACTGGAGAGGGGCAACGCCCGCTGGGCCGACGGGGGGTAGGGTGTCCTTGTAGTCGTCGTCGACGTGTTGCCTCGGCCTCTGCTCTGAAGTGTCCATGGGTGGATGAGGAGAGGGAGAGGGGAAAAGAAGAAAAGGGAAAAAAGGGAGGGACGGAGGAAGGGGAGGGGGAAGGAGGAAGGAGAGCCGGAAGCGAGTGAGCGGGGGAAAGCCCGTTTGTTCGAGTGACCGGAGACGGGAGGGCGTTCACCTTGGCTGATGCGTCCGGATGTTTTTTTCTAATTCGAATTAATTCGGTGGCTAATAGGACGAAAATATGGTACTCGACCAGGACTTATACGCTGCCAGAGTAGTGAAGATTGGGGAAAAGAATCTTTGGGAGAAAAAATAGTTGAAGAAATAAGATAGGAAAAAAGAAAGAAAAAAACAGTCAGGGCCTCCCCTCCCCTTCCAGCTCCCGAATACGAGACCTCTTCCGTTCCGGGTCCTCCACGCTTGATCCCGACAACCGTCGCCTGCTTCCTGTCTGTGATCCAGTCTCCATCTCCGAGGTTGATGCTCCCGGAGATTGAGAAGGGAATCGAGGGCCGGCGGTCGCCCTCCCTGGCGTCAGCGGCCTTCCTCCCCCAACGATCCCAATCGCGGTCGGCGATGGGTCGGAGGAACCAGGCGACCCAGCGCTGATCGACATCTGACTCTGATCAAGAGGCTGTGGCTGAGCCCGCTGTTGTTGCTGGCGCTGGCGTGACGACTCTGCCCTTGTCTTCTTTGGTGCTTTCCCGGGTCCACGCCGCCGAGGCGCGCCAGGCTGATACTTGCATTCGCCCCCTCTCGCTGAACAATTGGAGCACGGTTTCCCTCCGTCACATCGCAGTTTACGTCCTGATCAACATCCGGCACGGCAATAAAAATAACCAAACCCACAGCATACGGCGCAAATGGAGATTCCAATTGACAGCTCGATCAGATTTTCGGGTACCAATGTCGAATAGTGACCGATGTGCTCACCGCGACAAAATTCGCAAGCGACTGACACCTTGGTTGAAGGCTTCCGTCTCGTTGAAGTCGTCGCACCGGTCCCTGTACTTGGACTTCCTCCCTCCTCCGTCGACGTTCCTGGGTCTTTCCTCACAATGGGCGATCTTTGCGGTTTCTTCTGCTCCGATACGGCTTCTTGCGTTTCGATCGCCGGAGGTTCCGCCATTGAACTCCCTCGATACAAAGGCTTGATCTCCGGTTGTCCTTCGGAATACAACTCGCTCGAGAAGCTGGGAAGCGTTTGACTTCGACTTGAAGACCTAGATTGCGAGCTCGATGAGGCCCCTATGCCTCCTTGATAACCTGGTACATTTGGGGGGTTCGGGAACCATGCCGGCTGTCGAGGTTGTGGTTGGTGGTAGGCTTGCTGCCGCTGCTGCGGGGATGGCGGGCGTTGGGCCCTCTGTTGTTCTTCGGAACGGTTCATGGGATAGGTGGTCGGTGATCGCCTTTCTGTGAAGGAGAAAAGACAAATGATAGAAAAGAACGTGATGTCGTCGATCAGCAATCTACCCCTCACTTGAAATGGGGATGAGAGATAACGGGATCAAGAGTGGAAACACCGCAAGGGCCGACGGGGTGAACGCAACACGGTGGGCGTTGGGAGAAAGGGGGCAAGACCAGACACATACCTCGGATCAACTGAGAAAGGTGCGATGGTGAGGGTAAAGGCAGGTCGTAGTCCTGTGAGCGTGATCTGGTGGGCAGGTTGGGCCAATCCGGAGAGACCAAAGGTGCGATTCGTTGGGAGTGGGTAGGTTGGGGAGTTTTTATTAGGTGCCCATGGAGGGTTGGCGGTAGGGAACTTTGACGTTCTTCAGGATGTGCATCACTGCCCCTCGACGAGCCGCCCGCGCCCTGGTCGTCCATTTGATTGAAATTTTGCGTCTAATCTGTGCCAGGCTATGGGCGAAGAGGGAGAGGGAAGTCGAGGGGTTGATGACTCCCGATAAGGAGGCTCGCGAGAAGGAGTGTTCGTGGACCAGTACGCAGGATTGGAGCACAGGTATTTCGGACATTGAAATCGGTCATCGACCCTTGTCCCGGTTGCTGTTTCCCCCCCTGTATTTGATTATTCTGTACCTTTTTGGACGTGAAACTCAAGGGAGGAAGAAAAAAAGGCACGAGTGGACCGGAACAGCCCAGGAAGGGGCGGAGGGTGTTTTGTAGGGTAAGACAAAAAGGGAATAGTTCACAGGGTGGGGACTCGAGCAGGAAGAAACAAAAACTTGCGACGCGTGTTCTGGAACACCCCCTCTCACTCTGGCTTGCGGCGTTGGTTCTGCAAGATGAGATGAAAAGACGATCGACCATGATGGAACGCTTCTTTGCAGTCAGCCCGAATAGTCAGCTCGGTACCGTGGGATTGGTACCTCACCCTTAACTTGTTACGTTATCAACGCTGCCCTGCTTGAAAGAGAGCCCACGGTTAATTTACGTTATGGGTAACCATCCCCACAGTATCCGTCCTCAGATGGTCAGCAGTCTCCTTCAGCCCCCACCCTGAGAGCCGAGGATCACTCCCAGGAAGCATAATCAGCACTCCCTGATGATCCCACGGAACAACCCAATCTTCTCACCCCGAAAACGTTGCCGAGAAGCGTGTTTGCTAGTCTGATTCAGCCGTGCTCTCGGTGCCTTCGATCTCCTTCGTCCAACCGTTGTGAGAAAAAAGGTTGGGTACATACGACACCACCCAGTTCTCTCTTTCTCCCTGCTCATCCTCGCGTCTTCACCGTTTTACGCGGTTTTCTCGCCTCGTTTCCTTTTTTGGAAGCGGACCGAGCGTCTAGCGCGGTTTCAAAAGCGGATCCGAGTCACCCCGTTTTGACCCTTCCTTTGCGTCCACACGGAACAGGCGTGACCACTTGGGAGATCATGCTCTCAACTCCGAAACATTGTCTCCGCTCCAGGCTCGCTTCCTCATCCAAGAGGTCCCTCTCCGCTTCTAGTTCCGTTAGAAACGTCGGCAGCGATGCCACCTCCCCTGCCTCCCAACGGCCGGTCATGAACAGGTACAGCAGAACCGTAACCCAGCCGAAGACACAAGGCGCAAGTCAGGTACGGCCGCACATGTCTCGTGTCTTCTTTATTGTCTTTCTTTTCGGGCAGGGGATCTGGGTCGGGCACGAGGCTAACTTTTTTCTCTCTCTTTCCGCCTTTCACCATCATGTAGGCCATGCTGTACGCCACAGAGGGCATCAGTTCCGATGACGACTTCCAAAAGGCAATGATTGGTGTCGCGAGCGTCTGGTCCGTCCGCGAATTCTCTCACCACAACCTTCTTTGATCTCATGACGAGGCAAACAGGTACGAAGGAAACCCGTGCGTCCTTCTTTTCCCCACGAAACTTGCCCCCGCACCCACCTGACACGCGCTTGGCGGGTGTAGATGCAACCGTCATTTGCTTAGTCTCGGTCAGCGCGTAAAAAAGTCCATCACCGATTCCGGAATGATTGGGTATCAGTTTGGCACCGTTGGCGTCAGCGACGGCATCAGTATGGGCACGAGTGGAATGTCGTATTCCCTCCAGTCTCGGGACCTCATTGCGGATCAGGTCGAGACCGCTGCCGGAGGCCACTGGCTTGACGGTCTTGCTGTCATCCCTGGCTGCGATAAGAATATGCCAGGAGTGCTGATTGCTCGTAAGCGACCGAGTCTAATGCTATTTGGGCATCGGTTGATTCCCCTCCCACAGTCGGTCGACTGAACAGACCTGGTCTCATGGTCTATGGTGGCACTATTCGGCCCGGATCTTGTGAAGGAGCGCCGCAGCTTGATGTTGTTTCAGCGTTCCAGTCGTACGGGAAATACCTCCAGGACGGTCGCACGGAAGCGGCTGAAAAGGAACGCTACAACACCGTTCGCCACGCCTGTCCGGGTCCTGGTGCCTGTGGAGGGGTACGCAGGCGTGGTGGCTCCAAAGTTCAACCCTGCTGACGTTCATCCCCCAGATGTACACCGCGAATACTATGGCGAGTGCAGCGGAGGCGCTTGGAATGACACTCCCTGGCGATTCTTCATTCCCCGCAGAGTACAAGGAGAAGTTGGACGAATGCGACTCGGTGGGACCGGCCTTGAGGAACCTTGTAGAAAAAAACATACTCCCTCGGGATATCATGACGAGAGCCGCCTTTGAGAACGCAATGGTCCGTATCGCACACACGGAATTCGAAACGTTTCGCCGATCTCATTCAAGTGTCTCACAATTTTGACTATAGGTATTGACGATGATCCTTGGAGGTTCCACAAACGCTGTATTACACCTCATTGCCATCGCGCATTCTGTGGGCATCAACCTCACGATTGACGATTTCCAATCGGTATCGGACCGCACCCCATTCATCGCCGATCTCAAACCAAGCGGAAAGTACGTTATGGAAGACGTGTACAAGATTGGTGGAATCCCAGGTTCGTCATTTTTCTCTGCTGTCCTCCCTTTTCGGGCAACTTCTCTTCCTCTCCGCTGGAGACTGCATTCCTTTTCGAGAATTGTTTTCCTCGACCTTTCCGCATTTGTTTCCGTTGCGCCAGAAACGGTCGTTTCTGATCTTTTGAACATCTTGTCCTTGATTGAACCTGATTTCGTTCGCGGCTTGTGCAGTGGTCTTGCATTATTTGCTGAAGAACAAGCTAATCGACGGGAACCCTCTCACCGTTACCGGGAAGACACTGGGGGAGAACCTGGAACGATGGGTTCATCAACGTGGCGAGCTCTCGATGACAAGCCAGGATGTCATCAGACCTCTAGACAAGCCAATCAAGTCGACTGGACACCTGAGGTAAATCTGGCCGTTCCTGGAACCCCGTGTGTCATCTCCGATGTGGGACGCACGTCCTATACCAACTGTGGCTTATGGTTCCCCTCGTGAACCTGACACTTGGCGTTCTGATTCCCATTCCATTCAATTTTTTGTTTAATTGTCTAACTCAAGCTCACTCCGCTGATTCGTTGCTTAATTACAGGATCCTAAAAGGTAACTTAGCCCCTGGTGGTGCCGTCGCTAAAATTACTGGTAAAGAGGGGCTAGAGTTTACTGGGAAAGCAAGGACGTTCGATACCGAGGACGCTTTCGTCGAGGCTGTGGAGAAGGGCGAAATCAAGAAGGGTGAGAAGACCGTTGTCGTGCTTAGGTACCTCGGTCCGAAAGGGGGTCCTGGTGAGTCACGTTCCCGTGATCTCTCTTTTGTCCTTGTTGCTTGCTTGGCAGTGGAGTTGGAAATTCGAGAATTCCTGGGCGATACAAACGTGTCTCTCCCCTTCGATTGTTTGCCCGTTGTCCGTTGTGGGGACCATTTTTTGTTCCCGTTGCCCATTTTCCGTTCCATCCGCCAGAGCATGTGTCAACATCTCTGTCGAGCCGTTTTTCTTTCTTTCTTTCCCTCGGTGGACAGGGACGAGTGCAGTATAGGCTCCATTAATGGCGTTCTGTTGGAAAAATCGTGGTTTAGCGTTTCGTGACGCTGTGATGCCAAACCCAAAGTGACGAGAACGTGCGGATCCCCCGGCGCCATAACCCGTGTGCAGAGATCTCGGATCTTGTACTGGCGGTACGGGCCGAGGCGACCCTACATTTGCACTCCCCCCAATCTGTGCTCCACTGGTTGTCGAATTTGGGTTTCTCGCTTAGAAACCGACTCATCCCCGAGGATGGCGGTGGGGGGAGTTATATCACATGGATCCTAGTCACGGTTGGAAGGAGGGCGGCCGGTGCGGATGAGTCCCCCTTCGCCCTCGCAGGCCTTCGGGTCTTCCGTCTGTTGTTTTCGACAATCCATGTGGGTCCCCGGTAGTCTTTCTTCTTTTACGGCTGTGTTCGGAGAAATGAGGGTAGCGTTATCGTACGGATAACACTATTCCTACACTATTCGTGCACTCCTATGACACGGGCCGCCTTTGGTCTTTACCATTTTGGGGATTCCGATCACTCTTTCGTCTTGATCCGCCTCTTTTCTTTTGCCTATCTAATCTTTCTCTTTGCTCTGTTTTTACTGACGGTTTTCCCATTTGGTCGTGGCTCCGCGGTTTGCCACGGCTAGGTATGCCCGAGATGTTGAAGCCGACAAGTTTGATCATCGGTGCTGGTCTTTCCCTCGATGTCGCTTGTCTTACAGACGGAAGGTTCAGCGGAGGGTGAGTGGGTCCTTCTTCTCTGTCGCTCTTTCTGTCCCCTCGTTTCGGGACTTTCGGCTTTCCACTTCCCTTTCGTTCCCCCCATCGTCATGCAGCCCATACCGCATTCGAGCCATTTCTTTTTTTTCTTTCTCCCGTACCCATGTCATATGTGGGATAGAATCCTCCATCCCATTCATTCCTCCCGTCGATTTATCCTCTTGGAGAATGGCCGTATCTCCGGAAGGGACAGGATCGAGCGAAAACCATCGGGAGGAACCGGTATGGTCCGTGCTGCACAGGGGGGCTCGGGTCTGGAGCGCGGGAGGATCCCCCTCTCGATCTTCCCCCTTCTTTTCTTCCACGGACACAGAATAGTTCCCTTCTAGGGGGGGAAGGTTATCCTTCTCTCTCTCACGCACGGACTTCGCGTCATAATTAATTTTTGTTGACCTCACGGGCCACCGTGCACGTTCCTCGTTTCCTTCTAACCATTCCTAAATAAACAATTCGTAAACTCGAGGCTGACTCCGAACACTCCCTTTTCTGGTATGGCGTGGGTTTTTGCATAGGTCTCATGGGTTCTGCATTGGTCACATCACGCCTGAGGCCCAGGTCGGCGGACCTATCGCCCTCGTGAGGGATGGAGACGTTATCCACGTTGACGCTGTGAAGAATTCCATCGAGCTTCGTGTCCCCGAGGAAGAGTTGGAGAGGAGACGTAGCGAGTGGAAACCTCACCCACTCAAGGTTAATCAGGGTACCTTGTACAAGTACGTCAAGGTGGTGTCGGACGCCAGTCGGGGATGCATTACGGACGCCTAAACCTCGGACACTGGGGAAGGAGGGCGCATGTGTGCCTGTCGTATATCTATCGTCGACATGTCCCGAACCTTATTGATTGATCGACCGAGGCAGCGAAAAGTACGGACACAATGTAGGGATTATGGTAATTGTGATAAATGCCTTGGACCGCGAGGATGAAGTAAGAGGAGGGCACAACAGCAGAGGTGGGAATGGAAAGCGCAAACGAGGTCCAGCTCATCGTTTGGGGGCGGTGGCCTTTATCCGTCTCTTCTTCTCCGACTTGGGCATCTTGACCTTGCGTTTCTCTCGTTGTCCCTCCTTCACGGCTTTCTTGCGTTCCTGCGGTGAAGCTGGTCAGCCACGCAGGGGTAGCGCCAACGGTTTACCAACCTTTTTGGCTTCCTTATCTTCGTGTCTGTGCCCCCGAGGTTTCTTCTCTCTGGTCTCGCCATCCTCCTCCTCGACCTCGACCTGGTCACCCTCGTCCTCATTATCACCCTCCTCATCATCACTGGCGTCCACGCCCTGCGTCTCGTCCTCCAACTCAACTGCAGCCGAGAAGTGTACCCTGGGCTTCTCCCTCTCGATCGTCTCTTTCTCTTCGTCGGCGTGGGGAGTGGTAGCCTCAGACTTAGGGTTAACGACCCCAATGGTGTCCGAATAGATGGTCTTCCCGCCTTTCTTGACCGCCTCAAGGTCTCGTTCGGGGTCGTAGACTTCGTTGAGGGTTCGTGGGATATAGGATTTGAAGAAGACAGAATCTTCTTGCTGAGCGTCGAGCCTGACAGCTCGTTCTCCGTCCGCATCGTCTGCCACACCCGCAGTAATGGAAGGAGCCTCTGGTGGGGGCATCTCCAGCCAGTTCTTGAGAACTTCGGAGCCAGAGAGACCAGTCTCCCAGTCAGCGTCGAAGGCTTCTCTCGTTACGAACTCGAAACACCTTCTAAGACCCAAGGTCTCCACGCCCCGCCGCCCAAAGTACTCCTCGACGTTCTTCACGTCGTTCCGGAGAAAGTCGAAGGCGTGGGGGTGGTCATGTTCGACGGACTGAGAGACATCGATGATGTAGAGGTGGGAGTCGTGATAAAGGATGTTGTATTCGGAAAGATCTGCGTGGACTAGTTTGCACTCGTGGTACATTTTGCGAACCATGAGGAGAAGCTCTTGGTATAGGTCAGGGTAGGAAGAAGAAGGGATCAGTGGTTCTGCATCCTTGAGTCGAGGTGAAGCCCTGGGTACATATCGACGCAATGGTCAATTCATGCAAAATGTGGCCAGTCGAACCGGAGATAATCACCATCCTTCCGAGTTTCCAATAAGGCTCATAACGAGGACATTCTCCCTAACTTCGACGGGTTCCGGAGACCGGATACCGGCAACGTTGAGTCTCCGGAGGTTCCGCATCTCCTTCTCTGCCCACAGTTTGACCATCTTCCGTGGGTTCTTGGAGTAGCCACGACGAAAACGGTGTTCACCCGTGACGTAGCGGTCTCGGTCTTTGAAGACGAGGATGGATGTTTTGTAGATCTTGACGGCGAGGTGGGTCTTTGAGGGTGTGAATGCGTGGTAGACATTGGCCTGGGCATTCGGCAAGGGGGGGACAAAATACAATAGCGATGGTGTTGAGTACAATTGTTGAGCAGAGGGGAAGGAATGAATCTACCGACTTCTTTCCCCGTGCTAACACATCCATTGACCTCGTAGATAATCTCTCTGCCGATCATCTTGTAAAGGATGATCCGGGTACGAGGATCCAAGACCTGTTCGTTGGTGGCGCGGTCCGACTTGTCCTTGAGGTTTGCATACTGACTCGGCCCCTTACGGTTCACGCTGACGCCAAGGTCGTACGGCTGGTCAATTTTCGATATTCGAGAGGAAAATTTAGACAAGGCGGCGAGTTGATCAACGGTCTTGTCTTTCCTCGAGGGAGCGGTGGCTGCGTTTGTTGTTATCGGTCGGTTGATGGCGGGGAGTGGGGCGAGGGTGGACTTCGTGAGGGACGTCGGGATTGTGTTTGCCGAGCCGTTGTGTGACCGTACGGCGACGTGTTGCCGAAGTCGATTGTACTGTTTAGTGAAGTCTGGCAAAAGGAAGAAAGAAGGTGGTGAGGTGAAGGACAAAAGAAAACGAAAAAAGAAAGACAAGCCTCGTTCAGCGATCTCCCAGTCCTCGTCCTCGACTCGCAGATCGTCGGATAGGTCGGAAAAGCCGTCATCGTCGGGATCGGACAATGGTTCTTCTTCCTCGTCGGTGGCCGAGTCTACTTGGTCGATGTATGCGCGATCGTTAGCTGCCCGACCATCCGCAGGATAGCCGACGAGGTCTTGTTGTCGAGGAGAGGATGACATGACCGATTACCATAAACGGAAAGGCAGTAGACACGGGGCTCGCGTGGCAGGGACCCCATTCTAGTTCAGCGCCACCATAGATACAGGGGAGAAGTCATATTCTGTGTTGGCTGACTACGGCTAGGACGTATCGTCGCTTCGGATCTCTTGTGACTATGGCTGGTATTTACTACTGCTGCGCCTCACCCTGGACTTGCCGGTTCTATTTGTCACTATTTATCGAAATCATCCGACGGAGTTTTATCTTTAGTCGTGGGGTGAGGTTCCTAGCCCCGGCTGTTTGTCAGCCATTCGCTCGGAAGCTTCCATTGGGACGGGAGTCGATCTCGGCAATGCGTCTCGGTCCACCGGTTCACTCTGCCTCTAGTTGGTTTATAAACCAAACCACCATCCACTCGTTCATTCCCCCCCGTCCCACCCCCCCACACACACTATGGATCAATACACAAACTACCTCGACGCTCTCTCCAAAACCATTTACTCTCAACAGCCGAATTCCAACTCGGCGTTCTTGTCCCAAGACTCCCATCCGCCTTCCTTATCATCCTCCCCGGTATCTTCTGAGGGTTCCGACTCTCTCATCGATGAAGCTATGCGATACGGTCTGTTTGGCTACGATCCTTCACCTATGGTGACCTACAACCCCTATTACCAAAAGTATGTGTTGTGGGTCTCCATTTCGCCCGGTATCTCACCAGACGGGCCCTCTACCTTTAGCTCGATGGGCGATACTGGGGCAGGATCGACGCCCACGAACGGCCGTTCTTCTCCCAGCGCTGTTGTCAAACAAGAGGATACGTTCGGCTGTGACTACCAGATGGTTCTCGACGGAAACATCACCTCTCCGTTGTCCCCTTTCCAGCATTTCACTGGGTACCCTTCTCAGGAACGTAACCCCACGGCCTTCGATTATCTCGCCCACGAGAACTCATCGGGCAGCCTGGCCAACGCGCTCGCGGACTCTCCGCCTTTTATTACTGTCGCACCTTCCGCAACCTCCGGTCTTCCCGACGAGGATACCTCTGCATACGGTCTGAGCACGCCGGTCTCCTCTCCACTTTACCACGCCGCGAGTCTTGGATATTCGCCGGTCTTGATGTCGATCTCTCAGCCACAGCAAACCCAAGTTTGTGACCCCAAGGCGTTGAACTCTCCATTGACCGCGGAGCAGCAGGCCATGCAGGCTGGACCGTCAATCCCGGCGGGGAGCCGTCGTCGTGCTAGGGCCCATCCTTATCGCGCATCCGCAGCCGATAGCGACTACTCTCCTAGCGGGGAGAGCGAAGTCGAGGACACGAACGATCACGGTTGGGGGGAACCGACGAATAGGAAGAAGACTCGTTCTGCTCGTGTGTCTCATGTCGCTCATCCCACTCTCAATCTTGTTGGAATGGCAAAGAGCAACAAGCGTCGCGGGACCAAACTCGAGATTCCCATCCCCACCCCCGGTCTAACCAAGAACAGCCGAGGGAGGTGTGTCCCCAGGAAGGCAGAAGGAGTCTTCGAAGACGGATCCAGGCCGTTCTGGTGCCCCGTGAAGAACTGCGACAAGATGTTCAATCGTGGCGAACACCTGAAGAGGCACGTCTTGAGCATTCACACCCAGAACACACGTGAGGCGATTCTGTCTTGTTCCCATGTGTTTATGTGTTGACTGTTAGTTTTGTGTTTACAGCGTTCAAGTGCGAGTGCAGGAATGAATTCAGCCGACGGGACAATCTGTTCCAGCATATGCGAGCCAAGGGATGTGTGGTGTGGTACAAGGATGGGGTCCGGCAGCCCGAAATAGTGCGGGGTACCAAGAGCAGCAAGCGCGGGGAGGATGCAGAGGACGTGGATGCCCAGGTCGAGCGGATAATGGCGGACGCAAAGGTGGCCCAGAACAAGAGGGACAGGGCCTGCAAACAAGCCTCGTCGCGTTCGTGAATTGCCTCCCTCCCTCCTCTACGCACACCCTTCTTCCACCTTCACTCGCTTGGCACCATATACGCCTTCGCGTCCCCTAGAATACGTCAAGATGTCTCTTCGGTCCTCCCCGTACTCGTCCACATCTCTTTGCTCGGTCTACATTATCGCCACTTCGCCCATGAGCCCTCTGCATCTGGATACGTTCCCCTCGATGATCAGTTTTTTCCTTCGCCTTCTGGCTCCTCTTTCCGTCCTCGCGTATCGCGTGTGTCCTTCCGCCTTTCCATCTTTCCGTCTATCCGTCACCTCCCCTCCCGTTTCAATCCTCTCTTCCCCGAATCCCTTCCCACCCTCCTCGTATTTCCTCTTTTCTTCTGCTCCCGTCCAGCTTCATAAAATACATAGAAAACCTATAACAGCCCTTGTACTTGTACCGGCGTCCCTTCACTTTGCAAATATTCCAAGATTATCTGTCCGTGTAACTCTAGCCACATCCTCTGTTCATCCAAGGATTTACATCGAACTCTCTCCACATTTACTTTATTCATTATCTATACGAAGGCAATAAAATCCCACGTGCTATACTTCTAAACAATGAAGCGCGGAGATTCGTACTCGGGGTCCGATGCTTCGACCTTCAAGTTCCGAGGCCTGTCATGCTAAAGGATCGCTCGCGAACGTTGGATCTTGGATTGGATCTGCCTAAATGCAGACTGTATGAGATGAACATCATCCGCCGGGCTGAAGGAACCCCAATAATTGTTTTTTATTGTGTGGAAGTTAATCACGTTAATCGCTCGTCCCCGTGGGTTGATTATCCTAGGAAGGAGGCCGAGGGATGATGTCGCGTGATACTTACGATCCAGCATATGGGAGGGTCAACGGCTACTTCCGAGTTCAACACTGTCAGCGTCCAATCCGTCTCTCACGCAAGCGCTGCAGAACGACCCTCGTCATGACCCTTCTCTCTCGAAATCTTTCCCGTCCTCATGACGCAAAGCTGCGCAGATATCTGGAGCCTATCCGGTGTTACGTCAGTGCGTTTTGAGTTATCTTGCCCACTCTCAGCAACCACCAGGGGCAGATGCTCTGAGTTACGGCCACCGGACAGAAAAAGGCGATACCCGCAGCGGACCCCTCGCTCGCCTCTTCCCCTTCACTCCTTACCCAACGCTAACCAACCTCGACGATCCCAAAAACTCCTTCCTACGATGTGCCGACCGGTTCCCCCGGAGCTTGTCGATATGATCATCGATCACGTTGGGTGCGGAAACAGGCCCGTCCGCCGACCACTTGAAGCAGATCACCCTTGCGAAACGTATCAAACGCTCAAGAACTGCGCTTTGGTATCCAAGTCTTGGACTCCCTCCTCCCACAAGAACCTTTTCAAGGATATCGTCTTCAGTGTCGACGAACGGGAGCGAACACGCGACCTCGTTCTACCTTCCAAGACTTCGTTAAGACTTGTCAAGTCCCTGGTGATCAACGTGGCCCCTCAGAGTCGTCGCAGAGGCTCCATGACTTTGCACCTCCTGAAAGTTTTCTCTGTCTGTCCTCTCGAGTCTCTCCATATCGAAGGAGGATCCTTCTCCTTTAGCAGGCGTCCCGCGCTCCGCGCCTGCTTCGACACGCTCTCTGGCCAACTCTCTGACCTCACGTTCCGTTTCTGTCTCTTCGAACCGGAGCCACTTCGTGATATCCTTGCGCTTCAAAACACCGAGGCGAACATCACGTTCCTGGCCTGCGACCAACATCATCCTGACGATCCCGCTCGGAATGATATCATCTGGCAACTCGTTAACCAGGGCCCGAACCGGACGCTCTGTGTTATGGGAGGCGACGACAAGCCCTGCGACGATTTCCTGATCGATCTCTCTGCGCTATCCGTCTTGTTCAGTCGATTGGACGTTGACTTCTACGAAGACGGAGAATGGTCCGACGCGACGCAGAATCTGATCGACGCCAGCGCAGGGGTTGTGTCATTCCTCAGGGTGAACGTGATCTCCAGTACGTTGCCTCCAGGAATCGGATTTCCTTTGTCACTGGTTAACCCTCGACCCAGTGGTGCTGCCAGATGACTCGGAAGTGTTCCCGCCCCCAGGCCTTGGTCGGTGTGTCAACCTTTCGGAACTTGTGTTGAACATGAAGGGCTCTTACTCCTGTATCGTTGAAACCCCTGGTCCTGTCCTCGCCACACTCTTGGAAGCAAATTGTCCCAACCTTTCCAGGATCACCGTCGAGGTTGAGGACGCACAGGAGTGGTTCTTAGCTGAATCTCGCCGGGAGTGCGTGGACTCTTGGAAGGACCTCGACTCTACTCTCGCTACACTCGCAAGGAGGTCGACAAGCGCACGCGGCAAGAACTTGGTCTTTGTCATGGAGGTGACGTGCACCGGCGATACGAGCCATCAGGCAAAGACATGGCTCCCGCGCTTTTTGCCCAGGTTCGAGAAGGAGGGTTCGCTTCACGTTCACGACGGCGATGGCGACGGCTGCGTTGTGGAAGATGGAATACTTTGCACGGCTCTAGCTGCCCTCAAGGAGCATGAGTGCGGATCGGAAAGTGGTGAGAAAACCGAAGATAACGCGACCGAACGGAGTGAAGGGAAGATAGCAAATCAGGGAGAAGGGTCCAAGGCGGGTAAGGAGGATGAGAAGGACGGTGAAGCGGACGGCGGGAACGAGGGTGAGGAGAAGGAGGGGGTAAACGGAGGAGGCGAAGGAAATGAATGAGAAACCTGGTACGTGGGTCTCCCTGAATTTCACCTTCACTGCCGGATGCTTAGTATCGTGCAGTCTCCAGTTCGTTCACCGATAGGACGCAAGGGTGGAGTTATTAAGTTTTGTGGTTGCCTCAACACGTACTATCGTCCCTGCGAGCTTTGTATGTACCATTATCTACCTTTGCCAATCGCGTATCTGTGTCAGACGTCAGGTTTCGAGCTGCTATCAACCCGTACTCCGGCGTCTGATCTGCTCGATCGTATCCTCTCTCGCCGATCACTTCCACGAGCCCGAGTCTACCACTGAGTACTCAAGGCCACTCCACACTGCGTTGAGCTTGGTGATTTGATATGAATCTCGCAGGCTGTGCTGCCCCAGTGTAACGTAGTGTGCTGCGTCTCTGCGGTTTTGTGACATCATGCGACTCGCTCATCCCCGGCCGTACATTCTCTTGACCTGATCCGCGGCCAGGACGACTACTCCCCGGGGGGATATCTATGGTTGGGGATGCCCAACTTTGACACAACGCCCTCAGTAAGGCGGCGCTTCTCGCGGGATGGATCACTGGTTTGGGGTTCCCAAACCGGTGTGAGGTACCCCGACGTTTTCAGCAGGCCCTGTCCATGGAATGTGATTGCGGCAACTGGATCGATATCAACAGTGTATTGTTAGGTGTGTACCTTTCCGGGAATTCCCATCCGCGTCTTTCCGATATACTTCCGTCCAGTGAATCTTGCAAGTTTGCACAGACGTCTAGACCGCGGAGGAGGAGGGGCTGTCGTTGGGCTGTCGAGATTGGATTGCAAGTTGCGTGACTCGGAAGGAGTTCGGGAGGTGCAGGGTACGACAGGCACAGGTTTTGACGGTGGCATCGTCACATAACCCCCGACGGTACATTTCTGGAGAAGATGTAGGGGTTGCGAAACCAAAAACAGAAGTCGGAGGCGATTCTTGCGCTCGGCAGCTCACGGATATGGTGAGTCGTACGATCACTGTCCCCGAGAAGTGCAGTGTATGGGACGTTGGCATTGAGCCTGCCCCTCGTGACGTTGATGTAAGTACCTCATAACGACTTCAAGGCCGTTTCTCTCAACCCCTTCACCTTCGGACTGGCCATCCTCTGCATGGCGGCTCGCTAATGCTCCAAATACCCTAGTATTCTATATCCTGACATCAACATACAACTCGATCGATTTGTTGATTCGTCCTCATCATCATATTGTAAATTATGCAGCCTCCGTTCATCTGGACCTTTGTTCATTGATTCATTCCCTCTCACCTATAGCCTACCTCCGCTTGTAACTTCGTCCTTCTGGCTGTGCCTCTCGCCTGTCTCTACCAATTGTATTCCCGGGTCTCCTGCAAATATATTTCTTGCGCATCGGGGTTTGGGGGTGTTATATCATGGAAGGGGCAAAAAATCTCACCAACCAGGTTCGAACTAGTGACCTTGAGATTATCCAATTACAGTCTCACGCTCTTCCAACTGAGCTATGGTGAGTTCGGGTTAACCATTAGATTCTATGTGTAAAAACACCGAATTCGATCACCCGGTTGGACGGGAACGTCGTCAACAACCTCTACAACTTCACTATCACTACGTAGACCCAGCCAGGAACAGTCATGATGCTATCGGTTGCCTTCCAGTATTATCAATCGCGGATCCCGCGCGCGAGGTTTCTCGAACCCCACTTTGGCTGTGAGCGTACGGGAGGACCGGACTCGGACGGGAAGCTGACGTACTTTGGGCCATTGGATCGTTCCCATATAACGATTGGCCAAGTTTGACGGTACCGGTGACAAACGGGGGAACCAAGGGGAACGGCGCATATGAAGCATTGCCACACCTGGTCCGCTGTCCGTCCTTTGCGCCACAAGAAATGACGCTCCTGAGAGGGCTCCTGCTTAAACCTTGCGTACTGTCGCACGCAGCTCGTTTAGTTCACCAGGGACCCTTCTGATCCCCATCTCCAGCCGAGCAGCGATGCCTCCTGTCAGCATCCCGTGAGTACCTGCATTTCTTCCTTCCGAACCTCCGTTAAACAAACCTCGGTGATTTGCAGCTTCCCTACCCCACGGTTTGTGGATGCTGTGACAAATAGTGAAGATTTCCAGACCTGATCTGATCGCATGGAGGGTTGCCTACGTACTATGTCACAGCAGAGGTCCCATCATACGGTTACTCTGTGGATATGTGCTGCCTTGTGCGGCCGAATGCCACGGTTCAAATGGATACTACGCGACGGTGATATCTATCCAGTGGTTTCGTCTGAATGTGGACGGTCTTTACGATGTCCAGATATTTTGAACGGATCACCATCACAAACCGTATCCCCCTGCAAGACAACCTCCACGCGATTGCTAGGTCGCTTGTAGTGAGTTTTAGTGGGTTCCATGCGTCTCACATCCGAGTCAATTGCGGAAACCCTAAAAAGGTCTCCACACCCTGGTCGCAGAAACTGTCAAGTGGGTTCACAGCCCGTGAACGTTTCTTGATTCTTTCCCAGAACCAAAATGCGAGATTGGAGTTAGAGATGGAGCGGGCACGGAGTCCATGTTCACGCCCCGCTCCTCCTGGGACCGACTCTTCAACTATGGGACGAGTCGCTCAATGTTTGCTTGACATACGTGTAAGTGTGGCCGAGATCGCAACGTTTGTTAGAAGAGCAGCACAATGTGGCTCGCTTCGTAAAGTACAATGAGCCCGTTGATCACTGGAGTGGGTATAAGCAAGACGCAATCACTCTAAATGTTTCAAGCTTGCTCACAGATAGGCTTGGGACATTCACGCTCTCTCTCTTTCGTCTCGCGATCAGCCGGTCTCCTCTCCGCCTCGCCCAAAAACCTTCCCTCTGGCTCCCTGCTGGTGAAATATTGCAGGCAGCGCCGGGTTGGAATCTAGGTGAGTCGATTGGCACTGGTAGTATGAGTAACCGAACGACTCGGCGCCGGAGGCTGACCAATTGGAAGAGGCGAACGGAAGAGGCAACCGCAGATCCTAACTCAACGATGATTGCGCTGGGGAAGCTACAAGGGGCGGACAGAGGTGAATCAACACGAGCACGAGGTCTCGTCAACGCTACAGAAAGAACGCTTACGTTGAGTGTATCCGACACCACCTCAAGCTTCGAATCAAACACCAAGGTGGGATCGACCGCTCTGCCCCTTCTCGGCTGCGGCTATTACCCACTATCAAGTAAGTGGGAACCGTTTGGCCTCGCCGAGTTAGACTCACACAGGGGGTAGGTATCGCAACAACAAGCGATCTTCAATCAGATCACTAATCTCACTGTATGCATTTTCCCGTTCTCTTTTTCATTCACGCCGATAAATGGCCCTCCCCTCAAGTCTTCTTTCGATACCCTCTTGAAACTTCACGAGGTGATGTGGTTCTGCGAGTTCGTCGTACTGTTCACTGAGCCTTGAACAGAAATCACCGGTGGTGAAGAACAAGCTAGATTCAGTTATGGATCGGCTGGATCGGTTGTGTGAGATGGCCGGAATTGATTCCGACTCACTATAGCACTGACTCTCTCCCAGCACTCTCAGGCTGATCAGGGAGAACGGGGGTGCGCTTCGCGATTGCATCAATGTCCAGGGCCACGAGGAATGTCCAGGCGATGTTCTGGCTGTGTCCGGAATGGCAGAAGATATCCGGGACGCTATTCTCGAGTACCAGGTAGGTGGCGACGACACCTAGACGGTCCTTGTGGGCGATATATGACAAAAAGTGCAAGATGATCGTGAGTTACAGAAGCATTGTCATGCGAATAGCTCTGACAGTGAATTTGCCCCCCAGAATGCAGGTCAGATTTGCCGTACTTTCGTTCAAAAGTAGCTTACCCATACGTCTCACAGCCGACCTGTCGGTACTGAACGGCTGCCGCCGCGCTTCTGGGGCGGGATATCAACACGGTGAACGCAAAAGTTGCCTTCGTGGTACCCGGGAGACCGTCCTGAACGAGATCGAATTGTGGACCAATGATTTCGACGAGTCTCCTGTGTTCTGGTTGAACGGATTGGCTGGCACCGGGAAGACCACAATCGCCCAGACAGTCAGCGAAAGGACCTTCGCTGATGGACTACTGGGAGCGTCTTTCTTTTGTTAGCGCGACTTCGGAGACCGCAGCGACCTCCACCTCATCTTCCCCACCCTCGCCCTCCAGCTTGCACGACATTTCGATCAGTTCTCGTCCCTCTCCTCCAGTCAAATCCGGACGTCGTGTATGAGTCACTCTACAGTCAAATGGGGAAGCTGATAGTTGATCCACTCAGATCATCGGGTGTTTCGACGGTCGTGGTGATCGACGCCCTCGACGAGTGTAAGGACGACGAACCATCATCTGCGATTCTCTCTGTGTTGGGCCGGTTCGTCGAACAGATACCCAGGGTCAAGTTCTTCATCACCGGTCGACCTGAGCCACGGATCAAGACCGGATTTCGTCTCCCTCTCCTCGTGGACTCGACCGACGTCTTCGTTTTACATGACGTCCACTCCACCCTAATCGACAACGACATCCGATTGTTCCTAAGGCATGAACTCTCAGACCTCGCGCAACGGCGTCGGATCGACGGGTGGCCGAGCGACGAACAAATAGATCTGTTGTGCCACAGAGCAGCTGGATTCTTTGTTTACGCCGTCGCGACCGTCAAGTTTCTGGACAACAAAGCGCAACTCCCCCAACGACGACTGGAAGTAATTACCGGGATTCCGGAGTGTACAGACCACGAGGGCAAGACACGTTTCAACTCCAGTATGACCCTCGACTCTCTGTATACATCGATCCTCGAGAGTGCCTTCGGCGAAGAAGGCCCTGAGATACATTCCACGGCCAGATCTACCCTCGGCGCTGTCGTCCTACTTGCCAACCCACTTCCACCATCTGGGATTGCAGAGCTTATTGGACTGGATCCCGAGGAGGTCATACTGCTCCTCACGTTGGTTCACTCGCTGTTTGCCATCGACGAAGATCTCAGCCAACCCGTCAAGCCATTCCACAAGTCGTTTCCCGACTTCATCACAGATCCTTCGCGCTGCACCGATGCCAGGTTTTATATCTCCCCGGGAAACCTACACCTCGAACTCCTCATCAACTGCCTGAGAGTTATGAACAAAGGGTTGGAACAGAACCTTTTATCGCTCCCTGATTACGTGTTGAACTCGGAGGTCAAGGACCTACCGGAGAGAATTGACGATCACATCAGCGTTGCCCTGCGGTACGCCTGCCAATCCTGGCACAGTCACCTCGCTGGGGCTGTTGGTGATGCTGTCGATGTCGTTTCCCATCTACGCGTTTTCCTGGAGGAGAAATTTCTCGCTTGGCTGGAGGTACTCAGTGTCCTTGGGACCGCAAGAGGGGCCATTGTTACATTGGAGCAGCTGATTCTCTGGCTGCAGAAGGTTTGTTTTTGCCGCTCTGTAACATCGCGTGACACTCACACATGCAATGAATCAGGTTTCCAGGAACGAGGAACTCCTCGACATTGCAAGTGACTACCTTAATTTCGTGACCAGGTTCTTCGAGCCCATCAGCGTCTCGGCAGTCCACATTTATCACTCTGCGCTGGAACTATCCCCTCTCTCATCAATCGTCCGAAGGCTTTACTGTGATTTGCGGCACACCCCCTTTCCGAGAGTGGTAACCGGAATTGGGGATTCGTGGGTCCAGAGCATACACCTTTGTTCCATGCGCAGCGGCCGGCCCTACACCTGGACACCATGTAGCCGGTTTGTCGCCGCACTTGCCGATGAAGGTGTGGAGATCCGGGATGCGCTCTCTTCCGAGCTGGTTTCCACTCTCGCTGCATCTGGCGCTCCCGTCGACAGCAAACTCGCCTATTCCTCAGACGGAAGTCTCCTTGCCCATCTCTCCGACACTCTTACGATCTGGGACATACAGACGGGTGGAATAGCCAAAGAAGTTCAATGTGAAAAGTCCTACAACAACTCGATGGTGTGGTCGTCGGACGGACAAACGATTGGCATCGCCTGGGATTCAGCCGTGCATGTATACGACGTTGCCTCGGGTACAATGCGATTCGTTGGCACTCTCCGGTCAAGCGGCGGCCTACGCCTCTGGGCCCACGACAGATCATTTCGGGCCATGGCGACAGCGCTGGATTGGCGGGCTTCTACCGTACAAATCTTCGAGGCTGGGTCAGATCTCACCAAAATCGAAACATTCCGTTTCGAGTCACGGTGGCTGGATCACTGGATCGAGTCTTTCTCTCCGAAAACCCATCAAATTTCCATTAGGACCCATGAACCGTCTAGCTTGACCTTTCCGGATACCGATAAGTTCCTTGTCTTGGACATTCGGAGCTCAAAATGTTTGTTAGAGGAGAGGGGCAATTTTAAGTTCCACCGTTTCTCTTCTGATGGGAGCCTGTTCATCACCGGGACACCGGGATCATTGGAATGCTGGCCGGGCATTGCGACCGGTTGCAATAGGTGCCTGATTATTCCAGCCGAATGTCAGTCCAGGGACCATCATTATATTGTGACATTGGCATTGTAAATACCAGGCATGGCATTGTAATACCAGG
>Ga0307511_10000607_pt1 | contig 38411 bp, 36 predicted proteins | sample 13_EM_MG_FD_200266 | JGI IMG/M metagenome (GOLD analysis project Ga0307511, IMG submission 200266) | Populus trichocarpa ectomycorrhiza microbial communities from riparian zone in the Pacific Northwest, United States - 13_EM | ecosystem: Host-associated > Plants > Roots > Unclassified | place... | reverse complement strand
ATTACGAGGAAATGAACAACAGGCTACTCGAGATGCTCCTCAACGCTACCACTGGAACCCTCCCTGCCGGTTCTGCCGCCTCCGTACCTCGGTGGTCTGGTCCCGATCCTGTCATCGTCCAAGTTCAGAGCATTCTCTACGCGACATTGTGTGCTACACTCCTAGCATCATTCCTTGCCATGCTTGGGAAGCAATGGCTCAATCGGTACAGGCAAAACGAAACGCACGGGTCGGCCGTGGACAGGAGCAGGGTTCGGGAGAGGAAGTTGAACGGGATAGAAGCCTGGAAGTTTCACATCGTCATGGAGGCCCTGCCGCTGATCCTCCAGTGTGCACTGATCCTTTTAGGATTCGCGCTCTCTCGGTACCTCTGGGAGGTCAGCCGTTCGATCTCTTCGGTCGTGATTGGGTTCACAAGCTTTGGGCTCCTATTTTATATCCTCATCACAACGGCGTCCATATTCTCCTTTGACTGCCCGTTCCAAACCCCATTCTCCCTCACGGCTCGGTTCATGATTGGCCTGGCCACCCCGTACTGGCGAAGCCTCCGACAAACGGTTGGACCGAACCAACGACTTCCGAAACCCAGGACCCTGGGGGTGCGAGGCGATTTGCCACTCTCGATGAACGCTGTCGGCAAAGGACACGAGCTGGAAGCCAGCATCACCGCCATCGCTTGTATAGCACCGGCCGCAATCCAGTTTCCCTGGTCTGTCACTCCCCTTTTCATCCAGGAAGCAGAAGCGGAAGGGGACAGACTCGATGCCAGGTGCATCAGTCGCATGTTCGTAATGTCGACCGATGCCGACGTCATAACCTCTATCATGGATTTCATACCGGAAATCGTCTGGCACGGCAGGATCAAGAATGTCCCACTCGTACGCGTCTACGATACCCTTAGGGACTGTTTCGACTTCTCTGGACCGAGCCCGGCCATTACTCCCAAGTCGCGAAACGTAGCGTACCTCAGCGCGCGCGCCTTCGTTCATATCGAACTCCAGCGGCGTTGTATCACCCAATACGAAGAACACAAACAGGATAGCTGGAAGGTCCTATGCACGGAACACATTCCTCTATCATCTACGGACTACGATACCGATCCTGACCTCAAAGCCGTCCTGCTTATGGTCGACATGACACTTGGGTGTGACCATGCGTTTCCCTGGGAGGAAATAGAGATGACAGCACCCCACCGCGGATGGATGTCGCACGTGCTTCTTTATCGTGCCTGGCACGAGGGACAAGTTTCGGAGGTGGTGATGGATTTCGTGGAGAACTCGATGTCCCTTGGACCGCCCAGTGACATCGTCATCACCGACTGCCTCTTCATCATTGGGTTGATGATTGGCGTTCCTTTCCATGTCAGCGACATTACCGTGAGAGACAAAAGGTTGGCCTGATTATCCCTTCTCGCCTCCATTTACTGAACACTCGCACCCAGTCGCGAGAAGAAATCCACCCTCGGCAAAATCTTCCGAGTTCTTTCAGCGATCTTCTCATCCAGATCTATACAAACACCATCGGCCCTTCATGCGCTTCGACTTGTCACACGTCTCACAACTGAAGACGTCTCCAACGCCAGTTACGACCTCTTCAAGACGATCGTGGCTTCTGACGCCCTGACAGACCAGCACTGGGCGGCCGCCCGCCTTCTGGCCGAAGGGGCATGGGGAAATATCGAGGACTCCTCACCAGAGCTGACAGATCTCAAAGAAGTCTTCGAGTTCCTCGATCATCATCTCGGTCTCCACGGGGCAGGAGAGGATCATACGTCCTCCATCATCGTTGCCATGGATGCGATTCTCTCGGAATGGTTTACAGGTGGCGGGCCCACCCCTTTGCTGGAAGAATCTGCCAGGAACTTCAACTGCGCCAGCCCGTCCTTTGTGAAGGGGGTTTGTTTGGCATTGGGCCCTAGAAACTCTCTCGACCTTCGGGGGGGGATATTTGCCTTGATTGCTCTCACGTTCGACCAATGGTGCAATTCCCCGGCACCCGTTATGGAGCCAGAGGAGATGGCCGAGTTCTGCGAAAACCTCGCCGTGTACGTAATTGACGATGTCATTCATGCATCGCACATCCAGAAGCGTGGCTTGACCGTCCTCTTTGGAATGCTCCGGTCGCCAGAGTGGAGGAGCCATATAGTGACCAGGTTCTGGAAGATGCTTGCATACTGCATTACAGTTGACGAGGAACTGGGGCCATTTGCGTGGTGTTTGCAGAATGCCACGGAATTGCTGGATTTTGTGAGAGGGTTGCCTGATGGCGAAGGGTTGAAGTGGTGGTATGGCACGCTTTGGTTCCACTACGACAAGCTGGACAACGCGGTTCGGGATGAAGTGGAGAGGATCGCGAAGGATATGTCGTTGGGCGACGGACTCTCGGACCTGAACTTGTATCTCAATCTTATTGGACAAGAGGTGGTAAGGACTCGACAGGAGGTAGATAAACTCCCTGACGAGGACAAGCTGGACGTTCCTGGTATGAAGCTGAGAACTCGGTTGATTGCTTTGGAGGGGAACCACCACAGGTTGTCTCTGATCACAGGCGGGCGTCGGTAGAGTGTCGAAAATCGAGTAAACTGTATTCGTGCTATGCGTCCTGCTTTCGCATTTATTTTTGTTGTCGTATCTGTTCAAATGTCCAGTTGGATCGTCAGGCCCTGTCCGTTGCGCCGGGCCGCGGATATTGTCTCCAGGCCAGACACCTGGAACCGCAACACCTCTCAAATTGCTGGGACCGGGAATGGGTACAACCCCATCTACTCCAGCTCCAGGTCTTTGAGCCTCATCGGCGTATGCTTGAGAATGCTTCCAAAAGCGCGGAAGAGGTGTACAAGACAGCGGGAAAAGCAGCGAGTGACCGATCCAGTTTCGACGAGCCAGTGTTCACTGGACCAAAAGCTTCCAGATGCTCAAGTGCAGCGCAAAAGGCGACGAAGAGAAAATATAGGACTCACGTGGGACTTGAAGCTTGAAGGGCGGAGTGTTCCTTGAGGATTTCACCGATGTCAATAAAACCCAGAGTGCGACTACTAGTGCTCGATGAACCCCCCTAATCACTTGGGGTTCGCACTCACATCGGACGTCGCCTACAGGTGCCCTTCTTACAGTGAACTGTGAGACACCGAGTGTGCGTTCAACACCAGAGTAACCGCTCACGGTTACAATCTGGTGCAGCTCGAAGGACGAGCTCACCAACTCCCCGCCAGCTTGGCTAGCATTTTCGAGTATCCCATCCGATAATTGGGGTCGAGCGCACTGTACCCGGGAACAAATACCACAACTTACCTACTGCGACGAATGATAGGGACTATATATTCACCTCTGGAGCGGAGGATGAGGTAGAGTAGAACCGATTCATTGGGCTTCCCCAAACGACCCGGCGCTTAGTGGTCCCAATGTGTGTGGATGACAAATGGCAATACATCCAGAGCGTCTTCGAGCGCCCAACGAACTGCTTGCCACCATCCCTCGACATGCCCGATCCAGATCCCAAGAAGGGGGTTGAGTTAGACAAACAGATGTGGGTAGTCGCTTACGTTACCATCACACGATCTCTCATCGAGCCACGAAAGGTTGGAAGAGTCCCTCCGCGGCGCCTTGAAGTCCGTCCTGGGCAGCGCTGGACCAGGGGTCAACTCCAGAATGGAGTTCTACAAAAAGTTCCAGCGAGAGATGGAAGAACATGACCAGGACTTCGAGAGGAGGTACGACGAAGACCTGAATACCACTCTCATCTTTGTGAGTATCTGTCGCCTGCCGGGAGGGGTTTTGAGAACCGCTTGGGACCTAAATACTCACCGTGAGGTTTCGTGTAGTCCGGTTTATTCTCTGCCGTGGCATCGGCGTTCATTATCGACGTTCAATCGGATCTCAAACCCAATTATGAGGAAATGAACAACAGGCTACTCGAGATGCTCCTCAACGCTACCACTGGAACCCTCCTTGCCGGTTCTGCCGCCTCCGTACCTCGGTGGTCCGGTCCCGATCCGGTCATCGTCCAAGTTCAGAGCATTTTCTACGCGACATTATGTGCTAGCCTCCTTGCGTCGTTTCTCGCCATGCTTGGGAAGCAGTGGCTCATTCGGTACAGGCAGAACGAAACCCATGGGTCGGCCGTAGACCGGAGCAGGGTTCGGGAGAGGAAGTTGAGCGGGATAGAAGCCTGGAGGTTTCACATCGTCATGGAATCCCTGCCGCTGATCCTTCAGTGTGCACTGATCCTTTTGGGGTTCGCGCTCTCTCGTTACCTCTGGGAGGTCAACCGTTCGGTCTCGTCGGTCGTGATTGGGTTCACCAGCTTTGGGCTCCTGTTTTATATTCTCATCACAACGGCGTCCATATTCTCCTTTGACTGCCCGTTCCAAACCCCATTCTCCCTCACGGCTCGGTTCATGATTGGCCTGGTCACCCCGTACTGGCGAAACTCCCGACGAACGATCGGACCGAAGCAACGACTTCCGAAACCCAGAACCCTTGGGGTGCGAGGCGATTTGCCACTCTCGATGAACGCTGTCGGCAAAGGACACGAGCTGGAAGCCAGCATCACCGCCATCGCTTGTATAGCACCGACCGCAATCCAGTTTCCTTGGTCTATCACTCCTCTTTTCATCCAGGAAGCGGAAGCAGAAGGGGATAGGCTCGATGCCAAGTGCATCAGTCGTATGTTCGTGATGTCGACCGATGCCGACGTCATCACCTCGATCATGGACTTCATACCGGAAATCATTTGGCACGGCAGGATCAAGAACGTCCCACTCGTACGCGTCTACGACATCCTTAGGGACTGTTTCGACTTCTCTGGACCGAGCCCGGCCGTCACTCCCAAGTTGCGAAACGTAGCGTACCTCAGCGCGCGCGCCTTGGTTCATATCGAGCTCCAGAGGCGGTGCATCACCCAATGCGAAGAACACAAACAGGATAGCTGGAAGGTCCTATGCGGGGAACACATTCCTCTATCATCCGCGGACTACGATACCGATCCTGACCTCAAAGCCGTCCTGCTTATGGTCGACATGACACTTGGGTGTGACCATGAGTTTCCCTGGGAGGAAATGCAGATGACACCACCCCACCGCGCATGGACGTCTCACGTGCTTCTTTATCGTGCCTGGCACGAGGGACAAGTTTCGGAGGTGGTGATGGATTTCGTGGAGAGCTCGATGTCCCTTAAACCACCCAGTGACATCGTCATCACCGACTGTTTCTTCATCATTGGGTTGATGATTGGCGTTCCTTTCCATGTCAGCGACATTACTGTGAGAGACAAAAGGTTGGTCTGTTTTTCCCTTCTCGCCTCCATTTACTAAACACTCGAACCCAGTCGCGAGAAGAAGTCCACCCTCGGCAAAATCTTCCGAGTTCTTTCGGCGATCTTCTCATCCAGATCTATACAAACATCATCGGCCCTTCGCGCGCTCCGACTTGTCACACGACTCGAAACTGAGGACGTCTCCAACGCTAGTTACGAGCTCTTCAAGACGATCATGGCTTCCGACGACCTCACAGACCAGCACTGGGAGGCCGCCCGCCTTCTGGCCCAAGGAGCATGGAGAGAAGAGGTCGATGACTTATCACCAGAGCTGACGGATCTCAAAGAAGTCTTCAAGTTCCTCGGTCATCATCTTGGTCTCCACGGGGCAGGAGAGGATCATGCGTCCCCCATCATTTTCGCCACGACTGCGATTCTCTCGGAATGGTATACGGATGGCGACCCCTCCCCTCTGTTAGAAGAATCTGCCAGAAAGTTCAACTGCGTCAGGCCATCCTTCGTGAAAGGGGTTCGTTTGGCACTGGACCCCCGAAACTCCCTCGTATTTCGGGGAAGGATGCTCGCCTTGGTTGCTCTCGCGTTCGACCAATGGTTTAACTCCCCTACACCCATCATGGAGCCAGAGGAGATGGCCGAGGTCTGCGAAAACCTTGCCGTGTACGTGATCGACGACGTCCTTCATGAATCGTACATCCAGAGGCGTGGCTTAATCGTCCTCTTTGGAATGCTCCGGTCGCCAGAGTGGAGGAGCCATATAGTGACCAGGTTCTGGAAGATGCTTGCATACTGCATTACAGTTGACGAGGAACTGGGGCCATTTGCGTGGTGTTTGCAGAATGCCACGGAATTGCTGGATTTTGTGAGAGGGTTGCCTGATGGCGAAGGGTTGAAGTGGTGGTATGGCACGCTTTGGTTCCACTACGACAAGCTAGACACCACGGTGCGGGGCGAGGTGGAAAGGATTGCGAAGGATATGTCGTTGGGCGACGGACTTTCGGACCTGAACTTGTATCTCAACCTTATCGGACAAGAGATCGCCAGGACCCGACATGAGTTAGATGAGCTCCGTGACGAGGACAAGCTGGATACTTCTGGTATGAAGCTGAGAACTCGGCTGATTGCGTTGGAGGGGAATCACCACAGGTTGTCTCTGATTACGGGTGGGCGCAGATAGGGTGCCGAAAATCAGGCAAACTGTGTATTTGTGCTATGTATCCTGTAACTCGCTTTCATTCTTGTTGTCGTATCTATCCAAAGTGTTTACGTTTAATAGAGTGTGGGTTGCACGACTGTGAAAGGAGCGACTAGGTGACTCGTCGTCCGACGAGTTTGGCGGTCCGTCAAGCTCCAACTCCACTGGATACCTGCATCGTCCCTACGACTGGCCATTGAGTCTTATAGACGTATCCTACGTGGAAGGTCCCCAGACACCGAGGAACACGCCTCGGTCGCTTGATCCCGGTTTCTGAAGCGTGAACTAACATCTTCAACAACACAGGCAAACAAATGTAGAGGAAATGTGAAGCCATCCAACGAGATTCGGTCCCGATTATTCCCTGTAGATTTTCGGTGTCCGTCCGGTTTCTTTTACCTGGGGAAACGGTTTAAGCACCGTTCAGCACAAAATCGTTCAGCAGGCACGACCCGTTCTACACGGTATGTGACGCAGCGGGTAGCACACCACACGAAGGGATAACCATCAAGACGACTCGCCAAGAGCGGGGTATATATTATACGACAGGGATCGCTGGTGTCGTCGGGCCCAAGATACAAATGATGTAGATGTGGGGGGTGCGTGCGTACATATATGCGGTGGCCCCATAAATGAGGTGAAGCAATTATGGGGTCGGATTATGGTATTTTTCCGCCCAGCCTGTCTTCGATTACCTGGGCAACCGCGGGACCGTAGACGGGGATCTTCGTCCCTTGGAAACCCTCCGGATACGAGACGCCTGGGGTGTCAGGATATGTGTGGTACCTAAGGGATTGGAGGTCAAAACGGGTCCCGAATGAGAAAGGATTGCGGACATACGTATCGTTCCAAATAGCGAAGTGCCTCCCCCTCATGGCTCGTGTCGTCCACTCGTAGTCGTGGGCAAACCCTTTGGGGAAGAAAATCTCGACCACAGTCGTGTACCTGGATGGAGCCAACCACAACAAATGCGAAAGGCCATTTCCGTGAACGCCAAGCAGGACCTACAAAACGCTTCGGTCAGTGATTTTAACGAAAGTAGGTACGCGTGTTTCCACACCGTAGTTCTGGACATAACACCGAGCTGCTCATCCTTCGACAAATGCTCAGCCTCGATGATGTTAAACTCGTACCCCTTCCGGGTAGCCATCTCCTGTAGGGAATCGACGAGCAGTTTGTGATCCTCCGGTATAAGATGTCTCCGAGCCGATTGCCTGCTAATATACGTGATGACCGCCTTGTCCTTGGCAATAGGAATCGGGACGGATAAAGTCTTCTGGTTGTCCCCAAGGGCCTTTAAATTCTTTTCCTTTTCTTTTTCCCAAGCCTCCTCGATCTCGACACCACGGTTCATGGTTCTCTCGTCGACACCAGCGAACCGCAAGGCTTCCCTCCTGACAGGTTCCCACCACTCCTTCTGGAGCCTACCCTCGTCCCATAATGGTTCATACGCTTCCGAAGCGATTCTGTGGTTGATCGACCCACACAGCTTTCCTTTGAAGGCGGCGCTACGGTCGGCGATCAGCACGGTATCGAGATGGTACGCCCTATCCCCATTGATGGTGTTAAAAATCCTATCAGCCCAGTCACGCTCCGATTCGGCGGTCAAAGATGAAAAGGCAGAGCGCAGAAGGTAGGTGTTGAAACCCGGTTTGTCTCTCCAGCCCTCTGGAGGATTGTTGGCGAAGATGGCGCGGTTGACGGTAGGGGCACTTGAAATCCAAGTCTTGGTGTCGATCGTGGCATTAAAAGAGCCACTCCAGAATGCCCACGTCCCGAGGAAAAGTTCGGCGACAAAGTGATAGTAGTGGTCCAAGACTGTAAATGCAAATCAGTTCCCTAGAAACGTAAGCGCAGATTTTACCGCCACTCGGATAAGCAGCGGTGATCAGGGACGCGAAATCACGCACATTGCACGGGATCATTAAAAAACCACTGTGAACAAAACACAGAAGAACCTCGTGATCAGTTACGGAGCTTAGACCGCGGCTCGGAAAAAGGGAATTGGTAGGAGACGGGACGCCATGTGGGGAGGGAAAGTAGGGCAGAGAAAACGGTGAGAAGAAACGCCCGCCGGGAACGCACTTACCGTGTTCCCCGCAATAGGCCAGATCCGATTCTTTTCCCCAAGGCTCGCGGGTCCCCACCTCCACCGCGCGTCCTGAGTGCTAATGAAATCCATTTCCTGGTCCGTTGGTAATCGGGCTTGAATATTCTCCGGAGTGTTCAACGCGGGAATCGGGACCGAGAGGATGTAGAGGAGTTCCGGGAATTCTGAGCGGGGCTTGTCCGACACGACGTAAAAGGTACCGTTTGACATGTACAAGTTCTTGAATATTGTCCACCCCGGTGCATGTTGAACGATCTCCGTTTCCGGAATTGCCGTCAGCACATCCACGGGAGTGACAGCTGTGGAAGGAGGAAGCGACGGGGGCTTGGCGCCGTCCCCATGGTCGGGGTCGAGCGTAGGGTCGTCACGGTAGTCGGTGCCAATGTGCTCGTCGTAAGGAGGGGGGTCGATGATGATTTCTCCTTGGTGGTAACTTTCTATCGTCCACGTTGGGTTGAGGTCATCGAAGGGATGGAAGAGCGTGGTGACGAAATGCATCGACACAGCGCCCAAGAAGACGAGGAGGACATCGCGAACGAGCCGGGATCTAGCCAAGCTATGCATCCTGAGTCGTGACCCGGTGCAGAGCTCGAGGGAGGAGGAGAAGCAGAAGTGGGGAGGTCGGGTTGAGAGCCTTTTAACGGCGCTAATCACCCTTCCCACTTGAAGTCCAAATTTCAAATTCCTTGCAAGAATCGCAAGTTGCCGTGGCAGCTGAGGGTCACCCGGAGCTTCTATCCCTCAAATGGAGGGCGGAGCAAGGACGGGGAGAGGTCGGAATGTTGTCCATTGGTATAGGACCCTTAGATCTATGTACAAAAATTTGTGCATTTATCCAACTTTTGCTTACTCTCTCGGCCTCAGTAAGCACGCAAGGCCCAAGCGCATACGCCATGATGGGGCACAGGGCCGGATAACACCCTGGATCCATGTCAAACTGATCCCCCGATCTCGCTGGTTATCAACCCCGGCCGCCAAGCAATCCTAGTAGCCAAAATCACCCACGAACCTGATCGCACTTCTGCCGAGGATCCGTGCGGGTCGATTGGTCTAGGCAGCAAGACATTCTCCGACCAGCCGGTGAATGGATGGTGTTTGAACGTGAGACAAGTGCACTTCGGGGTGTCAAGAAGAATTTGTTGTGTTTATTGTGATACATCTGTTATTGCACACGAAAAAGAAACCGACCACACGTAAGTTCCAAACGAGATAAAAGTCCACATATCGGTATTCAACTCTTCTACATCGCGCCTCTTACAATTCCTAGAGTACCATGTGATGTTAGGGGGGTCGGTTACACCGGCATCAAAGATCACTCACGATTAGATTGAGGTTGCCAGACACCAAGCCTGTCCCACACAACCGATCAGAACGGTTGGAAAATTAACACACAGCATCGCCACTTACGGTTCTCAAGGACACATCCGTCTGGGATATCGATTCGTTGGCCCTCGTTCGCGACGACTGGGGGGACATGAGCTCTCGATCTTCAATCTACTGCATGGTTCATGCTCACCAATTACAGTGCCTCTTAGCGTGACGTTTCGTCCAAAGCTATTGCATTCATTAGGATAGGGGTAAACGCGATCATGGGCGCACGTACTTCACATCACCCGTGACCGTCAAATGGTCCAGCTCCACAATCTTTGGGATGGTCTTGAAACGCTTCTGGAAGTTGGCAATCTGCCGTCGCGTTCATCGTCAACAAGGTGCCATGTACGATCACGCCAAGCCACCAACCTTCTTGAAGTGGTCACCCAACTTGATGACTGGGGTGGTATCGAACATACGAGCTTCGTTCAAGACGAGTTGACCATGCTCGAGCGAGTAGATATCGCTCTTGATCAGCAACAGGTCGGAACAACTCTTCACCGGCAAGAATCGACTCCTCGGAACATTGACGCCGTGCGCTACCATGTGAATAAGCGGTCGGCGCTTTGTCTACCGACTGAATGGCCAAGAGAGTGAACGTACCACCCTTGAAGTGCTTGATGGCGGCACCGGCAGCGGTCTCAAGCTGCAAGTCGCGAGAATTGATTAGACATTGGAACACACGCAGGCGCACGATGTGACCTTACCTGGATGACGGCCTTGCCGTCCTCGGTGTCCTTGGGATTGATAATGATCTCCAAGTCCATTGCTTCTTCCTCCATGACACGCTTCAAAGCTATTCAATCGCGGTCAGAGAAGGTCGCTGAAACATGGAATGACGGGGAAAAACGAACCCTTGAGGTTGATCCAGAGATTATTCGTGTTGAAGATCTTGAATTTGCGGACTATATGGGGAACACGATTAGAAATTGGGGTGAAAGGTGGGTGAACCTTGGCGATTTACTGGACTTGAACTCTTCCGTGTGTTCCGATGGGACCTGGGCGATTTCGAGCAAACGAATTTGACCCTCGTAATCGATGAGAGTTCCACCCTGTTCAGTAACCGTTTTCAATTATATATCAACGGATCAAAGTTGAGCGGAACGCAAACCTTGACGTCGGCCTTGGTCTTATCGGTGACCTCCATGAGGAATTCAGCATCGGTGTCAATCATGTGCTTGAGGATCCTCTCGTCGACACTGGCAGGGGAGGGTCAACCAGTGTCCTTCCATTGGTTTATTTCTCACTTACACGGCACCAAGGTTATCCGAGTTCGAAACGAACAGGTACTCTTTTCCATCAGCGATCAGTTGATCGAGGACACGGGAGTGCAGCAAGGCGTTGTAAAGATCTCCGTGACCAGGAGGGTACCAGTCCTTCTTGTCATCGTCGGCACGGCGGGGGCATGGGAGGAGTGTCTCCTTGAGGATCCGTGGGTATCGGGACTGGTTGAAGGTGGTGATGCGAAGTTGCTGATTGGCATACTTTTTGATGATTCGGAGAGTGTCCTCGTGGGTGTTGAACGAAGTCATGAGAATGAGGGGAACATCCACCTTGTGGGTGGTGTTCAAATGCTCAATCTGACGGACGGTCAAGTCGAGGAATGTCATGTCGTTTTTGACCTCCAAAGCGCTCTTAGCGCCGGTCATACCTATTGATCACGCCCGCCAAATCAGACGCACAGCGGGGAGGAAAAGAAGGATGAACACGGACCCATGGAGGTACCAAGACCTCCGTTGACCTTGAGGACGGCCAACTTATCGAGAAGGCTGAAGTCCTTGGTAGCCGGGAGCGAAGCATATGGAACGATCTGATCCTCGCCAGGCGAGCTGATTTTGTCCCATTGTCTAAAAACGGCACATCAGGTGCAAGATTAAGAGTGTGGCTGATCGCGCTGATCTGTGGCGAGGGATGGACTTACAGTCCCTTGGAGTGAGCTTTCTCAGCGAGATAGCGAGTGAAGAGCATGAAGAAGCTCTGCATCTCGGTATCGAAAGCCTTCCTGGTGAGGGGGTCCTGGATGGAAGCGACGAGATGAGCGAGCTCATTCTTCATCGCCTTCGTCGCGACACCACTGGTGGATGTCTTGAAGTCGAAATGCGATGCACCTCTAGCGCGATGGGACGAGGCAGAGAGGGTAGCCATGGGTGGTGGGTCGCGGAGGGTGTAGAAGTGGGTGGGGGAGGAGGTTAAGGTCGAGATGATATGATCAGGAGCTGATAAAGTCCTGGGAAGAGACGGTCGCGGCTGATGGTCCTTTTTCTTGTGACGTCGCTCCTGTGAGCTGTCCTCTAAATCTTCACTTGGATCCTCTAGGATTGGCGATGTGAAAGGAGATGGAACGGCGGCGAATGACCGGCGGTGCCGGGTTTTGACCGTCGGTCTCTGCGGCTGCTTCCTAAGGTAGAATATGGTGGGCGAAAGTATAAGCAAACTAGTGCTTTAAGTAACTATGTAAATAAGCGGCCTCCTCGGTTATAGTCCGACTAGAAACACGACGCTGATCAGTATAAACGCCCCTGCCGGAATACCCGCAACTTCGACAAAGTAGTGCAGGAATTCTCCCACCAACCCCCGACCATACCTTTTCCTCCTCCTGAACCCCCTCAGAATCCACCTGTCCACAAATGCTCTCGCCATTTTCGCCTTGTGGAGGGGCAAGATCACAGTCTCCCCGTCCCCTCGTCGATCGGGCCCCGCTCTAACCTTTGCCAGTAAAAGGTCCACGATCATCACCCCCAACGTGAGGGCGACAAGGGGGAGATAGCCATTGAGATAGATTCTAATCTGGTCAGGCAACAAGCACAGTCGGTCGACCACGCCGGCGCTGCTCCCGTCATCCTCTGAAATAGAGAGCAACTGGAACCCGGGTTTTCGGATTCCCATAGCCATAGAAAACGACTTGACGGTAACCTCTCGGGCGCCGCCTTGGTGTTGTATCTCGCAATAGTCATGATCATCGCCGCTATCGGGGCCAGGAGCGTCAGATAAGGGTATTTGGGTGCGACGTATGTTGCCACCGCGCGTACCTGAAAATAAGAACGGGGCGGGCTCGTTCAGTTAGGAATCCAGACATCTCACGACTGAGAGTATTTTGGTATCCACTTCCTCTCCCAGCGCTGATAGTTCCACGCTCCCGATTGGGCCCACAATCTGACCCAGAGGGGCGGTGAAGTGGAATGTGCGTGAACAAAATGTTGCGCACACCCTCCTGAACTACGGGAGGCCAAGATTAAACGTGGGGGTCATGACATCATTGCCGCTTATCTGCCTCACCTGGCATTTTAGACAGGTCCTTGGTGAATTCCACAGGTCCGCCAACGGACGGCCAATCACTTATAGGAACACCGTGCTTCCTCCGCTCTTCATCCTCGTCCACGAGGCTCGGCGCATCAACAATGACTAGGCGAAATTTAGGGGTGATGGGTATAACTTGATTGAGTGGCCCAAAGTGCGAAACATATCGCTCCACGGCGTGTTCGGAGAAGCTTCCTGAGCTGCCCAAGCTGCAAGAAGAAGGAACTAAGCCACAAGTGAAAAGGTACAGACTAGGCCTGGCGTACCCGACATCGTGGTTTCCTGCTACGTGATACACTTTTTCTTTCGGCGCGGGAAATACGCTTAGGAACCTTTCGTAATACCTCTCGTACCTAGGACGCGAACATGAGGTCGGATAAGTTTGTGAATTGACCCACGTACTCCTCGTGAGACATGTCTAGCCTCCCATTGTCCATCACATCGCCTAGGAAAACGACGTAATCCGGACGGAACCGTCGATAAACAACTCTCCAGCTCTTGCGCATGTTGAGGTCCGTCATTATCTGGCTGAGAAGCCTGGCCCATGGTGACCGCTCGGGGTATGAGTGGCGGTCGAGGATCTGGGGGTCAGCGACGATGAGGATTTTTTTGTGGTTGTTCTGTGCCTGTTGGGTTTGGGATGAGGGGTGCTAAAAACACCGGGCAGCGGGTGGTGAGTTCATACCGGCCAGCTGCACGTCCTTACTGACGAATAGAAAACGCCGACTTCGAACCAGAGGACGATAAAAAGCCATAGCCAGGTGAGGAACAACATCGCCTGCGACACGAATAAGCGGTCACTTCGCCCCTGGGCCTCATCTCGGTTGACCGCAGCTAGCATCTCCCGGCTCTCAGATCTCAGCGCTCGGTAATGGTGAATATCCAACTGCGACTTTACTACCACGTTCTCCGCCCACTCAGGTTCAAAGATACGCCCATCGCGAATCGGGATACGAACGTTGGACTCAGTCAACTCATCGGCCGTAAAAATAGGTCTATTGACTCTGCGTCACCCAAAGCGCTGACGAAATGAAATGCCTGAGAATCATAGCGGAGATACGGTTCTGGGGTTTCTCTTCGCGACTGCCGTGTTGGTGGCGAAACTACACTCGAAGTTGACCGAAGTCCCCCTGAGGGCTGGATTCGAATATGAAGTCAGCGGGCCGACTCGGGAGTTCGATACAAATGCGGTGCTTTATTTGGTATGGCAGTATGCTGGACGGTGCACAGATGCAGCAAGGGTGGATCTAGTGGTGTTCGTGGGCGTGCTCATCGTGGTGGCCGTGTCCATGGGCCTCCCATGGGTGACTTAGGCCCTACGAACGAGGGTGAGCCAATCGGAGTGTAAGGAAAAGTAACGAGTCGTACCAAGAGCTTCGCGCCGTCCTGCCTGTGCACGGAGGGTGGATTGTCAGACGTAATCAAGGTATACTCGAGGGTCACGCACCTGGCACGGTAAAAAATAAAAAACCACATCGTCGCTCCCAACGTCTTAGCCAAGAATTGATGTCTGAAACCGGGGAGATGCGGGTTGAAGCCAGGACCTAAAAAATACACCCATTCAGTCAACCCGCACGACCACACCAAAAGCCCAAATAGCCAGGGTCGAACGCACCGTGATGACCAGCCATGGTGGATGAGTTCGGAAATGAAGGGAAGCGGTGGTGAGAGCTGGAACGGTTTCTTTCCCACACTTGCAACCCGTTCCATGCTGTCAACCACTGGGTCCGTCGGAGGTTCACGAGCGCGGGTCATCTACCACACCCCCGGAAAATCTTTTGCTTGGCTACACAAAGGTACTCGGAGCGTCGTATCCCCGGAATTACACGTGGAGGCTAACGATTCATGATGCAGATTGCTCCTTCGCGGACCTTCAGAAGGCGCTTAGGGCCCGACTGAATATTTCACAAAGTGAGCCACTCGTGATTAAACAAGTCGACGGAGACTATACCCTCGATATCGAGACAGGTGCGCTCTTCGTTGGCCCCTGGTTTGTCCTTCAATTGACTCGCGTGCGCGTGCAGAGGAGGAGTACGAAGCGTTCTGCCATTTTGCCAAATCAGTCCCTCAGCTGCATATATCGGTCAATGGAGGTCTACTGGACCAACCGAAGGTAATGCCTCCGCCCCGTCCCATGCATTCTTCTCATCACGACGAGTAGAAGGTGGCGGAAGCCGCAGCCACCTTTTCAAGCACAAACGTCCCCATAGTCCCACCTCCAAACCCTGCTCCTCAGATCCCCGCCGAACCTGAAGACCCCACTCTCGGGAAACGCAAAGCTTCGCAAATTACCACCGATCCCGGAGCCGCTCCTTCCGTAACCCAGAAACGGAAGAGACGACGAAAAGTTGGACCTGACCAGTCGACGTCGGTCACGAATAACTCTACGGTTGCGGTCGCGCCCCCCGAGCCCCAAGCAGACCGGGTGGCTGTTCCTGTGGATGTAATCCACGATGTCGCGGGTCCGAGCGTGATCGCTGGTGTGAATCACGGGACTACCTCGGAAACGCAGAAAAAGGGAAGGAAGAAAAAAGCAGGAGCAGGCCAGAACATTCCCACACCTACGGATCCTGTGGAACGACACGTAGAGCCACTCGCGGAACCAGCCAGCGCACCAGAACCTTCGCCAGCTGGGCTATCGAATACAGGGAAGCGGAAGACGGTTGTCCTTGACTTATCGGCGGTGATACAACCTCCAGCGCTTGCGCAGGTACGTTTGGGTCCCTCGGTCTACGGGATTGTTGATTTATGGGATGCGGTCCGCAAAGGACTCCCAGTCTACGTCCACAGCCAAACCACCTCCACCCGTGGCAGAACCTTCACCTTCTACAACGAAGCAGGTTACTAAAAGGGCCCCCGTAAAGAGAAAGGCCAAGGCCCCAGCAGAACCTTCGGAGCCAACTCCCATTACCCCTTCTGTTCCTCACCAGAACGGTGTCAGCGAACCTGTCTCGTCCAGCACGAAACCAAAACCGCCCGTCAGTAAATCTCGTATACCTCGGGGGGAGTTTTGTGTTTTGATTGTCACGAAGAAGCGAAAGACAGGTCAGACGGACGGTTCGAGCACAGTGGAGAAGGTGACAAAACAACAAGGTGCCGTGTGTTTTCCCGTTTCTCCGCTTGTGCTTGGGTTAAATGAACATCAGGCTCTGTGAAGAAACCAGCTCAGCCAGCTGCAGGAAAGCCCAAAGGTAGTGGCCTTACCTCGAGATAGAACCGTGGTCTCTGATAGCGAGTCCCGCAATCAGGAAATCCGAGGAAGTCGAAGAAGACCGAGCTCACCGAACAAACCCACCCTTACAATGGTCCGGACATTCAGGAGATTATGGATGGGGTGATCGCGGCCGCGATGGGAGTCGCAAAGCAACGCACATCCGCCTCCGCCAGCGGGACCACCACTGACGTCAGTGAAACCTTTACACCTCCCCCTCAGGACAAATCCGAATCTACGGCTAGAAAGTCTGGACTTGCGGAAACTTCCAGTCTCGAGCCAGCATCTTCCACAACGCTTCTGGATGCGTTTGTCCCCGCGGTTAAAACCGTGGACTCTGGCTCCGTCGCGGCTCCCAAGAAAGCGATAGTCAGGAAGTCGCGCACGGGCGTGTTGCCTTCTCTGGTGGACAGGGATAGCATTTCCCTTGTCTCGAATGTTCAGCACAGCCTCAACGACAGACCTCCACTTCCGCCCTTGCTCACGGACGGGGATAAATCCAGTGACCTGCCCGACAACCGGTCGAAACGTCTACCAACGGTCCCAGCGGTCTCGGTCACGAAGGCCCAGCTCGCTGCCCCACCTCCAAACCAAAAAGCTGTAAAAGCACCTTCCCCTACTGAGGCACAACCGGAGGAGGAGAGCACTTCTTCGGAAGAGGAAGATTCCACCACCCCGAAAAAGAAACCGGCGCCGGTTTCCGATCCCGATGACGAGCTGGACGCATTCCTCCACGCACCCACGCACCCGAGCCAGAGGAGCGTTCTTGACGAGTTGCCATCTGATAGCGAAGACGATGAAGAGGAAGCGGAGAGGGAAGATATGGAAGTGGACGAGGAGGACGAGGCTCCAAAGCCTAAACGGTCTGGGCACGGGCAGCTGAAGGCGATGGTGAAGGCTAGAAGTTCTTCCTCTGATGACAGCGACCCCGAGTCTGTTGTTGTTGACACTCTGGTGAAGGCGGCCCAGGTGGGTAGGATTAGCCACGCGTGATACGTAAAGCTGATTGTTGACGTGCAGGTGGGAAATAACACCCAGGTAACGCATGTTTCCGAAACTTTGGACACTATTCCCTCTTCGGATCTCGAAGATGAAGGAAAGTCCTTGTCTCAACACGCAAAGTCCACTGAGGATTCCGTAAACGTCGTCGCATCTACTTCCCCCACCTCCGACTCCGCAGAACCGCACATGACCCCGATCTCCAACCTCAAGTCCGCCGGTCAAGCTTTGAGCTTTTTCAATGGGCATGTTCTCGACAAACCAGACCCCATCGAAAACGACCCGTCTCACGGCATGCCACTGAATGACTTACCTGAGGATGTAGAGGACCCAATCGAGAACGCAGACACGACCTCCACACCCAGACCCAGCTTGACCCAACAGACGAAAGGTCGCAACAAGACTGCAAGTCCCATCGCCGCTCGGAGAAGTGGTATGGGTGTCAAAGGAACTCAAAGGAGTCTCACCTCCCCCCCAAACTCGATGCTCCCGCCACCGACCACTTCGCGGGGCATCAAGGGCGACTTTACGTTCAGCCAACCCCTTGACCAGTCCACCCCAGCTGCCTCCAGCGTGTTGCGGAAGAAACAGCAGACGACTGTTCCGGAAACCCCGTCTAACAGCGCGTGGACTACACTCCCACGTAGAGAGCTGTCCACCCAGTCTATGGATGACTCGGCATTGGTTGATGAACTTATCTCCAGTCCGACCGAGACCGCTGGGAGACTGCCTAAAGCGACTCCCGCGAAGAAGCCCGTATCTTCACGGTCAACGAATCAGACTCCTTTGTTCCTTCCTGGCACGAGTCAGTACCCTATTCCCTCATCGGATCTGCCCACTGCAGAGAAATCATCTTCAGAAGAGTCAGAGGAGGAGTCGGAGGAAGAAGTGAAGGTGATCGTTCCACCGTCGTCGCGGGTGCTTCGCTCGAGGACTCCCAATCCCACTAGTAGGAAGACTACGCCTTACCGAAGTTTGTCCTTGCTCGCGAGTCAACGAAGCATCTTCCCTTCAACACCTATTGAACCGGTTGCACGCGCCCCTGCCAACAAGTCACGAGCTAAACCTGAATCCGACGACGAGGAAGACGAGGAAGACAGTGGGGTGTCGGACTCGGACTCGGATTCACCGCCCCCTTCTCACATTCCCAAGGGTCGCCGTGCAGGAGCTGGGAGTAGCAATCGTGGGAAGAAGAGGGGTCAGCTGACGATGTTTATTTAGAGAATTCTGTCCTGCCTATCGATGTTTTTACCTTTCCGCCGGAAACGGTCACCGATCTCGTCGGACCACGCCAGACCCTTAACTAATAACGAATGCGCGGACCTTCACGGAGCCGCATAGGCTCAACTCGGGCAGCGAGAATTGGTCCTGGGTCGCGTTGCCTCGCATTGGGGCTCGCACGAGGTCACCCAGGGGAGGCACGTGGAAAAAAGGACCCGGAAGCCTCGTCGAATGAACCTACACGGGCAGCAGCAGCGGAGAATGTGTTCATTGAACAAAAATCGAGAGTTTGTCCTAAAGTTTGAACCGGTATTCTTCGGAAAGCGCAGGCAAAGAAATGAAAAATATTTTCACGCGCAAGCCAATGATATTCGACTTTGACTACTTCTTTCGATTTCCGTCCGGTTTCCTTTATCCTGAAGAAAGCGAGTCCCGCCACGGTTCGCTCAATGGGTATACAACTCGTTGCCTGGGGATCATGGGGGCAGGATAGAATGGGGTTGTGGGGTAGGGCATCGGATAATTGCACGCGAGATAACGTTATGAGCACGTGACTGGACGGAATCAATTTTTCACTTGACCGGCGTTTCCTCTCTCCTCTCCAATCTCTCCCATTCCCTTGGGCTGTAGTACATGCAGACCTTCTCACAAAACACAAGAGACGAGTACGTGTCTGCCGTAAAACTCTTTTTTCTTCTCCGAGTCACTCACACACTTGTCCAGTTACCTCAGCGACCTCGTATTCTCCCTTCCCTGTGGCCTTCTCCCTCTCAAACCGACCTAAAAATGTTGTCGAATATGCTCTCTCGTCGTTTATTAGCCCCCCAACTCTCCAGGGGTCTCGCTACCCATGCTCCCAATCCATTCGCTATCCCTGCTGCGCTACATCTCAAAAGCGGACAAACGTTCCTCGGCCGTTCGTTTGGCGCACCGAAAAGTATTTATGGAGAGACGGTCTTCTCCACTTCCATCACTTCCTGTGAGTTATTCCTCGTTGATGCCGACCGGCGATGTTCGTCTCACCCGCTACTCTCGTAGATACCGAATCCATGACGGACCCCTCCTATCGGGGCCAAATTCTCGTCTTCACGACGCCCATGATTGGTAACTACGGCGTACCGCTGAACAAGGCCCCAACCGATTCGCAAGATGTGGGGATGGTCCTCGAGTCTCGAGGGGTTCAGTGTGCTGGCGTCATTGTTGCCGACGTCGCAGAAAAATTCTCCCATCACTCCGCTGTGGAATCTATCCACTCGTGGTGTGAGAGGCACGGTGTCCCTGGAATAACCGGTGTCGACACTCGAGCTATCACCACTCTTCTTCGTGATCAAGGCACCACCCTCGGCAGGATTGCTGTCGGATCCGACTCGACTTTACCTGCCCCCCAACCCGAAGAGTACTGGGAGCCCTCAAACGAGAACCTCGTCGACCAAGTTTCCACCAAGAAACCTTACATCCTGAACCCCGAGGGGGATGTCAAAATCGCCGTTCTTGACTTTGGCGCCAAGGCGAACATTACGAGATCGTTGGTGCGGCGTGGAGCAGCCGTCCACGTCCTCCCATGGAACTACGACTTCAATGCGATCAGGGACAACTATGACGGTCTGTTCTTGACAAATGGACCCGGCGACCCGAAACACTGTATCCCAGCGGCGTTGGAGCTCCGAAAGACGTTGCAAGAGTGGAACAAGCCCGTGTTCGGTATCTGTATGGGCCACCAGGTCATCGGGATCGCTGCTGGGTTGGACGCATACCGGATGACGTTCGGGAACCGAGGGCACAACCAGCCCGTGCTCGCCCTCGCCTCTTCTGGTTCAATCACAGCTGGGAGGGTGTATGTTACGAGGTATGTTCCCTGGACTTTACCATCAGAACATCTCTTGACAAAGGACCTAGCCAAAACCATCAATACGCTCTCACGCTTCAAGACCCATTCCCAGAAGGTTGGGAACCCTTCTTCATCAATTGTAACGACTCGTCTGTCGAGGGAATCAAGTCAACAGCAGAATCTGGTAAGAGGGTTTGGGGAGTGCAGTTCCATCCTGAGAGCGCCGGTGGACCTCTCGATACAATCGAGGTATGACCCGTTACCTGTCCTCATGCGGGGATGTACTCACACGGTCGTGACAGATGTTTACCGACTTCTTGAATGAATGCCGAGCTGTAAAAGCCTCATACGAACCGAACATGGAGGATACAAACGAGACCTATGTGGAGGAACCGTTGAGACGCGCCGCTTAGATACCGTTCGGCTCCTTTTGTACTGATAACCACGTGCCGCCGGATGTACTAGTTTCTTAACTCTTCTCTCTAACGATGAACTATGTGGATGCTATCGACCTTTCTGGCGTAAACACGCCCCCAGCAGATCCCGAACAACCCCCCGCGCAATCGTTTAACGAGGAGGTGAACGATGTCATCGGTCAGCTTGGCAGCTTCTGGGGTGGGTTCAGGAAACAGGCAAGCCTCGCAGTCGTTCACCGCTATTGAATTGTTTTGACGAGACTGCGTTTAACCACCTTAGAGTCAAATCGCCTTTCAGAGTGCGAGAAAGGACCTTGGACAGGTCGTCCAGCAAGCTCAGAAGGAGCTCACCAAGCTGACTGCGGAACCTTCTGGGTCAACCCCCTCCCCCACGGATGCTCCTCAACCTGAGGCTTCCTCCTCATCAACCCGGGACACACCTCACGACGAGGAGTCGAGGGAGGATGACTCGGAGGAAGGAGACTCTGGGAGCGATAACGAGTCTACATCCTCCACCATTGCTCCCACAAACGCTGGTTTCTCCGCACAGTCTATCTTCACTCGACTTCAATCCTCTATACCTCCGAACCTCGTTTCAAGCGTACAATCGAACCTCCCCCCTTCGATAAGACACGCCACAGCAGGAAGCGTCGATTTCTCACAATTGAGGAACACGCTAACTACCGAATTTACGAGAGTACAGGACATCACTCGGGCACAGGCTGAAGAGTATGTGCACAAGAGCGAGGAGTTGCTTCGGGAGGCTGGGGAGTTCCTCAAGGATGCTGTTAAGGTTGTCCCTCCTGAATCCCAAGGCGAGAACATAGGGGTTGTGTGGGATGGATCGGACGTTTGGATGTTACCTGCCATGGCTGCTTCTGAATGGACCGCTGGCCCAAGTGCTGGCGGATCGGAACGCTCCCCGGTGGAGGGCACGAGAGCGGTCGCCACCAGGGCAGGGGAACTATTGAGGAGGCTAAGACACGATGATACGGTCATCATGGCAGATCCCGAAGGGGAGGAGGTGGTGAAAGCGTTGTATGACGAGTGGGTGTCGAATCATGTGGAACCTGTCGGAGGTATCGAAGGGGATGGGTGGTCGGAGAAGAGGAAGTTGGCTCTCGATGCTGAGGGCGTTTCGGGATTGAAGGACTCTGTTGGTACGTCCGGTCTTTTTCACGTAATGTTCAGCTTTTGGTTGGATCCAGTTCTCATCGGCGCTTTCCTTGCAGTTCCGTCTGCGATGACGGAAGAGGTGTTCTGGACCAGGTATTTCTTCAGGGTGTACCAGATTGAACGAGAGGCCGAACGAAGGAGGGCTTTGCTGCAGGGTGAGTTCCTCATCAAGCCCAGGCTGGTGCCCTGGTGATTGATCCGGTAATTAGGTACATCCGACTCTGAGGACGCCTTCAGCTGGGAAGACGACGATGAAGAATCACCATCTGCACCGGCTCCAAGAAACCCGCCATCACAGGACCCAGCGACTACACATAGTCCACGTGAGAGCAGCGAAGAGAGCTATGACGTCGTTTCTGGTAGGAACAGCGGGGAAAACACCAAAAAGGACATCAAACCTGCTGTTACAACAGACGAGGGAGACGAGGCGGACGAGGATTCAGAGAGCGGGGACAGTGATTGGGAATAATGGCCAGCGTTGGTGTAATATAGGCATTAAATAATTAGACGCTTGAATGTCATTGTCCCCCTACTTAATTCGCGCGTGTCTCGCACCCTCGCCTGGAAACCCGCCTACCGCCCATTTTTCCTCTCATGGGGTTCTACGGTAAACGAAAGTCGGTGTCGACGGTCACCAGTCCCGACGTCGTCCAGAAGGCATTCATCGTTCTTTGGTCTCTGACCATCATCTGGTGCGAGGTTGGGTTCTTTCATTTGAGCCTCAAGGATTGTCGGTGGCCCGAGAAACGTCTCAAAGTATCGGTGCGCTGGCAGCTTCTTTCGTCATTACCTTGGACTGCGTGGGTCTAACCCGAAGATTCTCCAATAGAGCAAACACTTCTCGCATATATTGGTCGTGTCGGACACACAGATCAAGAATCCAGCAATCGCACCGTCATGGATCTCTTCGTTCCTTACGGCCTTCGACCACTTATTATTCGACTTACATCTCAAGAAGAGCTGGCACTTCGCGATGCATTTCAAGCCGCACCATATTGTTTTCCTGGGAGATATGACCGCGTCGGGCAGGAGGGCAGTCAGTGACGAAGAGTGAGTATTTCCCGTACTTTTTAAGCGGCGTTCTTAAGGCTCGAAAATTTACCTCGATTTCGCGTTATTAGGTACGATGATTATTATGAAAGGTTCACCAAGATGTTCCCTATTCCACCCGACGAAACCACCGTACATTATATTCCTGGGAATAACGACGTTGGGTTGAACATGGACCCAACCGAATCGCAACACGCACGAAGGAGGTTCAAGAAGCACTTTGGACCTCTAGACCAAACGGTCACCATTCAGAACCATACCCTGGTTCTTCTCGACTCTTCGAGGATAATCGAAGAGGATTACCGTCGGTTACGAGCCGGGCCAAATCACGAGTTTAAAGAAGACGAGACCACGAGTTTTGTGCAATCCTTACAGCCAGGTTCGTTGCTGATTATGGGCTCTTGTCAAGAGGATTCCGAGGCTCATACTTTGGTTTTTTCTTGTGTAGGTGACAAGGCGCATCCGGTCGTTCTGTTTACCCATATTCCGCTTTTCCGACCTGACACTGCCAATTGTGGACCGTTGCGTGAGTCGGGGACTATTCGAAGGGGGGCTGGTCCCAACTATCAGAGTAACATTGGCAAGCACGTCTCTGCGTTCCTTTTGGATCACCTCCATCCCACGATGGTTCTCAGGTGAGAGAACGTTAGTATATAATCATAATGATATCCTGATGCTGATCGTTGGTTAGTGGAGATGATAGGGACTACTGTGAAATTGCCCACCATCGTTCGGGTCTGCCTCCCATCCGAGAGGTTACGGTCAAGACTTTTTCCGAAGCCAGGGGCATACGAAGACCAGGATTCCAGCTTCTCACCTTGTTTCAACCATCGCCCGCTTTGACCACCACGCATCTGGATGTGCCCTGCTTCCTACCAAACGCACATGGGATCTACTACACCGTTTACCTCCCCCTGGCATTTCTCACTGTCTTCCTGCTGCTCATCTGTAACATCCGGCAGCCCCGGAGATACAACGCATCGATCATCGAAGACGGAGCTACCTCTGATTCTCCTGAGGGAAGCTCACCGCTTTTATCCCCCATCATGCTTAGCCCCAACCCGCCGATGTCGATTCAAATAAACGTTCGGTCGCCCATGCCGAACAGTGGGTCGAAATTTTATTCGGCCTCCCACGCACGACTTACTCCGAGGAATTTATCCCCACTTCCCACCCCACGTCCTTCTCCAAGATCGTCCACTTTGAACTTGGACGACGACGATTACGACGAATTGTATCCCGCACAGTACGCGACCCGGAGGGACGATCTCCCACCGGTGTTTTTGAACGGAATCCCTCCAGAGTTCCAGCGGTTCCAACCAGAGAACCGGCTTCTCACACCGTTATCCTCAAAATTCCCCATGCCAGACCCGAAACGAGAACTCCCTCGCTTCACCCACCGTCGCGCCGCTTCGTTGAACTATACTTGGTCCTTCGTTTTCGGAGGTCGACGCAGGCGCCTTTCAATGCCCATCCTTACGTGGGAACATCTGTGGGCCTGGTTCCAAGGCTCGGTGTCTTTTGCCCTGGATCTCGTGAGAGGGAGGCGGGTAGGGGGAGCCAACCTGGCCAGGGATATGCTCATGGACTGTCTATCGGTGTTCCTCGCCGCTGGTTTGACGTGGTCTGTACTTTGTTGGTGGTTCTTACAGTGATTTGTTTAACCCATCCTCCAATTTCCCGTTTTCACCTCTCCGATGTTTGCGGACAGTTTTCACGGATTATTGTTCCTTGCGTTCAATCATTTTTATAGAATAGGACAGCGTACATATGCATGGACAGGTATATATATGGACAGTTTGAGTAGTGGATGAGATAGAATGGATGTGGGAGCTCGTCGGTTGGTGTGTACGTATGTTAACTAATGTGTTGAAAACTACGGTGGAATCAAGGTCATTATACGGTTTTACTGGTATCTGGGGGGTTCTGCATCTCCGGCTTGCGGAACGCCAGGGATAGTGCAGCGTGGATGGTCATTTGCGCGGGATTGAGCGCAGTAGCGTATTCGGTGGAAAATGCAGCACTGCATGCCTGATGTCCGTCCCCATGGGCCCATTCCTCCTCATCATCGCAACCAGCCGTACAGGGGGCAGAACGGAGATTAATTCGTCAAAGGAATCACGTATCTTCACCTTAGAGCCCATCCTATTCCGATGGGCTGTTTTCCAGGGAATGGCATCAAAACGACGGCGCATTAGATGTTCCCCCAGGGCCACGACCCCATGCAATATCAGTCGTGACTCGTTGGATCCTCTGTAGGATGTCGCTCCTCCTACGCACTAATGTGACGAGGTACGAAGGATCTACCGAAGCCTTGTATTATATAGGTGGTGCCGGGGGGAAACCCGTTGCGAAGTTACCCTGGGTAGCACAGGGTAGAGCTCTGAAACTCTATTTGGAACGGTCGCGGTCCTTGGCAACCAACTGTATGCCAAAAACTGGACCATACACACCTCCGTATCAAGACGAGCTTCCGTATTCGCCTTGGATGTTTAGGGACACGTGTCGACAGATGAACGAGTTGAAGTGCGTGTATGACCCAGCATGCGGCGGGAGGCGGTCCGACATCCCCGAAGTAGCTCTACCCAACCGCTTAACTCTGTATTCGGTTTTGGCAGGCCGGGAGTCTGGCCCTTCCGTCTGGTTTGTAGTCCGTAGGGCCTTCACCGACTATTCTACATTAATGTATCGGGGCCGGTTGTCGCGATTTGCGTAATAGTAGTAAAGATAGTTGCATTCTCTGGACAACAGTGTAATCGACAGAGGTAAGACCAGCCGTACCTATTACTCATAATCCCTAATACCCTGGGAACCAGACAAAACACATACGACGGTAAAATTAAACAACATAAAACTGGGAAGACGCGAAGCAATTGGCTCTGAAAACCCCCATCACAAACCCACGTGGGCTTAAACCCACATGGCGGCCATGAGGTTCAGGCGAGGGAATCTGAAGACTGTGAAGACGAGGACGCCGCCTGCGACGGAGTAGATGATTGTCTCACGGAAATTTCAGGCTGCCACGAGGCAGCAGAAACACGGACCATCCGGTTCAAAAACACGTTCTCCAACGAAACGTCTCCCCAGCAGCATCCTGGGTGGCCACTAGCATGACCATTCAACTTCTCTCTCTGGTTCAATCGCGTAAGGCTCAAGTGTAGCGGAGGCGATATACCATTAAACACACCGCTATGAATTTCTGCATCACCTTCGCCATTTTGGCGGCCAGCTTCAATCTTGTAATCGGCCGGCGCTTCTTGGTGAAGTCGGTGATAGGGATCTATGGGAAATGTGAGGTGACGTAGGCCAAACGGGTTTCGTAGATTTGACCTTTGATTGCCAGGGTGAACAGCCGACGAGCTAGAAGGGAAGGTCTGTCAACAGAGCCGATGATGTCGATGGGCGCCGACCGGATCTCTCACCTGTAATCTGATCATAATCTGAAGGCGGTCACCGTTAAACAAGGACTTATCGTCCCGTCCTTCAAAACCTTCCCAGTTGCCTTCCAACGCATCGGAGAGACAGATCCCTTCCTTCCCATCGACAATAAACTTGATAACCTTGGGCTCCTGAAACGTTGCGTGGCCTCGAGTGACTTTGTAGGGCTCTTGAAAGGCCGGACCACGCAAAGTTTGTTGTCGGTGGGCTTGTGGTCGCTCTTGTCTGTCATTACTCTCGCTCGTGAGACCAGATTGGATGGTCTGTACAGCCCTATCTGTGTGGGACGGATAGGTGTGCTATATTCCATTTTTAGCACTTTCGTGGGAAGGATAGTGTAAAGGGAGGAAACGACCTGGGGTTGAATTGAGAGGATCCCTATTGGGTTGGGTCTGTCATGAACGAGGGGACCATGCTCCTGTGATATTTCCGTTTGTACGGGCCGGCGACGTCGACAAATTAGACGATCGATCATACCGTTGGTGGCTGGTGCCAATCATCTCGGGCGGAGAGAACACCGGTGGGGTGGTACGCAGTTGCGTATTGAGGGGGGACAGTTACAGGGGGATAGTTCGTAGAGACGCGGTGAGACGAGAGGCTGCGTTGGTAGTAGACGGGTAGTCGGCGCTGTTCGAAGTCGAAGTGGATTGGATGTGGATGAAGAGAACCGAGGCCATCGTATGTCGGGTGGGACGACTCTGAATAATGACTTGGGGGATTCATTCAATCGTGGAATGCGGAGTTGTTAGAGGTGGCAGGGAGAGGCAGGCAGGGGAGGAAGTTGTATTTAAGACGGGGGTACGTGGGGGTAGGCGCACGCGCGCACGCTTCACCAGGCAATGTGCCCGTGACCTGGCCAGTTGGAATAAAAAAGTATTAGCTTATGGCGTGATCTGCTCATACCTAAGGGCCTCAGCCCTCCACCGCGATTTCCAATTTCCAGGGGACCCCAATCACTTGCGATATGGATCGGCACTTGCCACTCATCGATTTGACATCTTGCCTTGGTCGGTAACGGTCACACGCTGTCATCGTAGCGCCCCCGGGTTTTTTGTTCTCACGATACATGCATGATACGGTGCGAGGGGAAAGAGGAACATTTCCCGGCGCTTTTCCGGTGAGGGAGTGACGTCATACTCCCCTTGTAAGCGCCGAGTCGTCATGTCCGAACGAACGCCCAAAAAAGCGCATTCAAATGAACACATCACGAGGTTCCTCGGCGTCTCGGTCTACCATATTATGCTCGGTGATCTCCCGCATCTCGATAATGACATGCGGTAGACCCCCTCCGCACACCTCGTTCCCACTACCACACAGTTCCCAAAAATCAACGATACATCCAAGCTCCTACTACGTATGCGTAGTTGACGACGACACCACCGAAAGCGGATCGAACACGAAAGAACTAGCCTGCGAACGGTAAACCTTGAACCACCGACTGCGGTAGCGTTGCGGAAACCTGTCTGCCGAAATGAAACCAACTCTCATTGCGCACTTCTATAGCAAGCGACACAAATGAACAATGCACGGCTTATGAGACGGATTACACGCGATCTCTACGTTGCCCCACAACACTGCCCGGTCTTTGCCGGGATGGTCGGTTTCCAAAAACACACGTGTAAGTATCGCCCGTGATGCGGGATAGAATAGCTTGAGCGGGTTAAAGCGTCGGAGAACACCGTTAATCGCTGACTTGCAGAAATATGGTGGAGGTCACATTCGGCGCTCGGAAATATCCGTCCTGGCTCGCCACACGGGTCAGGATGACTCAACGGAGAAGGTCAATCGGGCCTGGTGTTAGACAGACGGTGGGGATCGCCGACAAGCGCAGAGTGGCGCATCGCTTACGCGAATCAATCCGCTTTGCCACGGATTCATTTTTTTCAGGGCAGATCACCACACTCCGGTCGGATTTCTGGTCAACTCTTGTTTCCCCACCGCCAGTTGCTACCTTCTCGGAGAAGGTGGGTGGATACCGCTTATTCTCATAGATTCCCGCCCACAGTCTCATCCAGGCCCCATAACCCAAGCGTGTCCGGCCATTTTACCAACTGGTACTGAGGCCTGAGGACTGGCCATGGCGAAGGCGACGCGCTGTTCGGCGAATCGCCCCTCGGTACCTGTCTCTCTTCTATCGGGTTTACATTCCAATTCACGTCCTACATGACATAACATAACGCGATCATGTTTTATCCGGCATCCCACGAACGCCTGGATCACGACAAGGTCCTGCAACAGGACTCAGATGCTTCTTTTTTGATCGGCCGGGACGTGACGGTCATGATCTCTCATCGGTCGGTGTATGCCGAATGTCGTGTTTAAGTTTGAAGTCAAAGAGTTCCGGCAGGCTACCGACATTGACAAGGTCATCAATAACACCCACTGCCTCGGCTAACCGGCCGTAACTGGCGGACACTTATGCAGAAACTGAATAATATTTATCTTAAGCGGGTGGGAGGTGGCTCGTGGGACATTCCGTTAATGCTTACACGAACTCCCAAATCTGGAATCAATAAGGTTAGGACCCAGGGGATCATTTACACCCCAGGAGCCGCCCCGCAGGCGGGACAACGCCGAGGTTGACGTTGAGCTTTCGCGGTCGGTTATCAGCGAACCAGCTGTTTCTCTCAAGCAGAGAATCCGGTGCTCCTCTCGCAATCTTTACGGTTGGCAGTGGCAGGAATCCGGCGGATGACCATTGAATGAAACCCAAGGAAGAGCCAGGGGTGTCAATTTGAGATTCCAGATTCCAACACGCAACCTGGCGAAGTTTCCTGTGCTGCGAATCACCCACCGTGCCACGAGAACGCTTCTTCGGCTGCTCGTCTTTCTCCTCGACTTCCCTCCCTGACCCCCGGAACTGGTGGTCAGCACACCTCTTCAGGGCTCATTGGGGCGGGGAGTGACCGATGACGTAGACCCTAAATCCGGGTTACCTCTCAGTAAATCGCATGTTCTTTCCCTTCGGTAGGGATCTTACAGGAAGCTGTTAACTGGATACGCACTTACCGCGAGGACATCTGCGAACGACTTGAACTCGGGATATAACCTAACTATGCGTACGTACCAAAAGTTCCTCACAAGTGCAAGATGCTATCCTCCACCAGCCGCCCGATACGGAGCGACCTCCGAATCGACCTACCTGCACCGCGCAGATGGCTTTTGGATTCAGGACGGTCCGAGACTATTAGTACCATACTGTTTCTGGGGGAGGGGGGTTATACCGACTGGCCAGTGCTGGACAGCCCCAGCTGCTTGTTGCTAACGCGGGTTACGGTTATCGTGGCGATGTTCGGGTTTACCCAGCGGCCCTTACCAAGTGAATGGGACGTCACAATCACTCATCAGCTGACAAGAGGCGTTCCAGACCCCGCCCCCTTTCTCTTCATCTTGTGTATGGCATGGCGGAAAGGTCCGAAAGCTACCCCCGAGTCGCGGCGAGTGCCCGTAATTTGAGCCGGGCGGATGTTCCCGAAGTTCGGTTCGAACCGAACCGCTACCAGTCAAATCCCAAAAGAATCGACGGGCCGAACCGAACCTAAGGAACCGAACTTCGAGAACACTGGTCCCTGCTCCTGGAATCCTTGGAGGAGCCCGGGTGTTTCGCATTTGGGCGATCCTTCACGATCTCGATATAGCCCGGCGATCGGAGAATGGAGAGGAAGTAGGCGGATGGACGGAAATGATCACCGTGCTGCGTTATCTCCTACTCGTCGTCGATTTTCTCGAATACGGGTGTCCGCTCGGGTTCGGATGGATCAAGAGGAGCAAATATTTAGTGGGTAATTGTCTGTCTACGGATATATTCAATATAGATCTACGCGATCTCCGTTTCCTTGAAGAAGAGTTTTTCTTCCATCGGGATAAGGTCCGATGACACGACCAGTTCAGGGAACCCCCTGTATTGGGCTCAATCTGCCCGCGATGGATCTGTATCTGGAATTCAGGCTGAGTTCAGGCTGAGAAGGTACCTCGTTGACGGTCAAGGGAATGACACCATGACCAGTTGTGTCCCTCGTAAGGATGAACGTTACACATCCGTCTCTGCTCTTGCCACCAATACGACGTACAAGTCGAACGTCTTTCCCGAGGAGCCTGTTCTTGGGGGTCGCACCAATTCGTTCACGGCGGCAAGATGTGAGGCGGCGGGCCTGACGGCTCGATCACTACGGTTTCGGCCGCAGTATCAAGTGGCGTCGAGGGTTCGCGCACACCACAGGATCTTCAAGACGGATAGAGTACCGAGCACTGTTAGGTAGCTTGTTGGTGTCTAGTACAAAAGTTCCTGTCCTTATATACTAAACATTCGTGTGCATGAAATCATAGGTAGAAAAAGAAACATAAAACATATGTCGAGTGAAATGGTAGCCGACTCGTGGCGCGGAGACGGGCCGGGCCGGGATCTTACACGAGAACGTGCATGTACTGATTACACGGTAACCCGAGCGGGAAGCGCAGGAGCGCATACAATAGAGAACGCAGAAACTCACGGACGTATTCGACTCCGAGGGATTGATTACATGCCACTGGCGTTTAGTTTGCGGTCTATACGGAAACATGTGGTGATTGGCTCCGAAACTTCCACGTCGGCGTGAGGCTCTGGTGAAGGGATTCGGAGACTACGAAGACGAGGACGCCACCTGCGGTAGAGCAGGTGGCCGTTCCACACAAATTTCAGGCTGCCACGAGGCAGCAGAAACCCGAACCATCCGGTTCAAAAACACGTTCTCCAACGAAACGCCTCCCCAACTGCATCCCGGGTGACCACCGTCGTGGCCGTTCAGTTTCTCTCTCTGACGCAGTAGCGTAAGACCCAAGCACGATGGAGGTGATGTACCGTAAACGGACCTTTATGAATTTCTGTATGCTCTTTGCCACTTGGGCGACCAACTTCATTCTTGTGATCGGTCGGCGCTTCGCGGTGAAGTCAGTAATAGGGATCTATGAGAAGTATGAGATCGACGTGGGCCATATGAGTTTTGGAGGTTTCACTTTTGATTGCCAGGGTGAGCAGCCAACGAACTAGAAGAGGTGATTGGTCAACAGGCTCGATAATGGATGCCAACCGGATCTCTCACCTGCAATCTGAGGATAATTTGAAGGCGGTTGCCTTCAAACAAGGACCTATCATCCCGTCCTTCGAACCCTTCCCAGTTGCCCTCCAACGCATCCGAGAGGCGGATCCCTTCCCCGCCATTGACAACAAACCTGATAACATCGGAACCCTCAAACTCCGCATGGCGTCGGGTGAGTTTGTAGGCCTCCTGACGGGCCGGGCCGCGTGGAATCGGTCGTTGGTGGGCTTCAAGTTGTGGTTGCTCCTGCCTGTCGTTACTCTCGCTTGCAGGACATGATTGAACGATCCACACCGCCTCTTCTGCGTGAGACAGATAAGTGTCCTGGAATATACTTCGTTAGTAATTTCATGAGAGGACAATGCCAGAAGGGAGAATGACCTGGGGTTGAGTTGATAAGCTCCCTATCGAGCTGGGTCCATCACGAGCGAGTGGGCGATACTCCTGTATCTTTTTGTCAGTGGGGTGCTGGCGGCGCTGGCGAGTCAGTCGATCGGCCATACCGTCGGGGGCTGGTGCCAAAGTGGCTCATCTCGGGCGGGGAAGATACCAACGGGATAGTGTGCAACTGCTTGTTGAGTATGAAGTGTACCAGGGGGACAATCCGCAGGTACGTTGTGGGAAGAGAGGCTGGGTGGGTATTGGTCGAGCAATCGGTGTGCTTCAAGGTCGAAACCGGTTTCGTACGGACGCAACGAAACAAACTCATCATATGTCGGGTATGGTGACCCTGTATAGTGACTCGGGTCCATTTGAACAGGGGAATGCGGAGTTATGAGAGGCGGCTGGGAGAGAGACAGCCACGGTCGGCGTGCTTTTAAATCCAAGGGTATCCATGTGGGTTGGCGTATCTACACCGTTGGCCAGGCGATATGCGTCGGGAGTAAAATGCGTTGGCTCGTGGCGTGATTCCAAACGTCCCCCCATAACTTCCATTTCCCAGGAGACCCCCACTTCCTGGCGCCGATTCAGGCTCGGTGGTTTTTCGGGCAACGAAGGGTTCTGGGTTCTTGCGATCCGCAGGGGGGAACAGTCTCGGTCCCATTTGATCGAAGTAATGTAAACGCTGCTTAGCTTTGGCACTGGCGTCTGCTGGCTTCTCGACCCAGTCCACGGATACCAGGGCCGAAATTGAAATAGTATTTGCCTCCGTCGCTGGTTCCTGGGAGGGGTGATTCACCAAATGGCGCGTCGGTTTCTGATCCTGGGTCGGTAGATAAGGGGGCTAGAGAGCTTGGCGAACGTCGGGTGGGGTACTAGTCCCCTCAAGGAGTCCACTAATAGTAATGACGATCACCGCTGAGGGATGTAGCGTATAGTAGTGTGGTACCAAGATGGGAGCGTGGGCGGGAAGCCGCAAGAGCGAGGACACTCTACACTGCGCCTTGCCAAGAGGGTGGATAATATGCCGTCCCAAATCCATCGCGCATCGCACAAGCATACCGCCTGTCGCACAGGCGACCTGACTCCATTGGATGGGGTTCCCTGCCCCCACCCCGAACTACCGAGCGGAGGCAGGAAGATGGCACTGTCGACTTTATTAGTATTTAGGGGTATTTTCAAGGAGGTGTGTTTAGACGGAGCGGCCGCGGAATTGTCCGGTTACAATGCCTATTGGCGCGTAGTACAACCTCTGGTTTAACTGCTGGGCCGGCATACATACTATTACAAATTTCTCAATAGCTCTCCCGGTAATTAGATAGACAGGGGTTGTGGCGACAGAAAAGCCCCGAGCTGGAAATCAAACACGGCCCTATGTAACGGTGACCAGACGTGCTCTCAGGTACTTGCATCTGAGGACTCCCCTTTAGTTAAGTCAAACCCAGGTGGTAAGGTAAGATAACACATCGTTTACCACACCGAGAGGTCGAATTTCCTTAACGGGATACTCGGGGCTCATTTGAAAGTGTTGAGCGTTGGGCGCCGGCAGCAACTGATAAAATAGTTGGGGTCGCCAACAGCGGGCCGCCACTCCCGGTCTACAGTGGTTGACGTTGAGCAGCGATCGGATCACAGACCTTCAAGTTGGACAATCCCACGGCCGTTCCGTCAAACAGAGAACGGCCGTACCTCCTTGGAAACACCCCTAAATAGTATTAAAGTCGACAGTACGATCTTCCTGCCCCCAGACGGCAGCCTGGGACGGGGCAGGAAACCACTTCCAGTGGAGTCAGGTTGCCTGCGCGACAGTGGGAGGCTTGTGCGATGCGCAATGGTATTGATCCTTCGTGCATTTGGAAAAGCATAACGAATTCCGTAGCAAAGCGCACTTTGCCAGCTGCACGTCACCAATCGACGTGCATTTCTCGCGAATCAAACGCGAACGATCAGTCACAGTCCACCGGGCTCACCTGGAAACGATCTGAATCACCGTTTGTGGTTGAGACAACTCTCAGTGGGTAATCGTGCGCGACAGCCATGGCAGCGGTATTCACAAAGGGCGCACCCGATGCAAACGTGCTCAAGAATTCAGATGAGCCGAGGTGTACGCTTGTGCCGGTGGCCGTGGAGGATATTGAGTGGGAAGGGGGAGGCGACTCTGAGACACCGTGGTGCCGGCGGTAGGGGACTTCCGAACGAAACCGAGCTGCGTAGAATCGTGTGGGGATATAGGCACCGAGTGTGATCTCCGGGCGCAGATGCGTGTCAGCGACTCCCCAACGCCCGCGCAAACCGTCGATAGCGAATTTTGAATGTGTTTGGGTGCCTCGGAGTCAAAATCATCTTCAGAACGTAATCGATCTCCCTTTTGCCAAGCGACTGTGAGAGTCACAGCATCAGGGGAATCCATTTCAGATTTCACGCGATTGTGCGTTGTCGGCGGGCTTTGCTTTAATCAACGTCCAAAGGATGAAGTGAGTGGGAGAATTTTAAGCGTATCCGTGTGCCAACCAATGCGCCGCCCTATTTTATCGCCCTCACTTCAAGGGGGATAGGTGAATCCCACCTCTGAACAATGAACAGGACCCGAAAAAAAACTTCAAGGGGTTTCATTCACCTTGAAAGAACCGCATCACAAGATCATCACCTCCCCAATGGAAAAATACACCATCACCATAAAACCCCTATTGCTAACCTTGGCGCTAATCCACAAAATGGCGAACGCTGGTTTTGCATCGAGAGACTGTTTTCCAGGGAATGCAACCCGTATTGATGTTTACCCTTTCGTCAGGGAAACGCCGAGTCAGCTTCCGCGGTGGAAGTATTTGGGACGATAGGAGTACCCTACGAGCGCTTTGAAATATATATGGTAACAACCACAAGTACAATCCACACTCCTGCAGCTACGGCGGATGTTGCTGGGGGTATCACTTTCGGGGATAGTCGGGAAAAGCTCCAGAGCAGTTGGGGGGTTTTGTTCCCTAATGGTCGCGAAAGATTACCCAGTGGTTGGGATAGCTCGGTGCGAGGAGGGGTCGCATCGGTTCGCTCGCAATGGCAAGAACGCCCGGGAATTGCCAGGGTGTATAATAAATTCGCGCTGGAGTGTACATCAGCAAATCGTGGAATATCTGGGTCTACCACTTTCGTAGACCATGATATTACAGTATACGATTTTCCACGATTTGCTGATATAGGGGGAATGGATATATTCAGCTTTGGCAGATCGATAACCGAAGACCATGGGTTTTCATCCTCTGGGAAATCGAAGTGAAATCAGCTGTACACATGTATTACCCCAACCTCTGGGAACCGGACAAAACGCATTCGACAGCAACAACGCTTAATGACAGGAGCATGTAGCGACTGGATCTGAAAATGTAAGGAGTTTCGAAGACTACGGAAGCGAGGACGCCGCCTGTGATGGAACGGACGGCAGCTCCGCGCAAATTTCGGGTTGCCACGAGGCAGCGGAAACGCGAACCATTCGATTCAAATACACGTTTTCTAACGACATGTCTCCCCAGTTGCATCGTTGGTCGCCACCGTCAGGGCCATTCGATTTCTCTCTCTGATGGAGTAGCGTAAGACCCAAGTGCGATGGAGGTGGCGTGCCATAAACGTACCTTTATGAATTTCTGCATGCTCTTCGCCACTTGGGCAGCCAACCTCATTCTTGTGATCGGTCGGCGTTTCTTGGTGAAGTCGGTGATGGGTATCTACGGCAAGTGTGAGATCGACGTAGGCCAAATGGGTTTTGTATATTTCACCTTCGATTGCCAGGGTGAACAGCCAACGAACTAGGAGGGATCATTGGTCAACAAAGTCGATGATGGACGCAGGCCGGATCTCTCACCTGTAATCTGATCATAATCTGAAGGCGGTTGCCTTCGAATAAGGACCTATCGTCCCGTCCCTCAAATCCTTCCCAGTTGCCTTCTAACGCATCCGAGAGACGGATCCCTTCCTCGCCATTGACAACAAACCTAATAACATCGGAACCCTCAAACTCCGCACGGCGTCGGGTGAGTTTGTAGGTGTCCTGACGGACCGGGCCGCGTGGAGTCAGTCGTCGGTGCCGGTGAGATTGTGGTCGTTCCTGTCTGTCGTTACTGCCGCTCGTAGGACCCGATTGGATGGTCCGCACAGCCCACTCTGCGTGGGACACAGGGGTACCCTAAGATACATTCCGTTAGTACTTTCATGAGGGGACGGCGCCGGAAGGGGAGTAACCTGAGGTTGAGTCAAAATCCCCACTGGGTTGGGCCTATCACGAATGAGCGGACACTCCTGTGTATTTTTGTTAGTGCTGGCGTTGGTAACTCAGTCCATCAGTCATACTGGCAGGGGCTGGTGCCAAGGTGGCTCATCTTGGGTGGTGGAGATACCAGCTGGACGATGCGCAACTGCGTGTTGAGTGGGAAGGGTGCCGGAGGGATAACCTGTAGGTACGTGGTAGGATGAGAGGTTGGGTGGGTATTGGCCGGGTAATTGGTGTGCTTCAAAGTTGAAGTCGATTGCGTACGGTTGGAGAGATCCGAGGCTTTCGTGTGCCGAGTAAGACGACTCCGAGGAGCGACTCGTATTCATTCCAACCGAGGAATGCAGGGTTGTGAGAGGCAACGAGGAGAGAGGCGGCCATAGTAGGCGTGCTTTTTATACCCTGCGGGATCCATGGACGTTGACGTACCCACGCCGTTGGCCAGGTGATATACGCCGAGAGTAAAGATGGGTCGGCTTGTAGCGTGATCAACCGCTACAACTTCCATTTCCCGAGAGTTCCCCACTCCTGCTGGCGCCGATTCACTGGGCTCCGACCGCTGACGAAGGATCTGGGTTCTTCCGATCAAGGAGCCATCTGATCGAACCAAATGCTGTTCGGTTTTGGCACCGGCGTCTGCTGGGCTTTCTCGACACAGCCGGCGGATGCCAGGGATGAAATTGAAAGTGTCCACCTCGGTTGCGGGCGGAACGTCCCGCCCGATGCAGGTTAGTGGGATCGAGCGATACACCGAACGGTGTGTCGCATGTCGTGCGTGTATTTCTCGTGAATCGAACGCGAATGATCATTCAGAGTCCGTCAGGTTTACTTGCAAGGCCATCTGAGCCCTCAACGTTTCAACGTTTGTAAGCCGTAATGTAAATTGGCACCGCTCGCGGTGGGTAGCAGTTTGTGATAGCCATCTAGCGGACTTCACAAAAAGCGCACTCAATGCGAACCCGCTCAGTAATTCGGGTGAGCCGAAGGGTGCGTTTGTCTGGGTACGGAGGAGGATATGCGTGGGAAGGTAGGAGTAAGCCTGAGGAAACATGGTGCTGGCGGTGGGAATCTTCCGAGCGAAACGGAGCTAGACGTAGGAACCGCGCGTGCATTCTCCATTTTGAAACGGGATACGGATGTGCGTGTATCGGTGACTCTTCTGCCGTCGGGCGGTTTTGAAATGCGCTGACTTATCGGCGCCCCGGAGTCAAAATCTTCTTCAGAACGTAATCGATCTCCGTTCTTCTAACTGGCTGTGAGATGGGAATTTTCGCAGTTGCAATCACCATCAAGAGAATCCATTCCAGATTGCATGCGATTGCGTGTCGTCAACGAGCTTCCCTTTAGTATCCAAATATGAAGTGAGTGAAGAAACGCGGGGACGGTGCTGTCTTTGTTTAAAAGAACCGATTCAAACCTCAACATAAAATCATCACCTCTCCAACCGAAAAATATTTCACCATCAGAATACCCCTGATGCTGGCACTGACCCTGATCCATGAAAGAAAGGCAGCTGCCTCTGTACTGATGGACCGTGTTCCAGAGAATACGAGCCCCAGCCCGGGTTTGCCGTTGGCCCTTTCGTCGGGGAAATGCCGAATTGGAAGTTTTAGAACGATAGGAGTACCATACGAGCGCTTCGAAATATTATAACAACCGTCAGTACAATCCACACGTCTGGACCCACGGCGGATTTCACTGGGGGTATCACCATCCGGGTACAGTCAGTAAAAGATCCAGGAGTCGCTTAGTAATAGTCGTTTCCTGGTGGTTGCGAAACTTCTCAGGTCCGAAAATCTCAGGCTAACCACAGTCTGGTTCTATAGATGCCCTAGAGGATTTTATATCGCAAAGGACCAATATCCTCGCGGCGTACTAAGGATACTGCACGAGTCATATCGATGCGCTTCCATAGACTGGGCAATTTGACGGAGGCGCATGGAATCGCTCCAATCACTTGGAAGCGCATAGAGCTGACTGTCAACTACGGGCTACGTGAGTAGTGGGCATCAGTGAACGTCGGAGTTACTTATTTGATCGAAAAAAGCAGGAAAAAGTAAGAAAAAGCGGGGAAAAGCACAATAAGCAGAGAATAAGTGATAATGAAAAAG
>Ga0307511_10000606_pt1 | contig 38444 bp, 28 predicted proteins | sample 13_EM_MG_FD_200266 | JGI IMG/M metagenome (GOLD analysis project Ga0307511, IMG submission 200266) | Populus trichocarpa ectomycorrhiza microbial communities from riparian zone in the Pacific Northwest, United States - 13_EM | ecosystem: Host-associated > Plants > Roots > Unclassified | place... | reverse complement strand
TTCGATCCGCACCCGCTCGCCGTTCCAAGCCCCGTCGAGCGCCGGCACGACGTCGAAGCGATCGGTCGACCGCAATTCCTCGATGCGCGTCGTCCGCTTGGTCGACTGAAGGTGCGCCAGAACGCCGTCGATCAGAGCGGCATCCGCGTACGTCCGAACGCCGGACACGAAACGGCCCGGCGTCATTGGGTCCGCCTTCGTCCAGACTACGGTCGCTTCGAGATTGACCGCCGACGGCCAGCCTTCGATCGTCAATTGCAGGACGGCCTTCTGTCCCATCTCCACCGGCCGGGCGTGGCGGAAACGCGCGCCCTTGACCGAGATGTCGCACACCAATACCGGTAGCGACGCGAACTGCCCCGACAGCGAGGGTTTGATGAGATATCTCTCGGCAGTGCGCAGAGTTCTGGCAGGGGCCTCGTACATAAATGAACGCGGACGGTATAGCACGCTCCGGACCGTGCTTGTGAGCCCGATCACTCATAATGCGCGGCCATGCCACGCTACGACATCGTCACATTCGATTGTTACGGAACGCTCATTGATTGGGAGTCCGGAATCGCCGGCGCATTTCTGCGCGCTGCTGCGGACGACGGCGTGTCGCTGACGCGCGACGGCATTCTTCGCGCCTATGCGAACGTTGAGCACCGCGTCCAGGCTGAGGGTTATCGCAGTTATCGCGAGATCCTCCGCGATACCACAACGCGCGTTGCCAAAACCCTCAGATGGCCACTCGATTCAGAGCGTGCGGGATTCCTGGCAGACAGCCTGCCGTCCTGGCAGCCGTTTCCCGATACCAATCCCGCCCTGGAGCGGCTCGTCGCGTCCGGCTGCAGACTCGGCATCCTCTCGAACATCGACGACGATCTCCTTGCCGCTACGCGCGAGCACTTCACAGTCAAGTTCGACATCATCGTCACCGCACAACAAGTTCATTCGTACAAACCGGGCCACGCACATTTCCTGACCGCGCGAAACCTGATCGGAGATTCGCGCTGGTTGCACGCCGCCGAAAGCAATTTTCACGACATCGTGCCGACGAACGTCCTCGGCATCGACAACGCCTGGATCAATCGCCAGCGTCGGCAGATGCTGCCCGGCGGGACGCCGAAGTTCACATTCGACGACCTCACCGGGCTGGCAGATGCGATCACTTAGAACCGCGGTTACGAAGTTTCGAGGTCGCGCTGTCCCGCGGCCCCACCACCCCGAGACCGCGGAACCGCGAGACTCCGAGACCGCCGTCTCAGAAGCGGAAGCTCAGCCCAACGGATGTTTTCAGGTCCGGATCTCCCACCCTGCTGTGGTTCGTGCCGACGATCTGCTTCGCATCGAAGCGCAAGCCCAGCGAGGGATTGAACTGAAATGTGATGCCGCCTGATATCTCTGGGTCGACCGCTCGTGTACTAATCCGATACTCACCCTGTGATCCGGACCCGTGAAAGTTGTCCGTCACGTAGCGCAGGCCACCGCTGACATACGGCTTCCAGCGGCCGGAAGTGAAGAAGTGGTACGAGACAGTCGCGTCGATCGGATAGAGCCGATGGGAAACGACTGACTGGGTCGTACCAAATGTGGGGAGGTATTCGTGGAAGCGCTGGCTGCTCACGGAGAGCTCGCCCGAAAAGCGATCGTTGAACATGTGATCGAACGACGCGCCGTAGGAAGCGCTGGCCTTCGATCCGGATACGCTCGAATACGAGACGAGCACGTCCGTAACGAAGATCGAAACGCTATTGGGACGACTGCGCTGCTGCGCGAACGCCGACGCGGCGACGAGCAACAGAGATACTGCCACGACGAGGGATTTCTGCATGACGAGCCTCCCTGACTATGTATTTACACAGTTTGACTCAGGATGCGCATGCAGGTTACAGATCGTTACATCCGTTCCACGATCATCGCCGCCGCCTCGCCGCCGCCGATGCAGATTGCGGCCATGCCGCGCTTCAGGTTCTGCGTCTCCAGCGCGTGCAGCAGCGTGACCAAGATGCGCGCGCCGCTCGAACCGATCGGATGCCCGAGGGCCACCGCACCGCCGTACACATTCATCTTCTCGTGCGGGATGTTCACGTCCTTCATCGCAGCCATAGCCACGACTGCGAACGCTTCGTTGATCTCGAACAGATCGATGTCGGCGACCGTCATCCCGGCGCGCTTCAGAGCGATGTCGATCGCCTTCGCCGGCGCCGTCGTGAACCACTCCGGCTCCTGCGCCGCGGTGGCCTGCGCGATGATCCGTGCCATCGGCTTGCGGCCGTTCTTCTGCGCCCAATCCGCCGAGGTCACGACCAGTGCGGCAGCGCCATCGTTGATCTTTGATGCGTTCGCCGCCGTCACCGTCCCGCCATCCTTCTGAAAGGCCGGTTTCAGCGATCCCATCTTGTCCAGCGGCGCCGCGAACGGCTCTTCGTCGTCGACGATCATCAACGAGCCTTTCTTCGACGACACTTCGACGACGGCGATCTCCTTCTTGAATTTGCCGCTGCGCACCGAATCCTGGGCACGGCGATACGACTCGCGCGAAAACTCGTCCTGCTCTTCGCGCGTGAAGTGATACTTCGCCGCGCAGAGCTCCGCGCAATTGCCCATGTGCTTGTCGCCGTACGGATCCCACAACCCGTCGTGGATCATGATGTCGACCAGTTTGCCGTTGCCCATCCGGTAGCCGCTGCGGGCCTGAGGCAACGCGTACGGCGCGTTCGACATCGACTCCATCCCACCGGCGATGGCCACCTCGTATTCATCACAGCGAATGTCGTTCGCCGCGTACATCACCGCCTTGAGGCCCGAGCCGCAGACCTTGTTCACGGTGACCGCGCCACTGCTGACCGGAATGCCGGCGGCGATCCCCGCCTGACGCGCAGGTGCCTGGCCGATGCCGGCCTGCAGCACGTTGCCCATGATCACCTGCTCGATCTGCTCGGCGGAGACGCCGGAGTTTTCGAGCGCGCAGCGGATGGCGATCGAGCCCAGCTTCGGCGCGGCCATCGAAGAAAGTGTTCCCTGGAATGACCCGATCGGCGTACGAGCGCCGCCGAGAATGACGATGTCTTTCATTGAATCTCCCTGCGGCAATACCGCCGCGATGTTCTATCACCCCTACGTGCCCGCGACCAGTACGCACACTCGACTGAGCCTTGGGCAACCAACGGTGCGGGCCGTGCCCGCGATATGATCGCAACGCCCGATAGGAGCCCTTTATGTCAATTACCGCCATCACGGACCGGCGCGTCCACATCCAGCCAGGCAATGTTCACAGCGTGCTCTCGCGGCACATGCTCGCCGACGGCTACGAGGTCGTCATGGACCTCGCCAAATCGAAAGGATCCTGGCTTTTCGACGCCCGGCGCGGCCGCGCCGTCCTCGATTTCTTCACCAATTTCGCCTCCTGTCCCATCGGCTACAACCATCCCCGCCTCGACAATCCGGAGTTCCGCGATCGCATCGCTACGGCTGCCATCAACAAGCCCGCCAACTCCGACATCTACACGACCTACATGGCCGAGTTCGTGGAGACGTTTGCGCGGATCGCGGTTCCCCCGTCGCTGAACAAGCACATGTTTTTCATCGAGGGCGGCGCCCTCGGCATCGAGAACGCGCTGAAGTCGGCGATGGACTGGAAGATCCGGAAGAATCTTCGCAAAGGTCTGACCGCGGAGCGCGGAACGCAGATCATGCATCTGCGCGAAGCCTTTCACGGCCGCACCGGCTACACGCTCTCGCTGACGAACACCGCCGATCCGCGCAAGACGCAGTACTTTCCGAAGTTCGACTGGCCGCGCATCGACAATCCGAAGCTGCGCTTTCCTGTCGATGATGATGTTGAGCAGCGCGAGAAGGCCGCCATCGATCAGGCCAAGCAGTTTCTGGCCGATCGCAAAGACGACGTCGCCGCGTTCATCATGGAGCCGATCCAGGGCGAAGGGGGCGACAACCACTTCCGCCCCGAGTTCTTCCGCGCCATACGCCAGCTCTGCGACGAAAACGACATGTTGCTCATCTTTGACGAGGTGCAGTCAGGCGTCGGTCTGACCGGAAAGATGTGGGCCTTCCAGCACTACGGCATCGAGCCCGACATGATCTGTTTCGGCAAGAAAACGCAGGTCTGCGGTTTCGCAGCCGGCGATCGCCTCTTCGACATCGACGACAACGTCTTCGCGGTCAGCTCTCGCATCAACTCGACCTGGGGCGGCAATCTGACCGACATGGTCCGCTCGCAGCGCTACTTCGAAGTGATCGACGAAGAGGATCTGGTCGGCAACGCAGCCACCGTCGGCGCGTACTTCATCAGCGAGCTGCAGCGATTCGGCGATGTATTTCCCAACCTCATCTCGAACGTTCGCGGGCGTGGACTCATGGCTGCCTTCGATCTCCCCAGCGGCGAGATTCGCGACGCGGCGCTCAGCGCGTTCATGGCCAACGACGTGATGGTGCTCTCCTCCGGCCATCGCTCGGCCCGTTTCCGTCCGCCTCTGAATCTATCGATGGATGAAGCAGCGGAAGGGATCAAGCGGATGGAGAAGGCGCTGCAGGGATTGACGTAGTGGCTGATACCCCGACACGTACGGCTTCGCCGTACTGCACAGACAGGAGCGTCTGTGCCACAACAACTGCTTCAATGTGGCACAGACACTCCTGTCTGTGCTCCGGCGCGTCGAGCAAATGAACCGCGAACGACTCACGCGCGCCGACTGGCTCCTGATCGCCGCTTGTCTGGCCGTCGTCGCGATCTCGCTTTTCGTCGTCCTCAACTGGTTCGGCGCAGCCTTCCCCGAGGCATCGATCGAATTTCGCTACGACCGCGGCTCGTCGGAGCAGCTCGCGGCGCGTGTGATCGCTGCGCAGCAGATCGACACCCGCGGAATGAAACACAGCGCCACCTTCGATTCTGACGACGAGGCGCGCATCTTTCTCGAACGTTCCCTCGGGCTGAAGAAAACGAACGAGATTCTGAAGCGCGATGTTCGCCTCTGGTCGTGGTCGCATCGCTGGTTCAAGCCGTTGCAGGAAGAAGAGTTCCGTGTCGACATCGCCCCCACCGGCGAAGTGAACGGCTTCAGCCATCGCATCCCCGAGGATCGCGCCCTCAACTCGCCGGACATCGCCAACGCCAAGCGCATCGCCGACGGATTCCTGGCCAGTATCAACGCCAGCAACGACCTTCAACTCGTCGCGCAGAGCGAACGGCGCCTGCCGAAACGGATGCAGCGCATCTTCACGTGGGATTCGCACACCATCCATCCTGCCGGCGCGCCGTATCGCACCATCGTCACCGTCGACGGCGATCGCGTCAGCAGCTTCTCGCGCCGCATCAAAGTCCCCGAGGACTGGCAAAGGTCGTATCGCGAACTGCGGTCGAAAAACCTGCTGGCGGGCAACGTCGACGCCGTCTTCCTCATCATCACCGGCGTCTGCATCGTGGCCATCTTCGTGATCCGCCTTCTTCGCGGCGATCTTCAGCTCCGCCTTCTCCTCGGCATCGGAATCGCGGCGGTCATCCTCGTCACTGGCACGGCCCTGAACTCATGGCCGAGCGTCCTGGCCGGCTACAACACGACGGATTCGTACCCGGCCTTCCTTGCTCGATTCGGATTCGGCGCCGTCGTACAGGGAATCGGAATGGCGGTGATGCTCGTCGTCCTCGTCGGCGCCGGCGAAGTGCTGTTCCGTGAGCGCCTGCCGAAACAGCTCTCCATCGCCCGCATCTGGAATCGCAGCGCCCTTACCTCGAAGCGCGTCTTCCTCGCCTTCGTCATCGGCTACACGCTGGTGGCCTTTTTCATGGGCTACCAGGTGGCCTTCTACCTGATCGCCGACAAATTCGGAGCCTGGTCGCCGGCCGAGGTGCCGTACGACGACATGCTCAACACCGCTTTCCCCTGGATCGCGGTGCTCTTCGCCGGATTCTTCCCCGCCCTCAGCGAAGAGTTCATGTCGCGCGCCTTCTCGATTCCCTTCTTCGAGAAAGTGCTCCGCTCGCGCGTGGCCGCCATCATCGCCGCCGGATTCATCTGGGGATTCGGCCACGCCACCTATCCCAATCAGCCCTTCTTCATCCGCGGCGTGGAAGTCGGCTGCGCCGGCGTGCTGATCGGATTCCTGATGATGCGCTTCGGCATCCTGCCGCTGCTCATCTGGCACTACACAGTCGACGCGCTCTACACGGCCATGCTGCTCCTGCGCTCGGGCAACCGCTACTACGTCATCTCCGGCGGACTGGCCAGCCTCGTCTTCGCCATCCCGATGCTGATCTCGATCGCGCTCTACATTCGCAACAAAGGCTTCGTGCCGGATCAGAATCTTTCGAACGACACGCTGCCGATCAAACCGGCGCCCGAGCCGCGCGAGGAACGGGTGCCGCCGGCCTTCACCCTCCCTTCGATGCCGGTCATGCGCGGAAAGATCATCGCCTGCGTTGTTCTCCTTGCACTGGCCGGCGGTGCGATCGCGCTGAATCTGCCATCGATCGACGACGTCGTCTCGTACCCCATCACGAAAGAGGATGCCAAGCGGATCGCCGCGAAGGTCAGGCCACCGGAAGCCAGCACCATGCGCACGATCGCCACGCCGGTGGAAGGCTTCCGCTCCTGGGATCAAACGTCACCGCGTGAAGACGGCGGCACGCCCAGCGGCTACGACGGCTTGGCCGTTGACTACATTCTCCGCAACGGCCTGCCGATGAAGTCGCTCCTCGGCGTGATGGAGACGAAGATCCCGACGGCGACCTGGATGATCCGTTCCTTCGCGCCGCAGGTGAAGGACGAGTACTTCATCGAAGTCGATCCTCGCACCTCGCGCGTGGCCGGCTATCACAAGTACCAGGACGAAAAACGCGCCGGTCCGCGGCTCGAGCAGCCGCAGGCTCAGGCGATCGCGCAGGGCGCATTCGCACGCTACGGCGCGAACGCCGCAGAGTTCGAACTGAAGGAAGCGCTCAACTTCCAACAGCCGAACCGGCGCGACTGGCTATTTCATTTTCAGGAGCGGAAACCGCTCGTCGCCGACGCCTGGCGGCGCATCAGCGTGCGCGTCGACGGCGCCGAGGTCACGCAGTTCTCAACGACTGCTAAGGTGCCCGACAGCGTCTACCGCGAGCCCACAACGCTGCTCAACATCGTCTTCACAGTTTTCAAAGTCATCGGCATCCTGGCCATTCTTTCGCTCGTCGTGGCCGGCTTCGTCATCGCCTTGCGGCGGCAGCGGTTCCCCTGGCAACGGGCGCTGCGCTGGACTCTGGCACTGGCGCCCCTCCCGCTGATCGGCGTTGCCTCGCGCTGGGAGCTGACGCTCTTCGAATACAACACTTCGATCACCTGGCAGACGTTCATCAGCAATCAGACCATCAACATCATTCGCAACGTCGGCGTGCACCTCGGGCTGATCTTCCTGGCCGTAGCCGCAATTGCCGCGGCCTATCCGCAGGCCTTTCACCTGGCCCGCCGCGAGTCACGTGCGCGCCTCGGCAGGTCGGCAGTGATCGCAGCCCTGACCGCGATCAGCATCGCCGTCCTCTTCAAGACCGGCGAACAGGCCATCGCCCTCCGCTTCCCGTCGCTGGCGTCGACGCATGGCATCAACGCGCCGGAATCCGTAGCCCTGCCGCTGCCCGGCCTGCTCGCCATCTTCTCGGCGATCCTCGTCTCGCTCAACATCTGCGCCGCTTTCGGCCTTTTCATCCTGGCCTTGCGCGGATTCGCGTCGAAGAGCTGGGTGCCGGCGACGATTGGGATGGCGGCAGTTTTCTTCGCCACGCTCGATTCATCCGCCAACCTGCGCCAGACACCGCTGATGCTCGCCAGCGCGGCGATCACGGCGCTCCTCGCCTTCGTCCTCATCCGCTACGTTCTGGGCGACAACCTGCTCGCCTACCCGCTGACGATCGCGCTCGTGACCCTCCTCGGCAACGGCGCAGATCTGCTCCAGAAACATCGCACCGATCTCACGATGAACGGGATGGCGTTAATCGTCGTGGCGGTGGCGCTGCTGATCTGGTCCGCAAATTTGAACCACAGAGACACAGAGATCACAGAGAATCCAACTCCGTGATCTCTGCGTCTCCGTGGTGAAAAAGGTTTCGAAGACATGCTCAACGACTACCACTTCATCACCCGCTGGCGAGTTCACGCCACAGTCAAAGAAGTAATCGACATCCTCGGCGATGCGGAAGATCTCCCCCGCTGGTGGCCGTCCGTCTACATCGAAGTTAAAAAACGCGGCGACGTCATCGAGCTTTACACCAAAGGCTGGCTCCCCTACACCCTCCGCTGGAGCTTCCGCGCCACCGAAACGCGCCCCGACGGCTTCGTCATCGAAGCCTTCGGCGATTTCGCCGGCCGCGGCGAGTGGCTCCTGACCCAGGACGGCGAAGACGTCGCCATCACCTACGACTGGCGCATCACCGCCGAAAAACCGCTGCTGAAACTCTTCTCCCCAATCCTCAAGCCGATCTTCGCCGCCAACCACCGCTGGGCCATGTCCCGCGGCGAAGAGAGCCTGAAGATCGAGCTGGCGCGCCGACACGGTGAGCCGCACGGCGAACCGCCGAAGGCGACGTTCCGGTGAAAGGGACGTCCCCTTACCGCACCGCGCCGTCCCGGCTCGGGCGTGGGCTCGGCAGGATGCGCAGGAAGGCTCGCGAGACGCCGCCGAAGGCTGGGTTGTTCGCAGGATGGACGAGAGTCGCCAGGAACAAGCGATTGAATCCTGTCTTCGATTGACTGCCAGGAAGACAGGTGTGTCATGGCCTGGCAATCGGACGATTCCATCGCCGCCGCCAGCATCGTCGGCGGTACGGTCATCCCGTTCAATAAGATGATCGACGCCGCCGACCCAGAGGCCTCGCCAGAACAGCCGACGGTCCTACAACCGATGGGCGTCCTCGCCCGGCGTCGGTTTCTAACCATGCTCGCGAACCTCTCGCCTTATGACGCTGATGCTGCGTCTGAACGAGACGAAGCAAGCATGTACAGAAACCCCAGCTAGGCAGGACGCCCGTCGGTTGATCGCGGAGTGATATCCGTAAGGAGCACTACGTTACGCAGGAAGAACCATGTGCCCGCCAAAAGCGGCGATCACGTCGAACATATAATCGGCTTCAATCTGCGTGAGATCGAAAATCCCGTACACCCGAGGCGCGTAGCCTGCTGCTAGCAAGCGCTCGCGGACGTGCGAGTCAGCTTCCGGTGAGGCGTTTGGAAATGAATCGCGAAGTGAAGCTCGGGTTGCTAAAAGTGGTTTGCCATACCGGAGGAGGTGAGGCGATTTGCACTCGCGAAGAAAGTTCTCGTGGCGAGCGATCAACACGAAATACTTCTCCAACAAGTCGTGTATTTCACGAAGTCGGGAACGCGCACGTTCAAATTCTAAAAGTGCAGACACCTCGTCCCCTTGACTGATCATTTCGGGTACAACGCACGCCGCCGTCACCAACATCCGATTGAATTCGTCACGTAACCCTTCCGCGGCGTGTCGTTCGCGAAAATGTTCGCTGAGTTCAGGCACGTCACGTAGGCACATCCACATCCGTGTCTCGGGATCAAATACAAACGTGTATCGGCCAATCCGGCCGCTCTTCAGCCACTCCCGAAGCATTGAGGAGTCGCATGCGGGGTATGTCTTGTCGTCAATTCGTACTAACCAATCGCGTCTCGCTTTGGCATTGCTCGACGCCGAACTCAGCTCACCCTCTCGGTGGTCCGCGCTTGAGTCCTGCGATGGCCGCACCTCGAATTTCGCGCTGCAGGCGTAGCAGGACATTGTCGGAGTGACAGAGGGCTGGCTTTTAAGAAAATGGTCCACACCGCAAGAGGGGCAACAAAATTGATAGCGCCCATTCTCGATCCTGCCATCGGCGACTAGCATCGTAATACTCCTAGAAACAGATGATTTAGCTCAGCTAACGGGCTGCGTCACACGCGTTCTAGCTGGCTTCCGCATTTGTGACACCGCCCGCCATTCGAGCAATGCCACGAGAGGTGCCACCGGCATTGAGGGCACCAATATGCCAAACCGGTGATCTTCCTTCCGCATCGCACACAAATCAGCATGTGGTGATTCTCCCAGCGTCCGCTGAATCCTTGGTGACGAGAGAGGAGTGTCGGCGGCAGCCCAAAACCATACCCGGTTGCGCCAAAGAGTTTCCGCGGCCACTCGGGTAGTAGCCTCATTTAGTGCAGCCGAATGCGGTCCGCTAGCCAGACGCTTCCGCACCCTATTCAGCGAGGCCCGAGCGCAGGCGCCCTGCCGGGATATGAAAACCGTACGCCGCGCCGGCACGAATAACTGTTTGATCGGCTGGACTGATCCTCTGGGTCGCCTTCCCGTCGCGGAAGGGCGCCTGATCGCACCGAAGCGGAAGACGTTATAGCGCCAAGGGTATGGAAAGCTGTCCCAGCGACACTCCTTCATTGAAGTCCATTACCGGGGGGGCGCTTGGATCGAAAACTAGTGCGAACCCGTACGGTCACACAACGTAACCACTTCAGGGAGGATTTTGTGAACTGCTTCGAACATCCTTCTCAGCCCGCCGTCAGTTTGTGTTCTCGATGCGGAAAGGGGGCCTGTCGATCGTGCGCCAACGATGTTGGAGGAGCAACGCTCTGCTCTTCATGTACGAACTTGGCACGAGCCGAGGCGAACCGCGAAATCGCTCAGCGAGCCCACGCTGTCGCTGCCGAGGAGCAGGACGTTCGCGATGTCGCGCGACGGCGGCTACGGCGGGCACACATTGTTGGTGGCGTTTGCGGCGTCGCCTTTGGGCTTATCGCGGGCATCGCTTTCTCTGAGCAGCCGAACTCACCGCTTGGCGGATCAGGAGTGTTCATACTTGTTCCACTGTTTGCCGCGTTCTATGCGTACGCATTCGCATCAATCTCTCTAACACTTCCGTTAATCTGGGGCTGGTGGTGGCGACTGTTTCGACGCGTCGGGTTTTCGTGCGCGGGCGGATGTGTGTTTTGGACTATTGCAATAACCACGTTCTTCACGGTTCCGCTATGGATTGCTATCGTGTATGGAGTGTTCGGCGGCGGCATATATGAATACCTGAAAGCGAGGCGCCTCGCTGCCCAAGGTCCGCATTGAACAGATGTCAATGAGTTCTGACTGGAAGCGGTAGATCTGACATATCAGAGGTCGCGAATCAGATCAGAGGGCCTGATCTTCAACGCCGAGGCGATCTGGAGAATGATCGTCAGCGTCGGAACATTGTCGCCGCGTTCGATGAAGCCGATGTAGGTGGCGCTCACTCCTGCGTGCTCCGCGAGTTGATCCTGGGTGAGGCCTCGCTCCTCGCGCAGCGTCCGGACGATGTCGCCGAACTTTTCTGCTTCCGGCCGGCGATCTTTTCGATGAGTCACCCTTGCATCTTAACCATGGTGAGCCTATATTGTCGCTTAACTATGGTGAAGCTCACGAATGCGGGGGCGAAGATGGCGAAGACGAAATCGCAAGCGGCAAACCAACCTTCGCGATGCCCGAGTATCGCCGGCCGAGCAGGCGAGGCGGCGGGGGCGGGAAGCGGGAGTTGGTGGTCGCGGCGATGTATCGCGAAAGCGGAAGCTATCGGCGGCGGCAGACAGTCGTGCCGTTTATTCGCATGTCGGGCGTGTGGCTCCGGCAACTCGGGTTCGATCAGGGAGATCGGATCGAGGTCACCGCGGAGCGTGAGCGGCTCGTGCTTAACGTCGTTCGCGACGAGTGAAGCTGGTGCGCTTCGTCACATTACGTCGTGACACTGCCAGGTTCTCCATCTGCGTACATCTGCGTAATCTGCGGATGAAGCTTTATCCGCAGATGGATGCAGATTTACGCAGATGAAGAAACAGGATGACAACGGCGACCATCGCTGTTGGAGCGAACCGTGAAACTTGGAATCGAAGACTTTGAGTACTCCCACCTGTACGACAGCGGGCGGCTTCAGGAGCTGGCGCTGGCGTTTGATCGGTATCTGGAACGCGCCGACGCGGCGCTGTTTCAGCGGTTCGAGTCGTATCGGATCGGGATGCAGAGTGGCATCGAGTTCGGCGGATTGACCAAGCCGGAGGAGTCGGCGCTGCTCATCGCCGTCAGCCGTCCGCTAGCGACGTTTTTGGAGCAGTTGTTCCAGACCGATGCCACGGCGATCGTTACGCGCACGCAGCGGGACGCCGAGGTCGCGAGGTTCAAGAAAGAATTCGTGGCCAAGAGGGTGGCCAAGGTCGCGGGCGTGCCGGCAGGCGATCGAAGTGCCGCCGTTGATGTCCTCGTGCGCACCATTGCCCCGGGGCAGGAGCGCGATCTCGAATACGCGCTGGCCGTCACCGCCAACAAGTTGCTCGACTTCGAGCGTGAGTATCCGCGCAGCGCGAAGACGCTGGCGCCGTCGCCGCAGACGCGTGCCGCGCTCGGACAGTTGCGCGATGAGCTGCGGGCGTCGGGAGCGTTCGATGAGGCCATCGTCAAACGCGAGTACGTCGAGTCGAACGAGGCCATCGCGCGCGAGGCGTCGGCAGTCCATGCGTTGAGCGATCTGCTCGTCGACTGGCTTGCGTCGCAGTGGAAAGCGGGGCGCTTCGAAGGATGGACGTCGTTCCGGCTTCCGAAGCCGCTCGCGTTCGATCACCTGGTAGAAACGGCTCGCGTCGACGCCCACAGCGTCGTCGGACCGGAAGACGAGTACCGCCGCCGCGACGGATTCAAGCTCACCGATCCGCGCATGACGCCGCGCGAGATCACCGACGAAGCGAACTACTGCATCTACTGCCACGAGCGGAAAAAGGACTCGTGCTCGACGGGGTTTTTGGATAGCGCTGACAAGTACAAAGTCAATCCCCTCGGCGTACCGCTGGCGGGGTGCCCGCTCGATGAGCGCATCGGCGAGATGAACGCGCTGCGCAAAGACGGCGAGTCCATCGCCGCGCTGGCCATCGTCATGATCGACAACCCGATGTGCCCGGGCACCGGCCATCGCATCTGCAACGACTGCATGAAGTCATGCATCTTCCAGAAGCAGGACCCGGTCAACATCCCGCAGATCGAGACCGGCGCGCTGACCGATGTTCTATGGCTGCCGTGGGGCTTCGAGATCTATTCGCTGCTGACGCGCTGGAATCCGCTGCACGTGCGCCGCCCGATGGCGCTCCCCTACAACGGCAAAAACGTCCTCGTGGTCGGCCTCGGCCCTGCCGGCTATACGCTCGCCCACTACCTGGCCAACGAGGGCTTCGGTGTCGTGGCTATCGACGCGCTGAAGATCGAGCCGATCGATGCGAAGTGGCTGCGCCAGCCGATCCGCGACGCGCACGCAACGCTGTGGGAGGAATTGGACGAACGCATCCTGGCCGGCTTCGGCGGCGTCTCCGAGTACGGCATCACCGTCCGCTGGGACAAGAACTTCCTCAAGGTCATCCGCATCGCCCTGGAGCGGAAAAACAACATCCGCGTCTACGGCGGCGTGCGCTTCGGCGGCACGCTGACGATCGAGGACGCCTTTGATACTCTCGGCTTCGATCACATTGCCATCGCCGCCGGCGCGGGGACGCCGACGATCGTGCGGATGAAGAACAACCTCATCCGCGGCATCCGCAAGGCCAGCGATTTTCTGATGGCGCTGCAGTTGACTGGAGCCGGCAAGAAGTCGGCGATGGCCAACCTGCAGGTGCGCCTGCCTGCCATCGTCATCGGCGGAGGCCTGACGGCGATCGACACCGCTACGGAGCTGTTCGCCTACTATCCGCTACAAGTACAAAAAATTCTGGAACGCTACGAAACGCTCTCCACCGAATTCGGCGAAGCGATCGTGCGTGGCGGCTACGACGGCGAAGAGCTGCTGATCCTCGACGAGTTCCTCGAACATGGCCGAGCCATTCGCGCCGAGCGGCAGCGGGCTGCTGCTAACGGCGATGAGCCGGACTTCATCCCGCTCGTTCGCAAATGGGGCGGCGTCACGATCGCTTACCGGAAACTGATCAGCGATTCACCCGCCTACCGCCTCAATCACGAAGAGGTGATCAAGGCCTTCGAGGAAGGGATCGCCTACGCGGAAAGCCTCTCCCCCGTTGAAGCGATCGGCGACGAGTTCGGCCACGTGAAATCGCTGATCTTCGAGAAGCAGATCGTCGAAGACGGCCGCTGGAAGGATTCGGGGACCATCATCGAGCTGCCTGCGCGAAGCGTGATGGTGGCCGCGGGAACGAGTCCGAACGTGATCTACGAGAAGGAGCATCCAGGCACGTTCAAGCTCGACAAGTACGGACAGTTCTTTCAGAGCTTCGCGGCCTCCGAGTCGGAACTGATCGAGGTTGATGGCAACAGCGCGACTGGTTTCTTCACCTCCTACCAGCGCGGTACGAAACGGATCACGTTCTACGGCGACAACCATCCACGCTACGCCGGCAATGTCGTCAAAGCGATGGCTTCGGCGAAGGATGGCTATCCGTTCGTCACGAAACTCTTCGCACGTGAGTTGATGGAGCTCGATCGCTCGCATGACGCGCAGGCAACGCGCGAGTCGCAGTGGAGCGACTTGCTGCGCACGCTCGATGACGGACTACTGGCGGTCGTACATGAGGTCAATCGCCTCACGCCGACGATCGTCGAGGTCGTAGTCCGTGCGCCGTTCGCGTCGCAGCATTTCGAGCCCGGCCAGTTTTTCCGCCTGCAGAACTTCGAAGCAAACGCGCCGCTCATTGACGGCACGCGCCTGACGATGGAAGGGATCGCGCTGACCGGCGCCTGGACCGACACAGAGCGCGGCCTGTTGTCGCTGATCGTCCTCGAGCTTGGCGGCTCGTCGCGTCTCGTCGCAAAACTCAAAGTCGGTGAGCCGGTGGTCGTCATGGGCCCGACCGGCGCGCCGACCGAAATCCCGCGCAACGAGACCGTTCTTCTAGCCGGCGGCGGCCTCGGCAACGCGGTGCTCTTCTCGATCGCCCGAGCTTTCAAACTCAACGGCTGCAAAGTCGTCTACTTCGCCGGCTACAAGAAGAAGGATGACGTCTTCAAACGCGACGAGATCGAAGCGGGAACCGATCAGGTGATCTGGTCCGTCGACGCCGGCGATCCCATCGCGCCGCGCCGCCCGCAGGACCGCGGCTTCACCGGCAACATCGTCCAGTCCATGCTGGCCTACGCGCAGAACGCACCGGAAATCGATCCGAACTCTGTCAAAAGACTCATCGCCATCGGCTCCGACGGCATGATGCGCGCCGTCAAAGACGCGCGGCACGGCGTGCTGGCGCCGTACCTCAGCGAGAACCACGTCGGCATCGGATCGATCAACTCCCCGATGCAATGCATGATGAAACAGGTCTGCGCCCAATGCCTCCAGCGCCACGTCGATCCCATCACCGGCAAGGAGTCGTTCGTTTTCTCCTGCTTCAACCAGGACCAGCATCTGGACGAAGTCGATTTCGTCAATCTGCGCGCAAGGCTGCGCCAGAACACGGTGGTGGAGAAGATGACGAATTTGTGGTTGACGCGGCTGCTGGCGAAGAGCGCAACGAGGCCGGCCGAGGTACCATTGGGGACGTCATGAGCGAACGGCCGATCGGGATAGAGCGTGAAGGAATCGACATCGCGGATCCGGACCTGCTTGCCGATTTGGATGCGGCCATGGAGGAAGCCGAACGCGGCGAAGGAATGGATGCGTTCGAGTTCCTCAAACAGCTCCGTGAAGGAACGTGGCGCGACGACCACTGATAGTTCTGCCGCGAGCGCAACGGGAGGTTGCCGCGAACGCCGCGTGGTGGCGCCGCAATCGCGAGAAAGCACCGTCTGCGTTCGACGACGACCTGGATCAGGCATACAACCTCATCCTTGCTCACCCCGAAGTGGGAGTTGCAATACGAAATACCCGCCGTCGCGGTGCTCGCTGCCTCCATCTCGAGCGCATTCGTTACGATCTTTACTACGAGGTGACCGAACAGGCCATTTTCATCCTCACGCTTCGGCACTCTTCCCGCCGCCCGCCTCGCCGAATATGAAACAATCTTGCGATGTCTGACAGCATCGACAGAATTGAGTTCACGCGCGAAGAAGAGATTGCTCTTGAGCAGAGCATCGCAGAGATCGAACGAGGCGAGTACGTTACAGCGACGTTCTTCTCAACGAGTTGCGCGCAATGCGCCTGCGCCGTACCGATGACTGAGGCACGCCTCCCGCCGTCGTGAAACAATCAGGCCGATGCCATCCGACACCATGGAGGTCCTCCTTCGCCTCTTCGTTGCCACACTCATCGGCGGCATCATCGGGCTCGATCGGGAAGTGCGGCGGAAGCCGGCGGGGATGCGTACCCATGCGCTCGTCGCGCTCGGGTCAGCGCTCGTTACGCTTGTCGTCGTTCGATTCAATCCGGGTGTCGAGCATGTTGATGCGCTGAGCCGCGCCGTGCAGGGGATCATCGCCGGCGTCGGATTTCTCGGCGGCGGGGCCATTCTGAAGAGCGACAATCATGAGATGGTGCATGGCCTCACCACCGCTGCTTCCATCTGGCTCGTTGCTTCGCTCGGGATCGCGTGCGGCGTCGGGCAATGGATCGCGGCGCTCATCGCCCTTGCCTTGGCTCTCATCGTCCTCATCCTCGGTGGGCCGGTTGAGGGGTTCGTGCACCGGCTGGCCAGCCGGCGGAAGCCTCTGCCGCCGGATGTGGCGCGGGACTAGCTACACTTTGCGCCCATGCGCCGTTTCGCTGGATTGTTCCTTTTGATTGTCATCGCTGCCTGCACGATGCCCAACCCTCCCCTCACCAACGCCATCCCTGGCCGCGACAACAATGCGGCCTTCGTGAAGCTGCATGACGCCTACGTCGTCGAGTTCCTGCGACGCAATCCCAGCGTGAACACGTACCTTGGCGGCGCCGGTCTGGATCCATCGCTGCGTGCTGTCGATGGCAAACTTCGCGATCACTCTCAGAGCACGCTCGACGAAGAAGACCGCTGGCTTGCGGCCACAGAGGCAGCGATCACGGCTGCCGATCCAGTCACGCTCTCGCCGCAACATCGCATCGATCGCGACGTCGCTCTTGCGCAGATTCGCTATCAGCTCCATCTGCACCAGATTCGCAAGTACCAGCAGCGCTCCGTCGACACCTACACCGACGAGCCGTTTCGCTCCGTCGACTTTCAACTGCAGGGGATGACGCAGACCGGTCCGGCCACGTACGGCACGGCCGGCGAATGGTCGCTCGTTGCCGATCGCCTCGCTGCCATTCCGCGCTACCTCGGCAATGCCGAAGAGCAGCTTCGCGCAGGCATCGCCGGGAACAACACCCCCGACTTCCGCATGCTCTATCGGAACGGAATCAAGACGGCCGAGAGCGACGCCGCCTACTTCGAGACCACGTTGCCGAAGCTGGCCGATGAGCGCATCTCCGGACCGGAGCGCGACGCCATCCTCGATCGCATTCGCGCGCATTGCGCCGAGGCTGTGCGGGCGTACCGGCACTTCGGGCAGTTCATCAGCAACACATTCTTCGACGATCCGTCGAGCGAAGCCGGAATCAAGCCGCAGTTCGGCGGCGATCGTTTTCTCTTCGGCGAAACCGAATACAACTGGGCGCTGAAGAACAACCTGCGCGTCGACAAAACGGCGGCGCAGCTCTTCGACGAATCGTGGCCCGTCGTGCAACAGACGCAGCGCGACATGATCGCCCTCGCTCGCGAGATCGGCGCGAAGCATGGCTGGACCTTGCCGGAGGATGGCAGCGAAGCCGTTCGCTACGTCTTCGATCAGCTCGGACAGGACTATCCAAAGAGCGACGCGGAAATGGTCGGCTGGTACCGGGATGCCGCCTTCCGGCTCGTCGACTACTCGCGCAAGACCGGACTCTTCGACGTCCCCACCGACTACAAACTCGACGTCGTCGAAACGCCGCCACCGTTGCGTGCTTCGATCGACGGCGCCGCGTACTATCCCGCGCCGCCATTCAAGGAGACAGGCGTCGGCCGCTACTACGTCACGCCGACGGACAACGACGTCGCGGCGTTGAAGGAAAACAATCGCGCCGCGCTGGCCGATCTCTCCGCGCACGAAGGCTTCCCCGGCCATGACTGGTACTACAAAGTGGCCACCCTCGATCGGAAGAACATCGCCGCCGTTCGCTGGCTCACGCCCGGCGCGGTCGAAGACTCATCGTCGATGTGGGAAGACTCGATGTCATCGGAAGGATGGGCGCTTTACTCCGAGGCCTTGATGGCAGAGCCGCAACCTGGCGCGCCCAGCGGCTTCTACACGGCCGAAGAACGGCTCTATCAACTTCAGGGAAAGCTGTACCGCGATCTGCGCGTGCGCGTCGACACCGGGATACACACCGGCAGGATGAAGTACGACGAAGCGGTCGATCTCTTCTCGAACGTCGTCAACTTCCTCTCCGGCTCTTGCCGCGATTCGCATGCCCTCGAAAACGACGCCAAACGCGCGAGCTGCCGAAGTGCCGAGGGAGCGCTGTTCCGTTATTCGAAATGGCCCACGCAGGCCATCACCTACCGCCTCGGCAAAGACGAGATCTACGCGCTTCGCAACGAAGCGGCGCAGCGCCTCGGAGCGAAGTTCGATCTGAAGCGTTTCCACCTGCTGTTCATCCGGCAGGGAAGCGTTCCGTCGGGGTACTTCCGCGAGGAGTTGCTGCGCGCGCTCGAGGCGCAGTAGCCGTTCAGCGGTGCAGCCGTCCCTCTTCGACCATCAGGCAGCGATCCTGAACGACCTTGATGCCGGCCTCGGCCAGTTTCTGCGCCGCTTCGTCATTGCGGATCCCGAGCTGGAACCAGACGCTCTTCGGCTTCGCCGCCAGGATGTCGTCGACGTGCGCCGGGATGTCGGTGGGCTTGCGAAAGACGTTGACCATATCGATTGGCCGGCCGATGTCCACGAGCTTGCGGACGACCGGCTTGCCGAGGATCTCGGTGACCTCGGGGTAGTAAACGGGAACGGGGATGATGTCGTAGCCGGCCGCAGCCATATGCGCGGGGACGTAATGCGCGGCCTGATCGGCGTGTGACTCGGGCTTGATGCCGAGAACGGCGATCGTTTTTGTGTCGCGGAGAAGCGATCCGATTCCGGTGGTGTCGTTAACGAGGTTTGTTTTCCAGTCCGTCATGGCCGCGCAGAGTAGCAAAAAGTAGGCTAACGTTACGCAGTCCAACGGGCCCATTACACGGAATAACAAATCCGGACGTCTGCTTTTGAGCTGTCAACTCCAACCCTTCAAACAGTGAGGTCTCGACCGGATGAAACGCGCAGTTTTCGTCGCTCTTCTCTTCATCGTTCCACTCGCCGCGTTCGCTGCCGCCCCAACGCAGGCCGTCATCGTCATGACGAAACCGAGCGGACATTTTTCCGCCAAGTCGTTCTCGACGAGCTTCGATCCGAATGTATCGATTGACGAGCGCGACATTCGCGAGCTGCCCGGCATTCACGGCTTCGCCGCCAATCTGACCGACGCCGAGATCGCTTCGCTCAAAGCCAGCGGCGACGTCGTTTTGATCGAGCCGGACTACGAGCGGCACAAATTCGTCGACACCGTCACCGCCGGACAGCAGACGACGCCCTACGGAGTCGGAGACGTCGATGCCGCCCCCGTCTGGCCGGTCACCCGAGGCAAGTCGCTCGGCAACGGACCAGCCATTCACGTGGCCATCATCGATACAGGCATCAACTACAACAGCACCGAGCTCGCCGCCGCCTTCAAGGGTGGTTCCAACTTCGTGGCGCGGACTTCCGATCCTATCGACGACAACGGACATGGAACACACGTGGCCGGCACGATCGCCGCGGCGAACGACGGCGCGGGCGTAGTCGGCATCGCCTCCGACGTCGATCTGTACTCGCTGAAAGTTCTCGACGCCTGCGGCAACGGCAGAACGAGCGACATCATCTCCGCCGTCGACTGGGTGGTGCAGAAGAAAAAGGAGATCGGCGGGAACTGGATCATCAACCTCTCGCTCGGCTCGGATGATCCGTCTGTCTCCGAACAGGCGCAGTTTCAGACCGCCGCGGACGCCGGCATCCTCGTCTTTGCCGCGTCGGGGAACAGCTTCCAGGGAGACGATGGGCTGGCCTACCCCGCCGGCTACTCGACGGTCGTTTCGGTCGGTGCCGTCGATTCGACGAACACGGTCGCCAGCTTCTCGCAGCGGGGCGCCGATCTGAAAGTCGTTGGGCCCGGTGTGAGCGTCCTTTCCACCTGGGCATCGCCGATGGTCGGCACCAACGACGGCCGGAAGCTCGTAGCCGTACGCGCTGACTACACCGACGACACGGTCGACTTGAATGAGCTCGACTTCGCTGCGTGCCCGCCCACCACGGTCGGCATCACCAGCACCTACGTCAATTGCGGTCTCGGCGGCGCAACCGACTTCCCGGCATCGGTGAAGGGGAAGATCGCGCTGGTGCAGCGCGGAACGAATACGTTCTTCGAAAAAGCGCAGAACGCGCTGAAGGCGCAGGCCATCGGGATCGTCATGTACGACAATAAAGTCGAAGAGGCGCCGTTCCGGCCAGTCTTCGGCACCTCGGCAAAGACCGCGGCGGCCATTCCGGCATCCGCGCCGTTTCTCATGATCTCGCAGGCGGACGGACAGGCGTTGCTGGCCACGCCCAACGTGACGCTGACGATGAGCAATGGCCTCGAACAGTTCCTGCTTGAGGCAGGCACGTCGATGGCCTGCCCGCATGCCGTCGGAACCGCGGCGCTGGTGTGGGCTGTGTCGCCCAACTCGACTGCCGCCAACGTGGCCAACGCCATCGAGCAGACGGCGAAAGACCTTGGCACCGCAGGCAAGGACACGGTCTACGGCTTCGGACTTGTCGACGCATTTGCCGCCGCGAAACTGCTCAACCCCTCGGCGTTCAGCACCGGTCCGGTCACGGGTCCGGTGAAAGGCCGCCAGGCAGGACGGCGCGGACACTAACACCAATCAATTGAACAACCTCAAACGCGGAGTCTTCGGACCCCGCGTTTTTTGCTTTGATAGGATCTCAATCACCAGTCAGGAGATATCGATGAAACGGATCATCTTTGTCGCACTCATCATCAGCTTCGTCAGCGTCGGGGCTTTCCCGCGTACGAAATCCGTCAAGACAACCGCCAAGAAAGCGGAGGCGAAGCAGGCCGTCGCCGCTCCCGTTCCGCTCAGCTCTCTCTTTCCTGAGGCAGAGTCGAAAGAGGTCGTCAGCGCAAACGGGATGGTCTCGATAGAGGCTCCGAATCACGAGGTGGTGATGGTTCGCATCGAAGCTGACGGCACGCGCACGCGCGCCTGCGTGAACGAGGAAGCCAAGGCTCGCGCCTTTCTGGCTGGCCAGAAGAGTCCTTCGGCGAGCGCAAAGAAGGAGAAATGACCTTGAAGAGCGTCGTCACTGCGCTGCTCCTTCTTTTGCTGGCCAACGGCTCCTTCGCCAAGGCTCATCTGATCATCCAAAACACGAACGCAGCCGCCGTAGGCTTCAATGATTCCACTCCCGCCACGCCGGTCGCGGGCAACGCTGGAACGACCATAGGCCAGCAGCGCCTGATCGTCTTTCAACGCGCGGCGGACATTTGGGGAACACTGCTCGATTCCAAGGTCGACATCATCGTCGATGCCAGCTTCTCCAACCTCGACTGCAACTCAACATCCGGCGTCCTTGGCCAAGCCTTCGCGATGGGGTTGGTTCGAAACTTCGACAATGCACCGCAGCAGAACGTCTCCTATCCGGTCGCGCTGGCCAACGCCATCGCCGGACGAGACCTGATCAGTGGCACCGCAGACATTCACGCGGAGTTCAACAGCCTGCTCGACACACCCACATGCCTTGGCGGCCGTGGCTGGTACTACGGCCTGGACGGCAACGCTGGCGCGAAGGAAGATCTGCTCGTCGTGCTGCTCCACGAGTTGGGTCACGGCCTCGGCTTCTCCGGCGTCACCAACGGAACCACGGGAGCGATGAGCAGCAACGTTCCGAGCGTTTTCGAACAGCACATGCTCGACCTGACGTCAGGACTTCACTGGAGTCAGATGACGAACGGACAACGCATCACCTCGTCGACCAATGACCAGAACGTTGTCTGGGATGGCACCTCGACAACCGCAGCAGCGTTGAAGTTCCTTGGAGGCACGCCCACGTTCCGTATCAGCGCTCCCGCATCGGTCGCGAAAACGTACTCGATCAACGCGGCGGGCTTTGGGCCACACATTACCGTGAGTGGCGTTAACGGAAACGTCGCCGCCGTGCTACCCGCCGACGGATGCAGCGCCATCACGAATGGAAGCGCGATCATCGGACGAATCGCCTTGATCGATCGAGGCGGCTGCACATTTGTCACAAAAGCGAACAACGCGCAGCTTGCGGGCGCGACAGCAGTAATCATCGCCAATAACACCTCGGGCCCCATAGCTCCGGGCGACGATGGCTCTGGCATTGTCATCAACATTCCAGTCATCGGCATCACTCAGGCCGACGGTGCCGCAATACGGGCAGCGCTAACGTCGACCGTAACCGGTTTCCTCTTCGTCGATCCGGCCATTCTCGCTGGCGCGGACGCCAGCGGCCATCCAAAACTTTACGTTCCGACGACGTTCTCCAACGGCTCCTCCATGTACCACTTCGACGTTTCCGCATCGCCGAACCTGCTCATGGAACCAAACATCAGCAGCGATCTTCCGCCGAACAGCGTGGATTTGACGCTCAACCAGTTGCTCGACATCGGCTGGAAACTGGCGGTGCCAACTCAGGGCGGGCGGTTCGCCGGCAGGCGCGGACACTGACTGTCGGAGTTTCAACCATTAACGGTTTCACAGTGAGGCGGCCAAAAAGCGAGTCGTCCTAGCCGGTCACCGTCTCTACCTCGAGCAACGACGCAAGATCTCACCACTGGGCCAACCTGCCGAACACTCCTTGAGCGGCAAATTCAAACTACGCCTCAACGATCGAAGGTCGTGACGATCGCTCCGTCATACCACTCGACGAGGACAGCACCCCAACGAAACCAGCCCCGCACTGTAATTCGCGCCGGTGCCACATCACACATGGAGGTGCGGTCAGTCACACCGCGCAAGCTTCGGACACTGCACCATCCTTACGTCACGATTAGCTTTCTATATCGGTGGCTATTGGATTTCTTGCTTTTCCGTAATTAAAGTCGTCTACGCTTTGGGCAATTAGGAGGAAACATGAAACGATTGATGCTCGTCGCAGTTTTGTGTCTCGCGGTCGGACAGGCAGGGTATGCGGGTAACGGGCTAGTCGTGACCAAGACCAATGCCATATCGGGTCGCTACATGGTCATGGTGAACAGCAACGCTGACGTCTATCCAGTTCGAGACTATGCCATCGGACTCGGAGGGAGCGTAGACGCGGTTTGGGCTGATGCCGTTTTTGGTTTTGCGCTGCAAAGCTCGGCAGGCGTCGCCACAACCTTGTCGCAGGACTCGCGGGTTGCCGTCGTAGAGCAGGACGATTTCGTCCAACCACAACAGAGCTCCGTTTCAGCGCCGCACAACCTATGCCCGGTCACACAAACGTACCCTGGACAGAGTTGCGCAGACGGCTCGATCCCCTGGCAGCTCGACGCCATGGATAGCTCTCAAGGGTATGGCGGGATCAACGAACTTGATGGCCGATATCGTTATCAATACTCAGGCTATGGCGTAAGAATATACATAGTCGACAGCGGCATTAACGGCCATCCAGACATAGCGGCTCGAATCGAATCCGGCGTTAACCTCGTCAATGATAGTAACGGGACTAACGATCTGACTTTCCACGGCACGAATTGCGCAGGATTCGCCGCTGGGACAAAAGTCGGGCCGGCAAAGGACGCGGTTCTCGTGCCCGTTCGTTTTTATCAGGACGATAATCACCCGGCAGGTGCCTCGCAATTGGCAACCGCCGTCAACTGGGTCTCGATGGACATGGGGACTCGCAGTCCGGCAAAGAATGTCGTCGTAAACATATCTTATCGTTACGGCATCAGCAGCGTGCTCGACAAAGCCGTCCAGACTCTTGTATCGAAAGGTGCAGTCGTGACGACTGCTGCTGGTAACGATGGACAGGACGCGTGCAACTACAGTCCTGCGCATCTTTCCCAGGTCATCACGGTTGGTGGTTTGCAGCGAGCTTCCGGAAACCCAAAGTACGCCATTTGGCCAAGCAGTGGCGTTGGGAGTTGCGTTACGCTAATGGCTCCTGCATCCGCTATCGGCGGAATCCACTCGACGAGCTCCTATGATTGCAATCCAGGTTGGTCCGCCACGTCCTATGCAACTGCGTTCACAGCAGGAATAGCAGCTCTCTTTTTCGAGGCGTATCCGAGTAGTTCGCCTAGCCAAATCAAACAATTGATGCTCAATTACGCAAGCTATGACTTCATAGGTGGCAATATGCATGGCGCCCCCATGATTTTGGTGCAACCGCCGCCGGAATGGGCAACGCTGGATTGCAACGCCCAGTGCATATTCCACTGCGGCTGGCAATAACGAAGCCTCTGGAACGTGGCGCTTCCGGGCGCCGCGTTCTGTATTTCGGTACAGCGCCATCTCCCGGTTGCAGGCTTGTCGCCGCATGGCACAGGCCGCGCGGAATCCACGACTTGCCCGGATGTCGCCGCGGCAGCCCGGGCTGGCGGTGTCTGTAACCGGCCTCCGTCGCATGTTCCCCGGTTGGTGTGATCGCGAGACCGCGAGCCCCAAAACCGCTAGAATGCGCCCGCCGCGCCGGGCCTCTGCGCGGGATCACATCTGACGGAGACGAACCCCATGCACATCGGCGTACCGACCGAGATCAAGAACAACGAATATCGCGTGGGGATGACCCCCTCGGGCGCGCAGGACCTCACTTCCGACGGACACACCGTCTACGTGCAGTCAGGCGCCGGCAACGGCAGCGGCTTTAGCGACGACGAGTACAAATCCGCGGGGGCGACGATCCTCTCCGACGCCGACGCCGTCTACCAGCAGGCCGAGATGATCGTGAAGGTCAAGGAGCCGATCGATGCCGATCTGGCCCGCCTCAAGGAAGGACAGTTGCTGTTCACCTACCTCCACCTCGCGCCCGTGCCCGATCTCACCGCCGCGCTGCTGAAGAAAAAGATCACCGGCATCGCCTACGAGACCATCACCGACGATCGGAAACGCACCCTGCCGCTGCTCACCCCCATGTCCGAGGTCGCCGGCAGAATGTCCATTCACGTCGGAGCGTACTACCTCCACAAGCCCAACCACGGGCGTGGCGTGCTCCTCGGCGGCGTTCCGGGAACATTGCCCAGCGACGTCGTGATCATCGGCGGTGGCGTAGTCGGCACGAACGCCGCGAAGATGGCCGCAGGCCTCGGCGCGCGCGTGACGATCCTCGACACGAATCTCGATCGGCTCCGCCAGCTCGACGACATCTTTCGCGGTACGGTTCAGACGCTGGCCTCGAACAAAGCGCATCTCGCGGATGCCTGCCGTCGTGCCGATCTGCTCATCGGCGGCGTGCTCATTCCGGGCGCCTCGGCGCCGAAGCTCGTGACGCGCGACATGGTCCGCAGCATGAAGAAAGGATCGGTCATCGTCGACGTGGCCATCGATCAGGGAGGCTGCGTCGAGACCGCGCACGCCACGACGCATTCCGATCCCGTCTACGAAGTCGACGGCGTCATTCACTACTGCGTCGCCAACATGCCCGGCGCGGTGCCCCGCACCTCGACGATCGCCCTGACCAACGCCACACTCCCCTACACGCGCAAGCTGGCCTCGCTCGGATTCAAGAAGGCAATTGCCGACGCCGGTCTGGCTGAGGGCGTCAATGTTTATGAAGGGAAAATCACCTACAAAGCGGTGGCGGAATCGCAGGGACGGGACTACACAGCGCTCGATCAGTTACTGTAATCTTGGGGCGTGACCATACGACGTCTGCTTCTCCTTTCCACCATCCTGCTCGCCCTGGCCCCGGCCGCCTTCGCCCAGAGCGCCGACCTTGGCGTGGTGAAGACCGTTCCCCCGACATCGACCGCAGGCGATGTGCCCTTCAGCGTTACGATCACCAACAACGGCCCTGACCCCGCAGCCACGGTTCAGTTGACCGACCCCCTCCCATCCGGAATGAGCTTTGTTTCGGCGACGCAGAACACCGGCCCTTCGTTCAGTTGCTCGGTGCCGTCTGTCGGGACCAACGGAACCATCACGTGCACCATCGCAACGCTCAATACCGGAGTGACCGCCACCTTCACGTTCGTCGGGAACATACCCGCGGGAACGACTCCCGGCACCGGATTCGTGAACACCGCCACCGCTTCCAGCACCACGCCGGACCCGAACAGCGGAAACGACTCCGGAACCGCAACCGTAACCATCACAGCGACGACAGACCTCTTCGTCTCCAAAGACGGCCCCGGCACTGCGGCAGCCGGATCGGACGTTACGTTCACCATCACGGCGGGCAACGGCGGGCCGGACGACGGCAACATTTCGCTTAGCGACACGCTTCCCGGAACGATGACGTTCGTCTCGATCACGCAGAACAGCGGACCGGCGTTGCCCTGCCCGACGCAGCCCACTCCGGGCTCGGGAGGCACGATCAACTGCATGGGAACCCTGGCGGCGGGCGAGACGGTTACCTATTCGCTCGTTGCGAACATCCCCGGTGGCACGTCCCCAGGCACGACGTTTACGAACGCGGCAACGGTTTCAGGCAACGCGTTCGATCCGAACAGCGAAAACAACACCGGTGCGGCGGCAGTAACCGTCCCCATCCCCAACGCCGACATGATCATCGTAAAGAACGGGCCGAACGGCGCCGCGCCGGACACCGACGTGACGTACGACATCACCGTGGTCAACGGCGGCCCATCCCCTGCCACGGCGGCCTCGCTCACCGATCCGCTTCCAGGCACCATGACGTTCGTTTCGATCACGCAGAACAGCGGACCAGCATTCGACTGTTCGAGTGTGCCGAGCCCCGGCACGAACGGAACGGTCACCTGCACCATCGCCTCGCTCGGCAATGGAGTCAGCGCGAACTTCACGCTCGTCGGACACATCCCGCCGGGAACGCCACAGGGCACCTCCTTCACCAACACCGCCACGGTTTCATCGAGCACGGCCGACGACAATCCCGACAACAATCAATCGACAACGACCGTCACCGTCTCCGCCGTCGATCTTTCGGTCACCAAGAGCGGACCGGCTACGGTCAACGCCGGTCAGAACATCAGCTACAACCTTACGTTCGCCAACGCCGGACCCGATACCGCGATCGCCGCCAACATGTCCGACACTCTGCCTTCCGGCACTACGTTCGTTTCGCTGACGCCGACCGGCGGCAATGTCTCCCCCTTCTGTACCACTCCCCCACCCGGCTCAGCCGGAACGGTTTCGTGCAGCCTGGCCAGCTTCCCGGCCGGCGGCAATGCCTCGTATACCTTGGTGCTCAATGTCAACGGCAACAACGGCGACGGAACCATCATCGCCAATGTCGTCACGGCGGACAGCGACAGCTTCGACACCAATCCGGCGAACAACAGCGCCGGCTCCTCCGCAACGGTTGCGGGCGTCGCTGATGTTGGCGTGACGAAGAGCGGCCCCGCATCGGTCGTTGCCGGAAGCAACATCTCCTACTCGATCAGCGTCACAAACAGCGGACCGTCTCCCGCTTCGAACACGCAACTCACCGACAATCTCCCGGCCGGAACCACCTTCGTCTCGCTCACATTGGCCAGCGGACCTCCTGCGATCTGCAGCACTCCCTCCGCCGGCGCGAATGGAACGATCACCTGCACCTGGGCCTCGCTCGCCAGCGGCGCTACGACGACGTACACACTCGTTGCGAACGTGCCGAGCAGCGCTACGGGAACGGTGGTGAACACAGCGAACGTCTCGACTTCTACCAACGACCCGAACGGCGCCAACAACAGCTCGACGACGACAGCCACCGTCACCGTCAGCGCCGACCTCTCCGTGGTCAAAACGGGATCTGCCAGCGCTTCGCAAACCGCGGACATCACCTACACGATCGTCGTCACGAACAACGGAGCCAGCAACGCCCAGACCGTAGCGCTGACGGATACGCTCCCGGCCACGACCACCTTCGTGTCGAACACGCAGACCACCGGTCCTGCCTTCGCCTGCACCAATCCGCCGGTCGGTTCCGGCGGCATCGTCAGTTGCACCATCGCTACGCTGAATGCTGGCGCATCTGCATCCTTCACGATCGTCGTGCACACGAGCACGTCCACGCCGATCGGACCGCTGTCGAACACCGCCAACGTCTCGGCCGCCACCGCCGATCCGAATCCGGCCAACAACACCTCTACCGCCGTCACGACGATCCAGCCCGCGCCGGTTCCGATGATCTCGCCGCTGGCCTTGCTGCTTCTCTGCATGATCCTGGCAGCAGCAGGCGCGATTGTGCTGAGGGATTAGCAGAGAAAGACAACGCGAACCTTTCGAAAGGCGCCATCCCGAAAAGGTGGCGCCTTTCTTGTTTGTGGGTGAAACTCACAACTTTGTAACGACGATGCGGCATGACTCGCCTGTATAAAAAGTTGACCGGACAGTCATTCCGGAACGACGCGCTCCGCTCCCTCCTCAACGAGCGCGGCGACTTCTCCCGCATCCTGCTTTACGATCACAAACCAATGCCGACTCCGAAGCTCATCGCTGCAACAACGTTGCTCCTCGCTGCCTCGTGCGCCAGCATCCGCGACCTCGGCAAAGTCACCGATCCGGTTGCGCACGGCGTCGGAACGCCCGCCACTCCTGCGGCGTCATGGACACCACCAGCCAACGCCGTGCCGCCCGCAGTACCGCCTCCGGCTGATCTCGCGCTCCCGCCGACCGGAGCTCCGCCCGAGCTGGCGCAGATCATCGACCTGGCGCTGACGAACAATCCGCTGACGCGAACCACCTGGCTCCAGGCCCGCGTCTCCGAGGCCAGCCTCGGCAGCGTTCGCGCGGCGTACCTGCCGACTGTCGACATCGACGCCTCGCTCGTGCGCGCCCGTAGCGCGGGAACGCCAGCAGTGACGACGCTCAACGGACCGGTGCTCTCGCTCGACTACCTCCTGTTCGACTTTGGCGGTCGCAATGCAGCATCCGAGGCCGCGCGGCAGACGCTCATCGCCGCCGACTACACGCACAACCAGGCCATCCAGAACGTCATCCTTCAGGTCGAGCAGGCCTACTACGACTACCTCGATGCGAAAGCGCTCCTCATCGCGCAGACCGCCACGATCAAAGAACGCCAGACCAGCCTCGATTCCGCGGACGCCCGCCATCGCGCAGGCGTGGCAACGATCGCCGACGTACTTCAGGCGCGCACGGCGCTCTCGCAGGCCAAGCTCACGTACGAAACGATCGATGGCAACCTGCATCGGTTGCAGGGAACGATCGCCACGGTCATGGGACTGCCGGCATCGACGCCCTTCGACGTCGGCGAACTGCCGCAGGATGTTCCGGTGCAGCAGGTCAGCGACGCCGTCGAATCGCTGATCGCGCGCGCCGTCGCCGAACGGCCCGACCTCGCTGCCGCGCGCGCGGACGTCGTGAGCGCTCGCGCACGCGTGCAGGTCGCGCGCGCGCAAGGGCTGCCATCCATCGGCATCGGCGCCAGCGTCGGGCCGCTGTTCACGAACGGTCTGAGCCAGCATTCGACGCTCTACTCGGCCGGCATCTCGCTGCGCGTACCGCTCTTCACCGGCTTCCGCAACACTTACGACATTCGCGCCGCAGAAATCCAGACGCAGCTCGCCTCCGAGAATGCGCGCAGCCTGGAGCAGCAGATCGATCTTCAGGTCTGGAGCAGCTACTACGCGCTGCAGACGTCGATGCAGCGGCTGACGACGAGCCGCGATCTCTTGCGCGATGCCCTCGAGTCGGTCGATGTGGCCTCGGGACGATACAAGGCAGGCATCGGCAACATTCTCGATCTCGTTACCGCCCAGTCCGCGCTCGAAAATGCGCGGGCGGAGGAAGTTCAGGCCCGCGCCGACTGGTTCCTCTCAGTTGCACAGCTCGCGCACGACACCGGCACGCTGACGCGCGCCGTGGCATCGCAAGGAAAATGATCACGATGAATCCAATGAAGTCGATCGGTCTTCGGGCCGCCGCGAGTGCAGCAATCGTCGCCAGCCTCTTCGGATGCGCGGAGAAAAAAGAAAAGGTCCGCGACGAGCGCGTTCCCGTCACCGTCGCCACGGCCGAAGAGAAAGATGTCCCTCTTCAGACCCGCGCCATCGGCAACGTCCAGCCCATCGCCACCGTCGCCGTTCGCGCGCTCGTGGCCGGACAGCTCCAGAGCGTCTCGTTCCGCGAAGGCCAGGATGTCAGCAAAGGCCAGCTCCTCTTCACTATCGACCAGCGGCCGTATCAGGCTGCGCTGCAGCAGGCCCAGGCCAACCTGGCCCGCGACGAAGCGCAGGCGAAGAATGCAGATTCCGAGGCCAGGCGCTACGCTGAGCTGGTCAAGAAGGATTACGTGACTCGTGAGGAGTACGAGAAATTCTCATCAGGCGCCGAGGCCGCGCGGGCGGTGGTGGCTGCCGACCGGGCTATGGTTGAGAACGCCCGCCTCCAGCTCGCCTACTGCCAGATCCGCTCGCCGATGGATGGACGGACTGGCAGCCTGCAGGTCCAGGCCGGCAATCTCGTCAAAGCGAACGACACCACTCCGCTCGTCACCATCAACCAGATCAAACCGGTGTACGTCACCTTCGCTCTTCCGGAGAGCCAGCTCGGTGCGCTGCGCGCGCGAGGGCTGGGAAACGTTCCGGTCTTCGCCACGCCGCAGAACGGCGGCGCGCTGATTCATGGCGGGAAGCTCACCTTCGTCGACAACGCCGTCGACTCTCAGACCGGCACCATCACTCTCAAAGCCACCTTCGCCAACGAAGAGCGTGCCCTCTGGCCGGGCCAGTTCGTCAACGTAGCGATGACGCTCTCCAATCGCGCCAACTCCACCGTCGTCCCCGTCCAGGCCGTACAAAACGGGCAAAAAGGGCAGTACGTGTACGTCGTGGCCGCTGACAACGGCGTTCAACTGCGGCCGGTGACCGTCGTACTGCAGTTGGACAATCAAGCTGTCATCGGCAAAGGTGTGAATCCCGGCGATACTGTCGTTACGGACGGACAGATCCGGCTCACGCCAAAGAGCAAAGTGGACGTGAAGAAGTCGTTGTGAATTTGGGTTGCCGGGTTGCCAGGTTGCCGAGTTGCCTTGATGTTGGTTGCTGAGTTGCTAGGTTGCTGAGTTGCAAGCACGATAACTCCGCAACCGCGTGACTCAGTAACCGAAACCACGGCAACTCGGCAACTTGGCAACCTGGCAACCCTCTACCGAGCCACCCACATGAACATCGCCGCGCCCTTCATCCGCCGCCCCGTCATGACCACGCTGGTCATGCTGGCCATTCTTCTGTTCGGCATCATGGCCTACCGGCAGTTGCCGGTGAGCGACTTGCCGAACGTCGACTTCCCGACCATCCAGGTCGGCGCGTCGCTTCCCGGCGCCAGCCCGGAGACGATGGCCTCGGCGGTAGCGACGCCGCTGGAGCGGCAGTTCTCGACGATCGCAGGCCTCGACTCGATGGTCTCGTCGTCATCACTCGGCTCGACCTCCATCACCCTTCAGTTCAGCCTCAACCGCAATCTCGACAACGCCGCGCAGGACGTACAGGCCGCCATTGCCGCCGCGGCGCGGCAGTTGCCGCCCAACATGCCGGCGCCGCCGTCGTACAGCAAGGTCAATCCCGCCGACACGCCGGTTCTCTACCTGGCCATCACCTCGGACAGCATGCCGCTGTACAAGCTCGACGAATACGCCGAGACGATGATGGCTCTGCGCATCTCCGCGGTCGAAGGCGTGGCCCAGGTGCAGGTCTACGGCGCGCAGAAGTACGCCGTGCGCACCCAGCTCGATCCGCGCCAGCTCGCCACGCGCGGCGTCGGACTCGACGAAGTGGTCACGGCCATCCGCAACAACAACGTCAACCTCCCAGGCGGCGTGCTCACCGGCCCCTACACGAACTACACCGTTCAGGCCAACGGCCAGCTCTACACAGCCGCCGACTACGGCAAGATCATCGTCGCCTATCGCAACGGCCATCCCGTTCATCTCAACGAGCTGGGACGCGTGCTCGACGACGTCGAGAACAACCAGACCATGGCCTGGTTCCGCGGCAAGCCCGGCTTCATCCTGGCCGTGCAGAAGCAGCCCGGAACGAATGCCGTCGAGGTCTCCGACCGCGTGCGGGCCCTGCTGCCGACGTTCCGCAGCCAGCTCCCCGCGTCGGCCGATCTGCAGATCCACCGCGACCGCGCCGATTCCATCCGCGCATCCGTCGACGACGTGAAGTTCACGTTGCTGCTCACCCTCTTCCTGGTCATCCTGGTCATCTTCCTTTTCCTGCGAAACGTTTCCGCCACCATCATCCCCAGCCTGGCGCTGCCTCTGTCGATCATCGGCACCTTCGCAGTGATGTACCTGTTCGACTACTCGCTCGACAACCTCTCCCTGATGGCGCTCACCCTGTCGGTCGGTTTCGTCGTCGACGACGCCATCGTCATGCTGGAGAACATCGTCCGGCATATGGAGATGGGCGAGAAGCCGATGGAAGCGGCCATGAACGGCTCGCGCGAGATCGGCTTCACCATCATCTCGATGACGATCTCGCTGGCCGCGGTCTTCATCCCCATCCTCTTCATGGGCGGCATTCTCGGCCGGCTCTTCCACGAATTCGCCGTCACGATCGGCTCGGCCATCCTCGTCTCCGGCTTCGTCTCCCTCACGCTCACGCCGCTGCTGAGCGCGAAGTTCCTCCGCGCGCACAAAGAGGAGAAACACGGCAAGCTCTATCAGGCGACCGAGCGGATGTTCGACGGCATGCTCGCTCTTTACGAGCGCGGCCTCCGCCTGGCCATTCGCCAGCGGGCCATGACTCTGGTCCTTTCGCTGATCATCCTGGCCGCGACGGCGTTCCTCTTCGTGGCCGTTCCGAAGGGCTTCATCCCCAACGAGGATCAAAACGAAGTACGCATCAGCCTCGAGTCGGCGCAGGGAACGTCCTTCCCCGAACTGATGCGGCACCAGCGCATGGCCATGGACATCGTGGCCAAAGATCCGCGCGTGGCCACGTTCTTCTCCTTCGTCGGCCGCGGCGGCGCCAACAACAGCAGCGTGATCTCGCTGCGTCTGAAACCGAAGCCGCTACGCAAAGACTCGATCGACGACGTCATGAACGAGCTCCGGCCGAAGCTGAACGCAATCCCGGGTTACCGCGTCTCGCTCCAGAATCCGCCGCCCATCCGGCTCGGCGGACGGCAGGCTAACTCGCAGTACCAGTACACCCTGCAATCGGCCGACACAACCGTTCTTTACGACGCCTCGCAGAAGATGATGGACAAGATGCGGACGCTGCCGGGATTCGTCGACGTGAACACCGACCTCTTCCTGCGCAACCCCACCGTCAACGTCGAGATCGATCGCGACCGCGCCGCCACGCTCGGCCTCACGCCAAACCAGGTCGAAGACGCGCTCTTCTCGTCGTACGCGACGCGGCAGGTCTCGCAGATCTACGCGCCCAACAACACCTACCAGGTCATCATGGAGCTCGACCCCGAGTTCATGAAGAACCCTCAGGCGTTGTCGATGCTCTACGTTCGCTCATCATCCGGCGAGCTCGTACCGCTCGACGCCGTGGCCAAACTCATCCCCACCGTCGGACCGCTTGCCGTGAACCACTCCGGCCAGGCACCGTCCGTGACGCTGTCGTTCAACCTCAAGCCGGGCACGTCCCTCGGGCAGGCGGTCGATGAGATCAACGAAGCCGCCAAAACGACGCTACCCTCCGCCGTGACCACCTCGTTCCAGGGCACCGCCCAAGCTTTCCAGTCATCGCTGCAGGGCCTGGGACTACTGCTGCTCGTGGCCATCGCCGTCATCTACATGGTGCTGGGCATCCTGTACGAGAGCTTCATCCACCCGCTGACGATTCTCTCGGCTCTGCCGTTCGCCGGCTTCGGCGCGCTGCTCACGCTGCTCGTCTTTCGCGTCGATCTTTCGATCTACGCTTTCGTCGGCATCATCATGCTGGTCGGCCTGGTGAAGAAGAACGGCATCATGATGGTCGACTTCGCATTGGAAGAGCAGAAGAAAGGAAAGGACGTCGTCGACGCGATCTACGAGGCCTGCGTGGTCCGCTTCCGCCCGATCATGATGACCACAATGGCCGCGCTCATGGGAACGATCCCCATCGCCCTCGGCTTCGGAGCGGGCGCGGAATCGCGGCGGCCGCTTGGACTCGCTGTCGTCGGCGGTCTGCTCTTCTCGCAGACGCTCACCCTCTTCGTCACGCCCGTCTTCTACATCTACATGGACAAGCTGCGCAGGAAGCCAAAGGACGAAGAACCGGGCAGCGACACGATCGAAGACGAGTTCGCCGCCCTGCAGCCGGTCGCCGAGGAACAGCCGGTCGGCGTGATGTTCGGCACAGTCAAACCGGAACCGGCAACATAGAAATACGGCCCATGCGTCGTATTCAGACTGTTCTTCTCTCCTGCCTGGTCGCAACGTGGGCGCTGCAGGCCTCTGCCCAGACCGCCGATCTCCTGATCTCCAAGAGCGGGACCGAGTCCGCCAACGCCGGTGAATCGATCGCCTACTCGATCTTCGTATTCAACGGCGGACCTTCGGACGCGCAGAACGTGTCGATCACCGACACGCTCCCCTCGGGCACGACCTTTGTCTCGCTGGTCGCGAGCACGACGACTTTCAACTGCAGTGCGCCCGCGGTCGGGGCCGGCGGCACGGTCACCTGCACCGCGGCATCGTTCCCGAATCAGGCCGACACCAACTTCACGCTCACGGTGAAGACTTCGCCCAGCGCCCCCAACGGCTCCATCAGCAACACCGCGACAATCACATCATCGACCACCGATCCGAATCCGCAGGACAACAGCAGCACCGCCGTAACCGGGATCGCCGGCAACACGCCCGCCTCCTCCGATCTATCCCTCGACGCCATGAACGGCTCATCCACGGCCAACTCCGGCGGGACAATGAGCTTTCGCGTCGCCATCTCGAACAAAGGCCCTTCCGCCGCCCATCACGTACAACTCGTCAACGCCGTCCCGGCGAATGCCACATTCGTATCGGCAAGCATCGGCGACCCGCTTGGTGAGTTCACCTGCAGCACGCCGGCGGTGGGCACGAGCGGAAACATCACCTGTTCGGACGCCACGTTCGACCAGCGAGGAAACGGCGATCAGCCGGTTTTCGCCTTCACCTTCCGTATCAACAATGGCGTGTCGGCGGGAACGGTGCTGACGAATACGGCGACTCTGTCCGCCGACGAAAGCGATCCGATCCTCTCCAACAACACTGCCAGCAGCACGACCACCGTTGCGTCGCAGGCAACCTCGGCGGATCTATCCGTAGCCACCTTCGGCGGCGGTACGGAGTTCACCATCACCGTCCGCAACCTCGGAGCGAACGATGCCGCCCAGGTGACTCTGACCGACGCCGTCCCATCCGGAAGCACGTTCGCTAGCTGGGAGCAAACGAGCGGTCCGGCCTTCAACTGCAGCACTCCCGCTCCGGGAGGTACCGGCACGATCACCTGCACCATCGGCGTCCTGCCCGGATTCGATACCCAGATCATTCCCGCCGTCTTCGACCTCGCGCTCAACACGGCAGCGCAAGTCACGAACAGCGTCTCCGTATCGAGCTCCACACCTGACCCGCATCCTGACAACAACAATTCGTCCTACCCCGTCTTCGCCAGGCTCTCGGTCGACAACGTCAGCGTGATCGAAGGAAACAGCGGCTCGAAACCTGCTGTCTTCACGGTTCGTCTGCTACCCGCAAACGCCACGCTGACGGCAACCGTGCACTATCAGGTCTCGGGCATCTCGGCCACGGCCGGAACGGACTTCGCGGCAGCGGAGGGCACGCTGACGTTTCTGGCCGGCGAAACGCAGAAGACGATCACCGTCCAGGTCTTCGGCGACGCGCAAAAAGAGCCCGACGAGATTTTCATCGTCCAGTTATCCGACGCCGTCAACGCCGTTCTCGACCAGGACCTCGGCGTCGGCACCATCGTCGACGACGACAGTGGACAGGCTCCCATCCCGGTGGCGAGCATCGACAACCTGACCGTAACCGAGGGGAACAGCGGAACGACGAACGCCACCTTCACTGCCCGCCTCTCGATCTCGTCAACCTCGATCGCCCGCGTCCGCTGGCAGACCCAGAATGCAACCGCGACGGCGGGATCCGACTTCGTAGCCTCGAGCGGCGAAGTCGTCTTCCAGCCCGGCGAGCTCTCGCAGACCTTCACCGTCCCCATCATCGGCGACACGCTCTTCGAGCCCGACGAAGTCTTCAACGTGATCATTACCGGCGCCGACAACGTCAACTTCACGGTGCAGCCGGCCACCTGCCTAATCCGCAACGACGATGTTCAGGCTCCCTCCCGCCACCGCGCGGCGCGGCCATAAAGTTTGCCGCGCTAGCGGCATCGGAAAGTAGCCAAGGGTGCGAAGCGCGCAAGCGCGAGCAACCCCTGGACATGCGCGCGGCACAACTCCTTTGGACGCAAGCTTCAAGGGGTGCTCGCGCTACGCGCTTTGCACCCCTTGCTACCCTCTTCAGCCGCTATCGCGGCAAACCATCGCGAAAGTTGAGCATTCGTCCAATGGTGGCCGAGCCTTGGGCAACCAACGCCGCCGGCCGTGCCGGCCCGGCCTTGACAGAATATCTGCCTGAACATATTGTTTAGCACTCGCGAGGGTTGAGTGCTAACGCACACCTCCGAATCAGCAACGAATCTCGCGGCGTTCTGCCGCGGAGCAAATCCTAAGAAATGGGTGAAAGGAGACACAGATGGCTATGAAACTTCGTCCGTTGTATGACCGCATCGTCGTCACGCGTAAGGAAACGGGAGAGCAGGTGCGGGGCGGCATCATCATTCCGGACACAGCCAAGGAAAAGCCCCAGCAGGCGGAAGTGATCGCAGTCGGTGAAGGAAAGTTCGCCGAGGACGGCAAGCGCATGAAGCTTGACGTTAAAAAAGGCGACACAGTTCTCATTGGCAAGTACTCCGGCACCGACATCAAGATCGATGACGTCGAGTACACCATCCTCCGCGAAGACGAAGTCCTCGCGGTGGTCGAGTAAGCAGATCAACTAAGGAGAAAAACCAATGGCAAAGCGTATTACGTACAGTGAAGATGCCCGTCAGGCCATTCTTCGCGGCGTCAACAAGCTCGCCGACGCGGTCAAAGTGACGCTCGGCCCCCGCGGCCGCAACGTCGTCATCGAGAAGAAGTTCGGCTCCCCCACCATCACCAAGGACGGCGTCACCGTCGCCAAGGAAATCGATCTGAAGGATGAGATCGAGAACGCCGGCGCCCAGATGGTCCGCGAAGTCGCCTCCAAGACCTCCGACACCGCCGGCGACGGCACCACCACCGCCACCGTCCTGGCCCAGGCCATCTACCGCGAAGGCATCAAGAACGTCACCGCCGGCGCCAACCCCATGGACGTCAAGCGCGGCATCGAGATCGCCGTCCGGGCCGCCGTCGAGTCGATCGACAAACTGGCCAAGCCGGTTGAGGGCAAAGACATCGCCCACATCGGAACCATCTCCGCGAACAGCGACGACGAGATCGGCACCATCATCGCCCAGGCCATGGAGAAGGTCGGCAAAGACGGCGTCATCACCGTCGAAGAGGCGCGCGGCCTCGACACCGTCCTCGAAGTCGTCGAGGGCATGCAGTTCGATCGCGGCTACCTCTCGCCGTACTTCGTCACCGACCCCGATCGCATGGAGTCGGTTCTCGAGAACGCCAAGATCCTCATCTACGAGAAGAAAGTCTCCTCGATGAAGGACCTGCTGCCGATCCTCGAGCAGACTGCTCGTCAGGGCAAGCCGCTCCTCATCATCGCGGAAGACGTCGAAGGCGAGGCTCTGGCCACGCTCGTCGTCAACAAGCTCCGCGGCACGCTGAACGTCGCTGCCGTCAAGGCTCCGGGCTTCGGCGATCGCCGCAAGGCCATGCTCGAAGACATCGCCATCCTCACCGGCGGCAAGCTGATCTCCGAGGACATCGGCGTGAAGCTCGAGAACGTGAAGTGGGAAGACCTCGGCGATGCCAAGCGCGTCACGATCGATAAGGACAACACCACGCTCGTCACCGACACCGACGACAAGTCGCGCAAGGAAGCGATCGCCGGACGCGTGAAGCAGATTCGCGGACAGATCGAGGACACGACCTCGGACTACGATCGCGAGAAGCTCCAGGAGCGCCTGGCCAAACTCGTCGGCGGCGTTGCCGTCATCAAGGTCGGCGCTGCAACCGAGACCGAGATGAAGGAAAAGAAGGCTCGCGTCGAAGATGCGATGCACGCTACGAAGGCTGCCGTCGAAGAGGGCATCGTCCCGGGCGGCGGCGTCGCGCTGCTCCGCGCCATTCCGGCCGTCGAAGCGGTCAAGGCCGAGGGCGACGTGAAGG
>Ga0307511_10000605_pt1 | contig 38472 bp, 59 predicted proteins | sample 13_EM_MG_FD_200266 | JGI IMG/M metagenome (GOLD analysis project Ga0307511, IMG submission 200266) | Populus trichocarpa ectomycorrhiza microbial communities from riparian zone in the Pacific Northwest, United States - 13_EM | ecosystem: Host-associated > Plants > Roots > Unclassified | place... | reverse complement strand
GCAGGGGAGCGGTGTTGCAGCCGTTGTGCCACGTTATACCAACGGTACATCACCCTCGCGCTTGCCCTGTTTGCGGCCTGTGGGTAGGGGACGGGGCGTGGGTCCGGGCTTGGGTCCGGGCTTGGGATTGGGGTCACCCTCGCGCTTGCCCTGTTTGCGGCCTGTGGGTAGGGGACGGGGCGCGGGCGCGGGCTTGGGTCCGGGCCTGGGATTGGGGTCACCCTCGCGCTTAAGCATCAAACCATTGAGTTCTTGGGCTGTTGAAGGAGAGCAAGGTCAGGTTGTGGTAACGTGTGATAGAGAACCACCAGGAAAACTCACACTCTGGCTCAGGGGAACGGGCGATCGGAAGAGTCAAGGCATTGACGCAGAGAGTCCCGACCATGAGGAAGATGAGAGCAGATTTGGGGAACATGACGGTGTGGAGTGTCGTGTGGGAGAACGGATAACAATGGCACCTGGCCTGAAGTTTGGAAGGTAGGAGAGAAGAACTGGGTGAACTGCACAGCGGCTGGGGAAACCAGGGACGCACCTCAACCCTTTTATAGATTTCTTGGAAACTATCGGTGTCGAGTTCAGACCCGCCATGTGGGCCTGTGACGAATGCATGAGGGCATTCCATCTGAGACAGTGTTATGCCAGTGATTGACTTTCCATCATGATTTGGATCGTTTGGGAGCTGTCCGACAAAGTCACCTGTACCTACCAAGTACAGTATTTTCGCACGTCTGAGCTGCTCAAAATCAAGTCAAATCAACAAGTAAATCACCGGTGTACGATTTATTGATCGGGATTCGGTCATTAATTGGAATCCAACTCTGATCTGAGATTGTCCATCATCAATAAGTACCACGCTGTTCAGACTCAAACATTGCTCTCGGCGTAAGCACTGTTCCTGCCCCGTGGGACCCACGCGCGGGTGAGAGAGGCACGATCTTCGATCGCGTTGATCGTAGTATAGGTACGATCTGATACCTTAGGCCTTAGCGTTTGAACTCAGTTGATCGGGAGTTCCACGAGGTTATTCATAGTACTACTTGATCTAAAAGTCGCCCTTGAACTAATCAAGGCAACGTGAGTATCCGAGATGAAGGTCCCAAAGGTCGGGGCCTTAGGGGTGGCGTAATGACCTTGGTCAGCTCTTCGAGACGAGTTAACCACAGCAACGTATACGCACGAGGAAGAGCCACGGTCTCGTGAACGACCGTTACGGAGATCCTCAATCTCCCGAGGTAAATTCCACGTTCACACTCGAACCACAAACTACAGGCTCACCGCACTCTGGTAAGGGCGAACCTCTGATTTGTGACTTCTGGATTGCAAAAATTGTGGAGGAAATCACCGAAAACAGGATATCAAAGACGGCGTCATCTGGGGATGTCGTCAGATATTCAGCCACCGAGCTCATCGAAGGCGGCATTGTCCCCGTAATGATACATTCCGACATGTACTCAATCGCAATGGTGATACTCGAATGTATCATGGAGGAAATGCCATTCTCCCTCGCGATGCTGCGTCGTCCACGCGACGGTCATCAAGAGACTGTCCGCCTCGGCCCGGCGTGCGGGACGCCGAGAGCTCGAAGAACGGCGTCTCGGACGGTTTATGGACCTTATAGTAATGCGTTGTTGGTCTGAAAAACATGGGGGCAGACCCACGATGGAACACGTCCATACATACCTCGCAGACCACTGTAGACAGACAGCTTTCGTCGACAAAGATTTCAACGTGACCCCAGGATCAGGTAGGGTATCAGAAACCATGGGTGGCGGTCGTTCACATGTGAACGGGATCCTGGATGAAGTGGCCTTGGGCGTCGATAATGGAGTGACGGGGATTGGTGGAGAGTCGAGGCACGGTGACAGTTCGTCGTTCGTCGGTAGCGTGGGTTTACCACGGTGGTGTCATAGAGGAGGGTGACAAATTTCTTGCTGGAGGTCGTTGAACTCGGCCGAACGGATTTATTCTCCGAGAGGTCGTGATGGAATTCTGGGGGAGCGGTGGTTCAGAAAGCACGACGCCAATGCTTTCTAGAAGGGAGTCGGGCAGCCCTTGCAGGTTTCACTCTTCCGTTGGTTCTCCTGAAGCAAGAAAACCTCACGCAGGTACGCTCGCTCCACAAGGTTGAACAAGCTGCGGCACTTGACTTCCACACCTTCGTACCAGGGCAAGAACGAAAGGAGCGGGGGGTGGTGGCAAGGCGGGCCGAGGCGGGGACCCGAGGCTGAGGGGGAGTAGGTGAGGGAGGGGTGGTGATATCAACCGGTTCGTTCTCGTATTCGGGACAGTGGGCGGGTCTAACTCCTCCGTGAGAGTTGGGCTTCGGATCCATCCAGGGGGGTAGGGCGAGAAGCGCTCCGTGATTGGGTTTCCACTGCTTCGCGGCACTACTTAACGCAGCCAAGACGTAGTCGACTGTGGGTCGCTCGCTAGGATCATCCTTCCTACGTCACCATTCCCCACAGTTCCTTGGTGTAGCCATGGGTGGTGGCGAAATTTTGTGCCTAGGGTCGCACCCCTTCAAGGATACTGTGGAGTCCGATCGTAGGGAGAAATTCTGTCCGTCAATACCTGGGGCTACCTCAAAGCTTCGGCCCGTCAATCTGTACCGAAGGGAACGCACTTTGTAGATGGTCATTGCAATCGAATATACGTCGGCCTTTTTTGTGGGACCGGCCCTCATGGACTCAGAGCTTTCCAAATCCAGCAGTTCCGGGGGACAACACCGCTGGACGAAGGCGGTTGAGATGACACGGTGGTAGAACCGAGGTCGCCAGCGACCCTCGTGACCCCAACGTCCGCGAGACAAGCGTGACCATCGTCAGAGATAAGGATGTTTCTCTGCACTAAAGTGAGTATTGTTGTCTGAAGTACGGCTTTGTCCCCATACGCTCCCTCCCAAACCCCGGATACTCATTGCTAGTTCTGAATCCTCAGTACAAAAAGTTCAGCAGTACCGAGGACGATGTGTTTTGGGCCGTGGGAATTTAGGCGCTAAACCCTGCTAAAACACATCAGTGCCTTCATCCAACCGTGATCGGCATCGTGCTGCCGCTGCAGGGCTACCCACCACCCGTCCATATCGCGAGTAAGGGGGCTATACATCCGTCGGTGCCGAGTGTTGCGAACATCGCTGATGGTTGACTTGACAGATTCTGTCCCACGGCGGCCCGCGCGCCGATTCATCGGGTAGTATCTCCTCGGAGATCCCTCTTCCAGACGCAACTCCTACCTCCTACCACGTTAGCTGCTGATGTACCCATAAACAACTCACCCACTCCACGCCGTTCGAGAAATACCCCCAAGACCACATCCAACAATGAGTTGGGAACGCGGGTATCCAACCACTGAATACATTCGATACTCGATCGAACCTCTAGGGGAGACCTACGTACGAAGACGGGATGTTTCTAGGGACTCGTGAAGATTTTCGGGAATACGGTTACTGTGAGAACCAGCGCTGGAAGGCAGACCCTGCATGCTACGAGGGCGAGCTCTTTATAGTTCTTTCTCACATACCGGGAACTACCACTGCACCATTCAGACCAATCCGGTTTGTCATCACCATCCTCCCCACCAAAATGGATGTTTAAAGCGTCCGGTCAATTCAGCTATGGGGGGTGCCAAGCCATATTGGTCTGAATGGTACTGGTTAACACAAACATTCGAAATCATTGGATGGACCACCAACCTTTATAAATGACCCACTACGTTGTGTCCAGCTGCACACTTCAGCGCAGAGAACATGCACTTCACCCTCCCAGACCTACCAGGGATCTGCAAAGATCCTTTCTCTCCATCTCTCAACCCTCACTACAGGTCCGTCGCATCTGAGTCCAAAGCTTGGATCGACAGCCTCGGGATTCTCTCGGGAAAGAAACAGCGATACTTCTCCACCTCCGCCCTAGAGCTCCTCGCCGCGCATGCGTACCCGCATGCTGACCGGGAGGGGTACAGGTCATGCTGCGATTATTTGAATACCGCTTTCATCCTGGACGACTATAGCGACGACGAGGGTGGGAAAGGTGCTCGTCTGATGGCGGATTCGTTTATGAATGCGCTAAGGGACCCCACCTGGGACGATGGAACGCCTTTCGCTAGGATGGCGAGAGAGTTGGTCCATTCACATTCGTACCTCGCTCTGCTTACACTAATTCGGATGCATTTCTTATCCAGGTTCGGAGGGCGTTTGACGATGGCAAGCCCCACTGCCCGACAACGCTTCGTCGACACCTTCGACCACTACCTTGACGCCACCGTGCGCGAAGCAGAGAATCGGGAACGAGGCGCGATCCTTGGCCTAAGTGATTACCTGGAGCTCCGGAGGGGTAACGGCGGGGCGTACAACGCTTACGCCATGATCGAATGCATGCTCTCCATCGACCTCAAGCCGGAAGTATTCCATCACCCTGCGTTGTGGAATCTCACCAACATTGCGGGCGATATGCTTTTCACCGCAAACGTAAGTCCCGAGTCCAACTGGGCCTCTCGCCTCGTTCCCACAAATCTGACAAACGGTTCAAGGATATTTACAGTTACAACAAGGAACAAGCTGGCGGTCACTCGGCCAATAACCTCATCACCGTCATCCAGCTAGAACGGGGGGTCGATCTGCAGGAAGCCATGGACATCGCTGGAGATTTCTTTGCCAACTACGTCAAGGAATTTGGTATGTGGAAGGAAAAGTTACCCAGTTGGGGGCCAGAGGTCGATGCAGCAGTTTCTAAGTACATCAAGTGGATGGGAGCCTGTGTAAGAGGGTATATCGAGTGGAGCTTCAGTGGTCCCAGGTATTTCGGAAGCTCGGCTGAGGAAGTGAAGAGAACTAGACGGGTAGCTCTCAAACCGAGAGTTTGTTGAGATACCAACACGTACCATCCGTGATGTTTCAATAAATTCGGATCTTGTCACTTTTCTCATCCAATTCGTCCGATTATCAGCAACCGCGTTGCATCATGCAATTGATACAAGATGCAGGCCCCTATCGAAAATACAAGAAAACGTACCAAACAGAGTTTTCTTTGCCGAATGCGAACAATTAAGCGATGGCATCGGCAACCGACTTGGGGTTCCATCATCACTGCGGTGTATCGTGGGACGGAAGTTCAATTCGGGCAACCTATTTGTGCCGCCCTCATCGTCGGCGAGCGTGGTGTCAGGCTATCGTCCTGTTTCCCGATGACCGTGCGTGCTAGGATCCAGAACATGGTTCTCGTGTTCCTTCCGTAAAGTATACACCAACCAGCGAGCCTCTGAGGGCGTGTCCTAGCTCACAAGCAAGATCAAGAGAAGTTTGACGTTCTGGCTGACTTGTAGGTATAAGGCGTGGGAGGCGGCTGGGCGGCGGGCCGGGACATCGGTTAGCCACCTGTATGATTGGCATGACCAACGTCGAGATCGGTGGGGTGAGTACAAGACCGCCAACGCGACCTGCGACACCGTCGGACAACCTACCCACCGGCCATCTTCCTCGCCTCAAAACAGCTTTTGATGATACCGCTTTCCGTTGGCTTGGGGGACCGTTTCTTCCGTTTCCCGATTGATCGGCCATTGTAGGTAGTAGAGACTGTTCGGCGATCTCCGACCTGCCCATGAAGCTTTGAATATTCGTGTGTACATAGGCTGAATCTCACAAAGGCTATTCTTTATTTTACATATTACGTACAAGCACATGTGCAACCAGTCGCGCGGGTGTTCTACCGCCCGTGATATACCGATAGCTCAGAAGTACTGCAGCTCTGCGGTGAACTCATCTTGGTGTTCGTCCACATATGACATCGACATAGCTGGTGAGTCGCCAGTGCGCTCAAATGAGCTAAAGTCCAACCCTTCGGTGGGCCTCGCCAACCCATAGTCCTCGGAAAATCGTAAACCCTCATCGACGACCGGGTCGGCGGGTGATGGTAGATACAGGGTGGGGGGTCCGGAGTTTTGGAACTCCGGCGATGACTGTAACGCCGACAGCCTGGGAACCTCGAACTCAGAAGTCTGCACCCTCGGTGGGGCCATCATTGGCGGTGGCGATGCGGTAGGTTCTCTTATCTGGACGGGAGGGAGTCAGCGGATAGAATTCGGGGTCCGAAGGTGCTCAAACTCACGAAAGCAGCGATACATGCGGCAAACTCTAGAACCTGATCGTGAACCGGTTCCACTTCGACCGCAGGGGAGTTGCGAGAGGGGGGGAGTCTCAACGTGGAAGTCTTGTCGGTCGGGACGAATGGTGGTGTAGACGACCGAGAGGGATTGGCAGGTGATCGTGCCGCTGGTACCGTGATGGTCGCGATCGAGGGCTTGCGGAGATTCCTCTTGCGTTTCTTGACAGGGGGCTGGGAGTGTTGTGGCTTGCCTTTGAAAACCCTCCCTACAACGAGGACGGGGGAAGCTGGGCGAGGCCGCTTCAGGCTGACATTTTGTTCAACGACTTGATCGAGCAGACTACCCTCGCTGTAGTCCGAGGTCGAGGTGTTCGACGAAGTTGAAGCTCTGACGACTTGAGCCTGAACAGCAATAACACCACACATCTCGTCGTTATCGGTTTCCTTCTTCACCCTCCTTGTGACCCTCTCCCTCGTCGGTAGATTATACTTGTGCTGGGGGTAAAGTTGAGCGTGCTCGTCCTTGAGCTGTCTAGCCCGTTCCTGATATGGGACCCGCCTGGGCTCTTCAAGGGCGTTCCAGCAGTGTGCGGCGAGACGGCTGATCTGACGGTGATCTCGCTCCGGTATCTTTTCCTTATTGAACTTCCAAAAGTCTGACCGGAAGAGCATGAAGGCGTTGGGAGGACGAGGCGCGTTTCCATTCTTGCCCTTGCGCCGGCGGCATTGGGAATGGAGATCGGGTGGGGAAACCTCGCGTTGATCAGCAAACGCGGACAGGTACTCGATGGTCTGCGACGGGGGAAGTTGGTCGTGGGTTACGGGCGCGGTGACGGGGTGCACGGGGAGTGGCTCAGTGGCGGGGGAGGGAATGTCGAGGTAATCGAAGCCACCCGGGACACACTGATCCAAGGCTATGATCGCTAAAACCGAGGAATGATCAGTCTCAATGATCCCTCTCATCAGGACTGGGATGGGACGCACGATCAGGTAGGGTTTGGTTGGAAAGCCTCCTCGATCTTCGTACGATTGGCATCTGTGTGGCGTAAAAGCGTTCTCGCCTCGGAGATTGGCTCAAAGGGGAGAGACGAGGGGAAGGGGGTGGGAAGACGAAGAGGGATGTAAGAGAGAGTCAAGACAAGCGGATACTGGCCATCCTACCACCTGCTGTCTTTTATACCACAGACAGCGTCCTGGATCCGCAGAAGGTACGGTCCACTGGAAGGTCACATTCCTAGGCGCCCTGCCTCGTTTCTTCTCATCAACTCGTGCATCAACGTCCCAACCCTCGAAGATTCACCCACGCGTCCCAGGAAATTTCCAATTCCGCTGCGGTAATCTCCCTATTGGATTTTATTTGCTTCCGCGGGACCAGATATGGGTCCAGTAAAGGTTCCCCCTTTGTGTTTTCGTCAATGTGCGCCTTTCAATTGTCGTGCACTTTGTTCCGTTAGCGGGGCGAGACCTCAAGTCGGACTTCAAGTCGGACGCTAACGCTAAGTGGTACCTGTGCGACGTCTCGGACCCGGGATGCTGTAATCCAGCCACAAAGGCTGCCATCTGTGGCTCAGCTGGCCCTCCTGCCCTCGATTACACGCACGATCCAGACGGCCAGGAACCGAGGCCTTCATTTCCTGAAAGTGCACAGATGCCCTCGTACATCGAGTGGCTCAAAGGGCGCCATAGAATTCGAGATGGTGGCCATCGGAGGTGATAACTGTGTCGGGGAAGATCACTGTCGCTGTTGGCATTCAGTATACAACGTCAACGTCCAGCCTTTACGCCACAGCTTCGTGTGCACCACTCCCAAATCGGTCACGCTCTTATCCCCGTTCAGTTCATCCATACCCGACGACCTACCCCAGAAGAGGAACAAAGGAAAGTCACTGCTCAACTCCCTGTCCCCGTCGTCTCTTTTCTCCCCTCCTTCGTCTTCCTGCGCTTGGAACCCACAATCATATCCCTGGTCATCGGCAAAGGCATCCAGTGGCTCAATTAATTTCGGCTCTCGGCACGTTCAGGGATGCTCACCGCTTCTTTAAAGCCTGATTACGTCCGATGGATCTGGCCTTGTTAACCGCATCCGGTCGTTTGACTCGGCCCATTTGCTTTCGCTTCATTTTTGATGGTTTCGGGAGCTTCGCCACCCATCCTGGCACCGGTGACCCTGATTGCAACAGCACGTTCGCGATGCTGAAGGGGGGCCTGTCAGAGGGCGAGTGGCAACAAGAATTTCAACGAACAAGCTCACGGTTTCAGGAATGGCGCGTCATCATTCGTGAAGTACGTAACAGCTTTCCCCTCCCTCCCTGCGCGCCCAGTACGTCCTAATGGCAAGCTTAGCATAAACGCACAAACAATCCACCATCACATACCTATCCGATGAATATAGCTCTGCACGCTCTGGGGAAAGTCGTAGTTAATGACCTCCATGACCCCCTTGAAATCCATGCCCCGAGCCATCACCTCCGTGCTTATCATGACCCAACTTTCACCCCGCCGCATCCTCCCGATCGCGTCTTCTCGTTCCTTTTTCGTCATACCCGCGTGAAGACAATCCACGTTCGGAACGTCGTTGATCACTAACTCCTCTGCCAGAGACGAAGCCCTGGGTTGAGTCGATGTAAAGACCAACACTGGCGGCTTGTAAGGTTGGGATAGGTGGGTGAGGAGAGTGGGTAATTTGGAAGAATCGTCAGCCACGTATGTCAGTGACTGAGCAATCGATGGCAGAGGCGTATCCCTATCGAGTATGGTGAGTGGCGGCGGGTCCGGAACACGGAGGATTAGGACCGTACTTTAATCCGACGACAACCCGAATCGGGTCACGAAGGACGTCAAAAGCCACCTTTTCCGCATTTGCCGGTAACGTAGCGCTGAAGACAGCCTTTTGGATCTCCGGGTACGAGCACGCCGCAAAGATCTCTTGGATCTGATCCAGGAACTCGGAGTCTAGCATTCGATCCGCCTCATCGAGGATTAGATGTCGCACACTTTCAATCCAGGTCAGAGTCTTGTCTCGGAGCGCGCGTGCGATGGGCACTTACTTGCTCAAGTCCAGGTGACCTTGTTGAATCGAGGTAATGAGCCGCAACGGAGTGCTGATGATTATATCTGCACCACCACGATCATGAGAAAAAGAACGCACGAAAACCGTCGAGATAAACTTACCCACTTTATCCCTCACATTTTTATCGGTCAGAGTGGACGCAGTGGCCTTGCTGAACAGTATTATCTTCCACTTCCGCCCCTCGGCCAGCTTCAAACATTCGTTATGGATTTGGTGCGCTAATTCACGAGTGGGTGCGAGTATCACTGCACGGGCTCCGGAACCAAAATCCTTCTTCCCTTTTGAGTTCGGAGATTCGAGAGCGATCATTGTGGGGAGAAGGTACGAGAGGGTCTTTCCCGTACCAGTTGGCGAAATGGCAGCTAGATCGCGGCTCTACATCGATAAGAACACTGGTCTACGGCTGCTGAGGTCGCATTCACTCACTTCGAGAAGAATAGGGATCGCATATGACTGAATGCTCATCGGTCTCGAGTATCCATACTTCTCCAAGTTGAGAGAGATGTGAGATGGGAGCGAGTACCGCGTCCGAAGCTCTTCGAATGTTTCAAAATGAGGGGGCACATTTGAACCCTTCGTCTTAACTTGATGCCGCTGTGTAACCGGTTGTTCTTCTGCTCCTACGGTAGAGTCGGCGTCGCTCTGATCGTCCAAGTCCTCCTCAACCTCAGAATCACTATCCCGTTTCCTTCGCTTCCTCCGGCCGCCAAACTCGTCAGACAGTGACTTCCTCTTCTGTCCTACGTCATGGGAGTACTTGAAGAAATCCAATTCAGCAGGTAGGTGACCGTCCTTCGTTTTCTGGGTGGAAGGTGCATTTTTGTCCGAGGCACTTGACTTCTACTTGGGAGCACGAGCAGTTAGACCGCTGCAGGATGGAGACTGTGGTGCTCACGTTGAACAACTTAACATCGTCCCGGTACTTCTGCTTGTCGAATTTAATACCCCCACGGGAAAGCAGGTGGAAGGCTTCCATACCCAATGGTACCAGTGAGGTCGGGAGACCACGTTCGCGGGAAAGATTTTCGTAAGATGTGATCGAAGTTCTCACGATAGCTCATCCCTCCCAGGGAGGAAGGATTACAGTAACAACAGCACAGGGTAGATTGACAACTACACGGTTATAATGCTAGCAGGTCAACTCATGAGCGCCCTCCCTTCTTCTTCTTATTGACGACTTTGAATCCCCATTCGCTCTGTGCCGGCTTTGGTTGGGTCTTCACAATGTCAGCGATGGACTGGGCTTTCCCGGGGATGTTGGCGGCTGAGTTTCCCTTCGGCTTTGCGGTCGCGTCTGCCTTTCGCTTGCTCGCGAATTCAGCAGCGAACCGACGGCCATCTAGCGTCGTACTGTTGGCGTAGATCAGGTCTGAGATGATCTCCACAGTGGTCGGATCTGGGTCCAGGGGGAAGGACAGAAGCATAGACGTGATATCCTCCACTGGAGAAAGGAGGGGAATCAACACCACTTTCGGAGACTGAATACCGGTGACTTACGGTTCACACTTTGATTCAACCCCTTGAGCGAATCAGTGAGCCATTTGAGAAAATCGAGTGAAGGGTTCGCTGCAGCATCCTCGTTCTTGACAACAGGTGTAACAACCTTTGGGGGGGCAGGTGAGCGGGGCGGGTTAGCCCCATTTATTGGGGGTCTTGCAACCATGGACGGTGAGGGAGAAGAAACCACGACCGCTGGACGAGGGTGTTGAGAGGGGACAGCGGTCTTCCCATTAGCACCAACAGTCGTCCAAGCGGGACTAGGAGTAACTGTGGGTGTCTTGAGGTCTATGAGTATCGGGGTTGGAATGACCAAGTGCAAGGATAATTACCTTGGATACAGCTTCCGCATGGGATCGTCGCACAGCAGCGTTGGTAGTTTCCTTCTCCTGGGCCTGTTGTTGCTCTGCCTTCTTACGTCGCTCCTCTTCTTGGATCTCCTTCATAGTCTTCTTCGTAGTCGGAGATTTTACTACATTAGTCCACACTGGGGCTGCAGGAGTCGGAGACCCGGCCGAGGTAGGCTCCTTGCGACCGGTCTGAACTTGAGAAGTCGGGAGACCCCAGGAAGTGGTTGTCAGGATCGGAGAATCTTCCGTGGGCGTGCTAAGATTTCGCACTGTGGCGGCTGCGCGCTCACGTTCGAGAGCAGCCTTCCGCGCTTCGGACTGTTTGGCTTCAGCTTCTTGAATTTCGCGGAATCCGATCGAAACACCAGAAGGCTTCTTCTTCCCATCGTCATCCTTGGACCAAACGGTTTTGACGGTCGAGGAAGGAACAGAAACCGAAGGAGTTACCTGGGGCTTGCTAGGCTGCAGTTGCTGCAGAACCTGTGGCTGTGATTGAGGTTGGGAGGTTGTCGCCTTTACGGGAGGTGTAGGTTTCTTGCGGGGTTTAGTGACCGGAGGTTCAAGGGTTTCATTCAGCGTGGTTGTTGAGGCGTCGGTTGGCGGTTGCACCGTGGGCGCGGTTCGTTGCGGAGGTTCAGGCGCCTGGAAGTTTGATTCCGTTGCAGCAGAGATGACTTCTGGCAACACTGGAAGTGCTGGTTCCGGACGAAGCTGCTGCTGGTTGTGTTGTTCGAGGTTACTGACGGTTAGACTGCTAGGGCCGTCCCCGGTTGGCCAGCTATCTGAGGGTTGTTCGGAAGGGACTGCGGACCATGGAGTTCTAACACTACGTTCCCATGGAGAGGGTTGTTGAGGTTGCACAAGGTTGTTGACATGTCGGGGTGACTGGTATGCAGGATCAAACACCCCAGCACGTTTCAACGAAGATAAATCGGGTGTCCCCCAAGGTGAGGCGGAAGGAGTGTAGTTGTGGGCGGGCGAGTGGGGGACTGATGGAGGTGCAGGTCGCACGATATTCGTGGGTTGGTTCTGATGGAGCTGTACTGGAGGGGTTACGGGTAAAAAAGGACTTTGGCCAATGCCAGTGCTAGTGGAGAAGCTGAGTTCGGGTTGATATGAACCAGGACCGCTACTAGGCTGATCAGGCGAAGAGCGGGCGCAGGGTAATTGATTCGTGACTAACGATTGTAGGTGGTGCCCGAGAATATTTTCGCGATGAACATCTTAAAGAGATTGTCAGGACCACCTCGCTGGCGGCAGACAATAACTCACCACTAAAGCCGTAATTGGTGGTAGTGTTGGGGTAAGGAGAGCGACCGAGGCCGTCGATGGAAGTGTCGATGTAGGGGCGTCTGTTCATACCGATAGTATTAATAGAGGGCTCGGGGTTTCCGAATACGTGACTGGCTGGTCCGGCAGAGGATGATGGAGATGCCGACTGGGATTTGCCATTAATGTAGGAATCGAGGGTCGGGGTACGCAGGGAGCGTATTGGTACTGGTTGGTGGGGGACGCCGAATGGACCCGAGTCACGTTGGTGTAGTAGTGGATCGTCCAGGTTTTCGAGGCGCCTGATCAGTCCGGGAGGTCCAGGCGGGGCGGGTACCATAATGGGCGAAAGGAATATCTTTGGCCCAGACGCCCGGCGAACGAGTTCCCCAACAGAAATCCATTCGGTGTCGAGCTGGGTCCTCTTCATTAGGAGATCTGGAGTAAAGTATCCCTGGTCGTGCCAGGTCTGCATAACATCCGCACGGAATGGACCTGCGCCAACTTAGAAGTCAAGCCCTCCAAAAATTTGCAACTGCTCACCTTGTACGATTCTCTGGGTGTCCAAGTAGGACCATTCGATGGCTCCAGGGTCCGTCGTCCCCGCAACTGTAGGAACCTGGCTCTGGGTAGTGGCAGTTGATTCGGTGGAGGTCATGGTAGCCGATGGAACGTTTGAAGGATGCGGTTGGCCGCTATCGTCGATTGACTGATTTTGACCATGCGCGTGACCTGCTTCAGATCGTTTGAAGGCTCCGTCATCCTGCTGCGGCGATTGCGTTCCGGGGACCTTGTTCAAAATCGCGGGCTTATCTGTTCGATCCGACTCTTGCACCCCGTTCACCCCATCTTTCAACCTCATTTCCGATATCTCATCTACCTGCCCACCGGGATCGCGAGTAGCTGATCCACCAATACGAGGTCGCGTCTCGGAACCCCTCCGTCGCATGTTCCATGACTCGCCACTGCCGAGGACACCATCGAAACCGGGCCCGGTCCTCCCTCTTGGGGGTGGCGGGGCAGCTTCTCTGGGCGATGCGAGCGGTTGTTGAATACCAGAGACTGAAAGCCTTCGCGGGGTTCCGAGTGTAAGTTGGTCTGGGAGGGTAGCTGTGAGATGGGGCATCGGTCTGCGAACAGATTCATTCTTACCTCCGCTATCCCTCCTCCTAGCTCCGAGTAATGACCCGAACCTATCCCGCATAGGGCTCGTCCCACTAGACGCATCGCGACCAAGTTTTGGTCGATCGAGTCCAGCGGTTGACAGAGGGGTCAGATAGTCGCTGGTTGATTGTCGCCTCCGCATCTCGGAATTGAGTGGCCCGGAGAACAACTAATGGTTCGCAGGGGATGTGGTATGGAAGGACCGCAATGAGTTATGGGTTGAACCATGTGGACGGACGGAAACGCGTACTGACCCTCCTCTCCACGTCACTCATCTCATTCGTTCCGACAGGATCCGCTGCGATATCCCTGATAATTCCGTCCCAACGTTCCACTTCTGGGCCCAGAGCGGTCTTCACCCCTTCCCGGTACACTCTGATCATTTCCTCCTTCGAATACCGGTGTGGGTGACTGCCGTCCCGTTTCTCAGAACGAATAGCACCGGAAGTGACCAAGGAAGAATAGCTCGAGGTAGGAGGTGTTGGGACCGTTGGATTCAGGCCCGAGATCGCGGTTGTGCTTCCGGGGTGTAAATCCGTCTGCAAAGAACGTGATGGCGGTATGGGTTGTTTGCGCATCCATTCCGGACCGAAGTGCATGGTTGTAGTCGCCATTTTATCGAGAAGTGTGTTTGAGCAAAAGAGTTATTCGCGAGAATCGTTGTCGTATCGGAGGGGGTTGCACGACTTGCAGGTTTTCTCCAGAACCACCTCGCCTACCCCAGGTGGGACTTACCCTAAAGTTGTCACGTGACCGGATTCTTCCCGTTCGGAGATACCTCGGTTTAACCTTTTCTGGCTCACCGGTCGGACTACGCTGACTTTCGCTCAGTTACCATCCATCAGCTCGTGGGAGAGTCTGCAAGGGTATGGTGCTTGAGGCTGCTGCCGTTCTCATTGTTGCAGGGCAAGTGGGTTAAACACTGTGGCAGCCGTGCTTGCCAAATAACCAGATAAATTATGGAAGGGTAATGTGCTGCTATGCTACACAGGTTACGATGCAGAGGCCACCCGCCATCTGGCAACAGGAAGTGCTGCAGATATGCGTCAGTTGATACGTGAAAATCGGAGGCTGGTAGGTGGGCTTACCCTCGAGGCGTTTGGCTGTGGGTATGATGTAAAAGACGAAGGTCAAGAGGCCCAAGACCATACAAATCGCGGAGACGTAGTAGTAGCCGTCCTGTTTGATGACGCAGTGACCGTTCATGCTCTCGCACAGCGATTTCCCTTGGTCCGAAACGCACTCTTGCGCTGGTGCGGGAGTCAGTTGTGGTCGTGATAGTAAACGATTCATTCCATACCCTTTATGGCGATGTCCCCGCTTAGCTCACAAGTTGCGACACTGAAGAAGTCAACACCCTTCAGGACAAAAAACTTTGGCCACGTTCCACCAAGGTTGCTGAAAGTGTTCAACAGCTGTTCGACCCGATGAGTTTACACATCACTCTGATCGAGAGAAGGCACCAACCGTCATGTAGGTTCCTCCGATCAGCGGGTCTGAAATAATGGTGTGGAACGCGGATATGCCAACGAACTGAATCGTTCTACAAGCAACAGCGTCAGATTGAAGAGGGCCCAATAGAACAGAGGAGGTTACCCTGCAAAGCTCTGGAGGACACCATGGGCAACGAGGAACGCGATGAACAACTTCGTCATTGGTGGCACCGGGAACCAGTAAACAATCAGGGTCGATGAGAAGGCAAAACCAAGCCGGGGCCAGAACGCAAGTAACCAAGGCCGCAGGGCCCTATCGCCAGTGGAGAACCTTCCGGCAATCCACCCCCCTATCATCTGGAAGGGGAAATCCAAGAGAACGATCATGGCGAGGTCCTCTTTCGTGAGGCCCTTTTCAACCATTTTGAGATGGGTCACAGCTTCGTTCGCCTGGAACCCGATCTTGGCAACAAAGTGTAAGGCGAGAAGGGATTGTACATCTAGAAAATCGGATCGTGAATCAAAGTTCTAGGAGGCTCCGACACGTGTACTCACGTTTTAACTTGCAGATGTCCCAGATTGTGAGGTAGACCCGTTTAACACCCATTTCCTTCACGTCAACGTCTTCTTTGTCCTGCGGGAGGGAGCTCAGAAGGCCAAGCCAGTGTCGCATCCATCAAACACACCTCCTTCACAAAGAACAGCCATGCAGTCACGGAATAGCAGGCCAGTCCCCAGAACCGAAGATACGCGTCCATTGTTAAACGTGGAATCCCCCATTTGTTACTGAAATGTACATCAGAAAGTGCAGGGGGTCAATTCCGGATCACGTACGCGAACGCCTCGCTGTTCAGAGCCAGGAAGACGGTGAATGAAGCGAAGTAACCGGTAGTCAACCCAATGGTTTGACAAGTGGAAGCGTATGAGAGATTTTCCTCTGAGAGCAGTGTGAGTGCCCAACCTACGGAAGGTATTAGTTGCGGCTTACGATGCCAAGGAGGTTCATACCGTCTACTGCAATATCTGTGACCGCAATTAGTGTCTGTTTTCAGACAGGTGAGACTCTACGAACCTTGCGTGGCCGAGAAGAAGACCAACCCAGTAAATGCGGCCGACAGGAGGTAAATATCCTCCACAGGCTGGATGGAAGGTTAGGACTCCGTTATGGGCAAGTGAAACTGGCTCCTCACGTTTCGAAGGAGATCCTCAGCGTGGAACGACATGCCGAACATGATCGATCCGATAATTAATTGCATGGGTATAATCCAAGACTTGCGCCGCCCAATGGAGGGGATAAATTTCGAATCGACGATGGGTGACCAGAAGAGCTTGAGAGAATAGGGATAACTTGCGAGAGAGAAGATGGCCAGTTGTGAATACGATAGGTGTTCCCTTAACAAAAATGGTACAGAGCCTTCGAAAACGTCAGGATCGCGATGCAGATGGTATGGGGTGTTTACGGACCCAACGCAAGACCAAGCTACGACCATAAAGTCAACGGTACTCTCCACGTCACAAACAGGCGAATGAAAACTCACAGGAACACCCTGAATCAAGTCTAGCGAGAGTCAGTGACATTCTGATGACGAAGACACGAAAACTCACAAAGTATGCATAGAAGACCCATGGACCGTTTATCTTTGGTGGACATTGGACGTTTCGCCCGGCCTGCCCTAGCAGAACCATTTTCCGGGGCGCCGAAAGCAGCCTGACGTCGTTCATCTTCCCCGAGAAGACTGAGCTCTACTTCCTCGGTATCATGTTGTAGCCTGGGTGTGCGGGGTTGTATTCTGACGGTGTCCATGGAAGAAGTTGTACCGCGAGATTCGTAAGGGGAGTAGGCGTTGGCCATGTCTTGCGGTGAGGAAATCTGTTTCGACGGTTCTGGGACCGAGGTGACTTTTCCCTTGCGTCGCCTCGAACTCATCAAGGGTAACTATCAGATGCTGACGGGATCCGGTGTCGTGTCACACAGATCGGGGAATGCCGCTCGGTCTGACGCCAAGATCGGAAGTTCAAAGTTCAACAAGCGGCCGCGACCATGCCGGAGGTCATCGAGATCGTGTCCGACAGCGAGGAGGAGAGAAAGTGAGATATCCAACTTTACCTTTCGTCTACTGCACTTACGGGCGACGCGTAGAAGAGAGTCTGCGGCCAAGACGCCAACCGTCATCGAGATTTCATCTTCTGAGGACGATGACCATGGTGCCACCGCTAGACCAAGCCCAGCAAGGTGCGTGTGCAGTCGTTCAAACGGCACATAGGCTCAACCACAATTCAGGAATCAACCTCTGAGGCACCGTGCGACGCGAAAGATCGTCGAATCGAGCTCAGAGTCCGAGAACGAAGCTCTGCGGAATCAGCCACCCGCGAATGTCATTGACCTGACATTGGACGGATCGGACCACCAGCACGTCACTCCGGTCAAAAATAAGGCGAAAACTCCTACACGTCCAGCTGTTACGCCAAAATACCAGTCACTCTATTCTGACAGCGAGAGTTCGGATTCAGACAACGACGTGTTCGAAGATGCCATTGACGATTCCATTATCACGTTGTGAGCCTAACATCTAAAACAACGGCCTATCCTCGCCTAATCTCCATTCGAGCGACCCTCCTAAATCAGCAAAGAAGCCTATCAGGATTACCCCGCCTGTAACGAAGACACCGTCCCGTGAAACTGCTTCCAAGAAACGAACCGCAACTCCTGCCAAACAGCCCGCTTCTTCTGATACCCAGTCAATCACTCCAGCCATACCCTCTACCCCACGCGGCTCTGGGAGGACCTCAAAGCGGGCGCAGGAAGCCGCAGAACAGAAAGAACGAGAAGAATACGCGCAACAATTTTTCGACGACCTGAACATGACCGTCTTCCAAAACGGGCTTCCCCCCAACACCAAACTCGCCTGGAATGCGAGACTGCTTACCACCGCTGGTCGTGCACGTTGGCATAAGTAAGCCGACCCTTCCTGAATGCACGGAACGTCAACTGAAGATTCATAGGAATCGACAAGGGGAAGAATCATCCCAAATAGAACTCGCGATCAAGATCTTAACTTGTAAAGGTCGGGAGCCGAAGACCTCATCGTCGAAGACTCAATTGTCAACCACTTTACAGAGCGCATCAGGAATACCTTGTCGCACGAAATGTGTCACCTTGCGTCGTGGACGATCGACAAACAGCTGAATGAGGGACACGGTCAGATATTCAAGAAATGGTGAAAACCGATTGATTTGCCTTGCCTTTCGTTCAGTTCTCACTAGCAACAGGGGATCCCGGGTGATGAAAGCATACCCAGACATAGAGATCACGGTAGGCATCCTCTACAGTATCTGCCGTGGAACGGTCACTAACCCCACCGAAAGACGCGACATACCTACGAAATATCGTACAAATATGAATGGAGTACGTACATCGCCCTCGTTCCAATGAGATACGCAGGACTCACGCCAAACAGAGTGTACCAATTGCGCTAAGATGTTCGCATGCAATCCACGTTCCCGGGCTGGACTGACGAATTTCATCTCAGCTATGGTCGACATAGCAAATCGATTAACCCTGACGAATGCTGTAAGAGAGTAGATGGGCTCTGTCCTGCCTCGGTCACTCACATATCTCTCCCTACAGTGTGCGGAGCTTGCAAGACCGGAAAACTTATTCCCTTGTTTGCAACCCGTACGCCTCAGAAATCGAAGAATACCTCAAGCGGGAAGATGGCCACGACCCAACCGAGAGGTATGAGCTGTACAGCACCACGAACCCTCGCATGAAGCCTAACGAGACCATCAGATTCGCCCCTCCGCGGACCAGGCCTATGCATCAGCGTCCCGACAGACAGTGATGACACATCCGACTTTTTTGATGATCTCACTGCTGCTGTTCAAGGTATCAGAATCTAGCCTGCGACCTGCCGCGTGCCTGGTCAACTCCAACCCTCCGCACCATCTGCTATGATCGTTTCTCCTCCGTCCAGGACACTAGTTCTCGATCGAGGATCCTATTCGCTACATGCTATGCAACAATACCAATAATACACAGATGATTCCAAGATAAATAGGTGATAATGATGCCTTCAAAGGTGGTCATAAAATCTCGAAATTCTGATCGGAAGTCGTGCCCCACCCTCGAGATTGCCTTTTACATATGGTCGAGTAACGACGGTGTTGAACCTGCGGATCTCCGCGACGGGTTCGAAGGTGAAATCCCGCACAAGCGTGGAGATGAGTACCTTCACCTCCAAGATAGCAAATCTCCACCCGATGCACGAGCTTGGTCCTTGTGAGAATGACATAACGTTAGCCAGACCGGGGTGACGAGCTGGCAGCCTCTCAGGACACATCCAGCGGTCAGGGCTGTGGATATAAAAGTCAGTATCTGGCCCACCATAGAGATGGTGGTTGACTCACTCGAAGATCAGAGCGTCCTCTCCCCAGATATCTTTGCTCATATTCAACCCTTCTATGGGTATATGCACATAAGAACCCTTGCGGATGTGGACCTCTCGCATGATAGTACCATCCCGCAACTTGGCGGGGTGAGAGAGGGGTATCGCATCGTCTTCCATCGCCACACGTATCGTGCTGTGAGCAGGAGGACAAAGCCGGAGTGTTTCCTGGACGACGGCGTTCAGGTAAGGGAGCCTGTCCACCAAACTCATGTCCTCGGCGGAGTGAAGCGATCGCAACTCTTCTCTTAAGCGTTCTTGAATTCGTGGGTTAAGGGAGAGGTGGTGAAGACACCAAGCAATTGCCAACGAAGTCGTATCTGATCCAGCGAAAAGGAGTGTACTGATTTGGTCCATAAGCTCCCCGTCGGACATCCGTCGGGCGGGGTCTTCTGACATGTTGGACTTGACTGTGGTCCGAGTTAGAGACACCAAATACGAAAAACTAGGGTGGGTCTTACTCAGAAGGCTCAATATGTCTCTGTCTGTTGCATCGCCTATCTGATGAGCCTTCGCGAGAACTTCTTCGCGTTTCGCGGCGACTACACGACGACCAGCATCGGCTATCACTTTTCTGCTGTGGCGGATCGTTCTCGTTGCGTCGTCGGGCTGGTATACGCAGGTCAGTCAACGAACAAAACGCCAATGCCAACCTGGTTACCAAAATGTCTTCTATGATCGGAAACCACAGCGCCAACAACTCCTTGAAACCAGGTGGTTTCTCCGCTGCCTGCAGCATTTCTCTGTAAGCGAGGCTAACCTCCTCGCGTGTGTCCATCAAGGAACCGAAGTTATAACCAAAGCCTACCAGCCCGATGATATCCAAGGTAGCCTTGTTCATCCAATCACAAACATCTACGATGGTTCCCAGCGATCCGTTCTCTGCAGAAGGGATATCCGCTGGATAACTTTCCCGCTCACCGGGCGGTGGAGTTGAGGGAGGGGTAGGGTATGGTACTGGGGAGGAAGAGACGGCAATTATATCCCAGAGATCGCGTAGCTCTTCTGCTTTCCGTACGAAGATGGGATACATCTCCTTCAACGCTGCCGAGTTGAACGCTGGTGCCAAGATTCGCCTCTACCACCAACCGACGCTAAAATGTCAGCGTCGCATCCGGCAAAACGGCAGTGATAATTTTCGTACCTGCCATCTATGTTCTTGGCCCTCTTTCGCAAACACGCCTTGTCCGATCAATCGTGACAGGAACCTCTGCGTCTGCCACGGTTTCTCATATCTCGGTGAATTCAAAACGTGACCAACGGCACGGAAATCGAACACCATAAGCCTGAGATCAAACTTGGTTTCGTTCCAGGCATGTCAGCCTCGTTGTGGTAGACGCCCACCAGAAGGACCTACAGCACCGAACCCATGGAACCGCCAGATTTTGCCGTACTTCCTCGTCCAGACGTCGTGGGTTTTGGGGGATTGGTTTGGACTAGAATCGAGACCCTCGTAAACATCGTGAGAGATGGGGGGGAAGGATCGGACGTATGCATACTCCATGAGTTCCCAGAAATGGTCTTCCCAGTAGCCTGCTCTCGGGCCAGGTAGCCGCCGAAGGGGATCAGACAGAGGTGCGAGAACGAACAAGTTCAGGGCCCATATTGCTCCTTTGAACGTTAAGGCGACTAAGGAGGCGAATAACAGACAGAGAACCAGCTCGGCCATCGTAAACGGGGAACACCAGAATCACAAGTAAGGATCTCCTCCATGGCTGAGACTGTTATATGCAAGAGCACCGAGCGCAGATTAGATCCCGCGAGGCCAGAGGGCTTGCACCGGGGTGGTATCAAGCGAGGTCTAAGCATGTCGTGGCGAATTGACTTGAAGGATCCCCGGACACTCGCCGCGACCGCACGACCCTGCGTCGTGAATTCAAACTCCGGGCACACGATCAACCCATCTCCGCGTCCACCCCTCCTGTTATCGATAAAGCCGTAAGCCACGTCGTTTCTTCCCTTGATTCGCGTGTGCGGGACCTTTTATATGCAGATCCGGGCTCCCGAGGCGTCAACATTAACGGCGACACCAACCGTATGAGAATGAATACAATAGGGTACATGCACATGCCAGATTGAAAACCACAACACGATGAGAGAACATGTCCTTGCAGATATGTCTAAACGCTCGCCAGAACTGTGCCCCAAGAGAGAGAGAGAGAGAGAATTATATCCCCGCCTCTGCTCGCGCCTGAGGGGATAAAAGGTTAGGGTATCTCGAATCCTCCGTTCGACCATCCTCAAGCAGAGACAGGGAGGAAAGTAAAGGAGGTTCGCAGTCAGGTAGTTTCTCCTTGTATAATGCATATGCGTCCGCAACTACTTTCCACCAGCGTACTAACGTAGTGGTCTCTTCCACAGGCAGGAGAGACGTTCGGGTTTTGAATCCCTCCATGGCCCTCTTCCAACATAACTGCATCGACGCGGTGAGAGGGGCACGTAACCATGGGGAAATTTGCTTACCCCAAGTAGTAAATCAAAATAACTGTACTCCTCCATCACCATGCCTTCAGTCAGCTTTCCGAGAACCGATAACGTAGCGTCGCAACAACGTTCCATGGCGGGAGCGCTAGGATGGTCCGTTGTGGCAATGGTGAGATAGAGGTTAGCCAAGTAGGCCAGGCATGAGATGCAGTTGCTTCGGATCACATCCGAGGATTCCTTGTCCCCAATGGAAGTGAACCATTCTAAGTGCCGCTGTAGTGCGTCCGTATGCGCTCGGAGCCGACTAATCAGGCTGCTGCAGAGGACGCGCCAGTCCTTCAATATTGCGGCTAAAATTACGTTGAGATTGTACTCCAACCCATGCCGAACCATGTGAAGCTTACTTTTTTGCGGGTAAACGCCAAGGACGAAAATCGCGTCCCGAATAAGTAGTATGCCGCGGGTACGCATGATCAGCGGGCAAATATCAAAAACGAAAGGGTACGCTGCCTGGGTTATCTCAGTTTCTCGTGTTAATAAAGTCTAGATCACAGGGAGTTCGTTACCTCGAGTTCAGTTCGGAATTCCTTCTCGAGCCTAGAGGTCGCTTTCGGCTCGACACCGTGTCTGGTCAGGAATAGGAAATTCTCGAGGTATATTAGTTGGGAAAGCTGGGCGATATGTTCATGGACGTCTCCTGAGAACACTGGAGCGGGGCTATCTTCGGGAACGAACGTTATGTGACGTTCGTTGGCAATGCAGACTGCCTTGAGGAGGTACGCCTGAGTTATACCGAGCCACCTCAACAACACGCACGAGGAGGCGAGGGCGAACATAGCCTCCAGCAGAAGGAAGTGGTCTCGGTCTTTCGAGATGCTGGCCATGGATTCCCATGTCAGTTGCGCGTATCTTGCCTGCATGGTAATCGCTGTCCTCCCATCCGGAAGCGACGAGCAATAATGCATCCCGAGCGCGTGCGCTTGGTGGATAAAAAAGGGGTGCACAACCATCCCACAGAGGTCGCCGCGCATGATAGCCTCTTGCTTGTCACTCCTCAGGCGCAAACCCATGGACATGTACCGCCGCAAGGTGTTTATCCGGCTAACAGGGTGGATCAGTCTCTAAAACCCGAACCTAAACCGAGATACCACGTACAAGTTGAGGTGAAGATCACTGGTAGAAATGTCGGAAACTTTCAAATATTCTGGGGGCACCTTCGGCATCAACGCCGACGAAGTTGGGTGGGGAACACTAATGCAGGTGAATGATTTTGGAGGGGATTGTACAGTTGGTTGTTGTGATGGGGATCTGGCGCACACCCTTATCCCCTTGAAAGCAACGAGGGATTTGTCGGAGGACGATGAACGCGGAGGGGTGGTTTCCTGGGGCGCGGAGCTTGTGGGGGAAACTTCGTAGACACACGCTTTTCCGGAGTCGCGACACGGAGCACACGGTCGGCCGGCATCGCATCTCTGTCCACACGATCAGCAAGTTTCGTAAGGTGGGGCCACTAGAGGGTCGGACCTTCTTTTTCGTCCTATGAGGAAAGGAGGAGCGAAAAGTGCCGTCAGCATCGGGCGTGGGGCAACGATCGGGAGGGGAAACCGGGGACCAACCTACAGGTCAAGCACGCTTCACCCATAGCCAACGCGTTTCCAAGCCGCTTCCTTCCTGTCGAATCGTAGACGCATTCGAGCACACCGCCCCGAACACATCTTCCGCAGCGAGGAAGGGCTGAATCACATTTCTACAAGTCGGCAAAGGTTCGGCAAATTGGTCGTACGGCGATCAGTGGAGCGTGGGGAACTCACCACCTTCCGAGACCTATAAGCGAGGAGAAAGATGGAAAACGGGGACGGGTGAGCACGGACGGAGATAGAGTGATAGGAAGTAGGCAGTTGCACAGACCTGCAGGTTAGACACGCTATCCTCGCCGTCATATTGTAGGGTGGTCAGAAATCAAGAGAGACTCCGGGGGCCTAAATTCCCAGTCTTATCCCCACGGGAGGGTCTTGTTTTTTTTCTCTTTTCGATCAACTCCGGTGAGTAAGCACGACTTTAATTTCCTGTAAAATTTGATACCGCCATTAGCATTACCCGCAGCCCATTGATGGTTTAAACGTTTACGGTGTACGTAGGTCGCCACCAACGAGAGCCCTGAACGTTTGAGCAATTGGCAACGAGCTTGAAATAAACCGGCTCCTGCAGTGAGCGACGACGATCAACGTTCACGAGAACCACTTGAATGGTTGCTGTCAATGGCAAGGTCAACATTTTTGGATTGAGTTGTGTCCGTGGGCGCCGTGGATTGTCCCCTGTAAAGTCTCCCACGGCGTGGGGAGGAAAGTCCCAGTCCTTGCGTGCACGTGGAATGTCATCGGTTGCCCGGAATCGAGTTTTGTAAATGGGGGTAAATTTGTCCCAGCGATACTTCCGAGACGTGGATAAGTGATTTCGCATCCGCGGCGCCACTGGTCACACCCACTCCCATCGTCTCGGTGGTCTCGCCGTGTTAACCCCAAACATCTTCTCAGGCCCTTGTCTTAGCGCATCCGCAGCGGAATTATTAATGCAAGCGCGGCCTATGCACTCTACCAAGCCAACGGCGATCCAACTCCCCCGACTCGAGACAGGCTCCTGCCCGTAAAAGGAAACTGTACAGTCTGACATAAGCTTTTCCCACACTTACACACCACCTGACCCGGACGAATTCCCGCGCGGTAAACGTCTCTGCTAATCATCCCACCATGACACACGACGCCGTTTGGTTCTCTCGTCCCAGAAAATACGGAAAGGGCTCCCGCCAATGGTGCGATAACCGATACAGTTGTTCTGAGACCTCAGGCAAATTTCTTACGCGAGCTTCTTCAGCCGTCTCTGCGCCCACCAGGCTGGTCTCATCCGCAAATACGGTCTTGACCTCTGCCGCCAATGTTTCCGTGAAAAGTCCGCTGCCATCGGTTTCAGTAAGGTTTGTCAACCCCATGTTTCCCCATTCCTTTCCTGCTCTGACGCCCACAACTTTTAGACTCGATGAAACTTCGTAGACCGTTTAACCAGTTTTGCATCACCTCATGTATGACTACCATAACATCACCAACACGAGCCATTTTCGAGCCTGTCAATCCCTTGAGTCGAACGTTGTTTTGTGTATACACCGAAATAGTCCAACTGTCCGAGCGAAAGGGCCACTGTTAGGGCAGGAGAAGAATACATACAGGAAGTTGTTGTGATTAAGAGGAGGCGGCTGTAGATGAGAATAACTACAGATAACAAACAAATGGCTTTGCGATTGACTATGAAACAAAATGACCGGGAACGGCTTGGGTGATGGAGGTGAAGGCATATAATCTGTACAACCGAAGAGGATACCCTGTACAAAGTGTCAACAAGCAAAATGAAGAACGGCAGACCGGAAAGCAAAAGGCAAGTAGAGTAGTGGGGGTGCGGTGGGGGCGTTTTGCGAAGTACAGTCAATGTGTGCGATGGTAATAGTCGAGTGTGCCAGTTAGGGAAATCAGTGCGAGGATATTGGATGATAGAATAAACACATTGCGGCGGGGTTCGAACTCGAAAAGGCTTTACAATAGGTATCGTCCCGAACGCAGTCGGAATGAGAATGGGTAGGTGGTGTGGCGTGTTCGAACCACCACTTGCAGCACTCCAGAAAAACACGATGAAAACGTGGAAGAAGGCCAGAATGGTCCCAGAGCAGAGGGTCCAAACTCGGAGACAGAGTTTACAACCCGTAACCACCGAAGTTGGAACGAGAGTAGGGATCACCGAGCGTGCTAGCCAGTCCCATGTTCGGGAATGAGTTGGCGCTGCTGAATCCTCCGTTGCCGAACCCACCACCATTATGGGTTAAAGAGTGGTTGTGCGAGGAGTTGTTCTGCAAGACATATCCGTCGATCGAAGAAGGGAGGTTGTGCAACGACTGCGAATGCAAACTCTGGGTGCTTGGAAGAGAGTAGATCCCACCCTGCGAGTTGTAAACATCCGCGAGTGAGTGCGACTGAGGAAGCCCGCGGCCAGGGAGACCGACGCCTTGACCGCCAAGACCCATGTTCAAAAGTGCCGCCTGGTGACCGAAGTGACCAGAGGTGCTCCCGAAGTTGTCCAATTGTTCCCGCTGGAGCTTATTTTGAATTCGCTTGCCATACGGCGTATTCCGGATTAATGGAAGGACGGGCCTGATCCCTTCGACGAGCATAGTCCTTTGTGCGGCGTCGGCGTAGTCGAGCGCGGTCTAAGATTAATCATTAGTGTCGAATCAAATCACCCCAAAGATTTTGTGCCCTCGTACCTGAACACAATAGTTCCCGTAGGAATCTCGCAGCAACTTCTCGAGCCTAGATCGGTTTAGCATCTCTCCGATCAGAAGTTTACGGGTTCCGTGTTCGGCCACGCGGATACACTATGCAACAAGCGTGAGCGGATGCTTGTAAATTTGGTTTGGTTCCATTCAATATACCTTTTCGATGACGTTGGAGCTGAACTTCTGGACAGAAAGAGCACAAACGTTGCCCGTAAATTGACGGATGACCCCATCACTGAAGCGGCTATCGTTGAGGTCCAGGATGTATTGGACCACCTATTTGGCGTCAGTCAAACCGGTTTCCGATAAGTGGGGATCAAAAGAACTCACATAGTTACCGTACGGATCTTGAACGAGGGTGAGGGCGTTGAAGGTGATCTCGTTAACGAGCTGCACGCGTTGATGATCGGACGCGTGGTCAATACAACGTTGTAAAACGCAGCATCCGTGTCGGTGAGTGGCGACTTCAACACAGTTGGCTGCAACGGCATTGTAGATGAACTGCAAGCGGATCAGCATCCGTCTAAAGCATGTGTAATAGCGTTATACCTGGTTGTCATCAGGAGCTAGCTTGTTAAGGCACTTCTGAATGACGTGGTTTCCGTTGAGGTCTTTGATCAGAACGACGACGTGAAGGCTAAGCGCGACGATGATGGAGTGGATCTGGGCGGCACAGTGGGGATTGGTCTGACAACAAGGTTAATTCCGCCGGATAAGGTTCACCGAAAAATCGAACCTGTCTGCCAGTGGCCAAGAAATCAATCATCTTCTGAACGGCACGGGTTCCATGCATGTTCAGAGAGATATTGACCAGATCCGAGGCAACGGAATCGCAGATGAGGTTGCGTTGTTCATCCGACGCATACTCCAACAACTTTTGGCAAAGATAATTGCCAAAGGGGTCGGTCATGAGGTCAGCAAAGTGGGTAAAGGTTTCGCGGAAAATGATGTCTCGGTGGTCAGGAATCCCTTCCTCCAATTTCTTCTGGAGATAGCGACAACCATGCTGATCCTTGCACAGGCTGGCAATTTCACCCACGAGGTCCTCGAGTCGAGTACCGGCAAAGCGATTGACTAATTGGTTCGGTCAGGGATGCCCCTCGCAGTAGACAACTGAAACTTACGGTCGACGTCTCCGCGCTTGTGTTTGGGACCATGAAGACCATTCATCTTGGTATCAGCACCGCCTACGCGCCCAGGAAGCCCGAGACCGTAGCGAGTTCCGTTGTGGTGATATAGGGCAGTCGAGCCTCCACTATTTCCAATACCGTTGTTCAACCGGGCGTTAGAATCAAGGCCGTACCCATATTGCTCATCGCCAAGTTCATCATTGATGTTATAGACGGGGTCCACGGTATACTGCTTCTGCGCAGCTATCAGTGACCGTCTCGATACGGAGCATAGAACGCCTACATGAAGTCCATCTTCCAAGCCAGCGGTCTGCAGTCCGTTGAAATTGAGAGAAGAACCGTCAAACTGGGAGGAGAGTCGAGAGAGAGAGGGGCGCAAATCTCCGCCGTTGAGATCCCCGATGGAATGGGTACCGGCGGAGCTGAGCCTGCCGCTCAAACCCTGAGACTCGGCCGAAAGAGGGGTCCCAGGGGCTCTCATCAGATGCGACGGGGTGTGTGAAATTGCAGGGTTGGGGGTAGACGGAACCGAGCGCGGAGCGTTGATACTGGAGAGACCGTCCGAGAGACCGGGGGGTGAACCACGTCGGGATCCAGGAGCCTGAAGGTATGCAAGTGTTTGCTGGTGCTGGGGAAGGAGTGGAGTGGTCGTGGCTGAGGACGAGTTGAGCTTGTTAACAAGCGAAATGTCACCCGCCATGCCCAAGGATGGCGTGGTAACGCGACGGTCGGTACGGTGAAGCGTATCTACACCGCGAGAGGGTGGGAACTGTGGCCATTCGGACGACTTCTCGCGGTTACGGGCATTCTGGGTCAAAGGGGCAAGGTCCAGTGCCGCGGAGGTAGAGATCTTTCCGAAATGAGGGGGAGTGAACTTGTCATCGTCAGAAGTTGGCAAGTGCTGGATTGCATCTGTGCAAGGGCGGTCAGGAACGTCACAAGACTGGTGACAGTTGACACTCACTATGCATCTCCATGTCCAACTGCTCATCAAGCATCATACCTGCATTAACTGCGTGGTTGTACTGCATGACACGTTCGGCACTGAAGTTACCACTGACAGGGCGGGAGATCGATCGTTGCTCTGGGCGGGGCGAAGCACGGTTCCGTTCGCCGATCAGGGATAGGCCTTCAAGGTGCCCTGCTAACTCCTCATCGTGTTCGCTGGCCGAAGTACGCCTGCTAGCTGGCATACTCCTCGCAACGCGTCCATAGGCTTGGCCAGAGTTGGGCGCTTGGAGATCGGGGGAGCGGTTGACGGACGACGCATAGGTGACGGATTTTCGCTTGTCAGAAACAGCGGAACCGACCGCCTTGGAAAGGGAATCCACATCCAAAGTGGAGGACCTGAGGTTGGAGTTGCCAATGAGAGGCGAAATCTCGCCGTTGAGCATTGCCGTCACACGGGGCGGGGTTGTCGGAGCAGAAGCGGCAAGGTGCTGAAGCGATGAACTTCCGGTAAGCAGGGAATCGGCAGGCAACGAAAGCAGCTCTTGGGCCTGCTGCTGTTCGAGCGCACGCATTTGGTCTTCAAACAGCTTGCGGTGGAGCGCACGCTGGCGTTCGTGTTCCATGCGCTTGAGCTCGACGCGCTATAGTGGGTGACAGTGAGTCAATGCTCTAGTTGTACTCCAGCAATGATGCCACGCACCGCAGTGACCTCAGTCATATTAGAACCCAGTCTTCCGGCCTGTTTAATCACCGTTGAGATGGGGAAGTGCGGTGAGATCAAAACGAGGACACGTACAGAGTCCGCAAGGTCCAAGAACGCAGGGGGACTTTGCTTCCTCTTGTCATCGGTTGGGTGAGAAATAGTAGGCGAAATAGAAGCGTCCATAGTACTCGTTGTCGTAGAAAACGTTTGGGAGAAATTTTATGGGCCGAAAAAGGCGTTGGGGAAGGAAGAAGGGTAAGAAATAGAGAATATTGGGAAGGAAGGCTAATTGCACAAAAAGAAGAATCCTGAGGTGGGGAGGGTTCGTCAGTGGAACGCGACGGAGAAGTGGGAGACGATTGTAGATACCCGGTAAGCCGATTTTAAGCCCGTCTAGGATTGAGTGGTGATACAGCGCGGCTTTCAAGGGCTAACGGAGGGCAAACAGACTGATACGAGGGTGAGAGGGAAGCAGAGCGCAACGGGGGAGAAGGGAGCGACGGACCTTTTCGATGGAAAGCTTCAGAGGGTGCTTGGAGGGGATGAGGAGGAGGTTGACAGCACTCGCGTTAAATACCGCCTGGACGCTTTACCTACTTCGGCCTTTCCCGCCGGCTACGTCTCTACACACGGACAGCCCGCGAATATTTATTTATTTCGTAAACAAATCCTTTCCTCTCCTTCCTTTGTCCCCATTCGTCTTCTAGTCTCCTCTTGTCGACTGAAACCGTTCCTGGGCCACAGCGAGACCCCTGGCGCTTTTTGGCACCCTCCAGATGTGGCCCGTAACCTCACAGGTTGATAGAATCGTGGCGAGAACCCCATTTTCTCCTGTACATGTAATAGCGGATCCCGTATGCCAGCAGAAAGATAGGCGTTGTTAACCTTAGCCTGTTGCTGCCGGATGCAAAAGGACGCCCCGGGTAACTGGTGTGATCGTCCCATCTTCCTCTCCAGAATACTTCTCCACTTCAACCCTAGCCCCGTTTGCATGTCCGTTAATCTCCGCCTTGCCACGCTCTACGTCAGAAACCTCCTGCTCTTCAACTTCGGACGGATCCCCGGTGGCCTCGCCGTCCTCGTCCGCTTCCGGGTTGACGTCCACCGATCTTACGTTAGGATATTCGCCGCTGGAACCTTTCCGGCTAATATTGCGGGTGCTGGGTGGGTACCGCGATCGCAGAAATCCCGTAAAGGGTGACAGGTCCAAAAACACCATTGGCTTCCGACCGGAGGCGGGGTCGATCATGGGACTGTTTGTCGGTGTGGTGCTTCCGCTTCCTGGTGGCGAGCTCGATCTATGCGATTCCGCCACAACGTCCCCACCCACCGACTGCTTTGCTAGAGGCGTCGATTCCAACACGCGGACGGTCGGAACAGGGGAGGAAACCCGTGGGGGTGTTTCAAGCCCAATGGTGGGAAGCGAACTCATCGACTCCGAACGTCTGCGAGAGAACGAATCAGTTGGAACTGGCTTGACCTCGAAACACGCACAAGCTCACGGAAGCTGCACGCCCTCGCCGTTGGTGAGCGTCAATAGAAGATTCTTCAAATTGGGAAGCGTATGTCGCATGTCCAGCGCACGGAGATTGCGATTCGCCATAAGCTATCAAAACAAACGTAAACGCGTGGCCGCAAGTCCGAATCAACGGAAACCTTCACCATCTCGATGTTCTTATTTAGTAAGAACACCCCATACTCAAACCGGAAGGTTTCAACTCCCTTGGAAAACAACGGAAACCTGTATTCATGTCAAGGTCAATTTGACGGATGTCAGGTGGGGATGTCAATACACCAGGACGTACATTCGCGGCCCAAACATGCTCGAAATCCCATCCTTGATAAGACTTCGGCTCCCCACGCATGTAATCGGGTACACCAGGACCTCGCCCAAGTAAACCGCCGTGAGTTGTACCACCTGAGCTACGAATCCCAGTGCGGTCGCAACACCCTCTTCTGTTACATCTTTATGCTCTGGCATTGATAAAGGAGGCCCCGGGTCAGCCGCGGATAGCGGGATAGGCAATGGAACCGCCAAAATCGTGAACAACAGATCTGGAGGCGAAAAGGGCTCGATCGGGAATATAGCCGCGAAAGTGGACAACAAAGTTGTCCGCGTCGGGGCCAACCTGCTCCGCAACGCCGCCAAGTTGCTACTAGTGGGGGATAAGCACGTTGTTGTGGCGGGAATCTAGACCGCCCTACCTCTCGGCGTGCAAGAACATGTCAGCCTCGTTGGCGTCATCACGTTGATCGCCAAGAAGCTTATTAGCTTCGACGAGTGTGTCCCTCCGCTTCGCGAGTTCCGCCCTTTTGGCCTGGATCCGCTTACTAACTGGGACCAATTCAGTGGGTTTAGAATTCAGAGCAAATCGGGCGACTCACGCAAGTGGGAGCTATACAGCACCTCCTGCCTGTCGCACTCGACATCAGAAATCCGTCGTTGCAGTTGAGCCTCCTCACGTTTCTTCTCAACCGCGAATCAGCATGATGCCTCGTACGTGACTGTGAGTCCACTCACCAGCGGGTGCATCAAATCACCATCGATGAGCAAGTCGACACTGCGTTCAACCTCTGCCAAATTCTGCCTCGTTTCATGAATCACACCATGCAAGTTCACCAACCTAAAATAATGGAATCCGTCAGCACGCGTCGCGGAATGGTGGTCGTGGGAACGTACTTGAGAAGGTCGTTCCACGAGGCGGTCTTCGCAGGTTCACGTAAATGTCGTCCCCTGCCTCTCGTAAGATGGTCCGACGGCTCTTGCTCCTCAGTCTGAAATACCGTTCGTACATGAGGCGTGCGGGGGGTGATTGTGCGGCCACCGCCATCGCGAGATTTGCCGGTATCAACTTCGGGGTCAGAGGCGTGTCCGCCGGTTGGCGACGGTGACCGGGACGAGGATCGAAGGTAGGTGGCCGATGGCAAGTAGTAAGTTTGCCCAGGCGGAGACACCCGGATCAAAAGGGTATTTGAAGGGAGTAAAGTAGGATTTGATGCTATCTGTGAATATTATCTCAAGTCAGGTTGGCTCGAGGAAGAAAAGCAGATAAACTTGCGTGCTCAGGAAGCGGGACCAACCCCGATAGATCGATTTCCCATGTCTCCAGCGGCCTCCATTCATCGGTAGTCAATGTGGGCTCCCTCTCCTTGCCCTTGCCCTTCGTAGTCGCACTGACCCCCCATCCGGTGCCCACCCTTCCCCAAAGTTCAACCTTCATCTTCTGCAAACTCAGGTCTGTCCAATCCACAATTCCCGGAGTCGAAAGATCATCAAGAGTGAAAACAGGATTGATCGAAGGTCGGTGAATGGGGGAAATAAAGTTCGGAACTGATGGATATCGGAGGGGACCTTCGGGAGCGGGTACGGAGGAGGGAAAGGAGTACGTGGGCCTGTTAGGTGTCTTCGGGGAGGACAATTTGGAGGCCACAGGGCGCCCTGCAGGTTGCCGTTTGGTCGGTGTGGTGCCATTGGTGACAATAGAAGCGCGTGATGTGGAGCCAGAGCCATTGGGAAGCTGTCCCCTGCGATGGGTGGACTGTGGGGGTATCGAAGACGAGTGCTTGATGGGGGAAGTGGGGGGTGAATAGACAGCGCGCTTAGCGGGTGAACTATCTAAGTCGTCGATGGACACTTCCGGGACGGACACGGTAATGAACGTTTCCACAAGCCGGGAGTTGACGACGCTCTCGAGTCCTGTCTGTGAAAGGTCTGAAAAGACTCGAGAAACGGAAGATGCCGCAGCGGTCGTCGTGGCTGAAGACCCGGTGGACTCCCTCCATCTCATACTGCTGGAAGACGCAATAGAGGGTGGGCGTGGCACATGCCTTGACCGTTGTGATAACCTACGAACGATCCCACCAACAAGGGGAGACGGTGGGTCGACTCGAGAACTCGCCTTGGAGGACGATCGATTCCGGACATTGTCCGTCGAGCTCAGTGGAGACCCATCGTCAATGTCGGATTTGATGCTCTTAGACGTATGCGTCGATGTCGCAGATATCCTCCGACCCTGTCTCCTCCCAATAGTGATATCCAGGTCATCCGAGAGATTACCGTGAGCATTGAATTGCGGACGGGAAGAGGGTTGGGTTAAAGCCGAAGCGAAGGCGTCCCGGACGGGAAATGGTGTGAGGTTCCGGACTTGCACGTACTCTATGTGCCTTAAGCGGCGCTAGACGGGGGTAGAATCAGATCTGGAGAAGGGGTGTGAGAGGGGGAGCTGGGGTGTTTGTGCTCAACTTGTCCAAGGCTCTCGTCTGAGCCTGTCGGGTCACGAACGCTCCAAACATCGCTGGCGATACTATTGGACATGTTGGACGCCGGCCTACCGAGACGCAGCCTTTACAGCGGTCCAGATGTTGAACGGGCTTGCGAAAGCAAGCAGGGGTATCAATCGCAGTACGAGGTAGAGGAGGCTATGTGTGATTTGATCATCTCGGCACGTAAAGTGATCTTGTCCCTTGGCATTGAACGACGATGAGTGCCTCACATCCACCGACGCTACCACCTCCCTCCTCGAACAACGCGCTAGGAGCCAGACAAGCGACCATGCCGCCTCAGCGCCCCCAACCCACCAAGAAGCTCCCACCAACCGAAATGCTTCCACCTCCACTACCCCCAAAGAAGATCCTCGAGAACGAAGTCGCGGCACTCTCGAACTGTTTCCGGGTACGTGACCCACCGGTTTTTACCCCAGCAACCAGGACTCAACGCACATAGAATGCAGTAGTCAACACGGCACAGATTTACAGATTCCACCACCAAACCAGGCGCCTGTGAGTACGTGCCCTGCGACAAGGCCGACGATTGGATCTCACTCCCCACCCCAGTGGTATCCACCATTACGCGCCGGGGCCACCGCGTTCCCTTACTGCCTCCCTTGGGAGGGAGATTGAAAAGTTTGATCAGCTCTGTGATGCATTGGAGTCCCGTTTGGTACGACCGTTTCCTATAATCTCAGATCCAACAGAGATCCTCACAACCATGCGATAGCTGCGAGCCACCGCGGTACTACAACGCGATCTCAGGCGCGAACAGGAACGACTCCAAGCAGCCCTCGCTTCTCAACCCCCATCCAAACCAACTTCCCCGGTGGTCGGGACAATAACTATGCCCACATCCCCGCTGCAGCCACATTTAGCGTTCCCGGATCAATCTTCCTTGACCGGCCGTCGACAATCTGCCGTCGCTCTCTCATCGCTTCAAAGACCTTCGTTCCCTCACAAACTTGATCTGTCTTCATTGCGCATGAGTCCAGAAGACCTGATATCACTATCTGCGAGCGGAATGACCTCTCCCGTCACGCTTGCACCAAGAACTACTCGGCCGAGCACTACGACGAGCGAAATACCACCTGACCTCATGGCAGCAATAGCCTCGTCCGAGGCGGCGGCTGCGTCTCACTCTGCGGACATTGACCTCACCTTGGACTCGGATCACACTGGGGAAACACCACAAATCAATCTCAATATCGACCCATCGCTGGGTGGCTCAGCCGACAAACCGATCGAACTCGACCTTGACATAGACATGGAAGACATGTTCGGACCCGAATCGTCAAACGGCGGCATCGAAACTCTGTTTTCCCCGGCAGAAGGCAGAGTGAAGGTGGAGGAAATATTTCCCGACTTCTCGCAGATGGAAAATACGGGGAGAGATTTGTTCCAGTCCATTGGGGCCAGTCAGAATTCGGGTCACCAGCACACGGCTGGGGCTGGGGAGAGTCCCTTTGATCCCGCCTCCATCGATATGGGAAGCATCGAACAGTCATTCCTCCTGCAGCCAAATTCGGATATGTCATTAGACGAACTGTTCAAATCGGGCCCGTCCCCCCCAGCACCCGCCCAAGGGGCTTCTGGAGGGACCGGGGGATAGAGTTTAGTATAGTTTTCGTTATGTCAGTTACTTGTGGTAAAATCCGATTAAAGTCTAAGGGACGTGAGCTGTAGTACGAGACGAGTTTTACAAGGATAGACAAAGAAATTACATCTGGACGACTCCAGGGTTTGTACAATGGAAGTTGTTGATACAAGGTCCGGTGACCGAGGCATGGATGCGGCTTTTTTATGGGCTGAGGGAGGGGGGAGGCCTGGAGGGCAAAAACGGACCCTAGGATGGAACGGGGGAGATGATGGTGGGGTGGCCAGTCGGGTTGCAGGGGTAGGGTATCCAGAAGTCTCGACCAAATGAGACCCGGACCCCACCCAATGTGGATGTGCATTTGCCTCGGTCTGGAGAAGAAGAATAAAGAATAAACAGGTGCAGTCCGCGAAAACTAATAAACCCTATGTCCTATGCAGAGAGTTGAATGCGCTGTAAGAAGCCAGGGTCAGGTCACCGGCTGACGAGGGAGCTAGGCAAAATGAAACTCACGTGAACCTGGTAGACGAGTTCGTCTACACAAGAGTTGATCGTCCGCTTCTTCCTGTTCCTGCCCTCTGTCGAGCATGGATTGAAACGGACCTTCCTCTTCGGCCTCTTCAAGAGGTCGTCGTCCTCTGGTTCGCGGTACCCACGCCACTTCCGTTGCTCACGGGATTGGGCTTGGTACTCGAACATCAGTTGATCCGCCTGTCGGAGGATCTGCTTGCGAACAACACCGTCTAACTGGTCGAGCGAGATGTCGGGGACGTATCCTTTCGAACGCATCATCCTGTGATGCAAGTTCGAGAGATTAATTTTACCTGCAGAGCGCCGTGCAGGCTTTGGCGTGGGCACATGGGGAATGTTTGGAATGGTTTCCTCCTCCACTCTTGGCACAGGTGTGGAGGTCCACTCTGGATGTGAGATGGAGTAGCCCAGATTGAACGAGTCAAACTACCAAAAATGCAATGAGCACGCGAAGGGTCTGGAGAACAACAGTAGCACTCACGAAATTTGATCCGTAGTTGTCCTCATACTCAAGGAGTGAGTACAGGCCGAACTGCGAGGAAACGTGAGCGAAGGCCGGGGGACTCAGTTCGAACAGAACGTACCTCATCCAGTGGAGGGTCCCGTGCCACAAGACGGGGGGTACGTGGGGGAGAGGGGACGGTGGTGGACGCGTACTGTGAAGGTTGATAAGCATAGCTCAAACGGGGAGACTTGATACTCACAACCGGCGCGTGGTCGGGTTGGACCTCGGGAAGGGTGGAGGTAGGGGCGGGGGCAGATTTGGGGAGCTGTAGGTAGGAGGCGTCCTGGGAGACTCCTTCCCATGTGCCGCTTGGGACAGCCATAGCCACATCCGCGTCAATCACGGAAAGCTATCGGTTCAATATTAGCACCTTGAATACATTGATTTGGGTGGACACTCACCTGCTTGGTTGGGGGCCTTGGACGTCTCTCGCGTCGGTTACGGTGTTGTCCCTTCAGCATCGCGCTATTGGTATCTTGCTCGGGGACGGTGGTCGCGTATGGATTGTGGCGATTGGTCAGCCGCGTCCTTGAAGGGCCAACCGGCTTGTGGCGACGAGAGTTGTGCGAGTCTTCGACGCGTTGTGAGGACTCTGAGGCGGAGGCGGTGTTTCCGTAGCGTGGCTGCATTGCCGAGTTGGACAAGGCGAGGAGGGGAGGGGAATGAACCGTGAAAGGTCGAGAGGGTGGTGGAAGATGGTGGGAGAGCGAGAGAAGGATGAGATCCTAAGGGACCACGGCCGGTCTTATACCAGGGTGGTTGCACAGGATAGATGGGGGGAGTCAAGTGAGTGTTGGGCCTGCGGGACGTGCCGCGGCGGTTGGATCACTGGATTCGTCATTTGGCGGTTTGTGTGGTTGGCCCTATACGCCAAAAGGGGCAGCCACGGTTATCGGTTGCCAACAAAGCCTGGGCATTGACCGTGCAGCGGACGTGAGCGCCTGAAAAAGGACAAAGGAACGGGAGACTGGGCCGTGGTCGGAGAACGAAAACCGGATTGGAGACGTTCCCATCGGCGGACCCTTGGACGCTCCCAACGATAGCCAGTCGTCCTCCCCGATGGCCTCGACTCGCGCACGCGAGTCTGGTGGATCAAGTCGTATCGAGCAGGACGGAGTCGAGGGAAGGATTTGTATATTCGTGCCGAGACGGGCCAATTGTCTCCGCCGATCAATTCACGGCTAATCCAGAGGATTTGGTATTCCCGCCCTGGAAACTTATGAAACCAGACACGTGGGCCGGACCGCAGAACGGGAACGAATGGCACCGATTGGGACGGGCAGACGCTGGAGGAGTTTTTGACGCCTGCGTGGGGAAACGTAGGAACCTAACCCAATCGCCACACCATGGACTTGGTCAACGAGCACACCAAACCCTCGGGTCCTGCCTCATCGTAGGCCACGAGCCTAGTGTGTTGTCTTTAAGACGGTCCCTGGATCCCAACGCGTAGATGTTTCCAGGACAAATGGTCCCATCCTTAACGCTACAAACACCGCAAACACCGGCTTTCTGAGTTGTGTAGGCTCGCCCGAGCATTGGAGCTGGGGCTAATTTAGGCTGCTAATGTGCCGTTCGCGTCGCAGGACCTTTGGGTGGTGATCACATTCGTTTCACACCCGTTTCTTGTTCGACTAGATTCACGCCCACGCTCCCACGTTTGTACTCAGAAAGTTCGTCGTATATCGCCCACCGGGGCAACGAGTACAAACACTCGGAGTATCGATTGACTGATGAAGATGACAATCAGGTATACCGCTGTGTCTCGCGGTGCAACGTCCAAGATGTATGGAACCAGGATGTCTATTCGACCTTGGTCGATTGATCCCCTCGCTGTGACAATAACCACGAAGAACGCAAGAAGATCTACGACGCCACGATGTGGACAGTGACCGCGCCACAGTTCCCGGAGTCGGAGGTCGGTGAGGGCGTACCAAAGCGATCACCAGGTTGGAACAAAGGGACTCCAAAAGTCGCCAGAGCTGATGAAAGCAAACCCTGAACACGCCTAGGTCTAACTTTGGCCACGGTTCCACCCAAAAACGGCTTACCCAAATGCAAACCGCAACGCCGGATAACTTATCCCTCGGGGTCACGGCGTATATCTAAGGCAAAATTACCACAATGAATCTCAACACAAGTTTGTTTCGATCCGGGGAGGGTGATCAGACCTTCACGTAACCATTATTTGAGTGAGAACGGTATCGACGCTCGCGTGCAAGGTCGTCATCCATTGAGTTACTTCCCAACTGTTCAGTAAGAGTCATTGAGCGGGGGGAGGATTGACGGTGGGGACCGATCGGTGAAGTCATCGCGTTCAGTGGAAGTCTTCTGCCGCCATCTAAGCGAGATACCTCTTTGACACACCCCAACCGGACCACTTTCTCGTGGGTGTTTCGTGCTCTCGTTCACACTGATTACCACGCTAATGCTACTTTGGCAGGATGGGCGGGTTGCTCTCGAACCTGATCAAACCCGTCGCTTTTGATCATATGGTCATTGACGAAGAAGATCTACGAAGCATTTTTTCTTCGTATCTCTATACAATTTTTCCTCCCGAAAGAAGTTTCATGATTAGTCCCCTACCGTGAATTCCCCCCGTCGCGGGTGAGTGGTGTTAATGTTCCTCAAGTCTAAGGCCGCCTCTCATTCGTACTAGGTATGCAATCGGGTATCCCGGTTACGGTCATTCAGAAACTCTCGCCTTTCAACAATAACGCCTCCGAT
>Ga0307511_10000604_pt1 | contig 38490 bp, 35 predicted proteins | sample 13_EM_MG_FD_200266 | JGI IMG/M metagenome (GOLD analysis project Ga0307511, IMG submission 200266) | Populus trichocarpa ectomycorrhiza microbial communities from riparian zone in the Pacific Northwest, United States - 13_EM | ecosystem: Host-associated > Plants > Roots > Unclassified | place... | reverse complement strand
GGCCGTTCCAGGCGATGAAGGCGTAGCCGGGCAGGGCGAGGCGCACGGCGACGGGCAGCGGCAGCATCTGGGCGACCTGCATCGCGAGCGCGACCAGCACGGGCAGCAGCAGCCCCATCGAGGACCGGCCCAGCGCGACCGACCCGAGGAGTCCGATCCCGGCGAGGGCCAGGGTCGGGGCGAGGGCACAGAGCCAGGCGAGCAGGACCCTGCCCGCCGTGTCCCCCGGCGCGAGCAGGTGGCCGTCGAGGCCGACCAGCGGCTGATTGCCGACGGCAAGGAGCCCGCCGACCGTACTGGAGACGGCCAGCCCCGCCACCAGCGCCAGGATGACGGTGACGCTGGCCAGCGCCTTCGCCACGAAGATCCGCGCGGGCGAACGGACCGCCACCAGCAGATGCCGCCAGGTGCCGAGCCGGTCCTCGGCCGCGAACACATCGCCCGCGACGAGCGAGGTCAGCAGCGGAAGCGCCCAACTCCCCGCGAAACCAAGCATGACCAGCGGCCCGGCCCACCCCGTGGCGTGCATCCAGCGGCCGAAGAGAGTGTCGGAGGGGAGGGTGCTCTGTCCGCTCACGCCTGCGACGAAGAGCGCGGGCGCGATCCAGCAGGCGAGGACCAGCAGCCGGATCCGCCACTGCGAGACCAGCTTGACGAGTTCGAAGCGGTAGCCGCGCGCGACGGAGACGCGGCGCGCCACGGCGGTGTGTTCGACGACCGCGATCGCACTCATCGACCCGCCTCCTGATCGGTGAGGGCGAGGAACGCGGCCTCCAACGGCGATACCACGGGGGCGAGTTCACGCACCGCGATGCCCGACCGCACGAGCTGGGCCACCAGTTCGTCGAGGGCGGGTGTCAGCGCGCGGACGACAAACACGTCGGCGTCCTGCCGTACGACGCTGTCGTCGACGATCCGGATGCCGGCCGTGTCGGCGGCGAGCCGGCGTGCGGCCCCGGGGTCGGACGTCCGCAACCGGTAGTCGAGTTCACGGCTCTCGGCGGCCAGCTTGCTCAACGGGCCGGAGAACACGACCCGTCCGGTGGCGAGGATCGTGACCTCCGAGCAGAGCGCCTCCAGATCGTCCATACGGTGGCTGGAGAGCACCACGGCGGTTCCGTCGGCGGCGAGTCTGCTGAGCACTCCGTGCACATGTCTCTTGCCCGCCGGATCAAGGCCGTTGGACGGTTCGTCGAGCACGAGCAGCCGGGGTCCGGTGAGCAGTGCGGCGGCGAGCCCGAGCCGCTGGCGCATCCCGAGCGAGAAGCCGCGGACCCGGTCGTCGGCGACATCGGTGAGCCCGACCTGGTCGAGCACGTCGTCGATACCCGCCGTCCGCGCGTCATGGCCGCGCAACGTGGCCAGCGCGGCGAGGTTCTGCCGGGCGGTGAGCGAAGGGTAGAGACCGGGCCCGTCCACGAAACCGGCGACACCGTCGGGAGCGGCGAACGCCCGCCCGACCTGCTGACCGAGGATCTCCAACCGCCCGCTGTCGGCGACGGCCAGCCCCAGCAGCAGACCGAGCAAGGTGGTCTTGCCCGCCCCGTTCGGCCCGACCAGACCATGGATCTGGCCCTGCGTCACATCCAGATCGACACCGTCGAGCGCGACGACATCGCCGAAGCACTTGGTGATCCCGCCGGCCCGGACCGCGTGGAGTGTCTCCATGAGCCCCTTCTTTCGAATCCTCAGGGACCCTAGGGGCACCACACATCACACACACAGGCTGCCGTCTGAACGCCCATGGAACGGATCGTCAAGTCGTCGACAAGCCGGGTGAAGAAACGGTCAACCGGCGCGCAACATCAGCCCGATCCCGGCCACCAGCAGCACGGCGGCGGCGATCCGGGGCGCCCCGAACCGCTCCTTGAAGAAGACCGCCCCGATGGCCGCCCCGACGATGATCGACGACTCCCGCAGGGCGGCGACGGGGGCCAGGTCCGCGCGGGTCTGGGCCCACAGGACGAGTCCGTACGCCAGCACGGACAAGGCGGCACCGAGAAACCCGACGGCCGCGAACGGCCGTAGCTCCGAAAGGAGTTGACCGCGCCGAAGGTAGAAGGCGTAGGCCGGGATCATCCATCCCTCCGCCGCCATCAGCCAGGCGATGTACCCCAGCGACGACCCCGAGGCGCGCACACCGAGCCCGTCCACGACGGTGTAGGTGGCGATCGACAGCCCCGTCGCCAACGCGGCCCCGATCGCCGCCCAGTTGGGCCGCCGCCCGCGCATCCCCCACAGCGCGACACCGGTCAGCCCCGTGCACGACAGCGCGATACCCGCCGCCGCCCACCCGTCGGGCACCTCGTGCGCGAAGACGGCGGCGAAAACGGTGACGACGAGGGGCGCGGTGCCGCGTGCGATCGGATAGGCCTGTCCGAAGTCCCCGAGCCGGAACGACTTCATCAACAGGAGTGTGTAGGCGAGATGGATGAGCGCGGAGGCCCCGATATACGGCCACGCGCCGGCCTCCGGAAAGGCCGGGAACGGCACGAGGGCGAGCCCGATGACCGTCCCGCCGCCCGTGATGAGCGTGAACCCGACCAACTTGTCGGTGATTTGGTGCGCGAGGGCGTTCCAGCAGGCGTGGGTGACGGCGGCGAGCAGGACAGCGGCGGCGACCAGTGGCGTCACGAGGTCTGCTCGCGCACGTCCACCAAGGTGGCACCGGCGTACGCGACAAGTTCCTTCGGCTCCATGGGAAACACCGCATGCGGATTGCCGGCGGCGGCCCACACGACGTCGTGCGCGAGCAGCGAACGATCGGCGAGCACACGAGTCTTCGTACGGTGCCCAAAGGGCGGCACGCCTCCGATGGCATACCCCGTCGTCTCCCGTACGACATCTGCCTTGGCCCGCGTGACCTTCTCGACGCCGAGTTCCTCCCGAACCCGCTCCACGTCCACCCGCGACGCCCCGTCCATCAGCACCAGCACCGGTACCCCGTCGGCTGCGAAGATCAGGGACTTGCAAATCTCACTCAACGCGCACCCGATCGCGGCGGCGGCCTCCGCTGCGGTACGGGTCGCGTCCGGGAAGCGCCGGATGCTGCTGAGGAGTTCCCCGAGTCCCAACTCCCTTACGGCTTCGGCGAAACGAGGGTTGGCGCCGGAGCCTGAGTCCTGGGTGTCTTCGCTGCCGTTCGTGGTCATGTACAGCACGCTAGCGGGGGGTGTACTGGGCCTGCGACCGAGTTCTGGCCGTTGGGCCGCTTCGGAACGAACGCGACGAACTCGCCCCGAACGGAAGCAGAGAGAGCGAGCTCCACACCCAGCCTGTTCTTGGAGTCGCGGACACGGATCGCCCGCGCAGGACGGTGTGGACCGAGGTCAGGTTGTGAGGGTGACGTCCTTCGTCGTCTCGACTCCCGCCGTGCGGCCGGGGCCGGTGTGGTACTTCCAGTAGAGGTTCGTGTGGGCGATGACCTGCTCCGGCGGCGGCGCACCCCACTTGCTGAGGTCCGTCGTGGTGTGGGCGTCGCCGACGAGTGTCACGTCGTAGCCGCGCGTGAACGCGCTGTGGAGTGTGGAGCGGATGCACGAGTCGGTGGACGCGCCTGCCACCACCAGGCGTCCGACCTGGGCGGCGGCCAGTACGTCCTCCAGGGCGGTGTCGTCGAAGGCGTCCGGGTAGCGCTTGTGGATGAGGGGTTCCTGGTCGCGGAGGGTCAGTTCGGGGACGTACTGCCAGCCCTCGCTGCCCTTCGGCACGTTCTCGTCGGAGTGCTGGACCCAGATGACCGGGACGTCTTCCTCGCGTGCCCGGTCGGCGAGCGCGGCGATGTTGGCGACGACCGCGTCACGCTCGTACGCGTCGGCCACGACGGCGACCTGGACGTCGATCATCAGGAGTGCGGTGTGGGGCCGTTCTGCGAGTGTGGTCATGTCCGACACGCTAGCCCGGCCCACTGACATCGGCCCGGTTCAGATCGGCCTGAAGCTCGGTTCCACGGATTCCGGTTCGGTGTCGAGGAACGTCCTGAAGTCGGTGGGCCGAGCAGCCGGACCAGGTCGTCCAGCGCTGTCACAGCCGTGACCGTGTCACCGACGCGATCTGCCGCGCCACCCGAACTCGGTGGCGCGGCAGATCAGTTGTCCGGTGCCTCAGTGCCTCGCGGCAGCCGCCTCAGGCCCGGACCAACTCCCGGTCCTCGTCGGGATCCGAGTCCTTGGCGTCGAGGTCGCGCAGGCCTTCGCCCTCGACGTCGACGTTGGGCAGTGCCCGGTTCAGCCACTTCGGCAGCCACCAGGCCTTGTCGCCCAGCAGGGCGAGGACGGCGGGGACGATCGCCATGCGGACGACGAACGCGTCGAAGAAGACGGCGATCGCGAGGCCGAAGCCGATCATCTTGATCATGGATTCGCTGGAGCTGATGAAGCCGGAGAACACGGCGATCATGATGACGGCCGCCGCCGTCACCACCCGGGCGCTGTGCTTGAAGCCGGTGACGATCGCCTGGCGCGGCTGCTCGCCGTGGACGTGGGCCTCGCGTATCCGGGTCACGAGGAACACCTCGTAATCCATGGCCAGTCCGAAGACCACGCCGACCATGAAGATCGGCATCATCGACATGATGGGGCCGGTCTCCTCGACGCCCAGCAGGCCGGACAGCCAGCCCCACTGGAACACCGCGACGACTGCGCCGAGGGCCGCCATGACGGAGAGGAGGAAGCCGAGGGCCGCCTTCAGCGGGACCAGGATCGAGCGGAAGACCACGATCAGGAGCAGGAACGCCAGGCCCACTACCAGGATCAGGTACGGGATCAGGGCGTCGTTCAGCTTCTGCGAGACGTCGATGTTCATCGCGGTGGTGCCGGTGACCAGGACCGTCGAGTCGGTGTCCGTCCTGATCCGGGTGCCCGCGTCCCGGATGCCGTGGACGAGGTCCTCGGTCGTGACGGACGACGGCTTGGAGTCCGGGATGACGGTGATCGTCGCGGTGTCGCCGTCCTTGTTGAAGGTCGCCGGGGTGACGGTGGCGACGTCCTTGAGGGACTTGATCTTGTCGGTCACCGTGGTGACGTCGGCCTTGGGGGTCTTGCTGTCCTTCGCGTCGACGACGACCATCAGCGGGCCGTTGAAGCCGGGACCGAAGCCGTCGGACAGGAGGTCGTAGGCCCTGCGCTGAGTGGTGGACGTGGGCTGCGAACCGTCGTCGCCCAGGCCCAGTTCGAGGGAGGCCGCGGGGATCGCCGCCGCGCCGAGTCCGATCACGCCCAGGAGCAGGACGGCCAGGGGGCGTCGTACGACGAAGCTCGCCCAGCGGGTGCCCATGTTCGGGCGGGACGCCTTCTGCGCGGAGGTGGCGCGTCCGCCGCCCAGGACCTTGCTCTTCTGGCCGGTGGGCCTGATCTTCCGGCCCGCGTAGCCGAGCAGGGCCGGGATCATGGTCAGTGCGATGAGCACCGCGATCGCGACCGTGCCGGCCGCCGCGACGCCCATCTTCGTCAGCATCGGGATGTTGACGACCGCCAGGCCGACCAGGGCGATCACGACCGTCAGGCCTGCGAAGACGACCGCCGAGCCCGCCGTGCCGACGGCCCGTCCGGCGGCTTCCTCGCGTTCGCGGCCCTCGGCCAGTTCGGCGCGGTAGCGGGAGACGATGAACAGGGCGTAGTCGATGCCGACCGCGAGGCCGATCATCATCGCCAGGGTGGAGGTGGTGGTGCCCAGGTCGAGGGCGCTGGCCAGGGCCGTGATCGTCGAGACGCCGATGCCGACCCCGATCAGGGCGGTGAGCAGCGGGAATCCGGCCGCGAGCAGGGACCCGAAGGTGATGACCAGGACCACTGCGGCCACCGCGATGCCGATGATCTCCGTGGAGCCCGTCTCGGGGGTCGCGGTGAGCGCGTCACCGCCGACCTCGACGGTCAGTCCCGCGTCGCGTGCCTGTTGTGCGGTCTCCTTCAGGGCGTCCTTGGAGGCGTCCTTCAGCTCCATGCCGGAGACCTTGTACTTCACGGACGCGTAGGCGATCGTGCCGTCCTTGCTGACGGCCTTGCCCTTGAAGGGGTCGGCGACCGAGACGACCTCGGAACCGTCGCCGAGGTCCTTGACGGTCTTCTCGATCGTGGCCTTGTTGGCGCCGGTGTCGAGCTTCTCGCCGGCCGGGGCCTTGAAGACGACCCGGGCGGTGGCGCCGTCGGCGCTCATCCCGGGGAAGCGCTGTTCCAGCAGGTCGAAGGCCTTCTGAGCCTCGGTTCCCGGCACCGAGAAGGAGGTGGATCCGGCTGCGGGCGCGCTGGCCGCGCCTACTCCCGCGAGGGTCAGCAGCGCTATCCAGAGGAGGGCGACGTAGTGGCGTCGCCTGAAGGCGAGCCGGCCGACTTTGTAGAGGAACGTGGCCACGAGGGCGTACTCCCGGTCAGGTCGTGGGGTTCTTCGGGGCAGGTGTGACCGGCCGGTTGGGGACACGGCAGATCGGCCCGACGACGTGAGCGGTTACGTCAGGTGGGCTTGCTGGGTGTTGTGGGGTGTGTCAGGCGGTGGGTGCGCCGAGTGCGGGGAGCACCACGGCGTCGATGTACGAGGTCAGATAGGCCTTGGTCGGCGGCAGGTCCTCGATCACCGTGCGGGTGGCGAAGGCGCCGATCATCATGTGCACCACGAAGCCCAGCGCGGGGCAGTCCGCACGGACCTCGCCCCGGTCGATGGCGCGCTGGGTGACCCGGCGGAACTCTTCCATCTCCGGTTCGACGAGCAGCTCCCGGAACGCCTGGAGAAGGTCCGGGTGGTTGTGCGTCGCCATGGCCAGACCCCGCATCAGCGCGGAGTTCTGCTCGATGGTGCAGTCGTCCTCGCGGGCCACCATCGCGTGCATGTCGCCGCGGAGTGTTCCGGTGTCGATGTCGGTCGCCCGGCCCGGCTTGCTGTGCCGTACGGCCTTCGCCACCAGCTCGGCCTTGCCGCCCCACTGGCGGTAGAGGGTCGCCTTGCTGGAGCGGGTGCGGGCGGCCACGGCGTCCATGGTGAGGGCGTCGTAGCCGACTTCGCGGAGCAGGTCGAGCACGGCCGAGTAGAGCTCGGCCTCGCGCTCGGGTGTGATGCGACTGCGACGCGCCGTTGCGACTTCAGTCATGCGACTCACCTTCCAGCTCCGAACGACACGGTTTCGTACATGACGAATGTAGCGCACCCCCCTACGAAACGAAACCGTTTCGTACGTGTGCTGGGTCACCCACAGCGTTATTTCACAAGTTGCTCCGGTCCGTCCCGCGGAAAAGCATAGGGACGTGAGCTATCTGCGCCTGCCGCACCTCAACGGAGACCTGCTGAGCTTCGTGGCCGAGGACGACCTCTGGCTGGCCCCCCTCGACGGCGGGGGCCGCGCCTGGCGCCTCACCGTCGACCGCACCAAGGTCGGCCACCCCCGCTTCTCCCCCGACGGCCGCCACCTCGCGTACACGACCTGGCGGAGCCTGGTCCCGGAGATCCACCTCGTCCCGGTCGACGGCGGACCCGGCCGCAGACTCACCTACTGGGGCAGCGCCGACACCCAGGTCTGCGGCTGGACGCCCCCCGACAGGGAAGGAAACTCCGACATCCTCGCGGTGGCCTCGCACGGCGAACCGTTCTCCTACTTCACCTGGGCCCACAAGGTCCCCACCGACGGCGACCCCGGCGGCCGGCTCCCCTGGGGCCCGGTCTCCGACATCCAGCTCGCCGACATCGGCGGGGAACGCCAAACCCTCCTCCTCACCGGCACCCCACCCCACGAACCGGCCGCCTGGAAGCGCTACCGCGGCGGCGCCATGGGCCGCCTCTGGCTGCACGGCCGCCGTCTCCTCGCCGACATCGAGGGCCATCTGCACTCCCCGATGTTCGTCGACGGCCGCATCGCCTTCCTCTCCGACCACGAGGGCATCGGCAACCTCTACTCCTGCTCCTACGACGGCTCCGACCTGCGCCGCCACACCGATCACGACGCCTTCTACGCCCGGCACGCGGCGAGCGACGGCACCCGGGTCGTGTACCAGTGCGCCGGCGACCTCTGGATCGTCGACGACCTGTCGGCGGCCTCGGTCCCCCGCAAACTCGACGTACGCCTCAGCGGCCCGCGCCCCGGCCGCCGTACGTACCAGGTCCCCGCCGCCCAGCACGTCGACGGCATCTCGGTCGACGAGACGGGCCGGGCCAGCGCCGTCGTCGTCCGCGGCAGCCTGTACTGGCTGACCCACCGAGACGGCCCCGCCCGCACCATCACCGACACCCCGGGCGTACGGGTCCGGCTCCCCGAGATGCTCGGCTCGGGCGGACAGGTCGCCTACGTCACCGACGCGGACGGCGAGGACGCGATCGAGATCGCCTACCTCCCCCGCGCCACCGGCGACCGCGCCCCCCGCCGACTCGCCTCCGGCGAGGTGGGCCGCGCACTGGAACTGGTCTCGGACCCGGCAGGCGAACGCCTCGCGATCGCCGCACACGACGGACGCCTCCTGCTCCTCGACGCCACGGAGGAATCCGACGGCGAGGTGACCGAGCTCATCTGCTCGCTCAACGGGCCGGTACGGGACCTCGCCTTCTCCCCCGACGGCAGCTGGCTGACCTGGTCCCACCCGGGCATCGGCCGCTCCCTCCGCCAGATCAAGATGGCCCGTATAAAGGACCGTCTGATCGTGGACGTCACCAACGGCCGCTTCGAGGACGAGAATCCGGTCTTCACCAGGGACGGCCGCTACCTCGCCTTCCTCTCCTGGCGCGGCTTCGACCCGGTCTACGACGTCCACACCGGCGACCTGTCCTTCCCGCTCGGCTGCCGCCCCTACCTGGTCCCCCTCTCCTCGGCCACCCCCTCCCCCTTCGCGCTGACCCCGGAGGGCCGCCCGGCCGCCGGGGGCCTCGACGCGGCGGAGGACGACGAGGGCGCGGACGGCGCGGTGACGGTGGAGGTGGAGGGCCTGGAGAGCAGGGTCACCCCCTTCCCGGTCTCGGCCTCCAAGTACTCGGCGCTGTACCCGGTTTCGGGCGGCGGACTGGTCTGGCTGCGCTGGCCGATCTCCGGCGCGCTGGGCGAGACCTTCGCCAACCCGGACGACACCAGCGGCCGGCCGACCCTCGAGTACTTCAACATCAGCAAGGCGAAGAAGTCCGAACTCGTGGACCACCTCGACTGGTTCGCGGTGAGCGGCGACGGCTCACGACTGGTCGTGGTGGACGAGGACGAACTGCGCGCAGTCCCCTCCACGGAGTCCGGCGACGGAGACTCGACCGTCTGGATCGACCTGCGCCGCATCCTGCACGAGGTCGACCCGCCCGCCGAGTGGCGCCAGTCCTACGAGGAGGCGGGCCGCCTGATCCGCGCCCACTACTGGGACCCGCAGATGTGCGGCATCGACTGGAACGGCGTCCTGGACCAGTACCGCCCCCTGGTGGAACGCGTCGCGACCCCCGACGACTTCGCGGACCTCCTCCGCGAAGTCCTGGGCGAGTTGGGCACATCCCACGCCTACGTCACCCCGTCCCGCCGCAACGAGGGCCCGCCCCACTACCAGCGCCGCCAGGGCCTCCTGGGCGCCAACCTGGTCCGAAGGGAGGGTGGTTGGACGGTGACCCGCATCCTCCCCGGCGAGTCCTCGGACTCCAAGGCCCGCTCCCCGCTGGCCGGCACAGGCATCCGCGAGGGCGCGGTCCTGACCCACGTCGACGGCCGCCCGGTCGACCAACTGACCGGCCCCTACCCCCTGTTGGCAGGCGCAGGCGGCACAACGGCGGAGCTGACGTTCACCCCGGCGGAGGGCGAGGGCAGGGCCCGCCGTGTCGCCGTGGTCCCCCTCATCGACGAACGCCCCCTCCGCTACCAGGACTGGGTGGCCAAACGCCGGGCGGTGGTACGGGAGTTGAGCGGCGGCCACTGCGGCTACCTCCACATCCCCGACATGGGCGGCTCCGGCTGGGCCCAGTTCAACCGCGACCTGCGCCTGGAGGTCTCCCGCCCCGCCCTCATCGTCGACGTACGCGGCAACGCGGGCGGCCACATCAGCGAGCTGGTCGTCGAGAAACTCACCCGCACCATCCTCGGCTGGGACCTGACCCGCAACGCCCAACCGGTGTCGTACGCCTCGAACGCCCCCAGGGGCCCAGTGGTTGCGCTGGCAGACGAGGCAACCTCGTCGGACGGCGACATGATCACGGCAGCCTTCAAGCTACTGAAGCTGGGCCCTGTGGTGGGCCAACGCACCTGGGGCGGAGTGGTCGGCATGACCGGCCGCCACCAACTGGGCGACGGCACGGTGATCACGGTCCCCATGAACGCGGCCTGGTTCGACGCCTACGGCTGGTCGGTGGAAAACCGGGGCGTAACCCCGGACTTGGAGATCCTCCGCACCCCATTGGACTGGGCAGAGGGCAGACACGCCCAGTTGGACGACGCGGTCAAGCTGGCGCTGGACCTGCTTGCGATCCACCCAGCGGCAACTCCGCCCGACCACTCGGCCGTACCGGACAGGAGCAGGCCGAAACTGCCGCCGCGTTCGAGCCCGTGACCACGGTCAGGGGCACGGCTACGACGGAGTCCGGATTCCTGGGACGCCACTGGGCTGGTCGAACGGAACTGCCGCGACGATCACGGGTTTCGCCACGTAACCGGCCACGCTCTCCACAGAAACGACCAGAGCCACGGGCGACGACACGTCGAACCGGCCGACCAGCTCACGGGCCGAGCCCCGTGAGAACAGGTGGGTCGCGCCCGTCGTGGCCAGAGTCCCACAACCGGCGACGAGGATCAGCCGGCTCCGGGGCGCGAAGGGATTCCGGGCCAGCAACACGATGGCGTGATCGACGGAGCTGCCGTCCTCCCGTTCCGACTCGCCGAACTCCTCGTCCCCGCCCACCAGTCCGATCCTGGCTTCGGACTCGTACCGGCGGAACTGGACGGGCGCTGCGAGCCGCCCGGTCAGCAGGTCCCACAGGGGATTGTGTGCCGGGCCGCCGATCACGACCAGGTTGGCCTCCGCGTCGGCCGCCATGTCGAACGCGGCGGCCCGAACGGTGGTCGCCGTGTGGACCCGAAGATCCTGGGCGAGGAACTGCCGGAGATTCATCGCCGCGAGGGCGTCCGGCTCGGGAATCTTGGCGTACCGGGGCGAACCGCCTCGGCTCTCGCCCACGACGAAGACGGTCTTCTTCTTGGGGTCCAGGCGCCACAGTCGCGCGGCCGGCTTCCGGGTCCGGTAGTAGTGAACGAGGTTCCGGACCAACCAGCCCGCGGCGAAGGCCAGGAGCGAGGAGGCCAGATTGACGCTGAGCTCTTCCCCCACGACCGCTCCCCACCCGAGAATCCCCAACGTGCAGTATGCGCTGGACAGTTGGCATGAGAAAGGGTGCCCCTCGTCAGGGGCACCCTCTGCTCGGGGGAGGACGTCAGACGTCGTAGTCCTGGTCCATCCGGTCCTCTTCCCGCGGCATGCGCTCGGAGGTCTCGTCCCGCTGCTGCCCGCGCTCACGCGCCGCCTCGTCCCGGCGGCCCTGGCCGCGCTCGCGCGTTTCGTCGCGCCCCTGGCCCGCCTTCTCCTTGGCCTTGTTCGCGAGCTCTTCGGCCTTGTCCTGGAACTGGTCCTTCATACCCATGTGGGTTCACTCCCGTAGTGGGGGGAAACGGCCCTTGACCGGGCCTCGACCAGATTCACACGCCCGATCACCCCCCGCATCTCGATCAGTCACCCTCCGTAGCGCGCGCGGCCTCATCCGCGGCCCCACCTGCACCGACAAGCCCGGACCGCATCCCTTCCAACCGCGCCCCGAACCGCCGCATCTCCCGCTGCCCCACCGCCCCGATGATCCCCGGCAGATACCCGCGCACACCCTGCGTCCCCCGCAACCACCGCTGCCCGTACACATGGCTCGCCCGCCGTTCGATCCCGGCGACGATCCGGTCCACGGCCGGCCCCAGTGGATACGTCTTGTTGGCCGGCCACGGCAACCGCTGCCGCAACTCCCGCATGACGTCGTCCTGATCGGCCCCGCGCACCATGTCCGTATCGGTCCAGGACAGATACCCGACGCCGACGCGTACGCCCTTGTAGCCGACCTCGGCGCGCAGACTGTGCGCGTACGCCTCGACACCCGCCTTGGACGCGCAGTACGCGGTCATCATCGGCGCGGGCGTGATCGCGGCGAGGGACGCGATCTGCAGCAGATACCCGCGGCTCTCCATCAGCACCGGCAGGAACGCCCGAGCGGTCACGGCGGACCCGACCAGATTGACCTCGATCACCCGCCGCCACGCGACCGGATCGGAGTCGACGAAGGGCCCGCCACTGGCGACCCCCGCGTTGGCGACGACGATGTCGACCTTCCCGAACCGCTCCTTGACCTCGGCCGCGACCCGCGCCATCGCCTCGTGGTCGGTGACATCCGCGTACCAGTAGGCGCTGTCGGTGTGCAGCCGCTCGGCGACCTGCTTCAGCGCGTCCGGCTCCAGCCCGACCAGCGCCACCTTCGCGCCGCGCGCGGACAGCTTGCGGGCGAGCAGTTCGCCGACGCCCCGCGCGGCCCCGGTCACGACCGCGACCTGGCCCTCCAGGCTCACCTTGCCGCTCATGCGCCCTCCTTGATCTGATCGCTCGGGTCCGACTCGATGTAGGTGGCGGCCAGTTCGCGGATCTTCCCGCTGACCAGCTCCGGCGCCTCGACGGGGGTCATGTGTCCGAGCCCCGTCAGCTCGGTGCTCCCGACGCACTGCGGCAGCGCGGCGACCAGCGCCCGCGCGTGGACCGGCGGCGTCATCCGGTCCGCCGTCCCGACGACGACGGCCGTGGGCACGGCCAACTCCCGTATGCCGTGGTCGAGATCGAGGGAATCGAGGACCTGCGACCACGCGTGCCGCACCGTCCGCGGGCACGCGTGCACGATCCGCGCACACGCCTCGACCATGTGCGGCGCGGAACCGGGGCCCATCGTCGCGTACTTCAGGATCCGGCGCGCGGCGGGCGTCACCGGCCCGAGCGGCGCCCGGGTGCCGAGGACCTTCCGGGTCAGCCGGGTCCGGGTCCGTCCGGCCCGCATCGGCACCACGAGCGACTCGTCGACCAGCCGCGAACTGCCCGTACTGCACAGCAGCACGGCCACCGCGTGCTCCCGGAACCGGGCCCGCCCGGCCGCCGCCAGCACGGTCATCCCGCCCATGGAGTGCCCCACGACCACGGCCTTCTCACCGGGGGCGAGGGTCGCTTCGAGTACGGCTTCCAGGTCGTCGGCGAGCGCGTCGGTGCTGTAGGAGACGGCCGCCGGACTCCGCCCGTGCCCGCGCTGGTCGTAGACGACGACCCGGTGGTCGACCGCCAAGTCCCTTGTCTGCGCGGCCCAGAAGGCCGTGGAGCAGCACCAGCCGTGCGCGAGGACGACGGCCGGCGCGCCCTCGGGCCCGTGCACCTCGACGTGCAGCCGGGAGCCGTCGGCCGAGGTGACGGTCGACTCGCGGACGGGGACGGGCGGGGCGTACGGCCCGGAGACGACATGCAGGAGACGGCTCATACGGCGGCCTCGGCCTTCTTCTCGGCGGGCGCCCGCACGACCTCGTACTCCGCGAGGTGCACGCGCCGCGTGGCCGTGCGGAACTCGGTGGTCGTGCCGGGCCAGATGGTGGTGTTGCGGCCGTTCGCGTCGAGGTACCAGCTGGTGCAGCCGCCGGTGTTCCACACGGTCCGCTTCATGCGTTCCTGCACGCGCCGGTTCCAGGCGTCCACGGCGGCGGGCCGGGCGTCGAGGGCGACGCGTCCGCCGAGGACGTCCAACTGCCGTACGTAGTCGGCCATGTAGTTCAGCTGGGACTCGATCATCAGGATCATGGAGGAGTTCCCGAGGCCGGTGTTGGGCCCGATGATGGTCATCCAGTTGGGGAAGCCGGCCGCCGAGGCGCCGCGCAGCGCCTGCATTCCGCCCTGCCAGGCCTCGGCCAGCGTCCGCCCGTCCGCGCCGACGACCCGGTCGGCGATCGGCATGTCCGTGACGTGGAAGCCGGTACCGAAGACGATCGCGTCGACCTCGGCCGTACTGCCGTCGGCGCCCACCACGGTCGAGCCGCGCACCTCGCTCAGCCCGCTGGTGACGACGTCGACGTTGGGCTGGGCCAGGGCCGGATAGTAGGCGCTGGAGAGCAGGATGCGTTTGCAGCCGATGCGGTAGTCGGGGGTGAGTCTGGCGCGCAGGGCCGGGTCCTTGATGGAGCGGGCCATGTTGCGCTTGGCCAACTGCTCGACCATTCCCAGCTCGTTGGGCCGCTTGGTGAACGCCTGGACCTGCAACTCCCGTAGTCCCCACAGGAGTCCGCGGCGTGCCTGGGTGGTGAAGGGCAGCGCGCGGTGCAGGGCGCGTTCGGCGCCGCTGATGGCGCGGTCCACGCGGGGCATGACCCAGGGCGGGGTGCGCTGGAAGAGGGTCAGGCGTTCCACCTCGGGCTGGATCGACGGCACGATCTGGATCGCGGAGGCGCCGGTGCCGACCATGGCGACGCGTTTGCCGCGCAGGTCGTAGTCGTGGTCCCAGCGGGCGGAGTGGAAGACCTTGCCGGGGAAGGAGTCCAGGCCCTCGATGTCCGGGATCTTCGGGTCGGAAAGGGGTCCGGTCGCGGAGACGACGAGGTCGGCGGAGTAGGAACCGCTGCTGGTCTCGATGTCCCAGCGCAGCCGTTCCGCGTCCCAGGTCATCATCTTCACTTCGGAGTTGAAGCGGATGTGGGGGCGGAGCCGGAAGACGTCCGTGACGTGCTCCAGGTAGCCGCGGATGTGCTCCTGCCCGGAGAAGGTGCGCGGCCAGTCGGGGTTGGGCGCGAAGGAGAACGAGTACAGATGGGACGGTACGTCGCAGGCGCACCCGGGGTAGCTGTTGTCCCGCCAGGTCCCGCCGACGCTGTCGGCGCGCTCCAGGACGACGAAGTCGGTGACGCCCTCGCGCCGCAGCCGCACCGCGGCCCCCAGCCCGCCGAACCCGGACCCGATCACCGCCACCCGCACATGCTCGTGTTCGGTCATCCCGTGCCCTCCCATACGACCCACAACCGCGCCAGTGAACACTGGCGCAATCGGACTGTAGAGCAGCTCCGTACTCATGGGTAGGGGGCGGTACGAGGACGTTTGCATCAGCGGCTGCCGCCGCGGGTACCGGAGGTACGACGTAGGGTGCGTGCGTGGCGGAGAAGGCAGACCAGAAGCGCGAGTACCGCATGGAGGAACTGGCCGAGCGGGCCGGCATCACGGTGCGCACCCTGCGCTTCTACCGCGAGCGCAAACTCATCCCCCCGCCGCGCCGGGAGGGCCGTATCGCCTGGTACGACGAGACGCACCTCGCCCGCCTGCGCACGATCTCGGCGCTCCTCGAACGCGGCCACACCCTCAACGGCATCGCGGAACTCGCCGAGGCCTTCGACCACGGCCGCAACGTCGGCGAGCTGCTGGGCCTGGGCGCGCCCACCGAGGAGACCCCGGTCCGGCTCACCCCCGAGGCCCTCGCCGACTACTTCGGCGACCAGGCCACCCCGGAGAACTTCGCCGCCTCACTCGAACTCGGCTATCTCGGCACCGACGGCAGCGAGATCGTCCACATCAGCCGCCGCCTCCTCGACGTCACGGCCGCCCTGGTCCGCGAGGGCATCCCCCTCGCCGACGTCCTCGACGCGGGCCGCCGCGTCCGCGCACACACGGAGTCCCTCGCCGAACTCTTCGCCGACCTGGTCCTCTCACAGGGCGGCACGGCGGAGGACCTGCAACGGCTGCGGCCGCTGGCGAAGAGCGTGGTGGAGGCGGAGCTGTCGATGGCGATGGACCGGCGACTGCAAGGCGGTCGCGACCAAGGGCCTCAGAGGCCGTAGCCGACCGTCACCCGGTCAGAGGTCGTAGACCACGGTCACCGGCGCGTGGTCCGACCACCGCTCGTCATGCGTGGCCGCCCGCTCGACATACCCCTTGACCGCCTTGGCGGCGAGCCCCGGCGTCGTCACGTGGTAGTCGATGCGCCATCCGCTGTCGTTGTCGAAGGCCCGCCCCCGGTACGACCACCACGAGTACGGCCCCTCCACGTCCGGATGCAGCGCCCGTACGACATCGACGTACGCCCCGTCCACCGCGTCGAAGACCCGGCTCAGCCACTCGCGCTCCTCCGGCAGGAAGCCGGAGTTCTTCTGGTTGGCGCGCCAGTTCTTGAGGTCGGCCGGCTGGTGGGCGATGTTCCAGTCGCCGCAGACGACCACCTCACGCCCGTCGGCGGCGGCCCGCTCGCGCAGGTCCTTCAGATGGGCGAGGAACTCGTCCATGAAGCGGATCTTCTCGTCCTGCCGCTCGGTGCCGACCTCGCCGGAGGGCAGGTAGAGGCTCGCGACGGTGACGCCGGGGAGGTCGGCCTCGACGTAGCGGCCGCTGCCGTCGAACTCGGCCGATCCGAAGCCGACCCGGACGCGGTCGGGTTCGCGGCGGGTGTAGAGGGAGACGCCCGCGCGGCCCTTGGCGGCGGCCGGCGCGTGCACGACGTGCCAGCCCTCGGGGGTGCGGACGTGCTCCGGCAACTGCTGCGGCTCGGCTCGCACCTCCTGGAGGCAGAGCACATCGGCGGAGGTCCCGGCGAGCCACTCCACGAAGCCCTTCTTCGCGGCGGCCCGCAGTCCGTTGACATTTACTGAGGTCACAGTGAGCACTCCGGCACGATACCGGCACACTGGACGGAGTCCGGATCCCCCTTTCGAGCAGGTATACGATTTTCGGCGTGAATCTACGCACTGTTCCCTTCGACCACCCCGACGCCGTGAAGCTGAACGACGAGGTCCAGGCCGAGTACCACGTCCGCTACGGCGACGGCGGCGACTCCACCCCGCTCGCCCCGACGGACTTCGAACCGCCGCACGGCGTGTACTTCATCGCATACGACGACAACGACGACCCCGCCGCCACCGGCGGCTGGCGCTCCCAGGACGCCAACGGCGAGGGCCACGAGGACGGCGACGCCGAGCTCAAGCGGATGTTCGTGATCGAGCAGGCGCGCGGCCGGGGTCTCGCCCGCCGCATGCTGGCCGCCCTGGAGGAGAACGCCCGCGCCGCCGGCCGCACCCGCATGGTCCTGGAGACCGGCACCAAGCAGCCCGAGGCCATCGCCCTCTACACGTCCAGCGGCTACGAGCCCTGCGTGAAGTTCGGCTACTACCGCCTCTTCGACGACAGCCGGTGCTTCGCAAAGGCGCTGTGACCGCGGGCACCTGTCGGTTCCTCAGGCGACAGGTGCCCGGGCCGGGAACACAAAGATCCCGCCCGATCTTCCGATCGGACGGGATCTTGTTGCTGTGTGGACCTGTGGGGATTTGAACCCCAGACCCCCTCGATGCGAACGAGGTGCGCTACCAGACTGCGCCACAGGCCCTTGCAACGAGTGAAACTCTAGCATCCCCCTCAGGGTGCTTGGAAATCCGTTCCTTGCCTGGTCACTCGTTGGCCGCGCGGGGCCGTTCGCCGTCCTCGTACTGGTCGAACAGCGGGGTGCGGCCGCGCTCACGGGCCCTGCGGGCGGAGGCGGCGCGGCGGGCGTCGGTGCGGCCGCCGGCCGTGGCTTTGTCGTCGTCCGACAAGTCCTCCGCCTCCTCCTCGTGGGCCGCCGGCTGCGCTTCCTGCTCCGGCGCCACCGAGCTGGAGCGCGCGGAGCTCCACGCGTCGGGCGCTCCGAGGTCCACGTCGGAGGTGGCGCGCGGGGCGACCGGTGCGGTGACGTACGTCGGCAGCGGTACGGGGACGGGGTCCCAGCTGTCGCCCTGGCCCGGTCGGCGCTGCCGTTCGCGCTGCTGGTCGACCCACTCGGCGTGGTCGGTCTGTTCGACGAGGGCACGGCGGTCGGCGGCGAGGGCGGACATCCCGGGGTCCGTCTCCGGTTCGGGTCCCTCCTCGGCGTCGTCGATGCCGGCGTCCACGGTCGCGCGCCGGCGCGGCTGACGCTCCCGCAGTCGCTGCGCGGCGGCCTCGGCCTGACGGCGGTCCATCTGGTAGGCGAAGCGGCTGCGTTCCTGGGAGCGCAGATAGGCGATGTAACCGCTGAGCAGTACCGCCGGCACACCGGGCGCCCAGAGCAGGGCGAGCCCGCCGACCGCCGCGACGATCGCGCCGAACGTGAAGGCGAGGAACAGCATCACGGTGGTACGTCGACGGCGCGCGAGCACCTTCACACGCCGGGCGCGCGCCGCGGCGGCTTCCTCGGCGGGCGTACGCCGTCCGACCGGGACGCGTCTACGGGCGGACGCCGGGGCGGACTTGGGGGCGGACTTGGACGCCTTGGCGGAGGCCGGGGCGGGGACGGAGGCTTGCTGCGGTGCCGGTTTGGCCGCGTGGTCCCGGGCTTGATCACGGACCTGACCCCGTGCTTGGTCGCGGGCCTGGTCCCGGGCTTGGTCTCGCGCCGGTTCGCGGCCCGGCTCACGCGCCGGTTCGCGCTCCGTCTCCCGCGCCGCTTCCGGCCGGTCCGGGCCCGGTCGGCGGACCTGTGCGTGCACCTGGGGACGGGCCGGGGGCATGGCGAAGGCCCGGACGTCCACCGAGTCGGTGACGGCGTCCGGCACGACGGCGCTGGGCTCCCCCTCCTCGGTGGAGCGCGCCCGCAGGTCCTTGGCGTACCGGCGCTCCATTCCCGCCCGTCCGGACAGCAGCCGGATGGCGGTGCTGAAGCGTTCCGTCGGACGGGCCTCGTTCAGCTCGTCCTGCCTACGGAGCCACATCGGCACCAAGTAGGCGGCCCAGGCCCCGACAATGACTGCGTAGATGAGGCCGCTGCTGCTCACGCCTCACACGGTAGAGGGGTTTGCGTGAGGCCATCTGCCAATTGAGCCGGTGTGTCGCACGATCTGGCTGATATTTCGAGCTTTTTTTGTGACCGATGCGATCAACAGGCCGCGGAGTTGGCGAATTCATTGCCCCAAGGCGGTCATCCGTCGATCACTTTCGAACACTTATTCCATTTCCGGAGATCCGTGCTTCCGGGCCCAACGGGCTCCCCGTTACGCGGGATTGTCGTGCGGTGTGCTCCGGGAGCGTGCCCGCTGCCAGCGGGCCAGCAACCCTTCGGGGACCTCTTCCGCGGTGAGCGCGAAGACGAGATGGTCGCGCCAGGCGCCATCGATGTGGAGATAACGGGGCCGAAGCCCCTCCTCACGGAATCCGAGTTTCTCGACGACCCGGCGGCTGGGGCCGTTCTCCGGACGAATGCAGACCTCGATGCGATGCAGTCCCACGGCCCGGAAACAGTGGTCGACGACGAGTGCCACGGACGTCGGCATCACTCCGCGTCCGGCCACCGACTCGTCCACCCAGTAGCCGATGTGACCCGAGCACATCGAGCCCCAGGTGATCCCGGCGACCGTCAACTGCCCGACCAGGCGCCCCTGGTACTCGATGACGAACGGCAGCATCCGGCCCGCGTTCGCCTCGGAGCGCAGGTGCCTGACCATCTGGCGGTAGGTCGGCCGGTGTGCGATCGGCCCGCTGGGCGTGGGCGGCGGAATGGTCGCCTCCCAGGGGCGCAGCCAGTCCCGGTTGCGCCGGTTGACCTCGCGCCAGTCCCGCTGGTCGCGGAGTTTTATCGGCCTCAGGACGATGTCGCCGTCCGCCAGCACGGCGGGCCAGGATGGGCTGTTCAGCTCGCACCCCCACTGGTGTCGGCGGGTCTGGGGTGATCGCCGCCTCGGATCTGGTCGACGGCGTGCGCCAGCAGGGGTTCCAGGACGGCGAGGCCGTCCTTCACCCCGCCGGTGGAACCCGGCAGGTTGATGATCAGTGTGCGCCCGGCGACCCCGGCCAGGCCACGGGAGAGCGCCGCCGTAGGCACCTTCTCCCGGCCGAACGCGCGGATGGCCTCGGCGATGCCCGGCACCTCGTAGTCGATGACCGCGCGGGTGGCCTCGGGGGTGCGGTCGGTGGGCGAGACGCCGGTGCCGCCGGTGGTGACGACGGCGTCGTAACCGGCTTCTACGGCGGCCCGCAGGGCGGCCTCCACCGGGTCGCCGTCGGGGACCACCCGCGGTCCCTCGACCGCGAAGCCGAAGTCCTTGAGGCCTGCAGCGATCATGGGTCCGCCCCTGTCCTCGTAGACCCCGGAGGCAGCGCGGTTGGAGGCGGTGACCACCAGTGCCCGGTACGGCGCGGGCAGCGCGCCGCCGGCCGGATCGTCGGGGCTCATGTCCGGCTCCAGTCCCCCGACTTGCCGCCCGTCTTCTCCTCCACGCGTACGTCCGTGATGACCGCTCCCTTGTCGACCGCCTTGACCATGTCGATCACGGTGAGCGCGGCGACGGAGACCGCGGTGAGGGCCTCCATCTCGACGCCCGTGCGGTCCGTCGTCTTCACGGTGGCCCGGATCCGTACGGCGTCGTCCGCGACCGACAGATCCAGTTTCACACCCGACACCGACAACGGGTGACAGAGCGGGATCAGATCGGGAGTGCGTTTGGCGCCCATGATCCCCGCGATGCGCGCGGTGGCCAGGGCGTCGCCCTTGGGGACCCCCTCGCCGCGCAGGAGTTCGACCACGCGGGGCGAGACGAGGACGCGTCCGCTGGCGGTGGCGGTGCGCGCGGTCACGTCCTTGCCGGACACGTCGACCATCCGGGCGGCGCCCGCGTCGTCGATGTGCGTGAGGCGGTCCTGCTCAAGGGGTCCGGGGGTGTCCCCCCGGAAAGGCTCAGTCATGCTGTGTGGCGCTCCCGGTCCGGGCGTGTTGTGCGCGACACGGTACCGCCAACCAGGAGTGCTCAGCCGAGCAGGACCACCTCGACCTCGGTGCCGGGCTCGACGGACTCGACGTCCTCGGGGACGACGATCAGCGCGTCGGCCAGCGCGAGGGCCGCGACCAGGTGCGATCCCGCGCCCCCTACGGGGGTGACGTCACCGTCGGCGTACGTCCCGCGGAGGAACTGCCGGCGGCCCTTGGGCGAGGTCAGCGCCTTGTCGGCGGTGAGGGTGGCGCGGGTTCTCGGGCGGTGGACGTCGTCGAGGCCCATCAGGGTGCGGATCGCGGGGCGGGCGAACAGCTCGAAGGAGACGTACGACGACACCGGGTTGCCGGGGAGGGCGAGCAGCGGGATGTGGTCGGGGCCGATGGAGCCGAAGCCCTGGGGTTTGCCGGGCTGCATGGCGAGCCTGCGGAAGTCGATCCCGGCGCCCTCCTCGTCCTCGTCCCCTACGGAGGACAGCGCCTCCTTGACGACGTCGTACGCCCCGACGCTCACGCCGCCGGTGGTGACCAGGAGGTCGGCGCGGACGAGCTGGTCCTCGATGGTGGAGCGGAGGGTGTCGGCGTCGTCGGCTACGGCGCCGACCCGGTAGGCGATGGCGCCGGCGTCGCGGGCGGCGGCGGTGAGGGCGAAGCTGTTGGAGTCGTAGATCTGGCCGGGGCCCAACTGCTCGTCGGGCTGGACGAGTTCGCTGCCGGTGGACATGACGACCACCCGCGGGCGGGGCCGTACGCGGACCGTGCCGCGGCCGATGGCGGCGAGCAGGGCGATCTGCGGCGGGCCGAGGATCGTGCCGGCGTCGAGGGCGCGGTCGCCGGCCTTCACGTCGCTGCCCTTCGCGCGTACGTGCGCGCGTGCCTCGGCCGAGCGGTACACGTGCACGTGTCCGCCGGCCGCCTCGGGGGCCTGGCTGTGGGCGCGCATGCCGGTGACCGGTCCTTCGCCGAGGCCTCCGTCGGTCCACTCCACGGGGACGACGGCCTCCGCGCCGGGCGGCAGCGGGGCGCCGGTCATGATGCGGGCGGCCTGGCCGGGGCCCACGTGGAGGGGTTCGGCCTGGCCCGCCGCGACGTCGCCGATCACCGTGAGGACGGCCGGGTACTCCTCGCTCGCGCCCGCGACGTCCGTGACCCGCACCGCGTAGCCGTCCATCGAGCTGTTGTCGAAGGGCGGGAGCGAGACCGGCACCGTGATGTCCTCGACCAGGACGCAGCCCTGGGCGTCGAGCAGTTGCAGCTCGATGGGTTCCAGGGGGCGGACGGTCGCGAGGATGTCCTCCAGGTGCTCGTCCACCGTCCAGAGGTGGTCGGGTCCCGTGGTGCGGGTCGCGGCGGTGCTCAACGTTGCTACATCTCCTCGGCTACGTAACTGCGAAGCCAGGCGCGGAAGTCCGGGCCCAGGTCTTCACGTTCGCACGCGAGTCTGACAATGGCACGCAGATAGTCGCCCCGGTCGCCGGTGTCATAGCGGCGGCCCTTGAAGACGACGCCGTGCACGGGGCCGCCGACCTTCTCGTCGGTGGCGAGCTGCTGCAGGGCGTCGGTGAGCTGGATCTCGCCGCCGCGGCCGGGCTCGGTCTTGCGCAGTATGCCGAAGATGTGGGGGTCGAGGACGTAGCGGCCGATGATCGCGTAGTTCGACGGGGCGTCGGCCGCGTCCGGCTTCTCCACCAGGCCGGTGACCTTGACGACGTCGTCGTCCGCGGTGGCCTCCACGGCCGCGCAGCCGTAGAGGTGGATCTGCTCGGGCGCGACCTCCATGAGGGCGACGACGCTGCCGCCGTGCTGCTCCTGGACTTCGACCATGCGCGCGAGGAGGGGGTCCCGGGGGTCGATCAGGTCGTCCCCGAGGAGGACGGCGAAGGGCTCGTGTCCGACGTGCGGAGCCGCGCACAGGACGGCGTGGCCGAGGCCCTTGGGGTCGCCCTGGCGGACGTAGTGCATGGTCGCGAGGTCGCTGGACTCCTGGACCTTGGCCAGCCGGCTCGCGTCGCCCTTCTTCTGGAGGGCGGATTCGAGTTCGTAGTTGCGGTCGAAGTGGTCCTCGAGGGGGCGCTTGTTGCGTCCGGTGATCATGAGTACGTCGTCGAGCCCCGCCGACACGGCCTCTTCGACCACGTACTGGATCGCGGGCTTGTCCACGACCGGCAGCATCTCCTTGGGAGTTGCTTTCGTGGCCGGCAGGAACCTGGTGCCGAGACCGGCTGCGGGAATGACAGCCTTGCTGATCCTGGGGTGCGACTGAGTCATGCCCGAACCTTATCCGGTGCCTTTGTGCTGAATCTGTGGCTCCGGTTAATACGCTCTCATATGAGCACATTGGGAAGGATACGGGTGGGACCTGTGCGTCACCTAGGACATGAACCCGAGCCTGACAAGCGAATGTTGCGGCGAGAGTTCCTCGCGGTGAGGAACAGGTTGACGGCCGATGACGTGCGGGAAGCCGCCGCCGCGCTCGCCGATCGCGCGCTGGAGCTGCCCGAGCTGGCGCACGCGCGCACGGTGGCGGCGTACGTCTCCGTGGGGGGCGAACCGGGAACGCTCGCCCTGCTGGACGCGCTCCGCGCGCGGGACGTCGACGTGCTGCTCCCCGCGCTCCTCCCGGACAACGACCTGGACTGGGGCGCCTACGACGGCGAGGGCTCGCTCGACCGGGTCCAACACGGCGGAAAGATGGCCCTGTTCGAGCCGTCCGGGAAGCGGCTCGGCCCGGACGCCGTGACGGCCGCCGACGTCGTCCTGCTGCCCGGTCTGGCGGTCGACGGGCGCGGGATGCGGCTGGGGCGCGGCGGGGGATCGTACGACCGGGTGCTGGCGCGGCTGGAGCGGGCGGGCGCGCATCCCGCGCTGGTGGTGCTGCTGTACGACTCCGAGGTCGTCGCGCGCGTCCCGGCGGAGGCGCACGACCGGCCGGTGCGGGCGGCGGTGACACCGAGCGGCGTGCACAGGTTCCCCGGGAACTGAAATGGCCCTCCACGCGCGCGTGGAGGGCCATTTCGGATGTCAGCTGTCTACGGTTTCAGCACCAGGGTGTCGCTCGTACTGTTGTCGACCGCCTTGGACGAGAAGGACCACGGCAGCAGTTCGCCGTTGACCCACTTGCCGGTCTGGTCGGTGTAGTGCGCGCTGAAGGCGTGCCCGGAGGCTCCGGTGAGGTTGATCCACTTGGACTTGTCGAAGTTGTCCAGGTTGACCACCATGCGCATCGACGGCACCCAGACCACCCCGTAGCCGCCGGCCGCGTTCCAGCCGGTGGCGTTGACCGTGGCCTCGCCGCCGCTGAGCTTCCAGGGGCCGCGGTTGAGGATGTACTGGACGATGGCGGGGCCCTCGGTGCCCAGGGTCTGGTTCTTCAGGAACAGGCGGTGCAGCCGGCCCCAGCTCCAGGTGTCGATGTCCTTGCCGAGCTTGGCGGTCAGCTCCCAGCGGGCGTCGATCATGGCGCGCTTGAAGAGCTGGTTCATGTTGCTCGCGCCCGGGCGGGTGCCCGACTTGGGGGTCGTCCACCAGTCGCTGGTGGGGTCGTCCATGAGCTTGCGGACGACCTCGAACCAGCGGTCGCCGCCGTCCGGCTGCGCCTGGTCCGCGTCGCGCTCGCCGCACTCGCGCACCTTCTGGTTGGTCTCGTCGGCGGGACCGGTCGTGTCGACCGGCGAGACGAAGAGGCACTGACCCTTGACCCGCAGTTCCTTGGGCAGCTTGTTGCCGAAGGCGAGCTTGAGGATGTTGCGCCAGACCGAGTTGAAGTAGGCGGCAGCCGCCGAGTCGGCGTCCTGGGTGTAGTCCCAGCCCTCCAGGAGCTTCTGCGCCTGGCGCACGTCCGGGTCGGGCTCGTCGATCTTCAGCAGCTTGGGCACCAGCAGCTTGGCGATCTCGCTGCTGTCGTCGAGCTGCATCTGCCGCATGTCGTCGGTGGAGATCTTGCCGCCACCGTCGATCTTCGACTGGATCAGATCGGTGATGCGCTGGCTACGGGTGCCGTATCCCCAGTCCGTGGTGAGCGTGTACGGGTACTTGTCCTTGTCGATCACCGCCTGGTTGGCGGTGACGATGTAGCCGCGCTTCGGGTTGTACTCGTACGGCAGGGCGGCCTGCGGGATGTAGCCGGTCCAGTCGTACTTGGAGTCCCAGCCGGGCACCGGCAGCGAGCCGTCGCCCTTCCCGCGCATGGGGATCTTTCCGGGCAGCGTGTAGCCGATGTTGTTCTTGGTGTCGGCGTAGACGAGGTTCTGCGAGGGCACGTCGAACTTCGTGGACGCCGCGCGGAACTCGCTCCAGTCGGACGCCTTGTCGAGGGCGAAGACGGCGTCCATGGTGGTGCCCGGGTCCTCGGCGGTCCAGCGCAGGGAGATGGCGTAGCCGTCGCCTCTGTCCGGGGCCGCGGTGTCGACGGTGGCCTTCTTGCCGACCTTGACGAGCTCGTCGTTGCGGTCGGACAGCAGCGGGCCGTTGTTGGTCTCGCGAACGACGATCTTCTTGGAGGCGCCGCCGGCGACCTTGATGGTCTCCGTGCGGCTGGTGAAGGGCTTCGTCGTGCCGTCGTTCAGGTAGCCGTCGCCGGAGAGCTTCTCCAGGTAGAGGTCGGTGGTGTCGACCCCGGAGTTGGTCATCCCCCAGGCGATGTCCTGGTTGTGGCCGATGACGACGCCGGGCATGCCCGCGAAGGTGTAGCCGGTGACGTCGTACTGGCACTTGCTGGAGACCGTGCGGCAGTGCAGGCCCATCTGGTACCAGACGGACGGCAGCGACGCCTCGAGGTGCGGGTCGTTGGCCAGCAGGGGCTTGCCGGTGATGGTGTGCTCCCCGCCGACGACCCACGAGTTGGAGCCGATGCCCTGGCCGTTCACGCCGACGGCCGTCGGAAGGTCGTCCAGGACGTTCGAGAGGCCCGCGAGCTGGCTCGTGAGGGCAGAACCCGACGAGGACGACGTGGAACCCGTTGTGCCGCTCGTGGACGAGCCGGTGGAGCCGTCACCGCCGTTGAACGTCTTGGTGTACTCGTCGTACTCGCCCTGGGTGACGATCGGCTCGTTGCGGCTGTAGGGATAGTCCGGGTACAGGTCCGCGATCTGCTGGGGGCCGAGGCGGGTGGTCATCAGCGCGCGGTCGATCTCGTCCTGCATGTTGCCGCGCAGGTCCCAGGCCATCGCCTTGAGCCACGAGACGGAGTCGACCGGGGTCCACTTCTCGGGCTTGTAGTCGTTGGTGAAACCAAGGGCCGCGTACTCCAGGGAGATGTCTTTCCCGTCCTTGCCCTGGAGGTAGGCGTTGACCCCCTTGGCGTAGGCCTGGAGGTACTTCTTCGTGGAGGCCGACAACGTGGTGTCGTACTCCTTCTCGGCGACCCGGTCCCAGCCCAGGGTGCGCAGGAACTCGTCGTCCTTGACCTGGCTCTTGCCGAACATCTCGGACAGCCGCCCGGACGTCATGTGCCGTCGTACGTCCATCTCGTAGAACCGGTCCTGCGCCTGGACGTAGCCCTGCGCCATGAACAGGTCCGCGTCGGAGGAGGCGTAGATCTGCGGGATGCCGTAGCTGTCGCGCTTGACGTCTACGGGCCCCGACAGTCCGTCGAGGGTGATCGAACCCGTGGTCTGCGGCAGGGAGGCCCGGACCGTACTGACGGACCAGTAGGCGCCGTAGGCGATGCCCCCGATGATGGCCATTACCAGGACGAGAACCAATAGACGGGCTTTGCGCCCCTTTTTCCTGCCGGACTTGCCGGGCTTATGACCCGATGAGGCGGTGGTGTTGGGGGGCATCGCTGTCCTTGCTGTCCTAACGCGAGCGGCAGGGCGGGCTGTGCTTTTGACTGAGCGCTGGAGCAACCATAGGCGCAGGCTTCCGGGCGACTTGACGCGGAGTCGGGTACCGGCGCGGACGGGCGTTCGATCTTGCCTCGGGAAGCGTCAAGAAAGCGTCAAGAGTTAGGTAAGGTAACGAAGTACTTGGATGCGTGGCGCCGCAGTCTCGCGTCCCCTGTACATGTGCTGCCGCCCCGGACGCGCGTCAGCCGAGGAAGGGAAGCCTTCTGACTGTCCACCACCTCGACCAGCTCCTGCTCGTCTGCTCGCTCGTCCTGCTCGTCGCCGTCGCGGCGGTCCGGATCTCCTCGCGCAGCGGGCTCCCCAGCCTGCTCGTCTACCTGGGGATCGGCATCGCCATGGGCCAGGACGGCATCGGCGACATCCACTTCGACAACACCGAGCTGACTCAGGTCATCGGATACGCGGCCCTGGTCGTGATCCTCGCCGAGGGCGGCCTCGGCACGAAGTGGACAGAGGTCAGGCCGGTCCTGTCGTCGGCCGCCACGCTGGCGCTGGCAGGGGTGGCGGTGAGCGTCGGCGTCACGGCCGCGGGCGCGCACTATCTGGTCGGACTGGAGTGGCGGCAGGCGTTCATCGTCGGGGCGGTGGTGTCCTCGACGGACGCAGCGGCGGTCTTCTCCGTGCTGCGCAGAATCCCCCTCCCCGCGCGCGTGACGGGCACTTTGGAGGCCGAGTCCGGCTTCAACGACGCCCCGGTGGTCATCCTGGTCGTCGCCTTCTCCACGGCCGGCCCGGTCGAGCACTGGTATGCACTGGTGGGCGAGATAGCCCTGGAGCTGGCCATCGGCGCGGCCATCGGCCTCGCGGTGGGCTGGCTCGGCTCCTGGGGGCTGCGGCACGTGGCGCTGCCCGCCTCCGGCCTCTACCCGATCGCCGTCCTGGCGATCGCGGTCACCGCGTACGCGGCGGGCGCCCTGGCGCACGGCAGCGGCTTCCTGGCGGTCTATCTCGCCGCGATGATGCTCGGCAACGCCAGGCTGCCCCACTGGCCCGCGACGCGCGGCTTCGCCGACGGGCTCGGCTGGATCGCCCAGATCGGCATGTTCGTCCTGCTCGGTCTGCTGGTCACGCCGCACGAGTTGGGGGACGACGTCTGGCCGGCGCTGATCATCGGCCTGGTGCTGACGATGGTGGCCCGGCCGCTCAGCGTGGTGCTCAGCCTCACGCCGTTCCGGGTGCCCTGGCAGGAGCAGACGCTGATGTCCTGGGCCGGACTGCGCGGCGCCGTGCCCATCATCCTGGCGACCATCCCCATGGTGAACGGCGTCACCGGCAGCCGTCGTGTCTTCAACCTCGTCTTCGTCCTGGTCGTCGTCTACACCCTCGTCCAGGGGCCGACGCTGCCCTGGCTGGCGCGCAAGCTGAAGCTGGGCGAGGGGCCGGAGGCCGCCGACCTCGGCATCGAATCGGCGCCCCTGGAGCGGCTGCGCGGGCATCTGCTGTCCGTCGCGATCCCCGCGGAGTCGAAGATGCACGGCGTCGAGGTCAACGAGCTCAGGCTGCCGGCCGGGGCCGCGGTCACCCTGGTCGTACGCGATGGAAAATCGTTTGTTCCGCTGCCCTCGACGGTCCTGCGGCGCGGCGACGAGCTCCTGGTCGTGGCGACGGATCCGGTCCGGGACGCGGCCGAGCGACGGCTGCGGGCGGTCGGCCGCGGCGGGAAGCTGGCGGGGTGGCTGGGCACGGACAACGCCACGGCCGGTCATTAAGGGCATGTTTCGTACGGTTCACACGATCACCAATCGCAGGTGCACGCGCGCGTGGTGCCCGTTTTCACAGGTCCACCGGGCTTTGCTCCCTGTACGATGAAGGCACATTCTGATCGAACCAACTCTGCCTGACGCAGTGCTGGCGCGACCGTATGGCGGCCGAATCCCTCCTCCGCAGTGGGCACCGGTATCTACCGCAGTTCCGCGCAAGAGGACAGTGCTCGGCGCCCCCCGCACAGGGCGCGCTACCAGGTGGCAGAAAGGCACGGGCCGTGGCATCCACGGTCACCTCCGGGACGGGATCCCGTCCCGGATACGGGCAGCTGCTGCGTACGCGCGGCGCCTGGACGTTCCTGCTTCCCGGGTTCGCGGCGCGTCAGCCGTTCGCGATGCTCACCATCTCCATCGTGCTGCTGGTGCAGCACACCACCGGCTCCTACGGCGCTGCGGGCGCCGCCGCGGCCGTCACCGGCGTCTCCATGGCCCTGTTCGCGCCCTACAGCGGACGCCTGGCCGACCGCCACGGACAGCGGGCCGTACTGATCCCCGGCGTCCTGGTGCACTCCCTGTCAGGCCTGACGTTCACCGCGCTCGCGCTCGGCCACGCTCCCCTGTGGGCGCTGTTCGTGGCGGCCCTACCGACCGGCGCCTCCGTGCCGCAGATCGGGCCCATGGTGCGCGCCCGCTGGGGCGAGAAGCTCCAGGACTCGCCCCTCATGACGACCGCCGCGGCCTTCGAGTCCGTCACCGACGAACTGACCTTCGTCTTCGGCCCGTTGCTCGCGACCGCCCTGTGCACCACCGTGAACCCGGCGGCCGGCCTCGTCACAGAGGCGGGGCTCACCCTGTTCGGCGGTCTGCTGTTCGCCGCCCGCAAGAGCACTCAGCCCACGGTGACCGGCAACGGGCACGCGCGCGTGGAGCACGTTTCCGCACTGCGCGTCCCCGGAGTGCGCGTACTGATCGTGACCTTCCTGGGCATCGGTTCCGTCTTCGGCGGCATGCAGGTCTCCCTGGCCGCCTTCACCGAGTCGATCGGCGAACCCGGCCTGAACGGCGTCCTCTACGGCACCTTCGCCGCCGGCAACATGCTCTCCGGAGTCGTCTGCGGTGCCGTCGTCTGGAAGATCGCCCCGCAGCGCCGCCTCCTGGTCGGCTACGCGGCCCTCGCGCTGACCGCGTCTGCCCTGTGGACCGCCCACTCGGTGCTGCTCCTGGCCGCCCTCGGTCTCCTCGTCGGCATGTGCATCGCGCCCGCCCTGATCACCGGCTACACCCTGGTCGAGGGGCTCGTCCCGGCCGGCGCCCGCACCGAGGCCTTCACCTGGCTGACCGGCGCGGTCGCCCTCGGGCAGGCCGCCGCCGTCACCGTCGCCGGACAGCTGGAGGACCGCCTGTGGGGCGGCGCCGGTTTCCTGGTGCCGATGGCCGGTACGGTGCTCGCCCTGGGGACCCTGATCGCGCTCCGGTCCCGCCTCGCGACCCGGCCTCACAGCCGCACCGTGGCACGTGGCGTCGGTCACCGCGTGCCGGTGGCAGTGGACTGATCCCCGGGAATAGGTCACTATGGACGCTCGTTAGCACTCATTGAGTGAGAGTGCCAGGAGGAAGACACAGTGCCGACCTACCAGTACCAGTGCACCGAGTGCGGCGAGGGCCTTGAAGCGGTCCAGAAGTTCACCGACGACGCGCTGACCGAGTGCCCCAATTGCGGTGGCCGCCTGAAGAAGGTGTTCTCCGCGGTCGGCATTGTCTTCAAGGGCTCCGGCTTCTACCGGAACGACAGCCGCGGCTCCTCGTCGAGCAGCTCGCCGGCCACCTCGAAGCCGTCGACGTCCTCGGACGCCAAGCCGTCCACCCCGTCGACGTCTTCCTCGTCCTCGGACTCCAAGTCGAAGTCGTCGAGCTCGGGCTCGGGCTCCTCCACGGGCAGCAGCAGCTCCGCCGCGTAGGCCGCCCAGGCCGCGCAGGACTTCCGACCGCGGGACCCTGTCGTCGTACGACGACAGGGTCTTCGGTGTTTTCCGAGCCGGTTTCCACGCCCGTTCCCAGGCCGGATTCTGCGCCTTTTCGGCGGCGGCTAGTGTGCTGCTCATGGCGAACGCAGAGATCGGCGTAATCGGCGGCTCCGGCTTCTACTCGTTCCTGGACGACGTGACCGAGATCCAGGTGGACACGCCCTACGGGCCGCCCAGTGACTCCCTCTTCCTCGGCGAGATCGCCGGCCGGCGGGTCGCGTTCCTGCCCCGGCACGGACGCGGCCACCATCTGCCGCCGCACCGCATCAACTACCGGGCAAACCTCTGGGCGTTGCGCTCCGTGGGCGTGCGCCAGGTCCTCGGTCCGTGCGCGGTGGGCGGGCTGCGCCCCGAGTACGGGCCGGGCACGCTGCTGGTGCCGGACCAGCTGGTGGACCGTACGAAGTCCCGCGCGGCGACCTACTTCGACGGATTGCCGCTGCCCGGCGGCACAATGCCGAACGTGGTGCACGTGTCGCTGGCCGACCCCTACTGCCCGACCGGCCGGGCGGCCGCGCTGAAGGCCGCGCGCGGGCAGGACTGGGAAGCCGTCGACGGCGGCACGCTCGTGGTGGTCGAGGGGCCGCGCTTCTCGACCCGCGCCGAATCCCTCTGGCACCAGGCCCAGGGCTGGTCCGTGGTCGGCATGACTGGCCAGCCCGAGGCGCCGCTCGCCCGTGAACTGGAGCTCTGCTACTCCTCGTTGACGCTGGTCACCGACCTCGACGCGGGCGCCGAGACCGGCGAGGGCGTCTCCCACGACGAGGTGCTGCGGGTGTTCGCGGCCAACGTGGACCGGCTGCGGGGCGTGTTGTTCGACACGGTGGCCGCGCTGCCGGAGAACGGGGCACGGGACTGCCTGTGCGCGAACGCGCTGGGCGGGATGGATCCGGGGTTTGAGCTGCCGTAGCCCCGCGGGATCCGGCGGCTCGGGAGGTGCGGAACTTCCCGTTCGGGTGAGGGAGTTGTCCACAATCGGCGGGTAGCACACGGGCTCCGGCGGACCGCGGCGAATTCCCGCATCGTGGGACGGCAAGCCGATCCCTCGTCGCAGGTGGTGGTCCACATGTCCCTGTCCCCTCCCGGCTCTCCTCCCATCTCCCCTTCCTTTCCACGCCCGTTGGGCACCGACGCCCCGGCCACGTGCGAGGTGCCGCACTTCGCGCCGGTACGAGTGTGCGGCGGGTGGCACCAACTGCGCCGGCTGCTACGGCACCGGAGGCGGGCCGTGGCCGCCGGGCTCGCGGTGACGGCGGTCGCGCTCATCGCGGCGGGCCCGCGCGATACGGCGGAGGCACGGCACGGCGAGCGGCCCCGCGGGCATCCGGTGACCGATCCGGTACGGCAGCAGCACCGGGCGGTCGAGTGGGTGTCGGCGCCGGTGCGGATCGCCGACGCCGCCACGGTCCGGCTGCTGCGGTCCGGCGACCGGGTCGACGTCATCGCGGCACAGGACACGGCGGCGGGCGGTGACGCCGAAGTGGTCGCGCGCGGGGCCCGGGTGACGAAGGTGCCCGAGCCGCTCGACGAGGCGGCCGGCAGCGGGGCGTTGGTGGTGCTGTCGGTGCCGCGTACCACGGCGGCGCGGCTGGCCGGTGCGAGTGCCACGGCACGGCTGGCGGTGACGATGTGTTGAGCAGCGCTCTCCGTATCGTGAGCCGCGCCTTCCGGCGCATGTGCGAATTCGTGTCAAGTCCCTCGTTCGAGCTACCGAATTGGACACGGCGGCCACGCCTTGACGTAGGTTGCGGAGCTGTTCGTTCCACACCGTGCGCGTGCGAGAAGAGGCTCCGAGTTGAGCGAGAAGAAGGAACCGAGTGTCTGGCAGGGGTTCAAGACCTTCCTGATGCGCGGGAACGTCGTCGATCTGGCAGTCGCGGTGGTCATCGGCGCCGCCTTCACGAACATCGTCAACTCGGTGGTGAAGGGGCTCATCAACCCGCTCGTCGGCGCGATCGGCACGCAGAACCTCGACAGCTACAGCTCGTGCCTGAGCGACAGTTGCTCGGGCGACAAGGGCATCCAGCTGATGTGGGGCTCGGTCCTGGGCGCCACTCTCAGCTTCGTGATCACCGCAGCGGTGGTCTACTTCCTGATGGTCCTGCCGATGTCGAAGTACCTGGCCCGGGTGGAGGCCCAGCGCAAGGCCAAGGAGGGCACCCACGAGGTCATCGAGATCACCGAGCTGGAGGTCCTCAAGGAGATCCGCGACGCGCTCGTCGCCCAGCGCGGCAACGGACACCGGGAGCCGTAGCCGACGGCTCGGACGCAGCGGCAGCCGACGGCTCAGATGTGGTGGGGCGGCTTCTCGTCGAGGAAGCGCTTGAGGTCGGCGGCGCCGCCCTCGCCTTCGGCCCGCTCGCCCCACCCGCGATCCGTGTCGTCCGAGGAGGGCCGGCTCAAGGGGTCGTCGAAGACCAGCGCGGGCTTCGGCCCGATCGGATCGCGCGGCTCGGGGGCGGAGGCGGTACTCATACCTCCAGGGTACGGCCGAGGGGGCGCCTGACGCCGCCGCGGGCCGACCGGTCGGTCCCGGTCGACCCGGCCGTTTCTGAAATCCCTGCCGTTATCTGCTGTGCTTGTCCGCATGACGTCCGAGATTCCGAGACCCCTGCGCCCGCTCGTCGCCCGCGGCCGGGACGAACCGCACCGGGTCGCCTCGCCGCTGGAGCTCTTCTTCGACCTGTGTTTCGTCGTGGCCATCGCGCAGGCGGGCGTCCAGCTGGCGCACGCCGTCGCCGAGGGGCACGCGGGGGAGGGCGTCCTCAGCTACGCGATGCAGTTCTTCGCGATCTGGTGGGCCTGGATGAACTTCTCCTGGTTCGCCTCGGCGTACGACAACGACGACGTGCTCTACCGGGTCGTGACCCTGGTGCAGATCTCCGGCGTCCTGGTCCTCGCGGCCGGGGTCTCGCGGGCCTTCGAACACCACGACTACCTGGTCGTCTGGCTCGGCTACGTGATCATGCGGCTGGCGATGGCCACGCAATGGCTGCGGGCGGCACGGGCAGCCGGCGGGCCGGAGCGGACGATGGCATTGCGGTACGCGGGCGGCGTGCTGCTCTGCATGGTCGGCTGGACGGGCCTGGTGGTCCTGCCGGAACCGGCCCGGGGCTGGGTGTTCCTCGTGATGGTGATCGCCGAGCTGTCCGTGCCTCGCTACGCGGAGAAAGACTTCCCTACGCCGTGGCATCCGCACCACATCTCGGAACGGTACGGGCTGTTCACGATCATCGTGCTGGGCGAGACGATCGCGGCGGCCACGGTCGCCGTGAAGTCGGGAGTGGACGAGCACGACGCGCTGGGCGAGCTGCTGCCCATCGCGGCGGGTGGGCTGCTGATCGTGTTCGCCGCCTGGTGGATCTACTTCGTGGTGCCGATCCACGGCCATCTCCGGTCCAACCGGCAGGCGTTCCTGTGGGGCTACGGCCACTATCTGATCTTCGCGTCAGCGGCCACGATCGGCGCCGGCCTGGAGGTGGCGGTCACGGAGGCCATCGGCAAGGCGCACATCTCCACGCTGGCCGCGTCCACCGCGGTGACCGTGCCGACGGCGCTGTATCTGCTCAGCGTGTGGGTGCTGCACGCCCGTCACTACAAGGTGGGCGTCGCCCAGCAACTGGTGCTTCCCGTCTCGGCGTTGCTGATCATCTGCTGCACCTTCCTGGGTTCCTGGGCGGTGCTCGCGGCGGGCCTGGTGTCGGCGCTGACGGTGGCGGTCGGTACGACCCTGACCGCACTGACGGCCGGCGCGGAAAGCAGGGCCGAGGCCACGGCGCCGGTGGGCTGACCGACACCGACAACTGGCCGAGCACCAGCGGAACAACCCGCGACACCCAGTCGACCAGCACCCCAACAACCGCCCCCACCGCGCCGCCGGTCCCCGGATCCGCCGCGCGCTGCGTGAGACTGAACTCCATGACAGTTGACGCATTGACGGACGTGGCCGGGGTGCGGGTGGGCCATGCGACGCGGTCGGGGGACGGTTGGCTCACCGGTACGACCGTGGTGCTCGCGCCGGAGGGCGGGGCGGTGGCCGCCGTGGACGTGCGCGGTGGCGGGCCCGGCACCAAGGAGACCGACGCGCTCGATCCGCGCAACGTGGTGCAGCGGGTCGATGCGATCGTGCTGACCGGCGGCAGCGCGTACGGGCTCGACGCCGCGTCCGGGGTGATGGCCTGGTTGGAGGAGCAGGGCCGCGGGGTGCGGGTGGGCGCGGAACCGACGCATGTCGTGCCGGTGGTGCCCGCGGCCTGTGTCTTCGACCTGGGGCGGGGCGGCGACTTCAGGGCCAGGCCGGACGCGGCCACCGGGCGGGCCGCGGTGGAGGCCGCCGCGATCAGCGGGCCGGGGGTGCGGGTGCGCGAGGGGTGCGTGGGCGCCGGTACGGGCGCCGCGGTCGGACCGATGAAGGGCGGCGTCGGTACCGCGAGCATCGTGCTGGAGTCGGGGATCACGGTGGCCGCGCTGGTGGTGGCCAACGCGGCGGGGTCGGTCATGGACCCCGAAACGGGCGTCCTGTACGGGGAGTTGTTCCAGGGGCGCGTGACGTATCCGGAAGCGCACGTCCACGAGGCCGCGCGCCGGCGTCTCGCCGAGACCGCCGCGAAGCACACGCCTCCTCCGCTGAACACCACGCTCGCGGTGGTCGCCACCGACGCCGAACTCACCAAAGCCCAGGCGCAGAAGCTGGCCGGCACGGCGCACGACGGCATCGCGCGTGCCGTACGGCCGGTGCATCTGCTGCACGACGGGGACACGGTGTTCGCGCTGGCCACCGGGGCCCGCCCGCTCGACGCCGAACACCCCCTCGCCCTCAACGACATCCTCGCGGCCGGCGCGGACGTGGTGACCCGGGCGATCGTGCGCGCGGTGCGTGCCGCCGAGTCGGTGGACGGGCCGGGCGGGGCGTGGCCGTCGTACGAGGAGCTGTACGGGAGGCGGTAGGGGCCCTGTGGCGGTGGGCGTCCGGTGTTTCCGGGGTTCCGTCCCGGTGTTTGTCGCGGTTCTGTCACCGGATGGCGTTCGTGGGGAACGGCGGGAACCCGTGCGGGGGCGGGGACCCTCTTTGTCCACGCATCGCAGCGGATCACGCACATCACACGAACCTGGAGCAGCCCGTGACAACGCCGGACATAGCAGCGCGGCGCGTACTGGGGGCCATCGCCGCCCTGGTGGTCGGCACCCTCACCCTCAGCGCGTGCGGCGGCAACGCCAGCGCGGATTCCGACACCAACAGCAAGGGTGGTGGCGGGACGTCCGCCAAGACGTCCACCGCGAAGATCGTCATCTCGGCGAAGGACGGTGCGACGAACGCGTCCATCAACGCGACCGGCGTGCAGGTCAGCAACGGCAGGCTGACCGACGTGAAGATGACGGTGGCCGGGTCGGGGCAGGCCGTGGAGGGCGTGGTCTCCGCGAACGGCGCGAGCTGGAAGCCGAAGGAGCAGTTGGAGCGCGGTACGAAGTACCAGATCTCGGCGACCGCGAAGGACGCGAGCGGCAAGACCTCCGCGGCCAACTCCATCTTCACCACGGTCAGTTCGAGCAACAGCTTCATAGGGACGTACACGCCGGACAACGGGACCACGGTCGGTGTGGGGATGCCGGTGTCGTTCACCTTCGACAAGGTGATCGGCGACAAGAAGGCCGTGCAGTCGCACATCACGGTCACGTCCAGCAGCGGGCAGCAGGTCGTGGGGCACTGGTTCGGGGCGCAGCGGCTCGACTTCCGGCCGCAGGAGTACTGGAAGGCCGGTTCCAAGGTCACGATGAAGATCGACCTGGACGGCGTGGAGGGCGCGAACGGCGTCTACGGCGTGCAGAAGAAGACGGTGACCTTCACCGTCGGCCGCTCGCAGGTCTCCACGGTCGACGTGAACACGCAGACCATGACGGTGGTGCGGGACGGCCAGACCCTCAAGTCGCTGCCGATCTCCTCGGGCAGCCCGGAACACACCACGTACAACGGGCAGATGGTGATCTCCGAGAAGTTCACGCAGACGCGGATGAACAGTCAGACGGTCGGGCTGGGCGGGGAGTACGACATCCCGGACGTGCCGCACGCGATGCGGCTGACCTCGTCGGGGACCTTCATCCACGGCAACTACTGGTACAACAAGGCCAATCCGCCCTTCGGCCAGACCGGCACCAGCCACGGCTGCGTGGGTCTCGCGGACGTGCAGGGCGCGCAGGGCGCGACGAACGCCAAGTGGTTCTACGACAACTCGCTGATCGGGGACGTCGTGATCGTGAAGAACTCCCCCGACAAGACGGTCGCCCCGGACAACGGGCTCAACGGCTGGAACCTGGCGTGGAGCGAGTGGACCGCCGGAAGTGCCGCCTGACCGGCAGGTTTTGACGGATCTTCGGGCCGCGCGGGAACATCTCGCGCGGCCCGCGCGTTTTCCGGGCATACGTTTTCTCGGTTCACAGGAATGATGTCCGACCGAGGGGCTACGGTATGCACCCACAAGGTGACATGCAGCAACGCCGGGAGAAGCCTTGAGCGTTCCGTACGACACGGCAGCGTACGAACCACCCGAGTCGCACGAGTCTCCGGAGGAGCACCTCGCGCGACTGCTCGGCCGTGCCCTGAACTCCTTCGAGCTGCCGGACGAGACGATACGGCAGGTCCTGGACTGCGCGCTGGCGTACGACAGTTCGCTGCACTCGGCGCACCACAGCGCGGGCCTGCACCGGGAGACGTACCGGCACACGTGGCTGCTCACCGACGGTTCGGCGCTGACCCTGTGGGAGCTCGTCCACAACACCGTGCTGGGCCGTGAGACACAGCACGAGGTGTACGTCGACGAGGAGGAGCTGCGGACGGCGACCGCGCGGCTGCCGATGCCGCCGGACACGACGGACTTCGAACTCCCGGTGCTGGTGCACCTGTCACCGATCCCCGAGCCCCGGCACTCGTATCTGGCGGACAACTCGGCGGACCATGCGCGCCGTTTACTGCGCCGCGCGGAGAACGCGGACCAGCCGGACGAGGAGACGGCGGCGCTGCTGGCGACGGCGTTCGCGCACCAGATCATCCAGGCCTTCGGCCGCCCGTACCGAGCGGGGCGCGCGGCGGTGTGCTTCTCGCTCTATGAGCACGCGTTCCTGTTGCCCGACGGCGCGGAGATCTCCTTGTGGGAGGTCGAGCACACGGCCACACCCGACGGCCGTCACATGTGCGAGGTGTACATCAGCGAGGACGCGGCCCGGGACGCGATGGAGCGGCGTGCGGCCCAGGTCTCGTAAGACCCCGGGCCCGGCTCAGCGCCCGTCGCTGAGCTGTCGTACGAGGCCCGCGAAGGCGTCGCGCTCGGCCGGGGTCAGTTCGACGGACTCCAGGTGAGGGGCGGTGGCGCGCCGGCCCGGGAGGCCGTAGAGCGGGTGGGCCGCGTGCCGGACGGTGGGTTCGGCGAGGGCGCGGCGCAGGATGCGCGTCAGGCCGAGCACCCAGGCGACGGTCGCCAGGGCGAGAACGGCCACACCGGTCAGCTGGAGTATCGAGACGTGCGCAGGCATGCGTTCCAGTAGACACCACGGTCCGGGACCGTGGTCCCGGACCGTGACGAATCTCGCAGTTGCCGTGAACACCTCACGGCGGGCCAAAAGCGGCTAGGCAGCGACCGGTTGCTTGGCGTCCGCCGCGGGGGCGGATATGTCCTCCGGCGCTCCGGGCGCAGCAGCCCCGGCGGCCGGCTTGCGCATGCCCTTCAGTACGACGACCAGGGCGGTGGTGACGCACATGCCGACCGCGATGGCGATCAGGTAGAGGAACGGGCTGCCGATCAGCGGGACCACGAAGATGCCTCCGTGCGGGGCGCGCAGGGTCGCGCCGAAGGCCATCGACAGGGCGCCGGTGATCGCGCCGCCCACCATCGAGGACGGGATGACCCGCAGCGGGTCGGCCGCCGCGAACGGGATGGCGCCCTCGGAGATGAAGGAGGCGCCCAGGACCCAGGCGGCCTTGCCGTTCTCGCGCTCGGTCTCGGTGAAGAGCTTGCCGCGCACGGTCGTCGCCAGGGCCATCGCCAGCGGCGGGACCATGCCGGCCGCCATGACCGCGGCCATGATCTTCATCGCCGAGTCACTGGGGCTGGAGACCGCGATACCGGCGGTGGCGAAGGTGTACGCGACCTTGTTGACCGGGCCGCCGAGGTCGAAGCACATCATCAGGCCGAGCAGGGCGCCCAGCAGGATGGCGTTCGAGCCGCTGAGGCCGTTGAGCCAGTCGGTCATGCCCTTCTG